>Ga0233425_10005413_pt1 | contig 20179 bp, 16 predicted proteins | sample Watercolumn_Towu_2_FD_181712 | JGI IMG/M metagenome (GOLD analysis project Ga0233425, IMG submission 181712) | Freshwater microbial communities from Lake Towuti, South Sulawesi, Indonesia - Watercolumn_Towuti2014_140_MG | ecosystem: Environmental > Aquatic > Freshwater > Lake | place... | reverse complement strand
AACACCGCTTCGTAGGAGACCCCGTGACCGTAGAAGGGCAGCCCCTGTTCGTTCCAGCGGCCCGGCTGCAGCGGTTGCGGCGGGGCGACGACGAAGCCCCGCGCCGTCGCCTCGAGCGAGAAATCGCCCAGCAAATAGGCCGGCTCGAGTTCGTGCCACAGGGATAACGGCGCCGCAGTGATGGTGACGAGATTCTCCCCGACGCGCGCGGCCGACGCGATCGGGATGCGGCCAAAGGCCTTGTCGAGCCACCAGGCGCCCGGCGGCGCGGCCACCGGTTGTCCATTGCACGCGACGCGGTAGAGATCCGGCCGCTCGATGACGATGGCGAGGTCGGTCGGCACGCGCCCGGCGACGGTGAAACGGTAGGTCGCGGCAAAGCCGGAATCCGCGGCAAAGGTCTGCTTGAGCAGGTCGTCGCGAAACTGCACCGCGCTGTCCCAGGGGTTGCGGGCGAGCCCGTTCTTCTGAAACGCAACTTGGTTCGCCGCGTAGCAGTAGAGGTTCGCTCTGGTCTCCCCTCCGGCGGTGAGGTCGACGTGATCGAGTGTGAGGACGTTGGGCGCGGTGCGGCGGACCTGCAGCGGGCCGTGCGCGGCGAGCGTGGTGCGCGTCTCGGGGGCGGACGGCGCCGACGGCAGGGCGCGTTGGGCAAAGAACAGGAGGAGGCTGCCGGACGGAGAGAGGTCGAAGCGGGTGCGGACGCCCGCGGCGGTGCGCTCGAAGGCGGCCGGGCGAGTCTGGCCGGTGTCGAGATCCCAGACTTCGACTCCGCGCAGCGCGCTTTCAACGGTACCGGCGGACGGGTGCTCGGCGCTGGTGTTGACGAGGAACAGCATCTGGCCGTCGGCGAGATGGCGGCGATGGTGGAAGAGAATCCCGCGATCGTCGGGGGATCGGCGGATGGCGAAGGCGTCGGGGGCGGGGAGGTCCGCCAGGCGCGCCGGGAGATCGGCGGCGGGAGTCCGCTGCCAGGCGCGATGCTGGGCGAGGGTGGCGGCGGCGGATGAAACGGCGCCATCGACCCGCACCGGCGGTTCATCGAGCGCCAGCGCGGTGCCTCCGGCGCGAAGAAATCCCTCGAGCAGCGTCACGGTGGAGGATTCGAGGTTTTCGGTGCCGGCGGGGAGCACGAAGGTCGCGTACCGACGCCGGCCGACGCGCAGTTCGGCGCCGGCGGTAGCGCCATGGCGGGCGAGGATCTCCTCATCGGCGAGATCGTATTCGATCTGGGCGGCCTCGAGTGCCTTGAGCAGATTGAAGAAGGACTCGCCGATTTCCTTCAAGCGGGCGGCGTGGCCCTGGTACATCCAGGCGGTGGTGGTGGGTTCGAGGATCAGGATGCGGTGGCGTTGCTCACCCTGGGCGAGAGCAAAGGACAGGCGCGTGAGATACCGGGCGATGACATGGTAGGAATCCCACCACGGCTCGTGGTAGCTGAAGGACTGCGGGTGATCGCGCTTGCGGGCGCCGCGCAGGGTGGCGAACGAAAGATGCTCATTGAAGAGGTTGATGCCGAGAACGGCCAGCCAGTCGCCAATGCGCTTCATGTCCTCGAAGCGCAGCTCCCAGCCGGCCGCGCCGTAGATTTCGCAGAGGGTGCGCGGGCGGCCGAGCTGGTTGGCGACGCTGGCGAGTTCGCGCACCATGCGGACATTGCCAAACTGCGCGCCCGTGTCCTCGCGATACTGGTTCATCAGGCAGTCGATGCCGGGAAGATGCTGCCAGGCCGCCATCGCCATGTTGCTCGGGACGCCGGTGCAATTGGGCCACTGATGCTCCCAGTAATGGCCGGTGAAGGCGAGGCGGTTGGCCTCGCACCACTCAAAATAGGGTTTGGCCCAACGTTCGATGAAGAGCGCGTTCAAGACGTGGAGGTAATCGTGGCGGACGCGGCGCCAATCGCCGACCTCCAGGCTGAGCGAGGGCAGGCTGGCGAGGAGGCTGTAGCCGCGGCGCTGCTGGAATTCCTGCGGCAGATCGTCGCTCCAATGCAATCCGCCCGCCGGGCGCAGGTGGGGTTCGTCGGTGAACACGCCGGGGATGCGCCGGCCGAACTCGTGGCCAACTTCCCGCCGGTACGCGTCGAGCGTCACCTCGAGAAACTTTCCAGTGACGCCCGGGTGCAGCAGATCGACGTAGCTGCGATCGGCCGTCCAGGCCCGGTTGGGGGTGCGTTGAATCGTCGCGGTGAGGTAACGGCCCTGGGGCGGCAGCGCGCCGCCGCGCGCGGCCGCGGAAACATCGACGGCGGCGGCCTCCTCGAGGCGGAAGACGGCGAGCGTCTCGGGTGTCCATAGTGGTGCTTTGGATACAGCGCGGAGCTCCAGGCCGCGACCGCGGGACGCGGGCATTTGCTCCGGCACCCAGCCGCCGGCGAAGCCCGACGGGTAGGAGTTCTCGTCGTAGATCCAGACGTTCAGATCGAGCCGCGCGGCTTCGTCGAGGGCGACCCGCCAGAGGCGAAACCACTCGGGCGAGAGGTACGGTGTCATCAGACCCGGCCGCGGGTGAACGAACACCTGGCGGACGGCTTGGGCGGCGAGGTCGCGGAGGGTCTCCCGCACCTGCGACTCGGTCAGCAGATCGTTCCACACCCAGAGCGGGGCCGTGGCGTATTCGCGAGGTGGCTGGGCGAAGTTCAGCCTGACTTCAGACGAAGTGACGGGGGCCACAGCCGGGGTGAGGGGTCCGGCCCGACAGGCGAGGGCGGGAAGGAAGAAGAGAAGGCAGAGCAGACGGCGGGTGTTCATCGTGAATGAACGATCTTACCGCCAGACAGGCAGTCTGGAGAGGGAAAAACTCGCGGACGGCACGGCGAAGTCCGGGGACTAATAGGCCAAAAGAGGAGGACTACTGGACAACAAATGCGCGGTAATTTGAGTTGAGAACTGGGCTTCCCGGGCGATTGTCGTGGCGTTTCCTCCGCTTAGCGGAGGATTTGGGGTAACAAAGAAAGCAATGCCCGTCGTGTAGGGGTACACGGCGGGCTCTTTCTTTGGGGCGTAGCGCGGAGAGTGGCGGGGAGGCGCCTGGCGACTCTGCCCCAGTGCGTTCAACGTTTGAGAGCAGCAGGAACGCCGTTTTCCGATCGGGAGCAAATCGGGAGGGGGCCGACTTCAGATCAGGCCCAGCTTCATCTTCCCCTCCTCGGAGATCATCTGCTGGTTCCAGGGTGGCTCCCAAACGATGCGCACGTCGGCCTCGGTCACGCCAGGCACCAGCAGGACCTTTGATTTGGCATCTTCGGCGATGGCGGGACCCATGCCACAGCCGGGAGCGGTGAGGGTCATCGCGACATCCACCCGGTAGCCGATCGCCGATTCCGGCGGGGGCGAGACGATCTTCGCGACGTCCATCGAGTACACGAGGCCAAGGTCGACGATATTGACTGGAATTTCCGGATCGAAGACGTGGCGGAGCTGCGTCCAGATCGCGGCGGGATCCGGGGCGCCATCGGCGAGGGTGGGCGTGTCGATCTGGGCGGATGCCGCCTGCTCACCGAGGGCATCGCCATCCTTGCCGTCGATGCGGAAGAGGCCGAAGTCGGTTTGCACCGTGTACGAACCGCCGAGCGTCTGGTGGAGAAAGATGCGGGAGTTGGCGGGCAGGGGCTGCTTTTCTCCGGAGGGGATTTGCGTGGCAATGACCTGGCGGGAGAGGGTGCGTTCGCGGTTCATGGCGGCGGTGCGGTTCTGGCCCCGAAACATCGGCGGCACCAAGGACCGCCGGGAGTCTCGTGAAATCGGTACGGGTGGTTGCCGGGTTACTTCCTGAACTTGCTTTCGATGAGGGTGCGCAGGGCGGAGTGGAGATCGTCGTTGGTCAGCCGGTTGAGGACCTCCTCGAAGAAGCCAAAGGTGAGCAGCTCGTCGGCGGCAGCCTTGGCGATGCCGCGGGACTGCAGGTAGAATTCCTGCTCGGGATCGATGCGCGACGAGGTGGCGCCGTGGGTGCAACGGACATCGTTGGCCTGGATTTCGAGGCCGGGCAGGGAGTTGGCCTCGGCCTGTTCGCTCAGCATCAGATTGCGGTTGCTTTGGTAAGCGTCGGTCTTTTGCGCGTCGGGGTCGACGATGATCAGGCCGGAGAAGATTGTCCGGGCGCGATCGAGGAGGGCGTTCTTATAGAGGAGATCCGATTTGGTGTTGGGCGCTTGGTGGACCTGCAGCGTGCGCTGATCGAATTCCTGATCGTCATGGGCGACGGTCAGCGCCAGCATTTCGGAGAACGCGCCGGGGGCCTGGAGTTGGGAGAGGGATTCGTGGCGGGCCTGCCGCGCGCCGAGGTGGAGATTGAGCGACTGCACGCGGGCATCGCGGCGCACGACGGTGGAATTGGCCTGGAAGGAAAGGACGCGGCGGCCCCAATCCTGTTTGCCGACGTAGCAGAGCTGCGCGCCGTGACCCGCATAAAGGTCATTGGCACCTGCGGCAAGTTGCACCTCGTCGTCATGCGGGGAACTGAAATACTCGATGACGGTCGCGCGCGAGTGGTCGCCCGCGGCCACCAGGGTGTGCGGGAAGACCGCGGTCCCGGCGCCCAGCGCGAACGAGAACACGCCGATCGGCTGGTCGATCTCGACGCCCGGCGGCACGAAGATGAACGCGCCGTCGGCGAGAAACGCCTCGTGCAAGGCGGCGAACTTTGCGGAACCGAGCCGGGACGGTTGGGCGAGGAGATGCTCGCGGACGAGACTACCATGGGTGGTGAGGGCGCGGGACAGCGTGTCGACGATGACTCCGCGTCGGGCAAGCTCGGCCGGAAGTGGCTCCTGTGCGAGGAGGCGGCCGTTGGCAAAGACCAGTTTGGCGGCGGTCCGGACGCCGAGAGAGGACGGAAGATCCGCGGCGTTGGCGGCGGGCGGGAGATCGGCGGAGGCCGGGGCGAAACCCGCGAGGGTGAGGTTGGCCAGGTTGCTGAAACGCCAGGCTTCGTCGGTCCGGGCCGGCAGGGGCAGCGTGGCGAAGCGCTCGTAGGCGGCCCGTTTGCGTTCGAGCCACCAGGAAGGCAGCGGCGGCAGGCTGGCGAGATGCGCTTGAAAGGCCTCCGGGGTGAACGCGCCGGTGAGGGAGGTGGGCGAGGCGAGAGTGGATGCGGACATGTCTGGGATTTCCGATGGTCGAGGAGCAACTGGCGAACGGAAGCCGGGGGCCGGCCGAAGAGCCGGTCGCCGGCTGCGGGCCGTCGCGCGGCTTCAGCCGACGGAGCCCTCCATTTCGAGGTCGATCAGGCGCTTGAGTTCGACGGAGTACTCCATCGGGAACTGGCGGGCGAGGTCGTTGATGAAGCCGTTGACGGCGAGACTCATGGCCTGGCCTTCGGTGAGGCCGCGCTGCTGCATATAGAAGATCATTTCCTCATTCACCTTCGAGACGCTGGCCTCGTGTTGCACATAGTTGCGGTCGCCACGCACCGTGATCGCGGGGTAGGTGTCGGTGCGGCTGTTGGTATTGATGAGGAGCGCATCGCACTCGGTGTTGTTCTTGCACCGGCGGAGTCGCTTCGGGATGTGCACCACGCCGCGGTAGGTGCTGCGTCCCTGCCCCACGGAGATCGATTTGGCGACAATGTTGGACGTCGTTTCGTCCGCGGCGTGAATCATCTTGGCGCCGGTGTCCTGATGCTGCCCGTCATTGGCCAGGGCGATCGAGATGACTTCGCCGCGGGCCTTGCGACCTTTCAGCACCACGCCCGGGTACTTCATCGTGAGGCGCGAACCGATGTTGCAATCGATCCACTTGATCTCGGCCTCCTCGTGGGCGATGCCGCGCTTGGTGACGAGATTGAAGACGTTGTTGGCCCAGTTCTGGACGGTGATGTACTGGATCTTGGCGCCCTTGAGGGCGACGAGTTCGACGACGGCGCTGTGCAGCGTCGCGGTGGAGAATTTCGGCGCGGTACAGCCCTCCATGTAGGTGACCTCGGCCCCTTCGTCCGCGATGATGAGGGTGCGTTCGAACTGGCCGAAATTCTCGGCATTGATGCGGAAATAAGCCTGCAGCGGCTGGGCGACTTTCACGCCTTTCGGCACGTAGATGAAGGAGCCGCCGGAAAACGTGGCGCTGTTCAGCGCGGAGAACTTGTTGTCGCTGGTCGGAATCACCCGGCCAAACCAGGGTCGAAAGAGGTCGGGGTGTTCGCGCAGGCCCTCGGTCGAGTTGACGAACACGACCCCCTGTTTCGCGACGATCTCCTTGATATTCGAATAGGCGGCCTCCGAGTCGAACTGCGCCTCCACCCCGGCCAGGTACTTGCGCTCCTGCTCGGGGATGCCGAGGCGCTCGAAGGTCTTCTTGATGTCCTCCGGAACCTCGTCCCAAGTGCGCTTCGGCTTCTGGCCGCTGGCCAGGTAGTACCGGATCCGGTCGAAGTTGATGTTCTCGAGATCACGCGTGGCCCAATGGGTGGGCAGCGGCTTGGCGCGGAAGACCTTCAAGGCGTGCTGGCGAAACTCGCGAATCCACGACGCCTCCTTTTTTACCGAGCTGATGTAGTCGACCGTCCGTTCGCTCAACCCGGTGCCGGCGTCGTATTCGTAAGCGACATCGTATTGGAAATCCCCCTTCGTCTGATCGATGCCGGCCACCGGATTGGCGGCGACTTCGGCGAGTTCGGCGGGAGGCGGGGCGTCGAGTGCAACGGGCGATTTCATCCGTGGTGGTGGCGGCGGGCGACGGTTCAGTTTCCTCAGCAGCTGGCGAAAGCAAATTCGCCCTTCACCCAGTCGTAGCCCTTGGCCTCGAGTGCGAGCGCGAGCGATTTGTCGCCGCTTCTCACGATGCGGCCGTCCCACATCACGTGGACGAAATCCGGAATGATGTAGTTCAGCAACCGCTGATAGTGGGTGATCAAGAGCACGCCGAGATGCGGGCCGCGCAATGAGTTCACGCCGTCGGCGACGATGCGCAACGCGTCGATGTCGAGGCCGGAGTCGGTCTCATCCATCAGGGCGAACTTGGGTTCGAGCAAGGCCATCTGGAGGATCTCGCAACGCTTCTTCTCGCCGCCGGAGAAGCCTTCGTTGACGGCTCGCGACGTGAACTTCCGGTCGATTTTCAAGAGATCCATCTTGGCGTACAGCCTCTGGTAGTAGGCGGAGGCGTCAATCTCCTCACCCTCGGCGAGACGGGCCTGCAGGGCGGCGCGCAGGAAGTTGGCGATCGAGACACCCGGGATTTCGCTCGGATACTGGAACGCCAGGAAGAGCCCGGCCCGGGCGCGTTCGTCGGCCTCTTTTTCCAGAATCGAGACACCGTCGAGCAGGACCTCGCCGCTGGTGACGACGTAATCGGGATGACCGGCGATCGCCTTGGACAAGGTGGACTTGCCAGTGCCGTTCGGCCCCATGATGGCATGGATCTCGCCGCTGTTGATCGTGAGCGAGAGTCCCTTGACGATCTCCTTGTCGCCGACGGCGACGTGGAGGTTGGTGATGACAAGTGAGGACATCGGTGCGGGCTGGGGAGTGAAAAGGGTTGGATCGGGTGAGTGTAAGCGGCTGGACCGGAGCGTGGAAGTGAAGAGTGGCGAATAGCGGGGCGCGGTGGAGTTGCGTGCGGACTCAATCCTGTGCCGGCAGCGGTTCGCTTGGATGTTGCGCGGCTCGACCGGCGGGAGCGGCGGAGGTGGCGCCGGAGTTCAAGGCGGCGGGCGCATCGGAAACCAAACCGCGAAAGGTGATCTCGACGGACGATGCGTCGAAGCCGCACGGGAGCACGCTGTTTACCTGGTTGAGCACGCCGGCGGGCAGGTCGATGTCGAAGGTGCGCCCGGTCTGCTCGTCATGAAAGTGAGCGTGCGGCCGGAGATTCGGGCAATACCGGGTAGGGCTGCGCTCGAAGTTCACCGCGCGCACGAGGTTGCAATGCACGAGCGTCTCGAGGCAGTTGTAGACGGTGGCCAGCGAGATGGTGGGAAGATCGGACTTCACGCGGGCAAAAACCTCTTCGGCGGTGGGATGGTCGCGCTGATTGAGCAGGACACTGTAGACGACTTCGCGTTGGGGCGTGGACCGCAGCCCGCTATCGGCGAGGCGTTGCGTGAGGGCATCGCGGGTGGAGGTTGTGGGCATTGTTGGGCGAAGGGTGTGCGAACAAATTGGAATGGTTCCTAGTTTCAAGTAGGAACTGGAATAAGTCTAAGTATCAATTATTACAAATTAGTGGATAATGATTTAGATAATTTAGCTGTTCTAGTGAGAAAAGCAACCCCCACAAAATCCCAGCCGACGTTGCCACATTCACGCATGTGCCCCGACGGAGAAGACCCGCCGCAGGGACAGGCCCCGCACAGGGGACAGGCTAATTTCGCGCATGGGCCCCGCACAGGGGACAGGCTGATTTCGCCCTGACTTGGAGCCTCTGCGCGGTGAGAAACCCAGGCTGGAGAAGTCCCGGTTTTTCGCCCCCCCGACTAGGAGACGCCCCCTGAGAAGGTCATTTGTCGCGGCATCCGACTTTGGGTTCCCGCTCCGCCGAAGCTCGCGCCGCGCGAAGGCACCAGTGCCAGGGCTCAGGACTGAAGCCGTGCGGATTGCCCGGCGGGTAGGACATCGAGAAACCGAATCTCCGTGCGTGCAGGCGAAGCCAGCGGAACGCGGGAGTTGTTGCGAACTGCGCGTCGAGCGAGAGGTGGTTGTGCGTGCCAATGTCGATCGCGCGCCCGGTGTGGTGCTCGCTGAATCCAGGGGCGGCGATTAGCCGAAGAACCTCTCCAATCGGTTCGCCCGCCGAGAGCTTGGCGCGGATTATCTTCGTCTGGCGGGCCACGCTGCGGAATCCAGAAAGCGGGAGAAGAACGATACGCTCCTTCGCCGCCGCGACGCACATGTGACGCCAGGCTTTGGCGGCACTCGGAGCGACGCGGACTGGGCGGCCGTCATCCGCGGCTCGGCCGATCAGCACCAGGTGTCGGGCTTCGGGCTGCCGCGCGAGGCCGCGCGACGCCGCATAATCCGCCGGAATGCCGAGCGTGCGATGAATCTCCGCAAGGGACTGCATGGCTCGACGGTTGCCCGCACGGGCGTGGCGGCGAGAAGAATTCCCACGGCCTCACCGCGCGGCGGCCGGCCACCAGCGATAGAGGAAGAAGTAGACGAGCACACCGGTGAGGCTGACGTAATACCAGATGGGAAAGGTCCAGCGGGCCCAACGGCGGTGGCGGTCGAAGTCGCCGCGCAGCGCGAGTTGGAAGGTGCGGGGAACCAGGCCGGCGATGGCCATCGCGAGGACGACATGCGTCAGGAGCATCGCATAATAGACGACCGCAACGGGACCTTTCCCTCCAAACGGCGTGTGCACCCCGCGCACGAGGATCTTGTGGGCGACGTAGGTGCACAGGAACACGGCGGAGATGCCTCCGGCGATCAGCATGCACGTGCGGTGGCGCCGGATCCGCGTCGCCCGGAGCGAGGGATCAGCGGTGCGTTGTGCGGCTGCGATCCACGCGAAGCCGAGCGTCAGGCAGGCGGTCGCGAGGGCATTGAGGGAGGCGTTGACGGCGGGGATGTCTTGAAGCGTCATCGGGTGAGCAGGCGGTCAGCCACCAGCGCTCCCAGCACGAGCGGCAGGTAGAGAATCGACGCGAAGAAGAGCCGGCGGGCCGCCGCATCGCGCCTCTCGCGTTGCACGAACGCCGCCGCGCGCCAGAGGAACCACGCGCCGGCTCCCGCCGCGGCGAGGCCGTAGGCTTTGCTCGCGAGGCCGAGCGGCACCGGCAACAGGCTCGCGGCGACCAGAGCGACGGTGTTGACCAACGACCAGGCGGCCACGCGGGCTCCGGATTCGTCCCGCACCGGGAGCATTGGAAAGTGCACCGCCGAGTAGTCCTGCCGGTACGTCCACGCCACCGCCATGAAGTGCGGGATCTGCCAGAAGTAGAGCACCGCAAAGAGAATCCACCCGAGGGCGGAGACCTTGCCTTCACCGGCACTCCAGCCAATGAGCGGGGGAAAGGCGCCGGCGATCGCCCCGATTTCCGTGCTCCAAAGCGACCATCGTTTGGCCGGGGTGTACCAGGCGAGATACGCGATGACGGTGAGGAGCGTGAAAAGCGCGGCGAAGCGATCAACCCGCGCGAACAGGAGAAACAGGGCGGCGGTGCACATCAGCCACCCGAGCACAAAAGCCGACCCCGTGGCGACCCGCCCGGTCGGAATCGGACGATCGGCGGTGCGCCGCATGCGGGCATCGGTCTCGTGTTCGAGCCATTGGTTGAGCGCCGCCACGCCGCCGGCCGCCAGCGAAGTGCCGAGGAAGAGCAGGAGCAGTTTGAGGGGATTCGCCGCCGGCCGGCTCGCAAAGTAGCCTACCAGCGTGGTCATGACCGAGAGGAGGCTGAGCCGCGGCTTCGTCAGCTCGAGATAATCGCGAAAGCGCGCGGGAGCCGCCTGGCCGGTGTTCATGACGGAGCGGCGGCTGGCTGCGGCGGCGCGCCTTCCAGCCGGTCGCGATGCGCCAGCCACGTCAGCCAAAACGTCACCGCGAGAGTGAGCGCACCCACGACGACGTGGCCCGTCGTCACTTCGGGCCGGCGCAGTGTCCAGATGATCTGGGCGCCGAGAAACACCTGCAGCGCCAACAGGCCGAGCATGACGAACGCGCCGCTGCGCAGGACGAACGTGGCCGCGCGATCGCGTTGGATGACCCAGGCATACCAGCCGAGTGCGACGCCGAGGACGACGGCCATGACGCGATGGGCGAAGTGAATCGCGATGCGGAAGTCCCAGACCGCCGGCAACCAGTCGTTGGCCGGCGCCGGCGTCGAGTACGGGAAGGTGTAGATCGCCAGTCCCGCGGAGTTGTGGCGCATGGTCACGGCGATTGCCAGTTGCCCGAGGAGGAGCGCGCAGCAGACGATTCCCGCGCGACGCACCGCGGGCCCCACCGGCAAAGCGCGCTCGATCCAATACCGGCTGCACGCCGCGGCGACGGCGATGAGCACGCACACGTACACCTGGGCGAGGATGCCATGAGGAATCCGCAGCATCTCGCCGAGCGACATGCTGAAGAAAGGCACGTCGACCTCGTTCAAAATCACGCGTTTCCCTCCAATCAAGCCCTGGAGGACAACGATGACCAGAGCCCAGACCCCGAGCTGGCGCAGCCAGTGGCGCTCCTCCCGCCACCAGAGCCAGCAGGTGATCCCAAGCGTGATCAGCCCCATGACCACGCCGCTCAGTCGATGCGAATGCTCGGCGAATTTGGCGAGGTCGTAGAGCCAGCCCTCCGGGTTGATCGAACCGTTGGAGAGCGGCCAATCGGGAAACACCATGCCCGCATTGATGGTGGTGGTGAGCGCCCCCAGCGTCACCAACAGGTAGACCCAGGCACTGCCGAGCGCCGCGAAGACGGCGAGGGCAGGCTTGTAGGTGGTCGGGCGTGGACTCGGAGGGAAGCCGGACATGCGTTCAGCAAGCGGTCAGAAGTAGGGGCGCCGCGGCCGGCCGCAAACTCTTTGACAATTGTCCCGCTGAGCGAATGGGTGGGGAGATGAAGCCTCGTGGCTTGATGATCCTCTCCGCCAGTGCGCTCCTGCTTGGCGTCCCCGGTTGCACGCGCTCGGATCCAACCGGGGCGGGGGCGCCGTCGGCCGGGAGCACGCCAAAGGCTGCGAGCCAGGGCGCCGCGCCACGGGAACGCTATGCCATCACCGGGGAAATCGTGCGCATCGAGGCGGAGCGCAAGGTGCTCGTCGTGCGCCACGACGAGGTGCCCGGCTACATGCCGGCGATGACGATGGAGTTCCTCGTGGCGGCGGGCGACCTGGCGCGGGCGAAGCCCGGCCAGCGGATTCGCGCCGAGATGATCCCGAGTCAGGAGGGCGATTTCCGGTTGGAACAGATCTGGCCGGACGAACGGACCGTGGAAAGCCGGACGGTCGCCGCCGCCGCGCTCCAACTCCGACAGGATACGCACACCCGGGGCAAACAGGCCTATCGCGAAGTGGGGGAGACCGTACCCGATTTTGCGCTGTTCGATCAGGACGGCCGGGTCGTGCAGCCGGCGCGTTTCCGCAGCCGGCAAATCATGCTGAATTTCATTTTTACGCGGTGTCCGGTCGCGACGATGTGCCCGGCGGCGACCGCCAAGATGGTCACGGTCCAGCATCTCGCGCGGGAGGCGGGGGTCCCCAATCTCGAGTTGATCTCGATCACCCTCGATCCGGCGTACGACACCCCGGGAGTGTTGAAGGAATACGCGCTGGTGCGCGGCATCGACACGACGAACTTCTCGTTCCTCACGGGCCCGGAAACGGCGATCAAGGACCTGCTGAGGCAGTTTGGCGTGATCGCCCAGCTGCAGGGCGATGTCCTGCAACATACGCTTACCACGCTGTTGATCGACGCCGAGGGTCGCATCGCCCACCGGGCGGACGGCAGCATCTGGGAACCGCGGGAGTTTGTGCAGAAGATGCGGCGCCCATGAATTCCGGGGAGCTCTTCCGGCGGCCGGCGCCCGTTGCGTGGCGGCAGGTGGCGGCGATCACGGCCGGTGCACTCGGCCTGTATGCGTTCCTCAGACTGCTGCCGACGGGCACCAACCTCAGCCACATGGATTTCCGGATCGATCCGAAGGCGGGGAATTTGCTCGAGTTCTGCGATCCGCTCGAGCCGCAGTTCATCCCGGTGGTGGCCGTCCGCTCGCCCGTGGCGATGACGCTGGCGACCTCCGGCCCGGCGGTGGCGGGGCGCGAGGTGCGGGCGGTCGTCGCCCTGCGGACCGCCGGAGGCAAGCCGATCGCGCCCGAGGACCTGCTCGTGACACACACCCGCCGGCTGCACCTGCTGCTGATCGATCCGACGCTGAGCGACTACCAGCACGTGCACCCGGCCCCGGGCCGGCGTCCGGGCGAGTGGGACTTCCGATTCACGCCGGTGCGCGCCGGGCTGTATCGGATTTTCGGCGACTTCACACCGGCGGCCACCGGACGCGGGCTATATGCGAGTGCCGATCTGCCGGTGGCGCCGGTCGGAGCCACGCCCGCCGCGGCCGTCGGTCCGCCGGCGCCGGAGCCCGCGGCGGCGCGGGTCGAACCGCGCGGTTATCGGTTCGACCTGACCGTCACTCCGCAGCCGGTGCGGGCCGGCCGGCCGCTCGAACTGGGTTTTGCGCTCGAGCGGCTCGACGGAGGCCTGGTGGCACTCGAACCGATCATGGGAGCCCGCGCCCATCTCGTCGCGTTCGACCGGGCGCGCAGCGGTTTTGCGCACCTCCATCCGGCCGAGCCGGAGGGACCACATCTTCCGGCGGAGCCGAAACCCGTTTTGAAGTTCAAGCTGACGATTCCCCGCGCGGGATCGTTCGTCGTCTGGGCGCAGGTCAACCTCGGAGGCCGCGAGGAGTTCGCCCGCTTCGACCTCGAGGTGGTGGAGTGACGCCCGCCGGCGCGCCGGCCCTCCCGGCTTCAGAAGCGCAGATGCTTCACCGTCTGCCCGCGGTTGATGAGCTGCTTCAGCGAGGCGATGCCGATCTTCAGGTGGTCCGTGACGTACATCTCGTCGACGGCGCGGTCGCTCTCGGCGGTCTTGATTCCCTCGGGGGTCATCGGCTGATCGGAAACGAGGAGGAGGGCGCCGGTGGTGATTTCGTTGTAGAAGCCGGTGATGAAGATCGTGGCGGTTTCCATGTCGATGCAAAGGGCGCGGACCTTCGCGAGATATTTCCGGAAACGCTCGTCGTGCTCCCAGACGCGGCGATTCGTGGTGTACACGGTCCCCGTCCAGTAATCGCGGGCGAAGTCGCGAATCGTGGTGGAGATGGCCTTCTGCAGGGCGAAGGCCGGGAGCGCGGGCACTTCGGGTGGCAGGTAATCGTTGCTGGTGCCGTCGCCCCGGATCGCCGCGATCGGCAGGATGAGCGCGCCGATCTTGGCGCGGTGCTTGAGGCCGCCGCACTTGCCGAGGAAGAGCACCGCCTTCGGCTGCACCGCGGAGAGCAGGTCCATCACCGTGGCCGCCGTCGCGCTGCCCATGCCAAAATTGATGATGGTAATTTCTCCGGCGGTCGCGCTGGGCATCGGCTTGTCGCGCCCGCAGATCGGCACCCGGTGCCATTGCGCAAACAGGTTCACGTACCGGTCGAAGTTCGTGAGCAGGATGTACTCCCCAAAGCCCTTGAGTGGCACGCCGGTGTAGCGCGGGAGCCAGTTTTCGACGATTTCCTTGCGCGTCTTCATGCAAGCGCCTCCGCCGGCCTCGCGTCCCGGACATCGCGGGCGCTGCCCGGCCCCGCAGCGAGGTCGCGTTTTTCGCCGCCTGCGCGGCCCGCCACAGGGTCGCCTCCGGCGGTAAACCGCTGCGACTGTTCGTCGGCGTGGTAGCTCGATCGCACCAGCGCACCACTCTCGACCACCCCCAGGCCCAGGCTGAGGCCGAACTCCTTCCAGTGTTGGAATTCCTCCGGCGGCGCCCAGCGCGAAACCGGCAGGTGGCGGGGCGTCGGCTGCAGATACTGGCCGATGGTGACAATGTCGGTGCGGTCGGCCGCGATGTCGCGGAGCGTCTGTTCGACTTCGCCGGGCTCCTCGCCGACGCCGAGCATGAGGCCGGTCTTGGTCACGAACCCCCGGCTCTTGGCATGGCGCAGGACGGCCCGGGAGCGATCATACCTCGCCTGCACGCGCACCGGCTTTTGCAGGCGTTCGACGGTCTCGAGGTTGTGGTTGAAGATATCCGGCCGCGCGTCGAGCACGAGGTCGACGTGGTCGAGGTTGCCCTTGAAATCCGGAGTCAGCGCCTCGATCGAAGTGTGGGGGCAGCGGTGGCGGATGGCGCGAATCGTCGCCGCCCAGACACCCGCCCCGCCATCGAGCAACTCGTCGCGGGCGACGCTGGTGATGACGCAATGCCGCAGATTCATGCGGGCCACCGCCTCGGCCACGCGAGCGGGCTCGCCCAGGTCGACTTCACTGGGTCGGCCGGTGGCGATGGCGCAGAAGGTGCACGAGCGCGTGCAGATATTGCCGAGGATCATCACCGTCGCCGTGCCCCGCGCCCAGCATTCGCCCAGATTCGGGCACTGGGCGCTCTGACAAACGGTATGCAGCCGGTTCTCGTCGACCAGCCGGCGCGTCGCGGCGTAGCCGGGCCCGCCGGGCAGCCGGGCCCGGAGCCAGGCGGGTTTGCGCAGGGTGGAGGGAGCGGTGGACATTGGCCAACACGCACACGAAGCCGCGCGAAAGCGCAAGCCGGGTTTTTACAACATTCGGCGACCGGTCGCCGAATTCGTTGGCCCTCGCTACGGCGCGGGGAGCTGACCGCGTTGGTAGCCGTTGCCGAGGAGCTGGCCGAGGTTGTGGCGGCGTCCGTTGATCTCGATCTGCAGATTCTCCGCGGCGCTCGCTTCGATGAAGAGCGCCCCCAAGCGCGGCACGGACTTCGTTTCTCCGGCGTTGAGCATGCCGGCAAACAGTAACTCGCCCTCGCTCTCGTCGGCATTCTTCCGGTGCACCTTGACCTGGACCGGCTGCGAGGCGATCAAGCCCAGCACCGGACCGCGCGGGGCGGCGGCCTTCGGTGCCACCAGAGGGGTCGTCGGCTTGGGGGTCGTCAGCACCGCGTGAAGCGTGAAGCCGACAATCAGCACCACCATGGCGATCAGCCCCCACTTGGCGTATTTGAACACGACCGCGGGATCAGGCCCGGTCGGGAGCGAACTGCCCGTCCGGCCGCGGGGCGGAGCCGGGCGGGTGGCCGGCGCGGCCGACTCGGCCTCCTCCGTCTCGTGGCCGGATCGCTCGATCTCCTCGGCGGAGGCTGTCGAAACGTCGAGGCGGCCGTAGATCTCGCGATGAGCCGGGCGCGGGCGCTGTTCGGTGCGGCCGAGCGCGCTGTAGTCGTTGAGAATGCGGTCGGCCGGGAGCTTGAGAAACCCGGCGTAGGACCGGAGAAAACCGCGCGTGTAGATCTCGGTCAGGCCGATATCGAAGTGGTTGCTCTCGAACTTCTGCAGGTAATCGCCCCGGATCTTGGTCGCCTCGGCGGCTTCGCGGATCGAGATCCCCTTCTTCTTGCGCGCTTCTTCGAGCCGTTCACCGATGGTCTGCATGGCATTGACTCCTAGGCGGGTGTGGGCGCGAAGTCACCTCGAAATGCGCGCCGCCCCGGCACGCGCCCTGTGCCCGGCGGCACCGCGGCGCAGATCAGAGCGTATCGAGATCGACGAGAATCTCGCGCGGGTTCGAGCCGTTTTCCGGTCCGACGATCCCCTTTTCCTCCATGATCTCCATGATGCGCGCGGCCCGATTGTAGCCGATGCGCAGCCGGCGCTGCAGCATCGAGGTGCTGGCGCGGCGGGTGGATTTCAGGACGTCGACTGCCTGCTGATACAGCTCCTCGTCGTCGCCGAGTTCGCCGTCCTCCTCGCTGCCGCCCTCCGCCTCCTCGTCCTCCTCGCGGGCGGCGCGATCGATGTGCTGCTGCACCGACTGGGCATAGGCGGGCGGACCGTTGACCTTGAGGAAATCCACAATCTGCTGCACCTCCTCGTCGGAGACGAAGGCCCCCTGCGCGCGCACGAGCTTCGACGTGCCGGGCGGGGTGAACAGCATGTCGCCGCGGCCGATCAGCGTCTCGGCCCCCTTGCCGTCGATAATCGTGCGCGAATCGACCTGCGACGCCACCTGGAAGGCGATCCGGGACGGCAGGTTGGCTTTGATCACGCCGGTGACGACGTTGACCGACGGGCGCTGGGTGGCGATGATCAGGTGGATGCCGGCGGCCCGGGCGAGCTGGGCGAGACGGGCGATGTTCGTCTCGATCTCGGCGGGCGCGATCATCATCAGGTCGGCCAGCTCATCGACGAGGGCGATGATGTACGGCAGGCGATCGGGAATCTCGAGATCGTCGAATATCGGATCGACGCCGGGCAGCGCGCCTTGCTGCTCGGCCGGCGGCGCCTCCGGCTTGACCGTGCGCTTGCGGTTGTTGAAGCCGGTGATGTTGCGGACGTTCTCCTTGGCGAACATCTGGTAGCGCTGCTCCATTTCGCTCAGGAGCCATTTCAACGCCGCCGGCACCTTCTTCGGATCGGTGACGACCGGAATCAACATGTGCGGCAGGGTGTTGAAGATCTTCAGTTCGACCATTTTCGGGTCGACCATGATCAGGCGCACGTCCTTCGGGCTCTTCGAGTAGAGGATCGAAGCGATGATCGAATTGATGCAGACGGATTTCCCCGAGCCGGTGGCCCCGGCGATCAACAGGTGGGGCATCCGGGCGAGATCGGAGACGAGTGGCTTGCCCGAAACGTCCTTGCCGAGGGCGATCGGCAGCTCGTATTTCGCGCCGGCCCAATCCTCGCTCTCGAGGATCTCGCGCAGTCCCACGGGCGTGGGCTTCTGGTTGGGCACCTCGACGCCGACCGCGGCCTTGCCGGGAATCGGCGCGAGGATGCGCACGGACTGCGCCTTCATCCCGAGGGCGATGTTCTTGTCGAGGCCGGAGATCTTCTCGACGCGGACTCCCGGGGCCGGCACGACTTCGTAGCGCGTGATGACGGGGCCGACGTGAATCTCCCCGGGCGTCACGGTTACGTCGAACTCACCGAGGATGCGGACAAGGTCCGCCATGTTGCGTTTGTATTCTTCGTCGCTGTCGCCAGGTGGGCGCACCTGTTCCTTGAGGAGCGGCAGGGCGGGAAACTGATAATTGGCGTCGTCGCTTTGCGGGAGAGTGATCTTGGCCTTTCTGGTTTCTTCGGGCTTGACGATGGCGACGTCGAGCTTGGCGGGAGCCGGAGCGGGGACCGCCTTTGTCGCGGGCTCGGATTTGTCCTCGAGCCCGGGCTTGGGCGCCGGAGGGACGAGCTTCGGTTCGGGTTTCTCGATCGGCGCGGGGGCCGGCGGTTTGGCAGGTTTGGCTTCGGCGTGGCCCTCGGGGGTGCGGGCCGCCACGAGTTTGGCCAGCGGATCTTCGCCGGTCTTGGGGACAAACGTCTTCTTGCCGCTCGGACCGACGGGTGGCGTCGCGACCGGGGCGGCCGGAGCGGCCCCTGCGGCGGCCGCGGTGGCGGCGGCCTTCTGTTTGGCTTTCTCCTCCTTCTCCTTGCGCTTCTGTTCCTCGCGTTCGGCCTTGAGCTTGGCTCGCTCGGCCCGCCAGGCGCCGAAATTGGTCAACATCTTCTCCAGTTCGCCGCCGATGTCGCGGGTGAAGATGAACAGCAGTGCGCCCGCGTACACCGTGCCCAGACTCAGCCCGGCGCCGAAGGGCCCAAACGCCCCCCGCAGCAAGCCGTGATACAACCAGAGGCCGACCACGCCACCTGGCCCGTTCGGGAACCAGTTCGTCTTCCACTCCGGGCCGACGAACATCGCGGCGAGGCCCGCGGAGCTGATAATCGCGATCACCATCGCAACAATGCGCGCCGTCGTTACCAGCCGGGAATGCCGGATCGACAGCACCAGCATCCAGAGCAGGAAGATCGGCGCAAACCAGGCACAAGCGCCGACCACGCGCAGCAGCCCCGCCGCGGCATAGGCGCCCACCAGTCCCGCGGGATTCTTGGCGGTGGGAGCCGGTTGGTGGTCGAACGGGCTTTGCGCCGGATCGTAGGCGATCAGCGCCACCGCCAAATACGCCCCAAGAAAGAAACAGACGAACATCGCGACCCAGTTCGGGCGGTAGCGTGGCCCCTGAAAGGAGGGACCGCCGTTTGGGTTTGAAGTCTCGGACTTGGGCATTTGTGTGATCCGCTGCGTGCTTGTGGCAGATTCCAAGTAAACGAACCAGGCGGTCAAATGTAAACCCCCCGCGTCTTTTCCCCAAAACCGGCACTGCGATGCGTGAACTGCTGCGGTTCCTCCCGATTTACCAAGAGCGCGTCTGGGGCGGCCGGGCTTTGGCGAAGGCGCTGGGACGGGAACTGCCGGCCGGCGATCCGATTGGCGAAAGCTGGGAAGTGGTCGATCGCCCCGAGGCCCAGTCCATCGTCGACGGGGGCGCCCACCACGGCCGGTCGCTGCGCCACGTGCTGGAGAAGCACCGGAGCGAAGTAATGGGCCCTGCCTGGCCGGCCGGTCGGCCGTTTCCGATTCTCGTCAAGTGGCTCGACTGCCGGGAGCGACTCAGCCTGCAGGTGCATCCTCCGCCGGAAGTCGCGGCGGAATTCGGCGGCGAACCGAAGACGGAGAATTGGTACATCGCTGAAACCGTGCCGGGCGCCGAACTGATCGTGGGGCTGCGCCGCGGGGTGACGCGCGGGCAGTTCGAACAAGCCATCCGCGAAAAAACCGTGGAGCACACCGTGCATCACTTCCGGGTGGCGGCAGGCGATTCGATCCTGGTGCACAGCGGGCAGGTGCACGCGATCGACGCCGGCAACCTCATCCTCGAGATTCAGCAGAACTCCGACACCACCTACCGCGTCTTCGACTGGGGGCGGGTGGGCCTCGACGGACGCCCGCGGGAACTGCACATCGCGGAATCGCTCCGCTCGATCGATTGGAACGACTTCGAACCGGCCCCGGTCCGCGGGGCGCCGACTTCCGGCGTGATCGCGAACTGCGCCGCCTTCTCCATCCGGCGCGCGGTGCTCGGCGCCGGCGAGCGGCTGCACCTGCGCGCGGGCGAGCAACCGCGGCTCATTAGCGTGGTCAGTGGCAGCGTGCGCGCGTCCGCCAATGGCACGGGCTCGCGCACGCCGTTCGGCCCCCGGCTCGCGCGCGGCGACACCGTGCTCGCGCCGTTGGCCGGGGCGTTTACTTTTGCCGCGGAGGCGACCTCGATCCTGCTCGTGACGGAGAACTTCGCGGTGTAGCGCGGGGATATCCTCCTCGCGAGTGCTGACGCGATCGCTCGCACCGAAAAAGGCTGCGACCCGGGTCTTCGGCTTGCCCGCCTGTGGTGGGCGCGCGTCCGCTGAAACGATTCCTCCAACGCCAAGTCGAAACCAAACTCGCCCGCGCGCTCCTCGGCGGCGAAGTGGCCGAGGGCGTGAACACGGCGTTCTCCGTAAAGGACGATGCGCTGGTGATGAAGTGAAATCGCTCTAGCGATCGGGCGAATACTCGCGCACGCGTCCGATCTCCACGATCCAGATTCTCGTCGAGCTTGAGTTTCAAGCTTTGGCTTCGAGCGGGATGTCCACGTAGCGCTCGCGGGTCATCTCGGAACCGTAGGCGATGCAGGCCTGGATGTCCTCGCGGGTGAGCCCGGGGTAATCGCGCAGGATTTCCTCCA
>Ga0233425_10005412_pt1 | contig 20187 bp, 18 predicted proteins | sample Watercolumn_Towu_2_FD_181712 | JGI IMG/M metagenome (GOLD analysis project Ga0233425, IMG submission 181712) | Freshwater microbial communities from Lake Towuti, South Sulawesi, Indonesia - Watercolumn_Towuti2014_140_MG | ecosystem: Environmental > Aquatic > Freshwater > Lake | place... | reverse complement strand
AGTTTTGAAAGATAGGCGAGAATGCTGGCATGGATACTGCTAAGTCGGTTTCATGTTTTTGTCCTTGTTTTTCATTAGGTTACAGTTTATATTATAACACAAACTTCTTAACTTAACGACATTGGCAACAGTCCTGCTACCCACTTAATGGTATCCGCCTTAATTTCTGCAATATCGCGACGAGTCCGTTCTATCTCCAGTAATACTTCAGCAATGCCGGTTTTTGTTGCTGCAAGATGATCGCGATTTTCAAAAACCTCCGCAAAGGCGTGTTTGTATACTTCTGTCATCGCTTTAGCCTGAGATTCCGCAAATCCTGCTAATTTTAAATCTTCAGCAAATTTCAGCGTATCAAATGTAACCGTTGCCATCAGTGCACTCTAAAATAAATAGTGACTTTAGCAATCTAACACAATTGTGAGCGCAGCAGCAAATAAAAGCAGGCTTATGCCGGTGAAGTAATATCCATTACTATACTATCTGATTCGCTAATTTGCGTAATAACCGCCATTAAAATATTTACTTCCAGCAATCAGTAGCAGTAATACCACTGGCTTGACCGGTAATATTCCTAGCGCCTGTTTGCGTTAGTGTCAACGTGCCGCATTTGTCATTAGCCTGAGCCCCTGTTGGGGCTGCATATAATGTATAAGTTGAAGCAGTGACTGCATTAATGGTTAAATCGTAATACTTAGTTCCGCCATCGATAGGGCTTTGTGTTGGGTAAATTGTAGGTGATCCGGTGTCATTAGTACCATCTCCACAAGTATCTGCTCCACCAGTTCCTCCGACGTTACAGTAACTATTGGTTTCAGTAAAACGTCTTTCCATAGCGTTGGCGAAGCCCAGTAATGCTCCGGTTGCATCGGATCGACGTGATTTCTGGACGCTATCCACATAGCTGGGGTAGGCAATGCCGGCAAGAATACCAACAATTGCAACAACAATCATCAGCTCAATCAAGGTAAAACCGTTTATTTTATTTTGCATAGCCATAATGATTTAATGCGTAATCGAGTCGAAGAAATAACGGATCATTTTTCAAGAGAGCTAAGAGATAATCCGCTTTTAAAATTTGGATGAGCACGTCCTTGTGCTCGTGGTGTCAGGTATCTAGTCCAGTATATCGATGGATAACTAATTAAGCTGAATAAATAATAGCCTGGATATTAACGTAATTGTCTCCAGGAAATCCGTTTTCCTGTCACCGTGGCGCCACCACCGCCACAAGGTGGTAAAGGGCAAAGATTGATGTTAGGTGCGCGGCCATAACCTGCAGTGCCAATACTCGCATTGTTAATCGTGGTAACGGTGGTTGTATTATCGCGGAAAGTTTGTATTATTGTAGTTGAGCCATCGCTGTTTACTGTCTCTTCCTTCGTATAGGTCGAACCATCGCTATAAGTTGTAACTGTTGTGGTGGTATTTCCGCTGACGGTTGTTTCCGTACTCACAATAGCAAGGCCGGCACTAAATACGCCATCTTTGGGGTCGGCTGATCCGGCGGCTGGCGTTTTGGCGGTAGCGTCCGAAACAAAATCTTCAGGGGGATCGGCTACCCAACCTGATTGACCGTAACATAGCCCATTGGGATGGTGCCAGAAGCTGGTGTATTCCGCCAACACATAATTAGAAAATTCGGATTGCTTGACACGCCAGCCGTATCTCACATCGCCGATCCCATCGCCGGAATTGCCGTCAGCTTTGTTTAATTCCAATGCCGAAGCGGGTGTTGTGCTTTTAATAAGTTGGATGGTTAAGGCGCCATTAAAACGTTCCCCATTAGGACCGGGCAAGCCTTTCCCGCCGGTGTTTAGCATCGAGCCATCTATATTTACTTTATTGACACAGCCGGTCTGGGTCGGAATCAGTCCGGCCCGTACACTGCCATCTTCCCCACCCCACCAATCCTTGGATTTAAAAGCATCAAGCGGTAAATTGTAAATCAGGGTACCGATGTCGGCCCGGGTGTAGATGGGTAAATTACCAAGCAAGGTAGAGGGATTAGTTTCGCTGGCCAGATTTTTATAGGTTTTGACACTTTCATAAGTCACGCCGCCTACGGAAAGTTTTGCGGCGGGGCTCAGGTATTGATTCATTACCAGAATCTTAAACGATGTACTCGTGTCAATTATTGCATTAGACAAATTAAATAAAGGCTCACTGGCGTTCAGCATGTTGACCCCAGTAACATCGAAAACATCATCATACTCATGATAATGTTTTTTGTTGGCATAATTGGAGGTGCTGGATGTGGTTACCGTGTAGGTATTGCAAGTGATAGTTTGATAATATTTGTCACCTTTACAACTGCTGTTTTGACTGCCTTGGGTATAGGCCGTTAAAAAACCATAGCCGCTTGAAAAACCCTTATTGGTTGTGCAAAAACTAGTGGACACCTTATTGTATTGATTTTGAACGTCACTGGTTTTTGCACAAATGTTGTTTTTCGTCTCACTCAAGGTAGTGGGTGTGTTTGTTGTGATAACGACAGGCGTTCCGTAGTAATAAATATCAAAGTCAAAATGCCCGCCAGAAACACCGGGGTCTGTAGGTTCTACCACAACGCCGCTTTCAGTAAACTCATCTGGATGATAGGCCCAGACAAAGGTACTGAAACTACTGTTTCCTAGCGATACAGGCTGAGAAAAAACGCCACCGCCTAGATATTTAGAGACAGGCACACAATAAGTAGTACCTGCTGGGGTACAGGAGTCTGCTAAGTCGGCACTATTAAAAAGTCCATCCTTATTGAAATCGAAGATGGGGACTGGCGTTGATCCGCCGGTAAGAAAAACAATATTATTTAACCAGTTTGCTCCGTTGGGTAGTGTGGAATTGATAATGGTAGGGTTGGTGCTAATAAAAAAATATAGTCCTTCGCTTTCATAAGGCATTTCTCCCGTTACACGTTCACCTGCAGGGAGCGCTACCTGCCAGCCAAAATGGTGGCCGGTACCAGCTGTCCAGTCTGGAGGATTGGCCGTGATAGTTCTAATGGTGCTATCAACATAGATGCCTTGGGTTAGGGTTTGGGTTAGAAGCTGATTATTGGCAGCGGGCGCTCCATCCCATATGCCGTAAACATAATGTACTGCTGTATCGATTTTATCGCCACTGGTCAGTATTTGACCCGTAGCAAATACTACCATCCAACCACCATTCGGATGGGTTGAAACAGCCGGTGCGACGGTAATCGCTTGTGCTGGGGAGGTCGTATAAAGTAAGGTTGCGGTATTGGTAGTTAAATTAAACTTCCACAGTTTGCCATCGATGTCTCCAGCGTAGGCATAATCGGCTTTGTTGTCGCCATTAGTATCCAATAACGTTGGTGTTGAAAGACCGCTGGGGCTGGCAGACGTGCCAGAGCCTGTGTCTATCGCACTAATCAACGCGCCGGTGTCAACATTGATAACATATAACACGGCATGACCGCTACCGCCATTCATGTAGCCATTACCAACGATTGCGACAGGGGTGCCATCATTTAAACGACTGATGCGGGGCGTGCCGTATGTATAGCCAAGATCGGCAAAGCCTGACGTGCTGGAAGTTATTTCCCATTTGATTTTGCTTGCCGCCGCCGTTTCATCGGTCGGTGAAGCATCGGTTACATCAAGCGCATAAAGCCCTTTTCCACCCGCGCCGAGGCCACCCACTAAAAGCGTTTTGTTAGTCCCGGAAAAATCAACATCAGCGATACTAATTGGGCCATCGACAAAATGTGTATGCACATAAGGTTTATTGACCAGCAGTTTAAGATTTGGGATTACCATGGAAGGAATGTAGGCAAATACCTCCGATCCCGTGTCAGCATTGAAAACATGAAGCATGCCATCGTTGCTGCCCACATAGAGGCGTTTCGTGGTTGAGTTATGCTTCCAGTAATACAGGGAGGAATGCAAAATATCGCCTAAAACATACTGACGCGCATGGTAGGATACACCGTTCGGTTCTTCATTGCTCCGGTCGCCGCGAACGAAATCAACAATTTTTGGGCCCATGGTGGCATCGCCGATTGAGGCTTGTTGACTGGTGGAAAGGTTACCCCAACCAAAGGCGATGCCAGTACTACCGTTGTGCGTGACAATCTTGCGGCTATTGGTCGGGTAGCTTAAGCTGTCCAGAAGCGGTGCAGCCGTTGTTGTCGTAGGGTCATTACTGTCCCAAGGGCCTGTAGTCTGAACAAACCCTGGGGTGTTAATCTTTTTTGCCAGAACGTCGCCCGCCCATGTGTCCTTGTAATAATTCGATTGATAAAAATTTTCGTTTCCAGATGAAGGATCGGTTGATGAAAGAGCAGGCCGCGCTATTGAACCGGTTGGCTGCGATTCTGGAGTAAAAATGGGTGCTGAAAACAGTGGCGCTGAACATAAAAGCAACAACAAACCACCCAAATTTTGAAGTCTAGTTTTTGTTTGGACGTTCATAGCCATGTACCTCAGTTTAATAGTAGATAGAACTAAGCAATGATGATCAATCTCTCGATAATTTGCCAAATAACATCTTTTTCTATTCGAAATTAAGTTAATTTTTTAGCTTTATCAGAGTTGAAGAATCGATTGTAAAATTACAACAGCGTTAGTGGTGCCGCCGGTAGCACGAGCAGTAATGCGGTAATTATGGTGTAAAACGTCAGGGGCGGTGCAGGGCGTTGTAGCCGAAGGTATCCCAGTGGTATCCAGACAGACAGTACCCATATCTTCAACGATATAACGAGGGTTGGCGCTAAGACTCACCAAATCAACCGTCGCCGCATTACCATCAGTATTATATTTGACAGACTTGGTATCATCAGTCCAGACAGCGGTATTTTCCCAAACATGAGAGGTTTCTTTTGTACCGTTACAATCGACATCCAAAGGCAAGTAATAGCCTACATGTCCAGCTGGGTTTACTCCGCCTGGGCATGTCACGGTAAGGGTTGTCGATAGAGCAGCGGCAGCTGCATAAGCTGTTATCACCGCCGTTTCGCCTAGTTTCAATGCTGATTCGGCTGCTTGAAAGGCAAGATTTCTATCGCGCATATTGCCAGCCATTTTTTCTTCCAGCGATGTCACCGACATGCCGGTAGTTCCTATCAGAGTAAGCAATAACAACATGATCATGCTGATGGCAAGAACAGCGCCCCTTTGGTATTTCATTGAAACAGATTTGCTTATCATAGCGACCACCGTAATCAGAGGAGCCGGTTGCGGACGGCTATGGTTGCATTAAACACCCGGCGTAGTCTATGATCGGCAGGTGTTGTTGTTGCGCCATTGTAGGTATAGGCTTGAGCGTCAGAAGTTAGATTGTCGTCTACTGATCTAACTAAAAGGCTGATTCTGATACTAACAACATTGGCCATATTCGCCACATTATTAGCCGGCACATAATAATTTGGCGTTCCATCCGGCGTTGCGTCGGTATCCTCACCGTAAAGAATCTGCATCTGTTCAATACCTTCGACAAGTTCTTGAGCATCATTTGCGCCGATACGACGGTAAAGTGAAGGCTGATTATTACTGGTTCTTATATAATAGCTAATGGTGTTGATGGGGAAAACTTGTCCATCGGTGTAACTTTTGCTCAAAGGTTGCGTTGCATTTCCAGGCGCCGTTCCTGTTGCGGCATGCGCAATAACAGTTCCGGTAATAGAAGTAATTTGAAAGGCATCCGTTGCTGAGCAATCAGATGCGACTACGATGGTGTCCGTAGCTAAATCCGTGGTATTGGCAAGCGTAAGGTTAGCGGTACCATCGGCATGTGCTGTAACAACATTTCCCTGCCCATCCGCTCTGCGAATGGTAATGACATCCGAACCGCCGAGCGGAGAGGTAATGGCTGCGTTTATGGTTGGCATCCATGCCGAAGCCGAGGTTGATTCAAAGCCCTGAAGGGGGGTATTAAAGTCATATAAAAAATCGGTTGGCGTATTTAAGTGGGAGGTGATGCTTGATTGGCTATTGCAACCTCTGAAGCCAGCCATGCGTATATCCTGGGCTATTAAATCGATGGCGAAGCGGGCATTTTCCTGTAGTCGTGATTGCCCTTCCACTAAGCGATAAGATTGTTTAGTATTGACAAAAATCTGTAACACGCCGCCGATCAAAAAAGCACCGATCAGCATGGCTATCATGATTTCTATCAGGCTCATCCCTAATTGTTGCCTAACCGTTTTTTGATCGATAGTTGAACAATGTAAATTTGTTTTGATCAAAATTCGTTGCTGCCATCCAGAATGGATTTTGTACGGAGGCATTGATCGCATTAGCCATTTAATACTCATAAACGAAAGCTCATCTGGAAATTCGGATCATTTGCATCGACATCACCATCTCTATCATCATCCCAACGAACAGTGATGGTAAATACTTGAGTGGCAGCAACCACGGTAACTGTTCCAGCACCGCTGGGTAAAGCTGTAACGGCCGAATTCCATTCGAAGAGATCATTTTGGGCCATATCAGCGGTGGTGCAAGTCGTTGTTACTGATGTACAGTCCGCTTGAACAGCGGCAGCCGTGGGATCAACAGTAATATAGGCGCTAGCAGCGAGTTTATTGGCTTCGGCAACGTTAGCACGAATTCGATCGGCAATATCATAAGCCAACTGAGTTGCCTGGCTGCGAAAGTAGGCGCTTTGATTATTTTTTAGTGTTGATGCCTGAAGGCCTGCTAATCCCAATAAACCGATGGCTAAAATGACCATGGCGATCAAGATTTCAACTAACGTGAATCCTTTATGTTTATTCATAATGGTATAAACAATTAAGGGCATGATGATGCCCCTGTTTCAACCCTAGCGCGGCCAACAGCATTAATTATAATTGCACGCGATGTTGTGGTATCAGTGCCTTTACATAATCTGAAAGTCTCACCGGCAGCACTTTTACTGAGACCACTTGACACATAGGCCGCATAATCTTTGTATGCGCTATTTCCAGTTCTCAGCGTGTAGCTGGGTAAAGCTTCATAGGTTCTTAATAAACAATCTTCGCTGGGAGAACCGTCGGCATTGGTTTCACATAAATTAGTATCGGCATCGTCATTAAAGGCGTTGCTGCTGTCGCTGTCGACAAATATATCCCACCCTTCTTCCCAAACTTGGCTGGTTGCTCCTTTTCGTCTCATGGTTACTTGCACGCCTCGTTTGATAGCTTCACTACGCGCCATGTTTAATGCGGCGACAAACTCATTGGCATATGTCGTTAATCGGTTGCTTTTGATGGTTTCAACAAAACTGGGGATAGCCATGGCCATGAGAATTGCAGCAATACTAACTGTAACGATAAGCTCAATTAGAGTAAATCCCGAACTTTTATTTGGTTTTTGATACATCTTGGTTTTGATTGTTTGTTGCAACGGTAATTACCTGTTTTATAGGTGTTTCCGATTAGGCAATAAGGAAGTATAGTAGTATAGATAGTAATCGGCGATTGTGAAAATAATCACGTAATCGTTATTCTGCGGATAGTAAAGGAAAAGTCCACTATTTAATGTTTGCAGACTATTCAAAGACTATTAACGAGTGTTCACGGTAAAAAATTGATCTTTTGTAGCGAATCAATAATGCTTTGATCCAGATTGGTGTGTGAATTTGCGATAAGAATGTCGTAATTAAGCCCTAATCCGGACATTTTGTTACAGGCTTCACGATAATTTTTACTGAATAATGCTGGAGGAGAAATAACCAGAATATCGATATCAGAGTGGCCATGAAATTTTTCAGTTGCATAAGAACCGAACAAGTAGACCGGATAACCAAAGTCTTTGAACGCGTCTTGAAGGTAAGCCATTATTTTTTGCTTTTTTTGGGTCCTGACTTGCTGAACAAGACTAGTTCTGTTCATAAATTTTGTTTAATACTTTCAACGATTTATTAAATGTATTCGTGGCTGAGATAGCTTGTTTTTTAGTAATGATATCAACAGGAGCGTCACCAGAGGATGGGTATCTGGCTATAGTACTGTACTGGCTTAATTCTTTGTATAAATCTATTAGTGCATCATCAAATAGGTCGGCGCCAAGTGATCTGTTGACATCTTTAGCTAGTTCATGCACTGAATGAATAAACCGGATTGGTGTTCCGGTATCACTGATGATAAATTTTAATAATTTTTCTACGGCTTGTTGGGCATGGTAACAAGCGCCATCCCATTTCTTTGCGGCAAATAGGATGTTAGCCATTTCAAAGTCATTTAAACTTTGTCTTAGCCACGCATATTGAGCGCCATCTTGCATCGCTAATTGTTTGAATAGTTCAAAATTCATAACTGATTACTGATGGTAAGATGTTTATAAGAGGAGCCTCATTACTGTTATTACGGTTTCAGTTCAGTTTAAAGCGAGGTGGCGAGCGTAGCAGGACGGCTGGGGCCGCCGAAGGCATGGGTTGCCGCGTAATTTTTGCCGCTTGCTTGGGCTTGGATGCCCAAAACAAGCTTTCGCAAAAATAACGGCACTATCGTTAATCAAATCAACTTTGTTTTCACTTAGGCGAGCATCAAGATAATCGCGTGTCACCACGCTGGTTTGTGCTTCGACAACCACGCTCACGAATGCCTTAGCTTGTTAAAGTAATCGTGCTCATACTGTATGCAGTATAAATACTTTATATTGTCTGTCAATGAGTGACTTTGAGCGCAAAAGACGGCAATAAGTTATTAAGCTATTGAATATGGTGGTTTTGTTGGTGCCGAGGAAGGGACTTGAACCCCCACTGAGTTTCCCCAACTAGCACCTGAAGCTAGCGTGTCTACCAATTTCACCACCTCGGCAGGTGCGCTTTGAAAAGCTTGAAATGAGCGCGAAATATACCGAGTTAAGCCTCATTTGTCAATTAAGTTCCAGGAAGCAAACCATTTATTCAATTCTTTCATTAGGTTAATATTTTCTGTCTGGAGCCGGGGATGATTGAGTTAGCGGATAGAAATTAGAAAGTTCAAGACAAATTTTTTGAATGGCCCCATGATAATAACAAAACATGTATTATATAAGGCAGACAGTGTGCGCTCAGGCAGTTTTTAGTTAGTTTATCTCCGCGACAGGTTGAGGTTTTTGTAGTGTTTGATTTTGGTTCAATTGATTGTAAATGACTTCTAAGTCCAAAAAGCCTGCCTGTTTTAATTCAATAACAGACCCTTACGCACAACGCGAAGCCGAAAAATACGCCAATCCGATTCCTAGCCGCGAACATATTCTGCAATTGCTTGAACACGGAGGCAAGCCATTGTGCCGCGCCGATATTTCCGAGGCTTTTTCACTGCAGACTGAGGAACAACTGGAAGCACTTCGCAGACGCCTCAGAGCCATGGAACGCGATGGCCAGCTATTGTTTAACCGGGCACAGCAATATTGTTTGGTGAATAACAAAGATTTGATTGCGGGGCGTGTTATCGGTCATGCCGATGGTTTTGGTTTTATTAAGCCAGATGATCAATCGGAAGATTTATTTTTATCGCCGCGTGAAATGAATCAATTGCTGCATAACGACCGGGCCTTGGTCAGGGTTGCTGGAGTCGACAAAAAGGGGCGGCGAGAAGCGGCGGTGGTCGAGATTCTGGAACGCAATACTCGTCAAGTTGTTGGTCGTTATTTTACTGAGGGTGGTTTGAGCTTTGTCGTACCGGATAACAAACATATCGCGCAAAATGTTTTAATTCAGCAAGAGGCTTCAATAAAAGCCAAAAGAGGCCAAATTGTTGTCGCCGAAATTGTTGAACAACCGACCAAAATTAGACAGCCGATTGGTCGCGTCATTGAAGTATTGGGCAATCATTTGGCGCCTGGAATGGAAATTCAGATGGCAATTCGTTCTTATGAGTTACCTTATCAATGGCCGGACGACTTGCTTGAAGAAATCAAGCTGTTAAGCCCTGAAGTTTCCGAGTCAGCGAAATCAGATCGCGTCGATCTTCGTAGTTTGCCTTTGGTGACGATTGACGGTGAAGATGCGCGCGATTTTGATGATGCGGTGTTCTGTAAAAAAACCACCAAAGGCTGGAAATTATGGGTGGCGATTGCGGACGTTTCTCATTATGTCCGGGTCGATACGGCGCTGGACAGAGAAGCGAAAAATCGCAGCACTTCGGTATATTTTCCCGAGCAGGTTATCCCGATGCTGCCGGAAATCTTGTCGAATGGCTTGTGTTCACTCAATCCTCAGGTTGATCGTTTATGCATGGTTTGCGAACTGGTGATCGATCAGCAGGGGCTCGTGAACAAATCACGTTTTTACGAAGCGGTCATGTGTTCCCAAGCCCGCTTGACCTATGCGGAAGTGGCAAAAATGCTGCTTGGCGAAGACAAGGGCTTGGCTAAAAAATATCGAAACCTGCTGCCGCATATACAGCAGCTTCATGCGCTTTATCAGACGCTGAGAATTAGCCGAGAACAACGAGGAGCCATGGATTTTGATACTCAGGAAACCAAGATAATCTTTGGCAAAGACCGTAAAATTGAAAAAATTGTCCCTACGGAGCGTAATGACGCGCATAAATTGATTGAAGAATGCATGATTGCTGCAAACAGCGCGGCAGCGCGTTTTTTAAACGCCAAAAAAATGCCTCGGCTGTTGCGTATACATGAAGGCCCCGGTGTGGACAAATTATTCAATCTGAAAACTTTTCTTGGCGAGCTAGGGCTAAGGATGGGCGGCGGAACAGAGCCTACGCCGCTAGACTATATGAAATTGCTCGATTCAATCAAGGGCAGGCCGGATGCGCACTTGATTCAGACCGTGCTGTTACGTTCTCTGTCGCAAGCAGTTTACAGCCCCGAAACTAAAGGCCACTTTGGTTTGGCTCTGGAGGCCTATACTCATTTTACCTCTCCGATTCGCCGTTATCCCGATTTGCTAGTGCACCGGGCTATCCGGCATTGTCTCAAGGGCCGATCGGCCGCAAGTTTTTATTATGGCTTTCCCGATATGGTGAGCTTAGGCGAGCATTGTTCCGCCAACGAGCGTCGGGCCGATGATGCGACTCGCGACGTGATTTCATGGCTAAAATGCGAATATATGATGGACAAGATTGGCGAGGAATTTGACGGTATTATTTCGGCCGTTACCTCGTTCGGTTTTTTTGTCGAGCTTGCCGAGATTTATGTTGAAGGCTTAGTGCATATCAGTAATTTAGGCCAGGATTACTTTCATTTTGATCCGATTAGCCATCAGTTGAAAGGGGAGAGGACCAGCCGCTATTTTCGTTTGGGCGATCCGGTCAGCGTGTTAGTGGCGCGTGTCGATTTGGATGAGAAGAAAATTGATTTTGACTTGGTTCAGAAGCGCTCTGCAAAGAAAGGTAAGCTGACTAAATCACGATCCAAAAAGCGGCAAAATTAATGGCTATCAGTAAAATTTACGGCTTGCATTCAGTAAAAGCGGCACTTGATTACGCGCCTTTAAAAATCAAAAAGGTTTGGTGTGATGGGCAGCGTCAGGATCAGCGTTCAAAACCTTTAATCGAAGCTCTGCTGGCGCTCGGCCTAGAGCCTGAAAAAGTGGATAGAAAAAGGCTGGATCGCCTGGTTGATAGTAATAATCATCAGGGTTGGGTAATCGAAATTGAAATGCCGGCGCCGCTATCAGAAAGCGATTTGAAAATGGCTGTCGAGCGTTTGACCGAAAATGCTTTTTTATTGATTCTGGATCAAGTCCAGGATCCGCACAATTTGGGGGCTTGTTTGAGAACGGCGGATGCCGTGGGTGTTCAGGGCGTTATAATCACTAAGGACAACTCGGCTGGGATTACGCCAACGGTTTGTAAAGTAGCTTGCGGTGCGGCAGAATCTGTGCCGGTTTACCAAGTCACCAATTTGTCCCGAACCTTACGCTGGTTAAAAGAGCAGGGGGTTTGGCTGTTCGGCGCCGCCAGTGACGGCTCGCAAATGGCTTATCAAGTCGATTTAACCGTTCCATTGGCTTTTGTGGTGGGGGCCGAAGGCAAGGGTCTCAGGCACCTAACCCGAGAGCAATGCGATGTATTGATTAATTTGCCGATGTCAGGTCAGGTAGCAAGCCTTAATTTATCGGTCGCGGCGGGTGTATTGCTCTATGAAGGAGTCAGGCAGCGGCTTTTTTCGCTTAACGGATGAATGAAAATATCACTTCCTTACTTAGAAGGCCGTGGACTCAGCTGCATACGTGATGATCGCGTGTTATTCGAGCAGCTGGATTTTTCGCTGAAATCGGGTCAGGTTTTGTTGCTTGAAGGCAAAAACGGCAGCGGCAAAACCTCGCTGCTGCGTATTTTATGCGGATTTAGAGAGCCAGATAGCGGTACTGTCATTTGCTGCGGCGAGACGATCAATGACAGTCCTTACTACGCCGATTTGGCTTATGTCGGGCATCTGGACGGCATTAAAAAAGAGCTGACTGTATCTGAGAATTTGAAAGTGTCGTTGGCTTTGAGTCAACCTGGGCGTTATTCAATGCAGCAGGCTCTTGCCAAGGTAAAGCTGGAAGGCTATGACGATGTGTTGGTGCAGGCTCTATCTGCCGGGCAAAAAAGACGTTTGTCGTTGGCGCGCTTGTTGATTACCCATAATCGGCTCTGGATTCTTGATGAGCCTTTTACTTCACTTGATAAGGAGGGTATTGCATTGATTGAATCGTTGATGATTGACCACTGCCTTTCCGGAGGCATGATTGTTTTGACGTCGCACCATGAAACGCATTTACCCGGCGTCGATATTCAGCGTATTGTTTTATCCTGATGTCATTGACTTACGCATTCATAGCCATTATTCGGCGCGATTTGGTACTGGCCTTGCGTCGGCGCTCTGAGGTCGCCAATCCGCTGTTGTTTTTTGTCTTGGTGATTACTTTATTTCCTTTGGGCATAGGCGCTCAGCCGAACCTATTAAGAGCGATTGCACCCGGTATTATCTGGGTTTCGGCCTTATTGGCGGCGATGCTGTCTTTAGATAGCTTGTTCCGATCGGATTTTGATGACGGCTCTTTGGAACAGATTTTATTGAGTCCGTATCCAGCTTCGATTCTGGTATTGGCAAAAATTGTTGCACATTGGCTGGTTACCGGTTTGCCGTTACTGGCTATCGCGCCCTTGTTGGCCATCTTTTTGGGCTTGCCCAACCAGTCGCTCGGTGTTCTTTTGTTGACATTGTTGTTGGGAACGCCAGTGCTGAGTTTGATCGGTGCGATTGGGGTAGCTTTAACGGTGGGTCTGCGCCGAGGCGGCATGATTTTGTCGTTGCTGGTATTGCCGCTCTATGTGCCGGTATTGATTTTTGCCAGTAATGCGGTGGCGATGGCGAGCAGTGGATTACCCGTTCAGGCACAGATTTATCTTTTGCTCGCTATCTTGTTATGTGCTTTGGTGTTAGCGCCTTGGCCGACGGCTGCGGCTTTGAAGATGAGCATCACGTAAAGGTTTTGTCGTCAATCAGCCGCGCTGTTTTGTTTTGCGGCCGGTTGTAGAGTGACCTTGTGCGGTAATTGGGGTCATATTATTACGACAAGTCAGGAATTCTTTGTAACTTTCGGCAAATCTGATCGCTGAAATGGCGACTCGGGTTTCTTCCAGATTCAGCAATGAAGCGTCTCTTAGGTAAATGAAAGTCGGATAATGGCCTTGCAGCAGCATATCTATCATCGCTTCTGCGGCATCGCCATAAACATATAATCGACTATAACCGCCTATTTCGGGATTATCCAGATAAACCGGATAATCCAGCGCAGAAATCGGCTCATGCATCCAGGGTGCTGGCATTACTTTCAATGAGGCTTTCATGATCAGCGGTTTATGCCGCTCTTCCTGAAGCGAAAAAAACAAAGGCCCGCCAACTTTGTAGATAAAGTCGGCGCTGCCGTATAAAGGGATTCGCTGCCTGAGATAGCAACTATCGTTTATCTGCTTAAATTCCCAGCGCGCTTGTTGCATCGGCGCCTGATAAAAATCGGCTAAACCTGCGCTAGTGTTGGTAAAAAAAACAAGTAGTAAGGTAAAAATGCGCGCCATCACAATGTACTCAAAAGCCGGTCAGTGTCGGCCTTAGTATCGGCCGATAGCGCATATTTTTTAGTGGCGGCTTAAAAAATTGTTAACCCGGTCTATAAACTGAGCCGGTTGCTGAACATGCAGCCAGTGTCCGGCGTTTTCGATGACATTTAAAATGGCTTTGGGGAAAACCGGGTTGATCATTTCAGCGCTGACAAATTTTGAATCGCTGCCCGCGATGAATAAGGCTTCTTTGGGGTATGGCGCGAGGTCGCCGAGATCTGGAAAAGCTGCAATGTGATGCGACGCTTGAGAAAAAATGTCTAAATTAATACGCCACTGATAACCTTCCTTCTGTAACATCAGGTTTTGCAATAAGAACTGACGATAACTGAGTTCTGGAATAGCCGGCGCAAGTAGGCTTTCCGCCTGTTTGCGATTATTGAGCGCAGCTAAAGGCAAGGCTTTTAGGGCTTCAAGTGTGTGCTTGAAGCTGTGCTTATAACTGACTGGCGCAATATCGGCAATGATGAGCTTATTGACGCGATTAGGATGGCAAAGCGCAAACCACATTGCGATTTTTCCGCCCATGCTATGCCCCAGCAAATTGGTTTTTGCTAGATGATGTTGTTCCAAAAAGTACACTACATCATGAGCCATGGAGGGATAGTCCATGACCGGCGTATGCGGTGACGCGCCATGATTGCGTAAATCCAGAACAAAGACACGATAATTTTCGGCTAATTTTTGGGCGATGTAGCGCCAGTTTCGGGAAGAGGCTAAAAAGCCGTGCAAAATGATAAGCGGCGGACTATCGGCGCTGCCAAATTCTTCAAAAGCTAATGGGGTGGCGGCTAAATGGGACAATGGCGGTATTCGGCAAGAATTGATGAGTCGGTGTCTGTTTGCCTGATAGTTTAACCTTAGTTTGGATTGAGACTTACTTTGAATTTCAGAAATGCTGCAATCTTCAAACTATATTTAATAAAATCGTCTAGGCATTTGTTTTTTATTAATATAAACTTGAACAAATTTGCTTGGCTTGGGCCAAGGTTAGTTAGCAATTTGGCTACAGTGATATGATCTTGCAAGATTTTTAATAACCATATTTTTTCAGCCGACTTCCGTGTATTTTTATTAGCAGACCGTTAACGTCAGCATGAGGTTATTAAACTTATTTTACTTGATCGGCTGCGCTGGCGTTTGCGGATTACCCGATGCGGTTTGTGCTCGTGACGGTTTTACCCGGCAAGCATCCACAATCGCTGATTATACGTCCTCTTTAATCGACGAAATACCATCGGTTTACGATGCGCCAAAATACGAACAAAAAATCACCCCAACCCCCCCGGCATCTCTCGCCGTGGTGACCGCTGATGAGATTAAGAAATACGGCTACCGAAATTTTGGCGACATTATGGCTAGTTTGAAAGGCTTTTATAATACCAATGACCGCAATTATGGATTTATCGGCGCACGCGGTTTTGGCATTCCTTCCGACTACAATACTCGTCTGCTATTGCTGATTGACGGCCATCGTTTCAACGATAATATTTATGATTCGTTCGACAGTTCCGAGGGTTTTCCAGTAGATTTGGATGTAATCGAGCGAGTTGAAATAGCTCGCGGACCAAGTTCCTCTTTATATGGAACCAGCGCTTTTTTTGGCGTCATTAATATCATTACCAAACGAGGCCGTGAAATTAAAGGTGCCAACCTAAAGGGGGCTTACGGTAGCAATGAAGCGTATAAAACCTCCATCAGTTATGGCGACCGCTTTGCTAATGGTCTTGAGACCTTCTTAAGCGGCTCATTTTATGATAGTCAAGGTTATAAGCGCCGTTATTTTTCCGAGTTTGACAGTCCGCTCACCAATAACGGTGTTTATGTTCATAATGACGAAGAACAGGCCAAGAAATTGCTGGCGAATGTGACTTATCGCGATTTTACTGTCCAGGGCTTGTATGTGAGGCGCAATAAAGACGTGCCGACAGCATCGTTTGCTAGTTTATTCAACGATCCATCGACTTTCACAATGGATGAAAGCACCTTTGTCGACGTTAAATATAACCATAGCTTTGCCGATCAAATTAATTTGCAATCGCGAGTTTCTTACAATAATTATCGCTATCGTTCGGACTTTCCTTACTCTGTTCCAGATAATCCGCAGCCATTAATCAATAAGGATCTTACTCGCGGCCAATGGTGGCGGGCCGAAATCAACCTCACCACCTTACTTTGGAATAATCATCTGATTACCGCTGGGGCTGAGTTTCAGCATAATTTTGATCAGTTTCAAACCAACTATGATGTTAACGGCACTTATTTAAGCTCACAGGTCAGTACCTACAAATGGGCTTTTTTGCTCCAGGATGAGTTTGCCCTAACTGACACTCTAAGCTTGAATACCGGTTTTCGTTATGATTATTTCAGTATTTTCGGCGCAACCGTTAATCCCCGCGCGGGCTTGATTTATCGGCCGAATGAACGCAGCACGGTTAAGTTTTTATATGGCACTGCATTTCGTGCGCCGAATCAATATGAAATTAATTACTACACGCCTTTTGACATCAATCCTAGCCAGAATTTGAAACCTGAAAAGCTGGAAACTTTGGAATTGATTGTCGAACATTATTTTAATACCCATTTACGCGCTGAATTATCTTTGTTCCATACCGAAATCGAGGACATTATTGCGCTGACTCGGCAGCGCGATGCCAAACAGCAAAATAATAATATCCAAAGCGCCGAATCAGAAGGCATGGAGCTGCAATTGGAAGAAACCTGGTCAAACGGCTTTCAGGGAAGGGTCAGCTATTCTTGGCAGGATACCCGAAATATATTGACGGGCGCTCGGCTAAGCAACTCGCCAGAGCATATGGTTAAGTTGAATTTAATTATCCCGCTTTGGCAGGATAGGGTGTTTATCGGTTATGAAACGCAATATATGAGCAGCCGAAAAACGACCTCGGGCGGTTGGGTTGGCGATCATGTCATCAGCAATCTTACCCTATTTACCCGAAATTGGATTAAAGGGCTTGAGCTGTCCGCCAGCGCCTATAATTTGTTTGATGAGCGTTTTGATGATCCAGGTTCGTATGCACATCGGCAAAACGGGATTCAGCAGGACGGCTCAACCTTTCGAATCAAGGCCAGCATAGATTTTTAGCTGAGTTTTTGTCAAGGCAACTCAGTTTAAAAGTTAATAGCCTGCTGCTTTTTTGATAGAGAGCATGGTCTAATAAGCTTAAAGTTTGTAAGTATTTAGCACGGGCCGCCGTTAATTGGCTATACTGGCAGATATAGCAGGGATTAGATTTATAAACTTTTATTTAATTTTTTTGTGCTATGGCCGCCTTAAAATATTTCGAATCGACTGTTCGCAGCAAAGCATTACTCAAGCAAGTAATTGCCTTTATTGGCACCCACCATCTATCGGCTAATCCGATTAATTACACGGTATGTTATGAATATTTGCTGGGTAATCTTGCGCCGTTAAAACAAGCGATTGATAAAACGCTGCAGGATTCAAAACCATTAACCAATCTTATGATGGAGGAATGGTTTGGAGTTTTTCTTGCCGGTTATGACCAAGATGTCTTAAAACAGGCGCAAGCAGATTTGATGGCGGTCATCGCAAAATTGCATGACTCGACCGAACAGGCTGAGCAGGACGTCAGTCAATTTGACCAGAGCTTACAAAACAGCGAAAAAGAATTAGTTGCAGCTAATCAGTCGCTCGAATCCATTGTGGCCCAGTTATTGGAAAATACCCGGATGATGCAGACTTCAATGGATCTGATGAAGCAGCAGGTGCTAGAAAGCAAGCAAGAAATCAGTTCGTTGCAAGAGCGCTTGGAAAAGACGACAGAAGAAGCTTTATCCGATCCCTTGACTGGCTTGACCAATCGCAAAGGTTTGTCGCAAGCCTTTGAAAAAGCTTTATTGACTCTTGAAGGCGAAGTTTCTTATCCCAGTCTTATGATGCTGGATATTGACCACTTTAAAAAGATCAACGACAGTTTCGGTCATTTAATCGGCGATCGTGTTATCAAAGTTGTTGGAGAAGCGTTAAAAAGTCAAATCAAGGGCAAGGATACAGCGGCTCGTTATGGTGGCGAAGAATTTTGTATTTTATTGCCAGAAACCAAATTGCTAGATGCCGTCAAGTTGGCTGAAACGATTCGGTTGTCTGTGGAAAAAACCCGGATCAAGCGTTCTAGCGATAATCACGAAATATGCCGTGTAACAATTTCAATCGGAGTTGCCCGCTACAAGCTCGATGAACCGCTGGTAGCCTTTTTTGAGCGTGCGGATAGCGCTTTGTATCGAGCTAAAAATGAAGGTCGCAATCGGGTTGTGTTTACCGATGACTAATTGGTTAGCTTGCCCGTTCTCATGGGCTGATCAATTGGACGTGTCGATTTGACGTGTGGAAAAGCGGCTGCGATAAAATCCAAGACTCAGTAGTAACGCAAGCGCACCCCATAAAAGCGAAGGCACAAGCCAAAACCATTCCTGATAGAAAGTGGTTTCTGGATTCTTACTAAATGCGACCTGATAAACGCCTGTCCAGGCCTTGTTGATCGGCGAGCGTTGTAAAATTTCGCCAGATGCGAGCGCTACTGTGGATATGCCTGTATTGGTGACTCTCAATACCGGACGGCGAAATTCAACGCCTCTGGCCAGCGTCATATAGAGATGCTGATAAGGTTCCTGCCAAGCGCCATACCACGAATCATTGGTTACATTAATGATAAACTGAGCGCCCAATTGCGCCAGGGAGCGGGTAAATGCGGGAAACAAACTTTCATAACAGATTTGCGCGCCTACTTTATAGTCATTCCAGTCAAGTAATTGAGTTGGCCCTAGACCGCGGGCAAAATGACCGGTAGCGGGCAGCCATTGCCGTATTTGCGGAAAATAAGTTTCGCCAGGAATATACTCGCCAAAGGCTAATAGACGTGTTTTGCTGTAATAAGCTGGCATCAGCTCGCCTTGTTTGGTGAAGATAAACAGCGAGTTGGTAATCAGTCTGGATGATTCATCGATTCCATAGGCGCCGGTAATCAGAGAAAGTTGGCGGTCTTTTAGAAACTTCGACAGTTTTACTGGTTGTTCATCAGCTTCAAAATAGTTGCCCAATAAAGCGGGAAACGCGGTTTCTGGCCAGAAGGCGAAATCGATAGGTTGGTTTTGATGATTAGCTAGGGCCTTATCGGTCAACGCAAAATAGCGTTTGATAATTTCGTCGGCATAGCCGTCGCCCAACTCGGCAGCCAGTTTTTCAGAATTTTCGATATTTGCCTGCACCATCAGGACGGATAATTGCGCATCAGGTGCTGGCAATCGTGCTTTCAGTCCGAGACCGCCAAGATTAAGCAAAAGAAATCCAGCGCCAACTGCCGCTATGAGTTGTTTTCCTGACCGCTGATGGCGATGCTGCCAAGCGATGTACAAAGGCAGGCTGGCAAAAATTGTGAGGGCGCTGAGTCCGCTAAAACCGATGATTTCAGCCCAATGGTAAATGGGCAGATTGGCGCCGTACCATGAATAGCCAAAATTCCAATCAAACAAGGTGAACGAATACGCTTCCGAGAGAATGGTTATTATCGCCATTAAGGATAGCGACAAGACTTTTGACCACTGAAACTTGCGTTGCCCTAAAAACCAGAGGACTCCGGCTAGCGGAACGAAGAGATGGGCGAGCAAGGCATAAAACAGCATGCCCACCACTGAGAGAGCCCAGTTGAGATGAGCAAATTCGTGCAATAAATAGGTTATCCAGTTAAAACCGATGAGAGTAAAAACAAAGGACGTAATGAGTCCACCGATGGCGACCGATGCAAGGCGGGTTTGCCGCTGCCAGAACAGCCACAGCGGAACAAAGCAAAATAACGATGCCCAAGGCGGAAATGGAATGTAGCTTGTGCCAATAAAAACGCCCGATAAAATGGGCAGAAACCAGGATTTTGAAATCTTCGGCGAATGGATAGGCATGAAGTCAATAGCGTAAAAGAAAGCTTCTTGCGCGTCATAATAACCTAAGCTTGCAAAGTTTCTGACGCTATTTTTTAACCTCTGAACTACTACAAATACATAAATGGGTTTAGTTCAGCTCAACTTTAGACACTCAGCCGCCACGCCCGTCAGGGCCGGCGGCTTTTTAATGGCCGAAATTTTCATGCCGCGCAAAAAAGTTTTTGACATGACACCGGTCCCGCGCGGCCGCCACTCGACAACTT
>Ga0233425_10005411_pt1 | contig 20196 bp, 28 predicted proteins | sample Watercolumn_Towu_2_FD_181712 | JGI IMG/M metagenome (GOLD analysis project Ga0233425, IMG submission 181712) | Freshwater microbial communities from Lake Towuti, South Sulawesi, Indonesia - Watercolumn_Towuti2014_140_MG | ecosystem: Environmental > Aquatic > Freshwater > Lake | place... | reverse complement strand
GGGGGGAGGACTTGCCGGGCAGGTTTTTGAGGCGCGGGCGCAGAGTGCGGAGCTGACGAGAAAACTGGCGCTCATTCTGAGCCTGCTCTGACGCTGGCTGCGTCAAGGAGGAGGAGCGGAGCGGATGGTCACGATCCGGTATGTGTTCCAATGTGATGTTTGTAGGCGCGAGATCGCCGACGAGCAGGCGTGCTCGATCGTTTGGGGCATCAACTGGCAACGACCGTCTCTCCCTGTCGGCTGGAAGGTATTAATGTCCGAGTGCGTTGTCGGCGGTAAACTCATCTGCGATCAGCATGTGTGTGAAATCGTCGATGTCGGTGTTATGAAGTCGGCGATGTCTGGTTGAAAAGTGGGACTATGAGGCCACCTGCTAACAGGTCAAAAACAGGTCAAACGGGCCGGGAAGCGACCATGTTCAAGTCTGGGCGATCCGGGAATCCGTCTGGCCGGCCAAAGAAGACGCAGGAGGAATGCGACCTAGAGGCCGCATGTAAAGCGCGAACATCCGCCGCCCTGGGGGTGATCGAGTCTCTCATGCTCAGTGCCGATAAGGATAGCGTGCGCCTTGCTGCCGCCACGTTTATCATCGAGCGGGCATACGGGAAGGCGGTGCAGCGGAATGAGCATACGGGCACGAACGGCGATCCGATTCAGCACAGCCTGGAGGTAGTCTACAAGTGACGGCGGTGGTTGAGCGCAAGACGATCGTGGAGTTGCCGAAGAAATTGCGGTTTCTCCGGGACGCGCACCGCTACAAGGTCGTGCATGGTGGCCGTGGCTCCGCCAAGAGCTGGACGTTTGCGCGGCAACTCCTAGTGCTGGGCACGGAGAAGCCGCTCCGTATTCTGTGCGCCCGTGAAGTGCAGGAGTCAATCAAGGAATCGGTCCACAAGCTGCTCTCCGATCAGATCAAGGACTTGGACCTCTCTGACTTCTATGCGGTCTACAACCATGCGATCCTCGGTAAGAACGGGACGGAGTTTGCCTTCACCGGCCTTCTGGAGCACACCGTTACCTCAATCAAGTCGTATGAAGGGGTCGATATCTGCTGGATCGAGGAAGCCCAAACTGTCTCCGGGGAGTCGTGGAATATCCTGGTCCCCACGATCCGCAAGGAACACAGCGAAATCTGGATCAGTTTCAACCCGGAACTGGACACCGATGAGGTCTATCTTCGGTTCGTCGTGAAGCCGCCGCCGGACGCGGTGGTGGTGGAAATGAACTGGCGCGATAATCCGTGGTTCAATGCCGTGCTGGAGGGTGAGCGAGTACACGCGAAAGCCACGCTCGACGAGGACGAATATAACAATATCTGGGAAGGACAGACGCGCAGCGCGGTTGCCGGCGCGATCTACGCGCAACAGATTCTCGCCCTGTCTCAGCGGGGCCGTATTACGCAGGTCCCCTACGAACCACGCCTACAGGTACATGCGGTGTTTGACTTGGGCTGGAACATGGTCTGCGGGTTGTGGCAACGCGGCCCGGGCGGGGCCTTGCGCGGGATCGGCTATATCGAGGAGCGGGACAAAACGATTGACTGGTTTGCGGCCACGCTCAAAGATATGCGGCTGAATTGGGGGGCCGTCTGGCTGCCGGCGGACGGGTTTGTCCAGAACTATCAGCATCCGACGGGGAAAAGCGCGGAGGAGATTTTCAGGGCCGCTGGGTTTACGGTGCAGGCCATCCCGAAGCTGCCCACGGTCGAGGCGGGGATCAAGGCCGCGAAGATGATGTTCGGGCAGACGTATCTGGATGCTGACGCGATGGCCGCGTTCATCGAGCACGTCAAGCGATACCGGCGCCACGTGAGCAAAGCCGGGGTCATCGGAGATCCCTTACACGATGAGCACTCGCACGCGGCAGATATGTTTCGCTACACCGCCCAGGCGGCGGAGTCCATGACGAATGAGATTGACCCTCGGCCAGTCCACGTGCCCGCCTACGAGCCGTTCGATTCGGCGACGGGGGTGCTGGGGTAATAAGGAGACGTTATGGAGCCAACCATCCAAGTAGGAGAGCCACTTAATACCACCAGCAGCCAGGTGGTCCGCTATGGGGCTGGGGCACTTCTCGGCATTTTTGTGGCCTCGGCGTCCGCGACGCCAACGATCAAGCTCTGGGACAATACCGCCGCCTCGGGGACGGTCCTGGTGAATACGTTTACGCCAGTCGCCGCCACGTGGTATTTCATCCCGGTGCAGTTCAAGACCGGACTCTATATCACGATCGGCGGCACGGTGGATTGTACGCTGGTCTTGGCGCCGACGGGAGCGATTTAATTGATGAAGCGGTCCATACGAAACGAGACCATTCTTGCGGTCACGATCCTGCTTCTGGTGGGGATGCTGGTAGTTGCTCGTTTGGAGGCCCAAGAGGCTCCTCCTGTCGATCCCCTTACCCAATGCCGGGCCTATCTGGAGCTGCTCGTGAAGGACCGGGCGAACGCACAAACCGAGGCGGCCTACTTTGCGGCGCGGGTGCAGGCACTCCTGGAAGCCAATAGGGTGCTGGAGGCCAAGGTGAAGAAACTTGAGGCCGGGGCACAATGAGCTGGAATGAGCATGTTCTCGATCCTGTCACGGGTAGCAGGGTGAGCCTGGCGGCATTTCGCCGGTTCACGGACGCTGTGCCGCGGCTGCTCTGGCTCCGAGGACCGAGACCAGCGCGGGTTGCTGACTCTCGTGCGCGAGAGCGAGCGCGGTGTGTGGTCATGGCATACCTGGTGGGCATGGCCACCGCGGAAATCGGTCCTCTCTTTGATGTGAGCCAGCAACGAGTCAGTCAAATTCTCCATCGGGAATTACGCCGGCAGTGTGAGTGGGCTCAACGATGGATGGTGAGGCCCGCATGAGGACCCGCCGGTTCACCGCTGCCTTCACGGGGCAGTTGTCGGTCGTGGAGGGTCTCAACGTGCCTCGGTTGCGGGTCGAGCGGGGGCATGAGTATCTGTTGGAGATTGCGGACAGCGGACAGGGGCGGCTGACCGACTTAACGCTGACCGCCCAGGAGCGTGCCACGGGTATGGAGCCACTGGATGCGGGAGCGGGAGCCGTACCACACAGTTGACGAAGTGGTTGAGATGATCCGTGCGCTCTACAAGGCCAAGGATGTTTTTGGGCCGATCGAGCTGATGTTTCAAAACTCGAAGGTTGTCTATATCCGCGATGGTCGCGGATATCCACCAGGGAAGCACCTCCCGGTGAATCTAACATAGCCCTCCGATAGGGAGCGCGGGAAGCACCTGAGCCCTATCGAGCCGGTCATTGACCGGTTCGGTAGGGCTTTTTCTTTTTCTCAAGGAGGTGCCCAATGCCGCGGACAGACATGAATCCCCTCTTCGTCTCTCCCTACCTGACGATCCTCTGCGACAAGACCGGCCGCCCCCGTGGCGTCCAGGACCACACCGGCAAGCGCGACACGATCTGGCTGGAAGACTCCATGCTGGAGCAAAAGTCGGGGACGCCCCGGTATGTGGACTTCCGCAGCGCGTCAGACGGCGGAAAAGGGTCGGCCAGCAACGACGGCCTGAGCCCGGAAACTCCCCTGCTGACGATGTCCGCCGCCATCACGGCGGCTCAGAACTACGACTCGATCGGGTTTGTCGGACGGTGTACGGAATCGGGCCTAACCTTGAACAAGGTGGGCGTCCACATCTACGGCATGGGCCAGCACTACGGGACCCAGTGCATCTGGAATCCCAGCTCCGATGCCATTGCCATCACGCTCCAGGCCAAGGGGTGCATATTCTCCAACTTCAAGGCGGAGGCGGGGGAGACCAAGGCGTTCATCAAGGCGCATCGTACCTCCGGGGCCGTCAACCCGGCCGATCTCTGGCTTGTGAACATCGAGGGCAACACCGGCAAGTACCTCCTGGACGCCAGCGATATCGACAATGTGTGCGTGATCAATGTGTTCGCGCACGACATGGACACCCCGATCCGGTGCGTCAACGGGGATCCGAAGCGGTGGATGCTGGCCGGCTGCCGGTTCTTCAACAACGACAACCATGTGGTTGCCCGGCTGAACGACAGCGAGGTGGTGGGCTGCCGGTTCCAAGCTCAAGGCGGGAGCAAGACCGCGACCGTCAAGCTGGACCTCCGCAACGGGACGACTGGCCGCAACCTCGTACATCAATGCTTCGTCGGTGGCACGTTCTCGAACGCCGGCGGGTACTACGCGGGCAGCAACGATGAGTGGGTTAACAACTGGAACGTGGGCGGGCTGCGACATGGAAACCCGGCGTAGCCGGAGCAGGTTCATCGGGTTGTGTCTGGCGGGCGCACTCCTCGCGGGGTGCGCCTTGCCGCACACGCGGGTCTATATCCCGGACCCGTCGCTCAAGTCTGACACGACGCTCGGCTATCAGACCGAGCAGAACCGCCACGACATTCGGCTCTATCCGGGCGAGCCCGTCCTGGTCGAGATGTGGGTGGAAGAGGCGTTTCCCTTTGGGCAACTCCGCCACAGCAAATGGATGACGGGACCCTACCCCTTTACGTCGGATGTCTGGTTTCCGGGCGGGATCCCCAGGCGCAAGGGAGAGTCGTTCGGGGTGCAGATGTACGAGGGGGTGAAGGTCGAGGGCGGGAAGTATAAGGAATTTCGCCGCAACGGCTGGTCCTGGACCCCGCTGGAGTTTCACGCCAAGAGCCTGTGTGAGCTGCGCGGGATCGAGGACTGCTGGCCGAGCGAGCAACATGGCGTGCGGGGCAAGAGCGATTTAGAGCCCGGCGCGGTCTGCCCGGTTGAGAACATGGCGGGATGCTGATTCGAGGGCTGCGGGGGGTTGCGAGAGGTACACCGGAAAGGAGAGTAGCGATGACGTGCAACGCGATGGTGCTGAGACGTTCCTGGCCGGCGTGCTCCTGGTCACACTGAGCGGGTGCGCCGCGTTTCAGCGCGACAAGCTGGAGATGCTGCAAGACAAGATCGAGCTGGCGGTGGGGGCCTTGGGCGCCGGGGAGTGGAAAGTGACCGGGATCATCTCGAAGGACGGCGCCACCTACGGGTCAGCCGAGATTTCGTGGACCTGCCGGAAGGGCAGCGACGGCAAGTTGGCGGGGTGCTCTGAGCCGGTGGTGGCCTTCAAGCCGGTGCAGTAGGGAGCCAGATGGACCTGAGCTTCGAATTGCCGGACGCGGTTAAGCGGCTGCTTCGGCCAGTCGCCGAACGGGAGGAGTCCGTCAAGCGAAGGCTGGAGGCGTTTGGGCGGGCCATCGCCGACAAGCGGAAGGAGGCGATCGCACATCGGCGGGGCTGCGGGATTGAGGATGTGTGGGAGGTCTGCCGGGACGCCTACATCGGCCGCGACGAGGCGAATCAGGGCGCCTTTGGCGCGAACAAATGGGTCAAGCCGATGACGAAGGACGGGCCGGTCGTGGCCGATCAGCCAGGCCAGTCGGCGCACCGTCGGTCCACGGTCTTTCCGCCGCTGACCTCGCGGTATGTCGATGCCGGTGCGGCCAAGGTCAGCGAGAGCATTATTTCGCCAGATGACAAGTCGTTCAGTTTTTCGCCGACCCCGATCCCGGACTTGGCGAAAGGGCAGGACGATCTGACGCCCGTGGAATCCCGAAGTGTGCCCGGCATGTTCCTGGACCGAGCCGCCACACCAGAGGAAACCAGACAAATGACTGGACTGGCGGCTGGCCAAGCCCCGGAGCCCCAACCGGAGACGTGGCCGCCCCGCGTGCCCCTGACGACCAAGGACCTGGTCGAAGAGGCGTACCGGCTGGCGGAGGAGAAGGCGAAGAAGGCGGAGCGACGCATCGAGGACTGGCTCGTCGAGTGCGGCTACCGCAAGGAAGCCCGGCGGGTCATCCGCGACATGGCCACGTATGGAGTCGGCGTGCTCAAGGGCCCGTTTGCCTCGCGGGTCAGAGGGCAGTCGGTGTCTGTGCTCAAGGGGCAGAACGGGGCGAAAGACCGCATCATGTATCAGCTCTCCGAGAGGGTGCAGCCGGCGGTTCGGCGGATCAAGCCGTGGGATCTCTACCCGGACCCCGCGTGCGGGGAGAACATCCACGATGGCGACTACATCTTCGAGGTGGACCGGTTCTCGCCCAAGCAGGTCCGCGCCCTCAAGAAGCGCAAGGGCTACCACCAGGACTTGATTGACCTGGTGCTGGCGCAGGGCCCGCAGTACGCAACCACGGACACCTATGCCAACAAGGACATCCAACAGGATGAACGCCACCGCTTCGAGGTCTGGTATTTCCACGGGACGATCACCCGCGACGAGCTAGAGCTGATGAATCCCGAGGCGCTGGTGGGTATCCCGGAGGAGCAAGCGGATGTCTATGCCGTGGTCACGCTCATTAACGACACGGCGGTCTACGCCTCCGTGAACATGCTGGACTCCGGCCGGTTCCCCTACCAGGCGATCCCGTGGTTGGAGCGAGACGACTACTGGGCGGGGATCGGGGTGGGTGAGCAGATGATCGCGGCGCAGAAGATCATCAAGGCTGCCGTGCGGGCGATGCTCAACAATGCGGGCGCAGGTACGCAGATTGTCGTCAACCGGGAGCTGGTGGACCCCGCCGACAAAGAGTGGCTGCTCTACGCCCAAAAAATCTGGCTGGCGAAGCAGGGCACCGCCGACGTCACCAAAGCGTTCGGCGCGTTTACCGTGCCTAACGATACCGCCCAGATGCTCAAGATCATCGAGTTCGCCTTCCGGCTGGCGGAGGAATCGACGAGTATTCCGCTCATCACGCAAGGGCAATCCGGCCCGACGACCCCGAACACCTTCGGCGCCACGCAAATTCAGAACAACAACGCCAACCAGCTCCTCCGAGCCATCGCCAACAACTATGACGATTTCGGGACGGAGCCGCTGATCAGGAGTTTGTATGAGTGGCTGATGCTCGACCCGGACGTACCGGACGACGAGAAGGGCGACTTCCAGATCAATGCCCACGGGTCCTCGGCTCTGGTCGAGCGGGTCATTCAGGACCAGACGATCCAGGGCATGAGCGAGCTGGTCTCGAAGGCGGCGCCCGTGTTCGGGATCGATCCTAAGCGATGGATAGAACAGGTGCTCAGGTCGAAGCATCTAAATCCCAAGGACTTCCAGTACAGCGAGGAGGAGCAGAAGAAGCTCGAAGAGACGCCGCCGCCGCCCCCGCCACAGGTCCAAGCCGCCCTAATCAGGGCCGAAGCCGACGCCAAGAATCGGCAGCTCGATCGAGACTTTGACCTGCAAGTGGCTCGGCTGGATGCACAGATGGAGGAACGCCGGCTGCAACTCGACGAGGCCTTGGCTAGGATCGACACCGACCGGGATACCGCCTACGTCCAGGCAGAGACCGAGCGCACCCGGAATGAGCATACGGCCCGCATGAAGGAACTGGAAGAGCGGTTTAACCTCGCCGTCCTCGACTACAGCAACCGGCGCGGAATCGCCCAAGACAAAGTCAAGGCGGACCTGGCGCAGACGGTGATGAAGCTCAGGACCCAAAAGGACCTGGCAGGGGTACGGACCCCAACGGCCGCGCCACAGGTAGCGACTCCGCCGACGGAGCCGCCCGGACGCGCCCCGAACGGGCAGGCGTTTCAGAAATGACGACCTTACTCCTTAGCCGCGACGAGCGCAGCGAGCCGCTATGGAAGCGGATACGGGAGCATTACGAGACACGACTCACGGAACTCCGCGCCCAAAACGATGGCCGGATGTCCGAGGCTGAGCGGAATGAACTGCTTGGCCGGATTGCAGAAGTGAAGTGTGCCCTGGCCTTTGACCAGGACGCGCCGATCGTCGAACCGCCGCCCGGAGAGGACGGCTAGACCCACACGCTGACCACACGGCCAGCGATAAGGAGGAGCCCATGCCAGAAGCAGGAGCGGTATTAGACCAGGCCGTGGTGCCGCCAGTGGATGAGGTGAAGGTAGAGGCCGACGCCCTCAATGCGGCGTATACCGACGATGCTCCCGGTAAGCCGACGACCACGCCGGCTCAGACGGAAGCGCCTACACCCGCACCCACACAGGCCAAGGCCACGGAACCGGTGAAGGCGGAACCTGCACCCAAGCCAGACCAGCCGAAGCAGGACGCTCAAAAGGAACACGCAGAACCGGCGACGATCACCAAGGATCAACTCGACAAGCTCATGGCGACCGCGGGCGAAGTGGACGGGCTCAAGGCCGCGATGAAGCAGAAGTTCGACGAGACCTTTGGCCGGCTGGGCAGCGTGCAGGACACCATCAAGAAGATCCAGGCGGAAACGCCGGCTGGGCAAGGAGTGACCCTGACACGGGATGATTTCCCCACACTGGTCAAGGAGTTTGGGCCAGAGTTGGCGGATAGCATTCTGGAGGGGCTGAACAAGAAACTCGGGCAGGCAAAGGTCGCCGGGACGGCAACCGCCACGGAACCGAAGCCAGCCGAGAGTCCGGCAACCACCAAGCCAGGGTCGGTTCGATCGGAGGCCGCCGATGAAATGTCGGCACTCCGCGAGGACTGGGGGCAGATCATCGGCCTCAGCGGTCCAAACGGGGAGCCTCCGCCCAATACGCCGTTCCGACAATGGCTGGCCACGCAACCGGAAGCATACCGGCAGAAGATTGAGAGCACCGAATCGCCGCTGATTCTCAACGCGGCGATCACTAAATTCGAGAAAGCCACAGCCGTTCCACCGGAGGTCAAACCTAACAAGACCGAGCCGGATCGGCGGGCCAGGAAGGAAGCAGCGGTGCAACCGAAGGGGGCTGGCGGCAGTATGCCGACTGCCCCAACAGGACAAGATGGATTCGAGGAGGGATACAGGGACGCCTGATCCTCCACTGACAAAGGAGCCTCACAATGTCCATGCAACTCTTTGACGGGAATGCGGCCCGGATCGGCAAGTTCAAGGGCCGTATTCTCAAACACGCAGAACCCCGGGAAGTGCTCTCGAAGCACGGGCGGACAGAGAAATTCCCGAAGAACAACAGCAAGACCTACGTGGCGCGGCGGTTCCTGCCCTACGGGGCCACCACGTCCACCGCGAGCACGCAAAACCGGTTCTCCCAGCAGATCGACGGGACCGGTGATCGGTCAGCGACCGTCGTGCAGGCGCATCAGGTGGCCGAAGGGGTGACGCCCACCCCGGAAGGCCTTACCCCGGTGGATGTGACCGTGGTAATGCAGCAGTACGCCTGCCTCTTCGGCTACACGGATGTGGCCTCGGATTTCTACGAGGACAACTATCCCAAGGAGATGACGAAGCAGACGGGCGAGCGGGTGACGCTCGTCAACGAGCTGATCATCTACGGAGAGCTGAAGGCCTGCACGAACACCTTCTACGGTGGGACCGGCACGTCCATCGCGACGGTGAACGGGGGGCTGACGCTCAACCTGATCCAGCGCATCGTGCGGAACCTGCAAGCCAACCACGCGATGGAAGTCACGAAGATCCTCAAGGCCTCGGGTGACTACGGGACGGACCCGGTCGAGGCGGGCTATTTCGTGTTCGGGCACACGAACCTGGAGCCGGACATCCGCCGGCTGACGGGATTCACCCCGACGGTGGAATACGCCTCGGGCACGCCGTTGCCGTTCGAGGTCGGTAAGTGCCAGCGGTTCCGGTTCATTCTGAGCCCGGAACTGGTCGAACAGCAGGACGCGGGGGCCTCCGTGGGCGGCAGCGGGTTCGTCTCGACCAGCGGGTCGAGCGTGGATGTCTACCCGGTCATCATCATGGCCGAAGATGCTTGGAGCCATGTCGCGGTGCGCGGCATGGACTCGATCAAGCCGACCTTCCTCCCGACCGGCGTGCCGAGCAAGTCCGATCAGTTCGGGCAGCGCGGGTACGTCGGGGCGATGTGGTGGAAGGGGGTTATGCGGGAAAACAACGGCTGGATGGCGGTGGCGTACGTTGCCTCCGTCGCCCTGTCGAACTGACGGTGTGAGAGGGTGGGGCCGGCCTGGGCTGGCTCCATCCTCACACGAAGAGCAGCCACTCAACACGATCTAGCGAAAGGACACGATCATGGATCAGTATTTTGGCACACCTCTCACAAGGTCCAACGAAGCGGCCGGGTCATCGGCGGGGACCACCACCACCGTAACCACGTCCCGCGTTGTTCCGTACACCATCAGGGGGAAAGCCTATCGAGGGTCGGCCCTCACCAATCAGGCGTTTCCCTCGACCGATCACACGACCGGGTCGGCCTTTACGTCGATTGCGGCATCCAAGGCCTGTATGCTCATCTTGGGTCGCAATGCCGCCGGCGACTTGGTGGCCGCGCAAGGGCCGTCCGTGGACCTGGACACGAACAACAACTACCAGTACGCGCCGCAGTTCCCGCCCATCAAGGACACGCTGGCACCGTTCGCCTACGTGGTCTGCAAGAATGGGTCCACGGGATCGGCGTGGACTCCAGGGACGAGCAACTGGACGGCAACGGGGATGACCGCGACGTTCGTGGACATCAACGACGTTCCTGATCGGCCGCAGACCTCGTAATCGGACGGTCGGGAGGAAGGACAACCGGCGGGGTTCGCAAGGACCCCGCCACTTCACCGGGAGGAACCATGACACGCAAGAGTTTTGTCGGGTGGGTGCTGATTATGGCGGTCTTGGCGCTGATGCCGCTCCCGGCCTTAGCGTCCGATGCCGGGGTTCTTGATCTGGTCCTGAATCCGGCTGCGACGATGGGCCTGGCCTTTATGGTGGGAGCCGTCACGCTGGCCAAAAAGCCGCGCAAGGAAGTCCACAGCGGGGACGCCAAGATTTCACAGCCGACCGATGTGGTGACGGACATCGATGAACCATTAGACCTCGATCCTGACGTGATCGTGGTCACGCCCGAGGAACAACGGATGCTCAGGCGCCAATACCATGAACGGCTGAAGTTCAATAATGACTGGCTGACCGTCGTAATCGCCGAGAGCGCGGGCGATGAGAACCTGCCGCAATTCACGGACTACGTGGCCTGCAGTGGACAGGAACCGTTCATGCGACTCAAGGACGGAACGCTGATCCAATCGCATGGGTATTTGCCGCGCGGGGTGGAGATCACCATTCAGCGGAAGTTCATCGAGAACTTGCTGCGGGCCAAGAAGATGAAAGTGTCCCATGATACGACCGAGGACCAACAGAATCGGCTCCGGCGCCAATTCGTCTCCAGCACGCAGATGTCGTTGATCGGGGCCTCACGCGAAGACCAGGAGTGGTTCATGCAGTTGTCGCGAGGGCGGGGGTAACGCATGTCCGTCGTTGCCCCAGCGCACTTTCTCGACATCGTTCAGCGGGCAGCGCGGGAGTGCCGGGTGCCGGGCACTGGACCGTCGGCCGTGACGAGCCAGACCGGGCTGAATCAGCGGCTGGTCATGTGGGCGTCGTCCGCGTGGGTGGAGATCCAGAACCTCCATCGGGACTGGAAATTCCTTCGCCTGTCCGCTTCCTGGACGACCGTGAACGGAACCACCCTCTACACCACCGGGACCGGATCGGGCACGGTCGGCGTGGCGGCCAGTGAGTTCCGTGAGTGGGTCCGTGGCAACTTCCGGTGCTACCTCACAGCTACCGGCACGAGCGATGAGCAGTTCCTAAACTACCGAGATTGGGAGGAGTTTCGGAACATCTGGCTATTCAATGCCAACCGATCCATGCGGACGCGGCCCTATGAGGTCACGATCGACCCGTCCTATTCGGTGGGACTCGGGCCCACGCCGGCCTCCGGCTACACCGTGACCGGGGACTATTACCGGAAAGCCGTGCAATTAGCGGCGGATGCGGATGTGCCGGCCTGCCCGGCGGAGTATTTCATGCTCATCGTCTATGCCGTGATGAAGAAATACGGGGCGAGTGAGCGGAGTCCGGCGATCTACCAGGAGGGAGCTGTGCAATATAACCAGATGTTGCCGCAGATGGAACTACAATGCTTGCCGGATGTGGCCCTGGCGGGAAGTCTCTGCTGATGGACGACGAAGTGATTGTAGTCTGCGGGAGGATGCTCGGCGGAGGCCCCGTGCCTGGGACTGGCCCGATTCGCGAGGTCATCGGGGCGCCCTCGGGCAACGTCTATGCGTTGCGCGATGATGCCGATGGTCAACATGCCGTGATGTGGGTGACAGATGGCGAACATCCGTGGGTGAGGGTGGGCTAATGGATGTGCTGACTGCCAGTGACCGCGTCGTGCTTCGGGCACTAGAGGCCGTGTCGCCGCAGTACGACTACGTCCAGATGAAAGGGGGGTGGGATCAACTGACCCCCATCCTCTCCCTGCCGCCGGGCGTCTTGCGCGATGTCCAGAACTTCGAGGTGGCGCCGACGGGCGGGTACGCCCGGATCAGCGGCTACGAGCGGTACGATGGCCAGACCAAACCCTCGAATGCCGCGTACTCCCTCGTCCAAGTCACGGCGTTTACCAACACTCCCTCTACGGGCCAGACCTTGACGGGACAGACCTCTGGGGCCACGGGCATCATTATTGCCGTATCCACGTCAAGCCTCTACGTTGTGCTGACGCGGATCACCGGCACGTTCACGACATCCGAGGTCGTCAAGGTCGGCTCGACGACCATTGGCACAGCGACGGCTCAAACTGTCAGCCTCACCGCGCTCCAGAACGCCCAATATCTCAATCTTGCGGCAGATGAGTACCGCGCGTTGATCGGGGCCGTCCCTGGCTCCGGCCCGATTCGTGGCGTGGCGCATTGCGTCTTCTCCGGCGTCGATCACATCTACGCCTTCCGCGACAACGCAGGCGGCACGGCGACCGTCATGTATGAATCATCCACCTCGGGATGGACGGCGGTGTCCTTCTTTTACGAGATCAGCTTTACCGCCGGCGGCACGGCGACGGCCCTGGATGGCGATGTCCTCACCCAAGGAGGCGTCACTTCCACCGTCAGGCGAGTAGTTCTTCAATCTGGAGCCTGGTCGGGCACGGCTGCCGGGCGGTTTATTATTAATGCCCCGGCCGGTGGAAACTTCGCCGCTGGCGCAGCGACATCCGTTGGCTCTGGAGCGACCGTCACCATCTCTGGAGTCCAGACCGCGATTACGCTCTCGACCGGGGGGAGGTTTGAGTTTGAGCGGGCCAACTTCGCCGGGACACTGGGCAGCCGGCGGCTGTATTGGGTGGACGGGGTCAACCGCGGCTTCGAGTTTGACGGAACGGTGGCCGTGCCGATCACCACGGGCACATCCACAGACACGCCGAAACATCTTTGCGAGCACAAAAACTTTCTTTTCTTCGCCTTCCAAACCTCCGTTATTCACTCAGGACCAGGCCTGCCCTACAACTGGAGTTCAGCCGGAGGAGCCAGCGAATTACAGGTCGGCGACACTGTGACCGGCCTGAAACGTCAGCCGGGCAATCAAGACACCGCCGCCCTCGAAATCACAGCCCTTGAGAACACGCATATTCTGTACGGCAAGTCGCTGGCCACGTGGAACCTCGTGCCGTTCAAAGAGGGGGTCGGCGCCCAGCATTACAGCGTACAGAACATCGGTCGCACATACGCGATGGATGCCAACGGCCTCATTGATCTTCATGCCGTCCATGAATACGGGAATTTCGAGCAGGCCACACTGACGTGGGGCATTCGCACCTTTATCTCCGATAAACGGTCGCGGGTCGCCTATTCCACCGTCTGTCGCCAGAAAAGCCAGTACCGCATATTTTTCACAGACGGCACAGGACTTTACGTGACGCTGGTGAACGGGAAACTCCTGGGCTCGATGCAGGTGGTCTTTCCAACGGCGGTCTACTGCGCGTACACCGGCCAATTAGCGAACGGCGACGAAGTCATGCTCACCGGCTCGGCTTCCGGCGGGTACGTCTACGAGATGGACAAGGGATCGTCCTTCGACGGGGCAAGCATCGAGGCGTACATCACATTCAACTGGAACTCCATGAAGCAGCCGCGGACGCTGAAAGAGTTTCTCAAGGCCGCCCTGGAGATCCAGGGGAACTTCTACGCCGCGTTCACCTTCGCCTACTCGCTGGCCTACGGGGACTCCACGGAGCAACCCCAGCCTGCGTCCGCCGAGTATGAATCTAACTTAGGCAGTCAAGCCTACTGGGATGGCAGCGGCCTTAACTGGGACGAATTTATTTGGGATGGCCAGACGTTGATTCCATCGGAAGTAGAGCTGGTGGGGTGCGCGGTCAATATGCAGGTCCGTCTGTCGAGTTCCACTGACTATATCTATCCGTTCACGGTCACATCCATGATGACGCGGTGGGCTCAAGCCGCACAACTGAGGTGAGTATGCTGAGCGTGATCAAGCGATCAATCCTGGGAGCGGTCCTGCTGGCCTGCTCCACGATGCCCGCGTGGGCAGCCAATGACTTCTATACGCACGGCTCTTTTCCCGCCACCGGCTCCTCCGCCACCTCCGCCACGATGCGAGCGGAACTCGATTTAATTTCCGCTGGATTCGACAAACTCCCTGCGCTGACGAGCAACGGCAGTAAGGCCGTCGTGGTCAACAGTGGCGGTACGGCACTGACCGTTACGACCGGCACGTTGACCCTCAGCGGCAATCTCAATCTCGCCGCGGCGTTTACGACGAGCGGGGCCTACAGCATCACGCTGACCGCGACAGCAGCCACGAGTATCACCTTACCTACGACAGGCACCCTCGCCACCCTGGCCGGCACTGAGACCCTAACGAACAAGACCTTAACCGCCCCGATCATCAGTACCATCTCGAACACCGGGACGCTCACGCTCCCGACGAGCACGGATACACTGGTAGGCCGTGACACGACAGATACGCTGACCAACAAGACGCTGACTTCGCCCACGATTGCGAAGCTCGCCAACCTCACTTCCAACGGGTTTGTCAAGACCTCGGGCGGTGATGGGACGCTCAGTGTAGATACGTCAACCTACATCACCAACGTCAACAGCGGAACATCCACCAATATCAGTGGGTTGCTCTTAGGTAACGGCTCGACCATCGCCGCCTACGGCGGGTCTTCCTGCTCGAATCAGTTTCCTCGAAGTTTGAGCGCGGCAGGGGCCGCCACGTGCGCGACTGTGAGCTTAACGGCTGATGTGACCGGGGCTCTTCCAGCAGCGAACGGGGGCACCGGGCTGGATACGTCCTCGTCATCCGGGCTGCCTCATCTGTCCTCTGGAACCTGGTCGGTGTCGACGACCCAAACCCCGCGGATAGCTCGCTTGGGTATTGGGGGAGCCACGGTGGGGAGTGCCAATACCGCCGCTTTTTATGGTTCAACGTCCGGCTACTCCCTTTTGCAAGCGCAGGCGACCGCCGGAACAACCACGTTTACACTCCCCACGACGACCGGCACGTTGATTGGAAGTGGCGACTCCGGCACGGTGACGCAAACGATGCACGCGAGTTCGAGTGTCGGCACCGCGCAGTTAAAAACGTCAACCGGGAGTGTGTCTGGCGCGGGAGGGCTGGGGGTCATAGCGAATGATTATTCGTTTGGCCCGTCAATTACAAACGACACCTCGGGGCTTCAGACGGTGAATACCTACGGTCCGTTAGCCGATCCCGGCAACACGGTCATGCGCTTCTCGATCAATGCGGCGGTGGGAACCACCACAGTCCGGTGGCGGTATGTAAACTCGACCGACAACCCCACGATTTGGTTGGGATGGAAAGGTCCAGCCAACTCGAAGCCCGATTGTGTTTGGGTCTCGGACGACCCCCTCCCCGGCAATTTGTCCGGCTGCGCCTACCCGTCAGGAACGACGGTGCAAGTCGCGCTGGATGACCTCGATGTGCGTACGGCCCATTCGGCGGCCGTGCGTGCCGCGCGAGACTGGATTGCCGCCAAGGGATACCGCAACGATGCAGCACGCATGAAATATCGCACTTTGCAACAGTGGGCCAAAGATGAGGCCCCGTCGGTCTGGATACTGAAGCATTGCACGTACACCGAGCCGATCTTGGCCTGTAGCGCACCGTAAGCGGTGCTTGCTCAATGCTGACCTTATGGCAGATGTACGAGATTGTGTTGCTGGCCATCACGATTTGGCGGGAGGCCCGAGGGGAATCCCGCGAGGCGAAGATCGCGGTCGGCTGTTCGGTGCGGAACCGGGTGCAGAACCCGAAATGGTGGGGCACGGACTATATCTCCTGCCTCACGAAGAAGTGGCAGTATTCGTCGATGACCGACCCGAAAGACCGGCAACTGACAACGTGGCCGGCGGCAACGGACGATGTGTTCGAGGAGTGCTTGGGGATTGCCGAGGGCGTGATCTCCGGGCGGTTGGTCAGTCCGGCAACACCGGGAGCCGACAGCTATTATGACCTCAGCATTCCGCCGCCTAAATGGGCCGCAGAGGACAAGCGGGTGGGGCAGGTCGGCCGGCTGATCTTTTATAACTTAGATCAGGACTACGAGGCGATGCCGACAGCAGAAGGAGTGGCGCGATGACTGCCGACGATATGCTCACGCTCTCTAAGTTGCTCGATGAGAAGCTGAAACCTATGGCCGAGAAGGTGGACGCGCACGATCGAGACATCCGCGCCTTTAAGGCCGTCCTGGGGGCGCTCATCTGGCTCGGTGGAGCCATTTTGGCAGTCACGGCCGTTGTGCAGGGCTGGGTGTCTCACAAGTAGGAGGGACTATGAGCATTATCCGCTATTGGGCGCTCCGGTTCGGCAACTCCTTCATTCAGCGCACGCTCGCCAACCCAACCACGACGTTCGGCGTCGGGACCGTCGGAGGGATCGTGGCCACCGTCGTGGCGGCGTTTGCCGCCCAGGGGTGCCACCTTTCCACGATCAACTATGTGGAGATTTTCGCCGCCGTCCAAGCAGGCGGGGCGCTCCTGACTGATGGCAACAAGGCGCTGGTGCATCATGCGGATGGGCAGGTCTCCACGGTCCCGGTCGATCCCGGTATCGGGGATGAGCGGCACACCCGGCAGGGAGGCAACTCGTTCTGATATGCGCGACCTCTTACTCGGTGGATTGATCGGCTTACTCGCCTCACTCATCTCGCTCTGGTGGGCGCTGGAGCAGTATGTGTTGGTGTCTGCCTCGCTGATCAGGCACGGGTGACATGATGCTCGCGTTACTCCTGGAACTCCTGACGGTCTTACTCCCGTTCTTAAAGGACGGGACGAACGAACTTGGGAAAATGGTGGTGGCGGTCCTGCGTCGGCACCGGGAGACGCTGGATGCCGTAGCGCCCGGACTCATGACGGAGATTGATGATGCGTATGCGAGCCATGATCCTGGCCGGATTAGTCAGTTACGTGCTCGGTTGTACCAGCTCGCCGGAGCTGATCCTGCAATCGAGCCAGGTGGTGACATCCGGTACGAGGACCGACCACTTCCGCGTCAACCGGCATAACCTGAAGGCGCAGCGGATTCGCTGCAACGTGCCGGTGGCGTCCGATGACGACCCGGTGTACGCGACCGATGACCCCGATGTCTACGAGGTGTCGAAGGGGCTCTTGGCGAAAATCGACCGCGGGTGCGCCAAGCGGTATCTGGACAGGCCGAAATGAAACGAGCGTGGACCATTGCCATCTTGCTAGTGCTGGCCGGCCAGCTTGCCGGACTCGCCGGGGAGCCGATGCGATTCCGCTGGTGTGAGTTGGGAGAGGTTGGTGATTGGGGTCCATTTAATTGGGGGAATGGGGCCATGTTGGCCCTGACAAGGCAAACCGAGTCTCTGTCATTTAACGACATTCTTTGCGTCGTCCCGCCGGACGCCAAAATCATGGTGCTCTCGGATCGCGCCACGCCGACCGGCGCCGTCGCCGACCCTGTGACCTGCCGCGTGCAGGGGTACATATATGTCATGCCGGGAGTGCCGCCCGACTTCACGAAGGCCGATTCCTGCATGGGGGTCCGGTGGCGGATAGACATAGAGAACCATGCCCTCATTTTCTGGTCCCCGATGTCGATGGTCACGATTCCCCTCCCGGAGCGAACAGACGGGCAGATGATGTTGCAATACCAGTGGCGGAAGGGGACTGCGCAGATCGGCGGGCGAACGCAGGCTGTCCATGTGGAGGAGTATTCAGGCCGTGGATAACGGTCACTCACGATACGACGAGACGTGCCGCCGGTGCGGACATTGGATGTTCCGCTGGTGGGTGCTGGGGTGCCCGAACGCCTATCTCTGTATCATGTGCGGGGAAATGTGGGATGAGGAGATCGCCCTCAACCGCCTGCTCCAGCGGTGCGGCTGTTGCACCCCAGGGATGTTTGTGTTGGGACGCCGAGCCTTACGCAAAGTCCGTATCGCGCACGACCTACAGTGCGTAGCCTGATGGAGACCTAACGTGCCAGACCAAAATGGAAATCCCTTACCCGGTGAGTCGGGCTACCAACAGCCCGGATTGATCAACACCATACCGGTCGGAACCGGACCCGTAACGCTCTATACGCCAGCCACGGCCACGGCGAAGCCAGCCACGGCGAGTGACGCCTTCGCAAAGGAAGCTACCGCGAGGGAAGCAAAGGCGGTGGGGTATGAGCCGGCTGCGTTCGAGGTCAAGCCGGAGCAGACGGTCCAGGAACAAATCCGTCGAGTGATCGGGGAGAACTCACCGCTGCTCCAACAGGCAGAAGCGCGAGCGAGGCAGTTGGTTAATGAGCGTGGGCTCCTGAACTCCAGTATCGCCGTTGGGGAGGGCCAAAAAGCTCTGTACGATATTGCCCTGCCGATCGCGTCGGCTGATGCTCAGACCTATGAGCGGGCCGGGACCAACACCACCAATGCGCTCTTGGCTAGTCGGGCATTCAAAGCCGGGGCAGAAAATACGGCCTCACAGGCCAATGCGGCTCTAGGAACCGATGTCTCGAAGTTTAATGCCGGCCTAGGAACCGATGTCTCGAAGTTTAATGCCGGCCTGATGACTGATATCTCAAAGGCCAATGCGGCCCTAGGAACCGATGTCGCCAAGGCCAACGCGGCCGCTAGGAACGCGGCTCTCGCCCAAGGAGCCGATGCCGCTCTTCGGCAAGTCCTCCAGACAGCGGATAACGACACTAAGACGCTCCTGCAATCCATGTCCGATAAGGCGGCGCTGACCAGAACCCAGTTCACCGCCGATACGCAGTTAAAGATCGCACAAATCGACCAAGAGACCAAGAAATATCTTGGCCAACTCGACGCCAATAACCGGCAGTTGATTCAGACGAACGCGAGTTTGGCAAATATGTACCAGGAGACGGTCAAGAACATTGCCTCCATCGCCGCCAGTCAGACGATGACCCCGGAAGCGAAACGGGCTGCAACAGACTCCCAGTTGAATCTATTAAACGAAGGACTCAGAGCCGCTACCGCTGTGGCTACCGCAGACCGCACGGCGATCAGCCGGTTGAACTTGGGCCAATACTTTCTTGCCGCTGCCAGTGACTCTGTCGCCGCAGGCAGCTCGGGGGCCGCCACGGGCAGCTCGGGGGCCGCCGCAGGCAGCTCGGGGGCCGCCACGGGCAGCTCGGCAGGACAACCCGATCTGTGGGGATATATCGTGCGCGACGAAGAGATGATCGGCGGCGGAACCCATACGGTTGCCCGGAAACCAGATGATCTCGATGTCGTGTGGACCTCGACGGAAGGTTGGCGACCAGGATACGGACCATCCTGAGTTTTTTTATAGCCCATGATCGCAGCGACCACGAACTTGACGGTAAGACCGCTGGCAGTGAATGAAGTGGCGCGATGTGTGCCGTTTGGCCATGCGTTCTACGAGGAATTGCGTCTTCCTGATGCGTTCTCGCCATCTGACTTTATCGAGGCCTGGACCACGATGCTGTGCGTCCAAGATGCCGTCATTCTTGGGCTCTGGGACGGCGACACGCTGGTCGGCGGATTGGGCGCGGTGGTTTCGCCAAACATCAATTCCGGGGTCAGGCTGGGGGCCGATTATTTCTGGTATGTGCAACCGGCGTATCGCGCCGGGTCTGGAGCGTTGCGACTCTTCCGGGCGTTCATGGCGTGGGCGCGGGAGCATGGGGCGAAACGGTGTCGCATGATTCTCAGCGAGACGGACCCGCGCGTAGAGCAGCTCACGAGTCTCTATAAGAGACTAGGCGGCGTGCGTTGCGAATCTACGTGGGAGTTTCCGCTGTAGGAGGACATCATGGGAGTCGTCTCAGCCATTGTGATCACGTCGATTGCCCTGACAGTGGCAGGGAAAGTGACCAGAACAGAGGAACTAGAATACGCCGGACTCGCCAGCGGCGTGGTCGGCGGCGGCCTGGCGGCAGGGGGGGCTTTTGGTGCGCTCCCGGGCATTGGGGCAGAGATGGG
>Ga0233425_10005410_pt1 | contig 20197 bp, 13 predicted proteins | sample Watercolumn_Towu_2_FD_181712 | JGI IMG/M metagenome (GOLD analysis project Ga0233425, IMG submission 181712) | Freshwater microbial communities from Lake Towuti, South Sulawesi, Indonesia - Watercolumn_Towuti2014_140_MG | ecosystem: Environmental > Aquatic > Freshwater > Lake | place... | reverse complement strand
CTTTGCTCGCGACCGAAATAGAAAGTTCGTCCAACGCCTTCGTAATCAATGAACTGCTTGGGTTTCTTTTTTGCCTGCGCGGTGAAATGACCGGACTCGACGGCGTGACAAATTGTTTTCAGATCCAGAATCCCCTGGGTATCGTCAACTGCCAGGTCGACGCGAGTAAATTGAGTGCCCGGGGCATTCAATCTTCGGGCATACGATAAATAGTCCAAACTCGAAAGCTCAATCGCCGAGGGCGGCAAAGAAAAATGTACTCCGTTCAGTGGTCGCGAGTGCGACCAATACACGCGCGCGGTTTGCAGAACAACCGCCGAATATTCATAACCCAGTCCCCCGCGCTCAAGTTCCTGAAAATCGGGGAACAGGGTCATCATGTGGTCCAACGCCGGTTGGATGCCTATGCCGAGAATCGTTCCTTCGAGCCAATCAATCTTCAAGCGCTACCTCACTTTTGATACCATCGCCGCGGCAAACACATGCCGTGGTAATAGGTTTCTTGATAGAAAGCCGACTGAGGGTGACCAAACACGAGCACTAGGATATCCTCTCCAACCGTGAATGAGACTCCACAGGTTGCACATTGTTCATCCGTGACTTGTACGAGCTCGCCCAAGCGCAGAGCAAAATCTTTGCCATCGATACCGCCATTCGGGAGGGCTTCGAGACGCCAATCATGTCTGAAATTAAAGTCATAGTCCCAGATCACTTTCAGTTTTGACTCATGTTGGATCAAAGGTGGAAGATCGTCAGAATGAGCAGGGTTTTGGAGTGGTTTCAACGCTAAGTCCGCCGGAGCCACCTTCTTCTGAACTGGCTGGGAAGAATCAGAGATTAATTCTGTATTTATTGCCCCCGTGTTACTAGTCGGGGGCTTTCGACCGAAGCAGGTCATCGTCCGATGCCGTCCACCCCATCCAAACCAGCGTACACATGGTAAACAGATCAGATTCAAGCGAGCAGGCGAACGGGTACGAAACACGACTCCGAACCGATGATGGCGACCACATTCGGAACAACGCCACGCGGCATGTTCGGGTATCTTCACAATGGGTTGTTCGCTCAACAAAGGACGGTGCGACATACCTCTTTCTACTTGCGCGGCGGGCGGGCGTGGGGTGCCCCCAGAGGGAACCCACCCCACGCACCGCGCCGCACGCGCGGATTCCAAACGAAATGTGTTCATTGCTCATTCAGCGATTAAACCATCCAATGGGTCGGTGGGTGAATGAGTAGAAAAACGCACCGCGAAGTTTACAAGAAACATCGGGGTGCGTTTTTCAGCGTTACCGTCTGTGTGTGCAGTGCCGCACGAAGCAACCGCGGGCTGACTGCACGTATTCAATTGGCTAACACATATGTTCTACGCGTATTCTACGCGATTTTCTCCGCGTTGTCAATGAGATATATTTTCTAATTTCCCCGGTCGAGATTTGTCTGCTGAACACTTTTTGCATCCAACTCTATGCTAGGGTATAATCCAGGTAACATCGGATCGCTGGTACCAGTGCGGGCACCCGTAAGCAATCGGGACGTGTACGCAAAGCAACATTGCCCGCTCTGGTTACAAACCAGGGCGGGCGTTTGTCATTCTTCTCCCCAGCGAATCTATTTGGAGTATTTGATGAGTTTTACAACATTGCTACGACCACGCAAGCAAGTTCTCTCGGATGAGGGGATCGAGGGCATTATCGATGTCGCCAATGTTGAGGATCCTCGCGGGCGTAAGTTGGAAGCGCGTCCGCAAGCCTTTCTCGATCTTACATATCCCACTGCCGATGTTCGCCGCGTCATCCAATCGCTTGATGAACGGTTCTCCAAACCTGGGTCTGCACCTGGGCTATTTCTATTTGAAGGATTGAAAGGGAGTGGCAAGTCACACCTGCTTTTGTTGGCTTATCATCTTTTCAAGAATTCGAAAGAATCGCAGAACTGGCTCACTCAACACAACCTCAAGTGCAATTTGCCATCTGATGCCGTCGTTATCCTAACTAAATTTACAGACCGCCCTCTCATTTCAATCTGGGATTTCATCTACGAACGATTGACGGGCAGTTATCGCGGCACGAACGCTTTGCAACCGGGTTTGGAGGAAATGCAATCGGTCCTTGGCTCACGACGGCTTGTGCTCATTCTCGACGAGTTGGAGCAAGGCATCAAGATTATTTCTGATTCTGCCGCGCGTCATCAAAACATCGCGTTTTTGCAAATGCTCTCCGAGTGGGCGAATCGCTCCGATCAGATCACATTGTTTGCAAGCATCTACAGCGATCAAGATGAACCAGGGAGTACGCTCAAACGTGTGCCGGCGGTGCGCGTGCAATTCGCGCACGCGGCGGATCGCGCGCGTGTCGTCGCGCATCGCTTGTTTGAAAATTATCTTGAATTCGATCCTGAATCCGCGGGCGCGGTCGTGGATAGTTACCTCAATACCTGGCGTCGCCACTTGACCGCATTCAACGTGGACGAGTATCGCAATCAGATGTTGCAAGCGTACCCGTTCAGTCCCGATTTGCTTGAACTCATATTGAAGCGTGTGCCATTGCGTGGTGGATTCCAGAATGTTCGCGGCGCGCTGGGTTTTCTCGCGAATATGGTTCGCTTGACACACACGATGGCTGATCTCATTACGCCCGCGCACTCATCATTGCAAGACCGCGAGACGCTTATTCGCTTGGGAGATTTGGACCCGAGCGGCGAATTGGTTGTGCGCGGCAAGGGAAACCTGGAGGATTTGCAGAAATTCGCGCTGGCTCTCGCACCAGACACCGCGGCGACAGTGATGCTGTACACTCTCACAGGTGTTGGCAACACGATTGGCGCAACACGCGAGGATTTGATTCGCAGTGTGATGACGCCGAGCGCGGACATCAACGAATTTGAGCGTACTCTTCTGGCATTCACAAAGTATGCGTCCAACTTTCATCCAAGCGAAGACCGATTCTACTTTGACTTGGAAGAGAATGCTGATTCCAAAGTCGAGTTACAATCTTTACGTTTCGCCGATGCCGCGGTTGGTGAATTACGCAAGATTTGGCTTGATGATGTATTCCGCGAATATAATGCCGTGATTTTCCAGGACATTGAAGAAACTAAGACCAAGGTCGAGGCGTTGGAAAAAGACCGTTTGCGCTATGTGCTTGCGCCACGCCGCTTGAAACCCGAAGAGCGTCACGCTTTGTACTTTGGACTGACATTGCGTAACCAAGTAATTCTGCTAGAGCCACGCGATTCCAATTTCAATTTGGACGCGCATCCCGATCTAAAGAAATGGGCTAGTCGTAAACTCGCGGCGAGGCAGTTGGTCAATTTGAGTGAAGCAAAACGCAAAGCAGATTATGAACGTATCGCAAATGGCGACCACAGTGAAATCGTGATAGCGATTAAACGTGCGGGATTGGTTTATATTCGTTTTGATACTTATGGCGCAAGTGTGAGCGAAGACCAGGTTGAAGAGGAATCGCTTGGGAATGTGTCATCGGCACAAGACGTAAAAGATTTCTTGCTCAGACAAGTTTATCCTGCCCAATTAATCACTGAGCATCTTGCCGACCATCTCGCGCAATTCAAGAGTCGAACAGTCAAAGAGGTTGACCACGCGTACCGTAGCGAACTGGGCTTTCCTGTTCCCGTGATGCTCAATTCAGTGACGCGCCCGATTCGTGATTTGTGTCGTGAAAGCAAACTGGGAATTCGTCACGGTTCGCGCGGCAACTTTTGCGGCGAAGACCCAGGTTTAACCGAAAGTGAATTGGCGATGGCGATCATTGACGATCCATTTCCAGTCGGCGCGCCACCGCCGCGAACGCAGCCACTTGAGCCAAGACTGCAACCACCACCGCCACCTGATACTCGAATCATGCAGCCCCCAGTCCCGCCTACGACAATCGCGCCCATCGAAGATGTGCCGATTGTGTCGCAGACGACGCCAGGCGCACTGCGGCAAGCCATCGCCGCGCGATTGCAGAATTATCGCGAACCGCGCATAGTCGAAGCGCGATTCACGGTTTATCTTGACGACCAGGTGGGCGACTTGAGCGCTCTGCCTGCCGCGTTGCGCGGAAGTTTATCGGGCGCGGGGCAATTGTCGGCAGAGATAAACATCACGCGCACAGGTGATTTCAGCAAAGCGGATGTGGAACAGATGGCGGAACGGTTGCCTTCTCTATCGCGTGCGGAGTACAGCGCGCGTTTGCGCGTGCGGCTTGCCGAAGCAAACGGAGGCGCGAATGGCTAACCTTTCGCGCGAGGTGTTCGAGCGATTGATTGCGCCTGGTCCACGTTTGCCTTGGCTTGAAAAATGGTTGCTGGGTGAGGTGTGGACCCGCGAGTGTTATGCCGCAATGTTGCCCATCGAGTATTTGGAGCGTGGCGAGAGCCAGGTCAACGCACTCGAAGAAATCATCGCCGCATCTGCGCCGCGCGTGTACGACGAGCTGACGGTTGACCCAGCGCCCGAACGCGATTTGCGCGCGTTCTTGACAAATCAGCAACCTTGCGCCGCTGTCGTGTTTGATGGTTTATCTCTGCGCGAGATTCCTGCCGTACTGAAACTCGCCGAGCGTTCGGGCTTGCGTGTGGTCGAAACAGGTCTCGCGTTTGCCGCGACGCCGAGCGAGACGATGGATTTTGTCGCGCAGCGTTTGCGCGTCGGAAACATCGCGCCATCGCAATTGCCGTCGCGCGGTGAACTGCGCGACGCGGAGATTGCGGCATATTATTTCAACGCGCCAACTCAGCGACACACACTCGACCGAGAGGCGCAATCGCTCTTGCTCTGGTCGGCATTTCCTGACCAAACGTATGGCGACTCTGGCGCGCGATTCAAGGAACATTTCCAAGAGATTCACACGTTGTTTGAATCCGCGTGGATGAACACGGTGCAACAGATTCCGAAAGGGCGCAAAATTTTGGTAACGAGTGACCACGGCTATGTGTTCTTTGGTTCCAACTTGTCGTTCGCGCGCAACAATGCCGCCGTGCGACCGTTGACGCAGTTGATGGGCGGCGAGCGATTCTGTCGGTTGGATTCGGGCGACGCACCAACGCATCCCGACCTGGCAGTGCTGCCACATCGCGGCGTGGCGATGATTCGCGGGCGTGTGCAGACGCATTCGAGCGGGCAAGCATCGTCCAAACTTTACAAGCACGGCGGTTTGTCGTTGATGGAAATGTTGACGCCGCGGATTGTGTTGGAATCACAATGACCCAACGCGCTATCGAACAATCCTTTCCCATCGTCGAAATAAATCGCTTGGCGGTGCCAGAGCGCAACGCCTTCAAGCCCATCTACCAGATGCACAAGTGGTTCGCGCGCCGTGCCTCGTGCGTGTTCCGCGCGATTCTGCTCGGTTGCCTCAAACCCGCGGGCACCGACATTATGGCGGAATTTTATCGCGACCACACGAACGACCCCGACACGAACGGCAAACTCATCCTCGACCCGTTTATGGGCGGCGGCACAACCATCGTCGAAGCGTTGCGCCTGGGATGCCAGGTTACGGGCATTGACCTCAATCCCGTCGCGTGGTTCATCGTCAAGACCGAAGTCGAGCCAGTGGACGTGGACGCACTGCGCGCCGCGTTCGACCGACTCGCGGAGCGGCGCGTCGCGTGGAGCGGCAAATCGGTGCGCGAGACCTTGCTCGAACAATACAAGACCGAGTGCCCGTGCTGTGGCAACACCGACGCCGACATCATCTACACGTTCTGGGTCAAGTCGGCGATTTGCACGAGTTTGAATTGCGGCAAGCAGGTTCCGCTCTTTTCCGATTATCTCGTCGCGCAGAAATCGCCGAGCATTCGTTTTTGGCGCGATGTGCGTTGCCCGAAATGCAAAAAGCGTTTCGATTGGGAACTGGAACCCGCCGCGCTCGTGGGGCAAACAGCGTTGATGCAGACCGATGGCACAACGGGCGCGGGGATTGGTCGAAGCAATGTGCGCTGGGCGTTCTCCGCCGACAAGACGGTGCAATGTCCCTGGTGCGATGAGACGGTTGCGCCCGAATCGCCGAAATCGAAAACACCTGGCAAGCCCGCCAAACCCGAACGCAAAAAAATTCCGCTCTCGATTCTCCTCTGCCCGCACTGCGAATCCGTGTGGCAGTATCGCGGCGAATTGCCCCAGCACGTTGATTGTCCCGTGTGCCACAAAGAGTACGACCCGCACAATGCGAACGTGCCCGATAGCGGCAAGTTTGTTTGTCCATCGTGCGGCAACAAAGAAGCCATCATCACTTCGATTCGCGGATTGCCCGATGAACAACCATTGCCGATTCATCCATACACGATTCACGGTTATTGCGCGAAATGTGCAGGCGATGGTGAAGACGAAGAAGAAACCGATGTGCCTGCCGCGACCGATATGTTCGATGGCACGCGCCAAGTGAAGAAAAAGAAAACGAGTTTCACGCCTGACCACGCGTGTTCATTGACGCGGAGCAATGGCAAATTCTTCAAGCGAATTTCCGCTGTCGATTTATCGCGCTATCAATCCGTTTCCGATTCCTGGGAACGAGAGAAAGAACGATTGCCATACCCGAAGGGAGAAATTCCAGCGGGATACAACACGAATCAGATTCTCAAACACAATTATCGCTATTGGCATCAAATGTTCACGCCGCGACAATTGCTGGGCTTGTCAACGATTTTGCAAGCGATTGATGAAGAACCTGACCAAACGTTGAAAGAAATGTTGTTGAACGGATTCTCCAATTCGCTCGACTCGAATTGCACGTTTGCTTTTTATCCAGTTGCGCGGCAAGCAATGGCGCGAATGTTCACGAGCCACGATTTTCATCCGCGCTTGTCGTTCGTCGAAAACAATTTGTGGGGACGCGATAACGCGGGCTATACTTTCCCAACTTTTTTCCAGACGGTTGTCGAAGGCAAACAGTTTGCAATTGAACCGTACGAACTCAAGCCCCATCCAACCAAAGACGGAAGCGCAGTCAAAATTCCAGCGGGAGAAAAATTGCCCGCGCAAGATATTCGCTCGGTCGTCAATCTGAATTGCCAATCGTCCGAGCAAATTCCTTTCCTCAAAGATTCCTCGTTGAATCTCGTCATCACCGACCCGCCTTATGCGGGCAACGTGAACTATTCCGAACTCGCCGATTTTTTCTACGTGTGGCTTCGTTTGATTCTCGCCAAAACGTATCCCGCGTATGCGCCCGACGCGACGCCCAAGATTGCCGAAATCATCGAGAATCCAACGCGCGGAAAATCCATCAACGATTTTGAGCAAGGACTGACCACCGTTTTCCGTGAATGTGCGCGCGTGTTGCAAGACGATGGCATCCTGGCTTTTACGTTTCATCACGCCGAAGGTTCAGCGTGGGAAGCCGTCATCGAAAGTTTGCAGAATGCTGGGTTTTATTTGCTCGCCGCGTATCCCGTTCACGCCGACGCATTCCATTCGGAATCCATCGGCGCACTCGGCATTTCGTATGACCTGGTTCACGTTTGCAAAAAACGCGGGGCAGAGGAGACAATCAAAGAACGTTCTTGGGCTGGCATTCGTCAAGAAATCCGTCGCAAAGCGCGCGAAGAAATTCGCGCCATTGAATCGGGACGCTATGGACAAGAACCACTCTCGCCCGCAGACATCAACATCATCCTCATCGGCAAATGTCTGGAACTGTACAGCCGACACTATGGCGCAGTGATTGACCACGAAGGCAACGAGGTCACGCTTCACAACGCGCTCATCGAAATCCGCAGTATGGTTGACCAACTTGTTCAGAAAGAACAACCCTTGCCCGCCGAACTCGAAGACATTGACGCCGAAAGCCGCGTCTATCTCCTGACGCTGTGCAATCGCAAAGAAGTCAAGAGCGACGACGTGCACAAGGCAACGCGCGGCATCCTCGAACCCGAAGACCTGATGGAAACTGGGTTGATGATTAAAGGACGCGCGAAAGGCGGACGCACCTACGAAGTGAAGCAACCCGCCGAACGTTTCAACGATTTGCTCGACGTGTTCGGACAAGCGACTGCGCCCGCGCAACCCACGCTCTTCGGCGAAGTGCCCGAACCCAAGACGAAACGCCACACGCTGTTCATCGACAAGGTGCATTTGTTGATGGGCTTGGCAGACGCTGGCGAAAACATCACACCCTGGCTCGCGCGTTTTCGCGGCGACACACCCCGCCTCCGCGCCGCGTGCGACTATCTTTCCAAACGCAACGCCGCGTTCGAGCCAACCCTACGCAAGATAATGAACTTGATTGACCCATTGCCGTTGTTTAGGGGATGAAGGCAGAAGGATGAAGATATGGCAACAGATTCGATAGACGTAATTGAAATCTTTTGCTCGTACTCACACGAAGACGAAGCACTAAAAAAGGAACTTGAAACGCACTTGAGCGGAATGAAGCGGCAGGGCTTGATTACGCTATGGTCAGACAGGCAAATTGATCCTGGCACAGGATGGAAAGACGATATTGATAACCATCTCGAATCCGCCGAAGTGATCCTCCTTTTGATTAGCGCAGATTTCATTGCGTCTGATTATTGCTATGAAAAAGAAATGATGCGGGCGATGCAAAGGGATAAAAGGGGCGAAGTGCGTACCATTCCGATTGTCTTGCGTCCAGTGGACTGGAAAACATTGCCGTTTAGTTATCTTCAAGCACTCCCGACAGATGGCAAACCGATAACCTCTTGGGGTAATCGTGACAAAGCATTTGAGAATGTGGCGAGCGGTATTCGCAAGGTGGTTGAGCAACTCAGAAGCGAGCGGATCAAAAAATTGGCACCTGATGATGTGCAATGGACACTTTCATTGCAGGGAACGATTGACGAGATTAATCGTCCTCAAGTGGAAACAATTCTTTCAACATTGCGTGGATATGTTGGAAATTCCCAACTCCAATTGCAGAGAATTGAGGCTGGTTCGATTGTTTGTGTATTTGTGGGTTCACGTGAAGGATTCCAAATAATTAAATCCAAGATTAATTCAGAAGAACTGCTTCAAATTGCAGGGCTAAACGTTATTGGTGCCCAGGAAATAACGACGGTAGAAACTTCAAAGAAAACTCAACAATCACCGATCCGACAACGCATCAACCAACTCCAGGAATTGAAGAACGCATTGCTTTTGTACCTCACTGAGAATACGGTTAATCTCAGCACAGAAACTTGGGAAGTTGATAACGGCCGTCCTCCCCAACGCGTGCCTATTTCTCCTCACGTTTCCAAATTGTTTGGCATTGGGAAATTGAATATAAGCGAAGGGAATGTAGCAATCACGATGCGTAGCGGACGAATTGGACGGGTTCTTGGCGCGGGTTCGCATCAACTTGAGCAAGATGAACGACCGACAATGACGGTCTATTTGCCAACGCTTAGCGAGGTTGTTGTAATTCCAGATGTTCTAACCCGAGATAATGAAGTGATCTCAAATTTAGATTTGAGGGTGATTCACCGTGTTGATAAGGGTAGCCAAAGTGCCGCAAGTGGTCGATATAAATATGATCCTCAAATAATCCTTGAGAAAATTTGGAGTCCCAAGGGAAGCGATTGGCGAGGTGCTGTCAGGTCGATAGCTGAAACAGTAGCACGTGATGTTATCGCACAGTATGTCATGGAGGATATCGTTGCTATATCTTCGATTTCGAATCGGAAATTCGAAGACGAATTTACAGAACAAATAAATCAAAAGACAAAAAAATATCTGGGCGTCGAAGTCGTCGCAACTAACCTTGGTAAGATTACAATTCCTAACGAAGCAAAAAAGGCACTCGAAGAAAATTGGTTGAGACAAGTCCAACTTCATACGCAAGCATTAGAAGCGGGAGTAGAGATAGAAAAAGACCAAGCATTTGCCCAAGTCCGACAGTTTCTGCAGGCACTTGCACAGTTACCTGTTGACGAGGAAAGAAAAACGAAGTTGCTCGAAGAAATGTTTCCAGACGAACAATTTCGAGAATTGATACGAGTTTACACGGGAATAGAACGTTCACCAGAAGACTCGGATTGAAGTGTCGAGACGCTAGTGTTGAAAACAGGTTAGCCAATGAGCAAGGAATCGAAACAACGCGGACTGCATATGAAAGTAGAAAAACAATTGGAGCAGTCTTATGCCTGGCTACACTCTTATCGAACAAAGTACGCTAACGCCATCCAAACCCAATGGCATCGCACCGTATCCCAACGAAATCGGCATCCTCGATTTTCTGCACGAACTGGATTAAGGTCAAAGCAAATGTCTCTCTATCGCATCTACGTTGACGAAGTTGGCAATCACGATTTGACTCACGCGGATGATCCGAACCAACGCTTTCTTTCGTTGACAGGCGTGATTCTGGAATCCGATTATGCTATTCGGACACTCGTGCCCGAAATGGATCATATCAAGCGCGAGTTCTTTCAACATGATCCCGACGAACCTGTGATTTTTCATCGCAAGGAATTGGTCAACAAGCGTTCTCCGTTCCAGCCCTTGCGCGATCTAGAGACTGAGCAAAAATTCAACACAACACTTTTGACTGCGCTTGCGCGTTGGGAGTATACGGTTATCACCGTCGTCATTGACAAGCGGGCGCATCGCGACCAATACCAAGTGTGGCATTATCATCCGTACCACTATTGCTTGTCGGTGTTGCTGGAACGCTTCGTGCTGTTTCTGCATTACGGTTGGCATCGCGGGGATGTGATGGTCGAAGGACGCGGAAACAAAGAGGATAGAAAACTAAAGGATTCGTACTCGCGGCTTTACGAACGAGGAACCGATAATGTGCCGCCCGAACGCTGGCAAGAACGCTTGACCTCGCGCGAACTCAAAGTCAAATTGAAGAGCGCAAACATCGCTGGATTACAACTTGCCGATTTGATCGCACATCCATCGCGGCGTGAGGTACTCATTGAGCATCAATTGGTGACGGATGACCGCGACACTTTTGGCAATCAGATTTGCGCCATTCTGCGGCAGAGCAAATACAATCGCCATCGGCGGACGGAACAGATCGAGGGGTACGGCAAGAAAATGTTGCCGTAAAAAAAGAAAGCGCCTTTTGGGCGCTTCTCCGATGGCAAAGCCATCCACCTCCGCTAAACGGATTGATTACATTATACACGATTTTTCTGTTTTGGCAATACCCGATTTTTGTCCAGTTTTATCGGGCAATAATCACTTGCCTTGGTTCGATTCTTGGCATTGTAGGAGAACCTTATGCCTGGATACACACTCGTCGAACAAAAAACACTCGCGCCATCCAAGCCCAAGGCATCACGCCGCACTCCAACGAAATCGGCATTCTCGATTTTCTGCGCGAACTCGCCACCGCTGAAAGCACACCACCTGTGAGTCAACCGTGCACAAGATTATGAACCTGGTTGACTCGTTGCCGTTGTTTAAGGGATGAAGCATCTAGTATACTCTGACTACAGGAGACAAAGATGGACACCAAATCAATGACAAAAATTCGTATTTTTGTTGCGTCGCCAAGTGATGTTGAGAGTGAGCGAGCCAAAGTCGAAACTGCTCTTGCATTGCTTAAGCCGACAATAGATCGGTACAATATTTCATTTGAGGTTGTAGATTGGAGTTCTGTCGTGCCAGATGCAGGGCTTCCACAGGAGGTCATCTTTAAGCAACTCAATCCAACATCCTGGGACATTTTCATTGGCATTTTGTGGAACCGTTTTGGTGCGCCACCTGGGACAAAAGATCCGTCGGGTAAGGAATATTTGTCTGGCACGCAACAAGAATTCGAAACCGCCTACAAGTTATGGCACAAACACGGCAGTCCCCGTATCGTGATTTATCGTTGCACACGTGCGATTGATTCATCTAAACTTGATGCCAAACAGTTAAGTCTTGTCCATAGATTTTTCAAACGTGTTGAAAAAGTAAAAGGCAAGTATCCCTTGCTATATCAATCCTTTGACACTACGGAATCGTTTGAAAAACTGTTGCTCGACAATTTACAGAGATTGCTATTCGAATATGTTGAGAAGATTCGTGGCAAACCTATTGATCCAGAAGAGAAACGAGCACTTGAGCCAAAAATTCCTAACAATTTACCTCGTCGCACAGCGTTCTTTGGGCGGGTCGAAGAGATGAATGCTCTGATGCGTGCACTTGATCCTACCGATCGCACGTGGGGCGCTCTAGTGGATGGTATTGGCGGCATTGGCAAGACCACGCTCGCGATTGAAGCAGCACACCGCGCTCAAGAAGCAGGTGCGTTCGATGCCTTTGTGTTTGTCTCGGCAAAGCAAAACATTTTGGAGCCGACTGGTATTCGTAAGCAAAAAGCCGTTGCACGTGTGCTAAATGATTTCTTGAATGAAACCGCACGCGTGTTAGGAAAATCCGAGATTGTCAAATTGGTGGGTTCGAAAAAACGTGTTGCTCTATTGAATGCGCTACGAGGTACGCGAACTCTCCTCATTTACGATAATCTAGAACCTCTACCGCGAGAAGAACAAGAGGCAATGGCAGATTTTCTGCGTGGATTGCCGTCTGGTTGCAAGGCAATTATTACAAGTCGTAGACGTGGTGGCGAAGGCGCAGTATGGTTGCATCTAGGGAAATTGGATTGGAATGCCGCACGTGGCATAATTGAAAATGAAATGGCGCGTGATACAGGGTTAGCAAATAAGCTTCATCCATTGGAGTCGCGTTGGCAGGAATTGTACGAAGAGACAAAGGGCTCACCTCTTGCGTTGGTACACACGTTGGGCTTGATGCGAGTACGCGCCACTCTAACATATGATGGTGCTCTGGAAATGTTGCGTGGTGCAGGGCGTAATGATGATAATGCTTTGGTAAGATTTGTGTATCAAGAAGCACGAAAGGAATTAACGCTGAGCGACAAGTCTGCACTTTGTGCACTCTCGTTCTTTGTGCCTTCGGCGTCATTTGATATGTGGGCAAAAGTCGCGAACCTATCCCGTAGCGTTCTCGAGATGAGTGCCAATCGTTTGAGCGCATTATCATTAGTGGATTTGTTGCCAGGCGAAGAACGGTATTCCCTTCATCCACTCACTCGTTCTTTTGTTCGCGACGAATTGCTCGTCGATGCGAATGTTGCTCGGATGACAGGTATGCAATTTGCACAATGTTGGCTGGGTTATGCTAACCAGTATGGCGGATATGGAAAATACCAAACCTATGGCCAACTCAAAAGTGAATGGATGAATTTGGAGGCAACTGCACACTGGTTGCAGAAGACCGCCAAGGTACAAGGCAAGTCTATAGATCACCAAGGCGCGGCAAGGATGCTGAATGATTTGGCAAGTGCGCTATATGATTATTTGTGGTATGACGGACAATGGAATGAATGCATCGAGTTGATTTCACAGGCATACAATGCAGCGCGAGGATTAAATGACTGGAGTGAGGCGGGACAACGTGCCTACGAGTTAGCGTGGATACATTATAACCGTGCAGACTTGGACAAATCGTTGCTCTGGATCGATCGCTGTGACAAAGCCTGGATACGCGGCGGCAACAGATTTGAACAAGCAACTGGAACCAAGATGCGCGCATTGGTAGCACGTCAACGCAAAGACTACAAAAATGCGGAGAGACTATACAGAGAGGCACTCCAAATCTACCGTGATTTTCAACAGTATGATTGGATTTCGATTACACTTGCTGACCTGGGTGAATTGGAACGTGAACGCAGGCACTATGCCACAGCAGAGAAATACTATCGAGAATCATTGCAGATTCGTGAGCAACAGAATATCAAACAACTTATCCCGACAACACACGGCTTGCTTGGTGAACTTGAACTTGACCGCAAGCGTTGGTCCAAAGCGAGCGAGTGGTTTGAGAAAGAATTAGTGGGAGCGCGTGAGGTTGGGCGTCAACCTTTGATTGCCCAAGCACATGATGGTTTGGCCCGTGCTTATGAAGGAGCAGGACGCCCCAAATTGGCATTACCATCAGCGCAAGAGGCGCTGAAGATTTACGAACAACTACAGAGCAAGTATTTGGAAAAAACAAAAGAGATGGTCGAGAGGTTAAACGAAAAGGTTGGAGGCACTGATGTCGGGCTATCTTCTCGTAGAACAAAACGTACTCGCACCGTTAAGAGCAAACGGAGTCGTGCCGTATCCTAACGAAATCGGCATCCTCGATTTCCTACGTGATCTAGCCGAGGATCAGTTTCCATTTCCAAAATTCTCTGAACTCCGAGTCCTGGGTTTGGAGCAAGTGCTGTATGCTTCGCGTCCAGACGAGACAACGCGCGCACTAGAAATTCGCCATCGTCTCCAACAATCCGCTCAAGACTTGGAACGCCGAATGCTCTCGATTCAAATTGTGTTTGATGGTGAACTCAAACACGCCGATTCACTCTGGTCAGACTATCGTGGACAACGCTTGCCCATCGGTCATATTTTCGGCTCGCCGCCACCGCGAACGGATGCGCACGGTAATCGCACCTTTTCGATCAATTTCAATCTCACGAGTTGAGAATGGAAAAACCTCTCGAATATAACGTCCACCCGAATCAGCGCGTCCGCGTCGTCGGTCGCGACGACCTGGGTGTCGGCGAAGTCTTGCGCGTTGCCGAATCGGGCGGCATCTATCAAGTGGATGTCGTCTTTGAAAGCCGCGATGGTCGCCGCCTCGAAACCTTTCCCGCGAATCGCTTGCAAGCGCAAGCCGATTTGTGGGACCGCCTCGCGCAAAACGATTTCGACCCGCCGCTCGATTTTCTGCTCAAGCAACTCGCGTATCAATTCCCGCTTGCGAACACAGGCGGCGAATTATCCAACAGCCGCACCGCACTCTTGCCGCATCAAATCTTGCTGACGCACGATGTCGTTGCCGCAACACGCCGCCGTTTTCTCATCGCCGATGAAGTCGGCTTGGGCAAGACGATTGAAGCGGGAATGATTTTACGCGAACTGCTTGCGCGCGGCGAAGCCGAACGTATCCTCGTCATTTGTCCCGCAGGTCTCATTCGCAACTGGCAAAACGAATTGCGTGATGCCTTTCGTTTGCATTTCGACGTCCTGGGAATTGATTTCACCGATGCGAATCCCGCGACCTGGGAAACTCATCCCCGTGTCATTGCTTCGATTGACACCGTGAAACGCAAAGAACGATTAGAGCGTGTGCTTGCTTCACCGCGCTGGGAACTTATTATCTTTGACGAAGCGCATCACCTCAGCCGCACGCGCTATGGCAAAAAGATTACGGCGACGCAGAACTATAAGCTTGCCGAAGCATTGCGTGGGCACACGCGCGATTTGCTCTTTCTCTCCGCTACGCCGCATCAAGGCGACGCGTACCAATTCTGGTCGCTCATTCAACTCTTGGATGACTCGCTCTTTGAAGACCCCGAAGCGATGCTTGATCATCGCGGCTTGCTCAACCGCGTGATGATTCGTCGCACCAAGCGTGAAGTGACCGACGCCGAAGGCAATCCGATTTTTATGCGCCGTAAGGTGCATACACAAAAATTTATGATGGCGGCGCGCGAGCGCGCGTTCTGCGAGAAACTGACGCGCTATCTCCAGGAAGGGTACGGCGTCGCAGGTCTCGGTGAGGCAAAGACGACAAGTCGCCAACGCGCAGTTGGTTTTGTGATGACGACATTCCAAAAAATAATGTCGTCGTCTCCACGCGCAATTCGCCAGGCACTGCGCCGACGTTTGCTCGTTCTCTTGGCGCGCGAGCAAATGGAATTAGAAACACGAGCTAGTAAGCGTACCTCGTCCGCTGATTTCGCCGAACGAATCTTGCGCCTGCAAGACGAAATGCGGAACCTCGCAGTCGTCATCAACAACATTGCGCCAACGCAAACCCAGCGCGCAGAAGCCGATGCTTACATCGCGCAACTCAAGCAACGCTTGGCTCGCCGTATCGTGGAAGAGGAAAGCACCTCGTGGGCGCTTGATGGCGATGAGGAAGGCGAAGAGGGACTGTACGCTGAGACTGATATTCCAAACGAATCGAGCAAAGTGCGTGAACTCTTGCGCGCTGTGCCTGAGGGAACGGATCGCAAATTCGATACCCTCGTCCGCGCGATTCAGCAATTACGCCGTGAGAATGCGGCGGAGAAATTTGTCATCTTCACCCAGTATCGCGAAACGCTTGAATTCATTTATGAAGAACTGGGCAAACTGTACGGCAGAGCAAGTATCGTCACCGTCAAAGGTGGTCCGCTCGATGAAAAAATTGCCGCGGTAGAATCGCTGTGGTCTCCCAATGGCGCGCATTTTCTGATTAGCACATCGGCAGGTGGTGAAGGCATCAACCTGCAAACCGCGCGCATTCTTTTCAACTACGACTTGCCCTGGAATCCAATGGCAGTCGAACAGCGCATCGGGCGCATCCATCGCTACGGTCAGCGTGACACTGTGCAAGTGTACAATCTCGTCGCTGAAGATACCGTCGAAGAACAAATCTACAATCTGCTCGAAGACAAACTCCTCGGCATTGCGAGTGTCATCGGGAAAGTTGACCCTGTGACAGGTCAGGTCGTCGAAGATTTTCGCTCCGAGATTCTTGGATTCCTGGGTTCGTCGCCTAACTATCAAGACCTGTACCGCAAAGCACTCGTGGACCGCGATTACCGCCGCACCGAACGCGAGATTTCCGAAGCACTCGAAAAAGCGCGAAGCGCAAGTGAGGCGTTGCGTACACTGACGCAAGACCTCAACGCCTTCAACCTCGAGCATTACCGTACCTTGCGCGGAGATTTCAAACTCGACGATCTGCGTATCTTTGTCGAAAAAGCGATCATTCGTCTTGGCGGCGCAATTCTCCCTGACGATGATTTTTACCGCATCGAAACACCCGAAGTGTTGTGGGCAAGCGGCAACCTCGCGCGCACGTATCGCGATGTCACTTTTGATCGTGCGCTTGCAATGCGCCGCCGCAAAGCGCAACTACTGGGCTTGGGACATCCACTCGTTGACGCATTGATTGATTACCTTCAAAGCCTACAGCATCGTGGCGAAGCGACCGCGTTCCCAACATCACCACAAAATAATCACACGTTCTCGATCCGCTGTCTGATTCAAATAGATTTGGAGAATGGCAAACGTCGTAAGGCGTACCAAGATATTCGTCTTAGCGAGGATGGTTCGTGGATCATCGCCAACTCGCGTAGCGATGTCGAGCGATTGTCCGCGCGAATCTCACCGGCATCTCTAACCAATTTTGCCGGCACGGAAATCCGCGAGCGCGTCAAAACAGTCCTGGGTTCGCTCGAAGCATCCTGGCGCGCAGATACGGAGGGTGCGGTAGCAGTGCGGGGGAGTGTAGTGGGGGTGGAAGCACACCAAGTACTAAAATGACGGTTTGTGTAAGTAGAGCGTACGGAGTTGTGGCGCAGGCTGGCGCTGTCATCGCGACATCCCAAGCCAGGTAGTCACACTTGAGGGTTGGCAAGACGATCAAGTGATTTGTCTGCGGCGCATTAAATACCAGATTTGAGGCAACAACCTACTGTGCGTTTTCTCAACTGGTGGCAGTTGGATCAAATAACCGACGCGTTCAAATAGGTTTGAATAGTTGGGAGAATACAGGGATACCGGGTGCGGCTGAGTTGTAAAGTAGCCCATAACGCGTTACAATGTATGAGGAGGCGACAATGACAGCACCACCAATGATACTACCTGGGACAGCAATTCGACCAGTTGCCAAACCGAACAGCAAACTATGCAACAATTGCAAGCGGCGATTCAATGAATTCAAACTCAAGCAGAATGGGAAACGCGTCACCAAGCATTGCCCGTTCTGCGGCGCGCCCTGGATAAAACGGACGGCCCCCAAGCGCTCGTGAGGAATAATTTATTGTTGAACCGTCTTATCTCCAAATTTGATTGATCGTCAATCTAGCATTTGGAGCAGGTATTAAATGCAAGACGCTCTGAACTCACTCTCGAAACTAGGTAGCAACTTTATGGTTGCTGCGTTTGTGCCATCACTGGCGTTCGTTACCGCCGCGATGCTCATATTCGGGCCAATCATTCCACCTACTATCCTCACGCGTCTCCAAAACACACTTAGCCCGCTAGGACAACTTGGGTTGTCGCTTCTTCTCTTCGCGACACTGATTGGGTTCACTTTATCTCGCCTGAATACCTTTATTTACAAGGTTTTCGAGGGATATTTTTTGACTTGGCGTATTCCGCGCATCGGGCGATATAACGAGGAGATGGCAAATAAGTTAAAACGGGAAATCGAGGAGCAACAAAAAAATATTGACAAATTGAGAGAGAACGATGCAGAGGCTCTGCAATTAGAGAAACTGGAGAACGATCTTTACCGTCTCAGAGTAAGGTACCAGATTGATTTTCCATTTGTCGAAGGGCCAATACTGCCTACTCGCTTTGGAAATATCTTGCGCGCCGCGGAAGTCTATTCAAACGATCGCTACGGAATTGACGGAGTTGTCGTTTGGCCTCGTTTAGCTTATGTGATCCCAGACAAATATTATGAAAAAATTGAAGACAGCAACAATGGGCTAGCCTTCTTAGTCAACTGCTCATTACTTACATTGCTATTGGCATTGCTGTGCTTGGTGGCGTGTCTGTACCAGTGCCTAGTGCTCTTCTTCGTAATCCAGGGACGACAGGCATTATTCTATTTTATCCCAATTGATTTCAGGTTTTGGGATTTTTACCAACAGCGCGCATTTTTGTATTTTATCGTGGGAATTGTTCTGGCACTTGGCGCGTATGGATTCTACAGGGCAACATTACCCATCGTCGCGGAGTACGGAAATCTTGTGCGGAGTGCATTTGATCTCTTCCGCCATGATCTCTTGAAACAGCTGAAACTTGAAATGCCGAAAAATTCCATTCGCGAACGCGATATTTGGAGACAGGTCAGTGAGTTTATGGCAATCGGTGAGGCATCTGGACCACTAAATTTTGATTACGTTCCCTTCGTCAGTGGAACCGGTGACAATATTTTAGCGGCACGTGCACGGGCAAACAGAGCAAGAAAAGCAAAGCGAGTATCACCAAAGGGTGTCAAACGTTCGAAAAGATAATCATACACGGGAATCCGATCCTGAACGCCAATGGCAATCCATAACTTATGGACCGGAGCATGGTCATCTGTATCACGCAGATTTATCCGGATTCCAGAAGCATTAGATTTGATTGAAATCTCAGCCGGCGCGTTGAACTGCGATGCAAATTCGTTCAGATGTTTAGTCTCAATTGCGCGCGAGATTGCTACAAGTCCATTTTTTCGACGATCCGTTATAGTCACCGGATCATCAAATCCAATTACTTGATATTTAGCGTATTGATCGCCACGCGCAACAAGGCGCAAGACCTGATCGCCTTGAATCTCTACTTGGGCTGTGCCAGAAAAAATCGTCTTGTTCATCGGTTCTCCCAATAAGAACTTGTGTTCTGTTTTGCAAGTAGAATAGCACATTTGTTCGGTATTGTCAATACCCAATTTTCTGAGGGACTGGCTAAAGCCGAAGAGATAGACAGAAAGTTTGGGCATCTTCAGGCGTTTACCTACACTTTGCTGATGTTATGCTTGGTCGTGCCATCTCTCCGGGTTTAGCCACTCCCTTTTCTGATCATCCGCCAACGGTTTGAAGGCGGAGGTAAATATGATATACTTGGCGCAGACAAGGAGTTATTCCAATGCCAACACGGCCCAAGAATGGTCGGCATAAATCAAGTCCAACACATCGAAATACCGAACTTGCGCGCGCTAAGCGCATTTTGCGCTCGCATCTGCCCGCATTGCGCGAGGGCTACGCGATTACATCACTGGGCGTGTTCGGATCGTACGTGCGCGGCGATCAGAAGAAAAAGAGTGACTTGGATTTGCTTGTGGAATTTGAACGCGCGCCTTCTCTGTTCAAGTATATCGAACTCGAAAATCACCTGAGCGATTTGATCGGCATCAAGGTTGACTTGGTGATGAAAAAAACACTCAAGCCGCATATCGGTCGCTACATTCTCGCCGAGGTTGTGCCTCTATGAGTGCCAAGCGCGTCTACACCGATTATCTGCAAGACATTGTGGATCACGCCGAGAAAGCGATGCGATTTGTCCGCGGTGTTTCCTTTGATGACTTTTGCGACAATGAAGAAAAGATTTTTGCGGTCGTCAAGATGCTTGAGATCGTTGGTGAAGCCGCACGTCATTTACCCAAATCGGTGCGCGACAAGTACGCGTCTATTCCGTGGAAACAAGTGGTTGGGATGCGTGACAAGATGACGCACGAATATTTTAGCGTTGACCT
>Ga0233425_10005409_pt1 | contig 20197 bp, 20 predicted proteins | sample Watercolumn_Towu_2_FD_181712 | JGI IMG/M metagenome (GOLD analysis project Ga0233425, IMG submission 181712) | Freshwater microbial communities from Lake Towuti, South Sulawesi, Indonesia - Watercolumn_Towuti2014_140_MG | ecosystem: Environmental > Aquatic > Freshwater > Lake | place... | reverse complement strand
CAAAACAGCGCACAAGTTGCCTGAATTTAGCCTCTGTGATTTTAGAGCGACTGTAGTATCTATTTTTATTAACCATTTCAGGAAGTTATCACACTTTAACAAGTGCTTTGCTTCCTAAGACCCATATTAAAAATCCCGCTTAACCGCAAACTCGGTTAAATTAATCAGCGTTTGCTTGTATTTGCTTTCAGGGAAGTGGGCAATGGCTGCACAGCTGATCGAGGCTTCGATTTCGGCCATTTTCTTTACATGTGCTAACGCGCCGGAGTTTTTTACCACTTCAATCACTTGCGGCAGATGATCCAAACCACCGTTTTCGATGGCACTGCGTATCATACTGCTTTGCGCGGCACTGCTGTTGCGCATGGCGTAAAGCAAAGGCAGCGTAGGCTTGCCTTCGTTCAGGTCGTCGCCCAGATTCTTGCCGATAGTGTCGGTGTCGCCGCTCAAATCCAAAACGTCATCCACCAGTTGGAAAGCGGTGCCGAGGTGCATGCCGTATCGCGCCAGGTTCTCCTCGTCGTCACGGCTGCACTCCGGGTGAATCAGCACGCCAAGGCGTGCGGCGGCTTCGAATAGCTTGGCAGTCTTGAAATGGATGACCTTGATGTACTCCGCTTCGGAAACGTCCGCGTTATGTACATTCATCAACTGCAGCACTTCGCCTTCGGCAATGGTGTTGGTGGCTTCGGACAGCACTTCCATCACGCGCATATTCTGCAGTTTGACCATCATCTGGAATGCACGTGAGTAGAGGAAATCGCCGACCAGCACGCTGGCCGCGTTGCCAAACAGGTGGTTGGCCGTGCTTTTGCCGCGGCGCAGGTGAGATTCGTCCACCACATCGTCATGCAGTAATGTCGCGGTGTGGATGCATTCGATGATGGCTGCGAGCTGGTGATGCTGAGCAGTCAGTTCGCCGAACACGCCGCCGGAAAGTAGCACCAGAGCTGGTCGCAGGCGTTTTCCGCCGCCGCCGATGATGTGTTCTGCTATCGTATTGACCAGGGCGACTTCAGAAGTCAGCGAACTACGGATCACTGCATCCACGGCCTGCATGTCGGCCGCGATTTGAGATTGGATGGTGTTGAGCGTCACACGAAAACCGTATAAAAATCGTTTAAAATTAGCGCGCATTCTAGCACAGGGCTCCCCTAAGCGAGTAAAGCGCTGAATAATGGCTTCGCCCGGCCGTGATGACATTTCCACAATCTGAAAAATGTACCAATTTTGGTTTGCTTTATCATGAAAATTGCGTATAATGCGCGGTTTACTAAAACGCATGGTTTAAAGGCGCATTATGTACGCAGTGATTAAAACAGGTGGCAAACAATATAAAGTAGCCGCTGGTGACAAATTAAAAGTGGAAAAACTGGCTGGCGACGTTGGCAGCAAAGTAGTGATCGACAAAGTGTTGCTGGTTGCTGATGGCGATAACGTGACGATTGGCGCACCTTTGGTAGCTGGTGCCAAAGTGAACGCGACCGTGGTTTCTCATGGTCGTGGCGATAAAGTGATGATTTTCAAAATGCGTCGTCGTAAGCACTATCGTAAAACACAAGGTCATCGTCAAAGCTACACCGAAATTCAAATTGACAAAATTGCTGCTAAATAAGCGCAGCTAAATATAGAGGTAATGCAACATGGCACACAAGAAAGCAGGCGGTAGTTCCCGCAACGGTCGTGACTCCCAGGCCAAACGTTTGGGCGTAAAAGCCTTTGGTGAGACCATTGTTTCAGCAGGCAGCATCATCGTACGTCAACGCGGCACTAAAATGCACGCAGGTGACAACGTAGGTATGGGTAAAGATCATACCCTGTACGCAAAGATCGATGGCAAAGTGACCTTTACAACCAAAGGCGCACTCAAACGTCATACAGTAAACGTCGTCGCGGTTTAAACGAAATTAACGCAAAAAGCCTCATCGCATGATGGGGCTTTTTCATTTATAGTTGTACAAAACGAGGGTTTTTAAAGCAAAACTCTTCCACTGCATCTTGGTTAATTTGGATTTTTTAAGATGCAGTGCAAGGCGCACGGAGCGCAGCAACCGGAATGTACATAAGCGTACATGAGGATTGCGAGCACCGCGCAACATAGCAATGCGCTTAAAAGACAGATTAACTTATGAAGTTTATTGATGAAGCGACTATTAAGGTGTATGCCGGAGATGGCGGTAACGGTGTTGCCACGTTTCGTCGCGAGAAATACGAGCCGATGGGTGGCCCTAACGGCGGGGATGGCGGTAAAGGCGGCAGTGTCTATGTGCAGGCTGACCGCAACCTGAACACGCTGGTGGATTATCGTTACACTCGTACATTCCGTGCGCAGCGCGGCGAGAATGGCGGCAGTTCGGATTGCTATGGCGCCGGCGGCGATGATCTGGTGCTCAAAGTGCCAGTAGGCACAGTCATCAGCGATAAAGCGACGGAACAAGTTCTGGTGGACCTGAATGCGCACGACCAGAAGGTGATGATTGCAAAGGGCGGCAACGGTGGCTTGGGCAACATTCACTTCAAGTCCAGCGTCAATCGTTCGCCAAAACAGTGTACGCAGGGTGAGCCAGGTGAGTCGTTCGAGCTTTATCTTGAGCTGAAAGTACTGGCCGATGTCGGCTTGCTGGGCATGCCGAACGCCGGCAAATCCACCTTCATCCGCAGCGTGTCTGCGGCCAAGCCCAAAGTGGCGGACTACCCCTTCACTACATTGCACCCTAATCTGGGGGTGGTACGCGTGGATGCTAACCGCAGTTTTGTGATTGCCGATGTGCCTGGCTTGATTGAAGGTGCGGCAGAGGGCGCCGGCTTGGGACACCAGTTTTTACGCCATTTGTCACGCACCTCGTTGCTGCTGCATCTGGTGGACATCGCGCCATTCGACCCGGAAGTGGATCCTGTGGCCGAAGCTAAAGCTATTGTGAACGAGCTGAAGAAATATGATGAGGATTTGTACAATAAACCCCGTTGGCTGGTGCTGAACAAAATCGATATGGTAGAGAATCCGCAGCAGGTGGTGGCGGATTTTGTGAAAGTCTACGGATGGAAAGGGCGCGTGTTCGCCATCTCTGCCATCAGTGGCGTGGGCTGCAAAGAGCTGACTTACGCCATCATGGAACATTTGGAAACTGTTAAAAAGACTGAGCATGAAATCACTGCTGCAACATAGCAAAACCTGCGTCGTCAAAGTAGGTTCCAGCCTAGTCACCAATAATGGTGAAGGCTTGGATCGTGCCGGCATCGCGGCGTGGGCGGCGCAGATCAGCACGCTGGTCAGACAGGGCAAGCAGGTGATTCTGGTTTCCAGCGGTGCCGTGGCGGAAGGCATGCAGCGTTTGGGCTGGAAAAAACGCCCGACAGCAGTCAATGAGTTGCAGGCTGCCGCGGCAGTAGGCCAGATGGGCCTGGTGCAGATGTACGAGCGCTGCTTTGCCGAGCACGATCTACACACAGCGCAGCTGCTGCTGACACATGAAGACCTGGCGGACAGGACGCGTTACCTGAATGCGCGCAGCACACTGCGTACATTGCTGGGGCTGGGCGTCATCCCGATCATCAATGAAAACGATACCGTTGCGACCGAAGAAATACGCTTGGGCGATAATGATACGCTAGGTGCTTTGGTGGCCAACTTGATAGAGGCTGATGCATTGGTCATCCTGACCGATCAGGCGGGTCTCTATTCGGCTGATCCGCGCAAGGACAAGAACGCGCAGTTCATCCGCCATGCCATCGCCGGTACGCCAGAGTTGGAAGCCATGGCAGGCGGCGCGGGCACGAATGTCGGTACTGGCGGCATGCTGACGAAGATTCTCGCTGCGAAACGTGCTGCGCGCAGTGGCGCGCATACCGTTATAGCATCTGGCCGCGAGCCGGATGTGCTGTTACGTTTGGCGGCTGGTGAGGCAATCGGTACGCATCTGGAAGCCACACAGATGAAAACGGCTGCCCGCAAGCAGTGGCTGGCAGACCATCTGCGCGTAGGCGGTGGCGTGGTGCTGGATGATGGCGCCGTAAAGGTGCTGACCCAAGAAGGCAAAAGCCTGTTGCCAATTGGGGTGGTGGCCGTGCAGGGGCAGTTCGAGCGTGGCGATGTGATTGCCTGCCTGAATGCGCAAGGCAAGGAAGTGGCGCGCGGGCTGGTAAATTATTCGTCTGCAGAAACTGCACGTATTTTGCGTAAACCCAGCAGCGAGATTGAAGCGATTTTAGGTTATGTGGATGAGCCGGAGCTTATTCACCGCGATGGCCTGATTTTGATGTAAAGGAAAAAGATGAGTAAGTCTCTGGTAGCAATTATTATGGGTTCGGACAGCGACTGGCCCACTATGAAACTGGCGGCACAGATGCTGGCGGATTTCGGCGTACCATACGAGGCAAAAGTGGTTTCAGCGCACCGTACGCCGGACCTGATGTTCGACTTTGCCGAAAATGCCGCGAAGAATGGTTATCAAGTGATCATCGCCGGTGCAGGCGGCGCTGCGCATTTGCCTGGCATGGTGGCGGCGAAAACGACACTGCCGGTGCTGGGCGTGCCTGTATCCAGCAAGCACCTACAAGGACAAGACTCTTTGCTCTCTATCGTGCAGATGCCCAAAGGTATTCCGGTGGCGACGTTCGCGATTGGTGAAGCGGGCGCCGCCAATGCAGGTTTGTTCGCGGTATCCATTCTGGCGAACCATGATGCAGCTCTGGCGCGGAAACTGGCGGATTTTCGCAAGAAACAAAGCGAAAAAGTACATGCAATGACACTTTCCGAAAAACCTTAAACTGATAAGTCCTACAAATATGTCTGTGAAAAACGTCATTAGTGCACCGAGCATGCTTGGTATGCTCGGTGGTGGTCAGCTGGGCCGCTTTTTTGTGATTGCAGCGCACGAACTTGGATATCGCGTTACAGTGCTGGACCCTGACAAGAATAGCCCAGCCGGCAAGATTGCCGACGTACATTTGTGTGCCAATTACGATGATGAGGCGGCGCTGGCGCAAATGGCGAACACTTGTGCCGCGATCTCTACCGAGTTCGAGAATGTACCTGCCGAGACCTTGAGTTTTCTGGCACAGCGTACTCTCGTGCATCCCAGTGCGGAGGCGGTTTCCATCGCGCAGTACCGTGTAAAAGAGAAAAATTTCTTCAAGGACAACGGCTTGCCTGTTGGCCCATTTGTGGCCGTACAGAAAGCAGAAGACTTGCCGCAGGACGGTAACATGTATCCGGCAGTGCTGAAAGTGGCACGCTTTGGTTATGACGGCAAAGGACAGGCACGCGTGGCGAATCATGTCGAAGCCCTGGCTGCGTTTAATGGATTTAAACAAGAAGTCTGTGTGCTTGAAAAAATGCTGGAACTGGATTGCGAGCTTTCAGTGGTTCTGGCGCGTGATGCGCAAGGCAATATCGCGGCTTTCCCAACGGCTGAGAACAAGCATCTGAATGGCATCCTGGATATCAGCATAGCTCCGGCGCGCGTCAGCGAGGTGCTGAAAGCCAAGGCACAGGAGCTGGCCAAACAGCTGGCGACCAAATTGAATTATGTGGGTATCCTGGGAGTGGAGATGTTCGTGGTAGGCGGCAAACTGCTGCTCAATGAAATCGCGCCGCGTCCGCATAACTCCGGCCATTACACTATTGATGCCTGTGTCACCAACCAGTTTGAGCAGCAGGTGCGTATCATCACGGGGCTGCCGCTGGGCAGCGCTTACCAGCACAGCGCGGCAGTCATGGTGAACATTCTGGGTGACAGCTGGTTCCATGGAGAGAAAAACACTGTTCTGGAACCCGCGTGGAATAAGGCGTTTCAGCATGATACTTTAAAGCTGCATCTGTACGGCAAACAGCAGCCTAGAGTCGCACGCAAGATGGGCCATTTCACCATGTTGGGCGATAATATCGACGATGTGCTTAACCAGGCATTGGTAGCGCGGAGTGAGCTGCACATAGGCGAATAAACAGCATCTCGCAGACGTTCAAAAAGCGCATGAGTGGTAAGCCCTTGTGTTTTTATTTGGGCCGATCTATTCCTTGATTGCTTCGACAGGCAAATCAATCGTCACTTCGTCGCTGACATAGGGCGCATGTTTGCCCATGTTGAAGTCACTGCGTTTTACCACGACGCTTGCATTGGCGCCACATGTATCTTTTTTCTTGATTGGGTGCGGCATACACATGAATGAGCTGATAGCGAGTGTCACTGGCTTGCTGATGCCTTTGATGGTCAAGGTACCATCGACGGATGCTGGTTTGTCATCCTTGAAATGGACTTTGGTCGATTTGAATGTTGCGGCTGGATATTTTGCAGTATCGAAGAATTCCTCTGCTTGAATATGTTCATTGAACAAGCTGGAGCCGGTGTTGACCGATGCTGTGTCGATGGTCACCTCCACGGCGCCGGTTTTGGCAGTTTTATCCATCACGATTTTGCCGGAAATTTTATCGAAGCGGCTCAATTGCACGGAGTAACCTAGATGGTTGTAGCTGAATCTTGGCATGGAGTGGTTGGTGTCGATGATATAAGTTTCTGGTGCTGCTAGCGTTGAGCTGGCAGCAAAAAGCAGACTGATTGCAGATATACGCTTTTTCATGGATATTCCTTCATGTTTTGGACATAGGGCATGTGTTCAACTTGCTGACTGAATAATTGCACTAAAAGTTCAAATAAATAAACGCCACCTGACGCGGGAATAGAACCAAATAAAAAAGCCTCGCCAGATTTAACTCTCGGGCGAGGCTCTATTTAGAGCGAGTATCTATTACTCAGCGGCTTTTTTCGCTTTAGGCGCGGCGGCTTTTTTCGCGGCAGGTTTAGCGGTTGCGGCTTTTTTCGCTGGAGCAGCTTTTGGTGCTGCTTTGGCAGATTTAGCAACAGCTGCATCGCCTTTCATGCCTTTAATCGCGGCGCTCAAGCGTGCTTTATGGCGAGCGGCCTTATTTTTATGAATGATTTTTTTATCTGCAATGCGGTCAATCACGCCAACGTTTTCGTTAAAAGCGGCTGCAGCGGCAGCTTTGTCGCCGGATTCAACAGCTTTGATCACTTTTTTGATTGCAGTACGCAAAGTAGAGCGCAAAGCGGCGTTGTGCGCATTCACTTTCACGGATTGGCGCGCGCGTTTGCGAGCTTGTGCGGTATTTGCCATGTGTTTGTTATCCTGTTACTTAGGTTATAAAAACGAAACCGCTTATATTAGTGTTTTTTAATGGTATTTGCAAGTAATTCCTTTGTTTCAATGCCTAAAAAAAGCGGCCGGCATGCTAGAATCGCGGCTATGTTTTTTGCCTTATCCCATTCAGCATGAACCTGCTCAAAGTGCTTGCCGGTGTTGGTAGCATGACATTCTTGTCGCGAATTCTGGGGTTTGTGCGCGATACGCTGATTGCACGCATCTTTGGGGCGGGCTTGGCAACAGACGCATTCTTCGTTGCGTTCAAGATACCGAACCTGTTGCGCCGCGTTTCTGCGGAGGGCGCGTTTTCGCAAGCTTTTGTGCCAATCCTTGCCGAATACAAGACCAAACGTACACTGGACGAAACACACAGCCTGATTAATCATGTCGCCAGCCTGATGGGGGTGTTCCTGCTGGTGGTGACGATATTGGGTATGCTGGCGGCGCCGTTGATTGTTGGCGTCACAGCGCCAGGTTTCGTCAATCAACCGGACAAGTTCCAGCTGACTATCGAACTGCTACGCATCACGTTCCCCTATATATTGTTTATTTCGCTGGTTTCGCTGGCCGGTGGCGTGCTCAACACCTACAGCAGGTTTCAGGTCGCGGCGTTCACCCCGGTATGGCTAAACGTCTCGTTTATCGTGGCCGCATTGTTCGTGGCACCGTATTTTGACAATTCCATTTACGTGTTAGCGTGGGCAGTGTTCGTCGGCGGGATTTTGCAGTTGTTGTTCCAATGGCCGTATTTGCGCCAATTGGGCCTGGTGCCGCGCTATGAACTGAATTGGCAGGATGAAGGCGTCAGACGCATCCTGAAGCTGATGGGCCCGGCAATCTTCGGGGTTTCCGTCGCGCAGATTTCTATCGTGCTAAACAATATCTTTGCATCATTTCTGCAGACCGGCAGCGTTTCCTGGCTCTATTATGCCGATCGCCTGATGGAGTTCCCGACAGGTGTCTTGGGTGTGGCGCTGGGGACGATCTTGTTGCCCAGTCTCTCCAAAGCGTTTGCCGAAAAAAAGGATGGCCAGAACGCCGAGGATGAATATAGCCAGTTGCTGGACTGGGGCTTGCGCCTGACTTTTCTGCTGGCCGCGCCAGCAGCGGTTGCATTGGCGGTGTTGTCGTTACCTTTGGTCGCCAGCCTGTTTCATTACGGCAAGTTCAGCATGCTGGATGTGGAGATGACTCGGCAGGCGGTCATCGCATACAGCATCGGCCTGCTGGGGTTGATCATGGTCAAAGTGCTCGCGCCCGGCTTCTATGCGCGGCAGAACATCAAAACACCGGTGAAGATCGCAATATTCACGCTGGTGCTGACACAGCTCATGAATCTGCTGTTCGTGTACGGGCTGAGACTCCATCATGCCGGGCTTGCGCTGGCGATTGGTCTAGGCGCATGCGTCAACGCAGGGTTATTGTATTACCACCTGCGCAGTCATCGGGTCTATCAACCACTTCCAGGCTGGTTTAAGTTCTATTTCAGATTAGGCGCTGCTTTGTTACTGATGGCAGTTGTGCTGTACTACCTGTCCAATCTGGCGGGCGATTGGCTGCATATGCGTACGATGGTAAAACTGGTATGGATTTCAATATTGGTCGTTACGGGCGCGGTCAGCTATTTTGCAGCGCTATACCTGCTGGGTTTCCGTCCCCGCGATTTCAGTAAGCGTGTGAGTGTGTGATGCAGGTATTTCGCCATCTTCCGGCTTCGCCATGTCCGCCGCTGGCACTTGCCATCGGCAATTTCGACGGGATGCACTTGGGACATCAGGCACTGCTGAAACGCTTGCTGGATGAGGCTTCCATGGCGGGGAAAATCCCTGCAGTGATGACGTTTGAGCCGCATCCACGTGAGTTTTTTACCCCTCAATCTGCACCCGCACGGTTGACGACGCTACGTGAAAAACTGGAGCTGCTGGATGGGGCTGGGGTTCAGAAAGTATTTGTTTGCGCATTCAACCAACGTTTTGCAGCCATCACCGCAACGGAATTCATGCAACTGCTGCGCGAAAGGTTGAATGCAAGCACAGTGCTGGTGGGTGAGGATTTTCGCTTTGGTGCAAAGCGCGCGGGTAGCGTGGCCGATTTTGTCGCAAATGGCTTTGAGTTAATTCCCATGCCGCGTATCGACCTGGACGGCGCGCGAGTCTCCAGCACCCGTGTGCGTGAAGCGCTTGCAGCGGGTGATTTGGGGCTGGCACAAAAGCTGCTGGGGCGACATTACAGCATCAGCGGCAAGGTGGTGCATGGTGCCAAACGCGGCCGTCAATTGGGCTTTCCTACCGCGAACATCCATATGCGGCATGAACGTCCTGCCTTAACCGGCGTTTATGCAGTAAAATTGCAAGGATTGAACGCAATCGCCAATTTGGGTGTGCGGCCAACCATCGAGGGTATCCCCAAACTATTATTGGAAGTACATGTATTTGATTTCAATGGGGATTTGTATGGCAAGCACGTGCACGTGGAATTTTTGCAGAAAATCCGGGATGAGCAGAAGTTCGAAAGCCTGGATGCGCTAAAGGCCCAAATTGCGCTGGATATCAAAGTGGCAAGAAATTTTTTAAGCAATAAAACATGACAGACGAGAACAATTCAAAATATAAACTTAACCTGCCGGAAACCAGCTTCCCGATGCGGGGCGATCTGGCCAAACGCGAGCCGGAATGGCTGAAGAGCTGGCAACAAAAGCGCGTGTACGAGCGCATCCGCAAGGCACGCAAAGGCGCGAAGAAATTCATCCTGCATGATGGCCCGCCGTATGCCAACGGCGATATCCATATCGGCCACGCGGTCAACAAGATCCTCAAGGACATCATCGTCAAATCCAAGACCATGGAGGGCTATGACGTGCCCTATGTACCCGGCTGGGATTGCCATGGTCTGCCGATTGAGCTGGTGGTGGAAAAGAATCATGGTAAGGATATTCCGCCAGCCAAGTTCCGCGAGCTGTGCCGCGCCTATGCTGCCGAGCAGGTGGAAAAACAGAAAAAAGACTTTATCCGCCTGGGCGTACTGGGTGATTGGGATCATCCATACCTGACCATGGATTTCATGACCGAAGCCGACATCATGCGCGCGCTCGGCAAGATTTATGACAACGGTTATCTGTATCAAGGTTCCAAACCAGTGCATTGGTGCGTGGATTGCGGCAGCGCGCTGGCGGAAGCCGAAGTTGAATACGAGGACGTCAATTCACCTGCGATCGATGTGGGCTTCAAGGTTGTTGATGTTGATGACTTAAAGGCGAGGCTCGCAAAAGAAAGATCATCTAAGTTTGATGATTTTGATTCGAGTAAACCAGTTTACTTTGTTATTTGGACTACAACTCCTTGGACTCTGCCTGCGAACCAGGCAGTATCTATAAACCCAGGATACCACTACCACGTTGTTGAAACAGATGATAAACAAATCGTGGTTGCTAATCAGCTACAAGAGAAAGCTTTAGCTAGGTATAGCATTGATAAGACCAAGATTGTCAAATTGAGAAGTGTGCTTGGAAGTAACCTCAATGGTTTAATGCTGCACCATCCATTTGATAATAGACAGGTTCCGGTAATTTGTGGAGAGCATGTAACCGATGATGCCGGTACCGGGCTGGTGCATACCGCTGCTGCGCATGGTAACGACGACTGGCTGGTGATGCGCGCCAATTATCCTAGCGAGAAACCGCGCGTGCTGATGGGCGGCGATGGCAAGTTCTTCAACAGCGATTTGGTCGAGCTAGCTGCGATTCGCGGCCTGAGTCGGCAAGAAGCGAACAAAGTCATCCTGAATGTCATGCAGGAAAACGGCACCTTGCTAGCCAGCGCGCGTTTGCAGCACAGCTTCCCGCATTGCTGGCGTCACAAGACGCCGCTGATGCAGCTGGCGACGCACCAATGGTTCATCGGCATGCAGCAGGAAGATGCCGTGGGCATTAGCCTGCGCGAGTACGCCAACAAGGCAGTGGATGCGACACAGTTCTACCCAAGCTGGGGTCGTGCGCGCCTGGAGGCGATGATCAAGAATCGTCCGGACTGGTGCGTGTCGCGCCAGCGTAACTGGGGCGTGCCAATGCCGTTCTTTGTGCATAAGGAGACTGGCGAGCCGCATCCACAAACATTGCAGCTGTTGGAAATCGTGTGCAAGCAAGTCGAGCAGCAGGGCATCGAGGCTTGGTTCAGTTTAGATGGCGCTGCTTTCCTGAATGCTCATGTGCCGAAAAATGCTGAGCAATACAAAAAAGTCACCGATACGCTGGACGTCTGGTTCGATTCCGGTGCCACGCACGCGGCGGTGCTGAAAAAGCGTGCCGAACTGCAACACCCGGCCGATCTGTACCTGGAAGGCTCCGATCAGCACCGCGGTTGGTTCCAAAGCTCACTGCTGACTGGCTGCGCGATTGATGGGCGCGCGCCTTACGAGGCTTTGTTGACGCACGGTTTCGTGGTGGATGGCAGCGGCCACAAAATGAGTAAATCCAAGGGCAATGTGGTGGCGCCGCAGAAGGTGATGGACACTTATGGCGCAGATATCCTGCGTCTTTGGGTGGCTTCCACCGACTATTCCGGCGAGCTGACGATTTCTGACGAGATTCTCAAACGCGTTGCGGAAGGCTATCGCCGTATCCGCAACACCTTGCGCTTCCTGCTGGCTAACCTGGCAGATTTCGACGCAAGTAAGCACTTACTGAAACCGGCCGAGATGTTAAGCATAGACCGCTATGCACTGCATTTGACCGATAAGTTGCAGACCGACATTCTGGCGGATTATGAACGCTACGAGTTTCATCTGGCCGTGCAGAAGTTCGTGGGTTTCTGCTCGGAGGAATTGGGCGGTTTCTATCTGGATATCCTGAAAGACAGGCTGTACACCAGCGGCGAGAACTCACATGCGCGCCGTGCCGCGCAGAGTGCGCTGTATCACATCACGCATTGCCTGATGCGTCTGACTGCGCCTATCTTGAGCTTTACTGCTGACGAGATTTGGCAGACGCTGAAAGTGAGTGACGAAACGACGGTATTCGAGGAAGAGTGGTACAAGCTTCCGGCGCATGGTCTGGAAGCTGCGCAGATATTGGCTTGGCAGGCAGTCGTTTCCGCTCGTGGTGATGCGCAGAAGGAAATCGAGAAACTGCGTGAGTCCGGCACGGTTGGTTCTTCGCTGCAGGCAGAGCTGGAATTCCATGCAGAAAAAGATTTGCATGACGCGCTGGCAACTTTGGGAGATGACCTGAAATTCGTCATGATCACCTCGGATGCCAAGGTCTATCAGGCGGCAAAAGACAGTGACAGGAAAATTCAGGTGAAATCCAGTGCACACAAAAAGTGCGATCGCTGCTGGCACTACCGTGGCGATGTGGGCGCGGATGCGAACCATCCGACGATTTGCGGGCGTTGCGTGAGCAACCTGTTTGGCAATGGCGAACAACGTTCCCATGCGTAGGTGGTTCGGAATCAGCGCGATCGTGGTCGTGCTGGATTTGTACACCAAATATCTGATCGAGAATGCCTTTCAGCTGGGTGACAGCAAGTTCGTCACGCCTTTTTTTGACCTAGTGCGCTTCCATAACGAAGGCGCGGCGTTCAGTTTCCTGTCCAATGCAGGCGGCTGGCAGCGTTGGTTCTTCACCGCTGCGGCACTCATTGCCGTCGTTGTCATCAGCTACCTAATCCGCAAGCATGCGCAGCAAAAACTGTTTTGCCTGGGCTTGGCTTTGGTGCTGGGCGGCGCACTCGGCAACTTGTATGACCGCCTGACGCTGGGTTATGTGGTGGACTTTTTATATTTCCATATCAATGACTTGTACTGGCCTGCCTTCAATGTGGCGGATAGTGCGGTGTGTGTGGGTGTGGCGCTTTTGTTGTGGGATAGCTTCAAGCAGGACGCGCTAAAAGCGAAAAGAGATGCCTGACTGGAAAAAGCTCATTGAAGGGAAGGTCGGCCTGGCCAAAAAGGGCAGCAAGCCTGGTAAGGTTGGCGACAATCCGCGCATTCCGGCCGGGCAGACGCAGGTCAAGAATTTCCCGATATTGGACATGGGTATCAAGCCATGGATAGGCACGGTGGAGTGGAAACTGCAGGTATTCGGTCTGGTAGAGGAGGAGCTCAATCTGGACTGGGCGGCTTTTCAGGCCTTGCCGCAAGTCGATGACGTGTCCGATTTCCACTGTGTGACGCGCTGGAGCCAGCTCGACATGCACTGGCGCGGGGTGCGCGTCCGTGACTTGCTAGCCTTGGCCAGGCCGCTGGAAACCGCCAGATTCGCCACCATGCACGGCTATGACGGCTATACCACCAACTTGCCGATAGAGGCGTTGCTAGATGACGATGTGCTGGTGGCGCACCAATGGAACGGTCAGCTGCTGACGCGTGACCACGGCGGGCCAGCACGCATGGTAGTACCCAAACGCTATGCCTGGAAAGGCGCCAAATGGCTCAAAGGTATTGAGCTGCACGAGTTTGACCGGCCGGGTTTTTGGGAGGTGCGGGGGTATCACAATAATGCAGACCCCTTTAAAGAAGAGCGCTTTTCGGATGACGAATAATGCTTGATTTAAGCTTTGACTTTACCGGCGAATGCTGGCTCTGGCAGGCAGAGAAGGGTTCCTGGCATTTCATCACCTTGCCGCAGGACAAATCGGAAGAGATCAAATACTTTAACGAGAACATGCACGAAAAGAAGCGTGGCTGGGGTGCGGTGCGGGTGCTGGTGACGATAGGCAATACCAGCTGGGAGACTTCGATTTTTCCCTCCAAATCACACGTGGCTTACATTTTGCCGATAAAAGCGGACGTGCGTAAGAAAGAGAATATCAGCACCGGTAGCCAGGTAAAAGTTCGGCTCAAAATCAATATTTGATTCATTGTGTAAGCTATTGCCCTGCAATCCGCATGCAGATTGGCTTCCAGGGCATTCGTTTTGCTAATGAACGCGTGCGAGGCTTATTTCTTTTTGAAAACAGCTTGTCCGGCGCTGAACAAGGCCAGGCAAATGGCGCCAGCGACAATCCCAATCAGGCCGTTCAGCAGGATGGACCACAGGCCGAACTGCTCCACCCAGTGATGCAATGCCGGAACGCCGTGCGTCAGAATCGCCCCGCCGACCAGGAACATGGCAGCCGTGCCTAAAAAGCTCAAGAGCCGCATCAGATATGGCACGATAGCGAGCAGCCATTGCCCGACTTTACGGGTGATTTGCTTGAAAATACTGCTGCCTTTGCGCAACATCATCCACAGGCCGACATCATCCATCTTGACGATGCCTGCCACCAAGCCATACACGCCGACAGTCATCACGAAAGCAATGGCTGAAACGACAGCGGCTTGCTGGGCAAAGCTGGCGCCACTGGCGGCGGCGCTGCCGAGTGCGATGACGATGATTTCCGCAGAAAGAATGAAATCGGTGCGAATCGCCCCTTTAATCTTTTCTTTTTCCAGCGCGGCCAAATCGGCTTTCGGGTCTTCGATCGCCTGCTTGATTTCGGCGTCATGCGTTTCGGCCTCTTGCTTATGCAGGAACTTGTGCGCCAGTTTTTCCACGCCTTCGAAACACAGGAACGCGCCGCCTAGCATCAGCAAGGGCGTAATCAGCCAGGAGGCGACATAGCTAATGCCGAGTGCGGCGGGCACGAGAATCAGCTTGTTGATGAAAGAGCCTTTGGCCACAGCCCATACTACCGGCAGTTCGCGGCTGGCATCCACGCCGGTGATCTGCTGTGCGTTCAGCGCCAGGTCGTCGCCCAGCACGCCCGCAGTCTTTTTCGCCGCCACCTGCGTCATTACCGAGACATCGTCCAGCATCGTGGCGATGTCATCCAGCAACGCCCACAAACCACCTAAGGCCATGATTGCTCCTGATTAAAAAGTTATGGCATTTTAACCAAAAATGCTAAACTAACCGGATGTTGCCGCAAAAATTATTCCGCTTTGTCAGCAAAATCGCGATGTTCGCGGTGTTGTTTGCATCGCTCGCGCCCAGCATTTCGCATGCCTTGGCGGCGCAAAGCGGCACTAATTCCTTCGCACAATCAGTGTGTACCAGCGATGGGAAAAAAGTGACTATCCAAGTGGTGACCACCAAAGGCAGGCAGCTCGCTACCGAGTTAAGTGTGAAACCGGCGGGCGAGAGCATGCCCAAAGGTATCAACCACCATCTGGAGCATTGCCCGTTCTGCGCCAACCCAAGCACCGATGTTGCGATGGAGGCACCTCATGCTCCCATGATGGCAATTTTAGCTGTACAGGCCCAGCAGCTTGCAGTCACCGACCAACCAGTTTTCAGCAGTTTCTCCGCACTTCCTCCGCCTGCACAGGCACCTCCTGCACTCTAGTTTTAACCATTAACGCGACCAGTCGCTAATAGCGGTTGGTTTGTATGTATATGTTCGCCCATTTCACTATTTGGCGAACCGGTTTAACTGGAGTTGACACAATGATTTACATACAGATTGAAAAAGTCATCAAAGAAAAGAAAGCCGCGTGGGGACGCAAGATCACCCTCAACGAAATCGCTTTTGCTACCGGCATCAGCCGTACCACACTGTTCCGCATGATGAAGAACCAGGGTTACAGCACGGTCACCGACCATCTGGATAAACTCTGCGCATTTTTCGAATGCGAGATCCAAGACTTGGTGCGATATGTGCCGAATGGCGCGCAAAAACGTCAAGGTGCAAAGGCAGCTTAATGTTGGCTTAGGGGGACACAAAAAGAAGAATTAAAGAAGAAGAAAAATAGACATAAAAATAATCTTAGACATAGTGCAGCCTTTGACCTGGTTTGGCTGCATATGTCACTTAACTTAAATAAACATAGTGTCTAAAAAACAAGGAGAGGGTAATGATGAAGTTTAAGGATGTGGTGTTAGCTGGCACGTTGGCAATATTCAACTTTGATGCGAGAGCAGCAGAGGAATATATCGAGTTAGAGCCAGTGGATGTAAAAGCAGAAAAACCTGCAGAGGCCGGTTATAGCGTTGAAAATACAGCTTCAGCTACCCGTACGGATACACCTATCAAAGAAACACCCCAATCCATACACATTATTCCTAGACTGTTGATTGATGATCAGCAGAATGTCACGGCTAGTGAGGCTCTCAAAAACGTGAGCAGCGTGGTGACCAATGCAGAGTTTTCACCCCCTGTGTTTGAAACGACGCGCGTTCGCGGTTTTGCAGCTGAACAGTTAATAGACGGCTTTACGCAATACTACAATCCGGGGGATAGAGAAAGTCTGGTAAATGTGCAACAGCTTGAGGTGCTGAAAGGTTACAAGGCAACCTCGCACTGGATAACACTGGATACCTTATCGAAGCTAGGAGCCATTCCCGTTAATCAGCGCATTGTGACAGACCGAAACCGTATCACAGGAGGCGGCGTGACGGCCGGGCTGGATTTTGGGTTGGAGATTATCGCCAAACTCCGCAACCAGAGTTACGCAGAAGCGGTCCAGCTATATCTGGAATATAACCCGCAACCACCATTTAATGCGGGATCCATGGCAACTGCACCTAAAGAAGTCACAGCATTTTTAAACGAAATGTTCGCGCCACTCAAAGAAACTGCTAATCAAACTGCGTTGCGCGCAGCAAAAAATATTGAATTTCTAGGGAGATAGTAATGACGAATAAAAAACTGTTTTTATCTGTATCGGTTGCCTTGGCAATGACGGCGCAGACGGTATTCGCAGAGTATGATGAGGGCATGATTTATTTGGACGAGGTTGAGGTGAAGGCGCCAAGATTGGACGCCACTATCTTGCCTTTGGAGATAACCGCTACATCAGGTAGCCGTTTGGGTTTGACGGTTCAAGAGACACCGGCAAGTATTGAGGTGATTACCAAAGATTTGATGCGCGAGCGCGGGCATACCACCACCGAGCAAGCACTTGGCAATGCAGTTGGCGTGCTTGCCGGGCAGTGTTTTGGGCTGACATGCTTTTCGATGCGCGGCTTTTCCGGAACAACCAGTTTGCCTTTCTTATACAATGGATTACGCTACCCTGGCTTGGCCATCTCGCCACGCAATACGTTCAATTATGATCGCATCGAGGTAATTAAGGGCCCTTCATCTGTATTGCACGGATTAGGGGCGACTACAGGCGCAGTCAATTTTGTCAGCAAAGCGGCGGATGGCCGTGAGGAGAAAGAAGTGCTGGTGGCCTATGACACATGGGATACCAAAACAGTGGGCCTAGGGATTGGTGGAAAGATCCCGGATTTTGAAAAATCCGCTTACCGTGCAGACTTGAGCTACAAAGGTGCCAACAAAGGCTCATACGGTTACGTGGATAACACCGCTTATGATTCGATTCACTTTACCGGAGAGCTGGCCTTGCAGTTGACCAATACTTTCAAAGTCACTTTGTCAGAAGAGTGGTATCAGGATAATGGAGAAGGGTATTTTGGTACCCCTCATGTCAACGGCAAGGTCGTTGGTAAAACGCGTGACAATAACTACAATGTTAGCGACGATGAGATGAACAAGGAAGTGAACTGGACGCGTATTAATCTGGAGTGGAAGCCGACAGATCAGGTAACGGCCAGGAACGAAACTTACTACAACAACGAGAACCGCTACTGGAAGAACGCCGAGGTCTATGCTTACAATAATACGACAAGGCGTGTGGACAGGAGCGATTTCCTTAATATCCAACATGACCAGGAGCTGATTGGCAACCGCACCGAACTATCGCTGGATCATATGTTAGGTCCCATGCGCAACCGCGTACTGTTTGGTTACGATATTTCCAATAATGAGCATCAGCGCAACAGTAACTCACCATTCACTACCCCAGCAAACTCTGTCGATTTTCTGGACCCGGTCGCCGGTGTGTTTACGACTAATTCTCCCTTCTTGCCATTCAGAAGGACAGAGTTGTTACAGCGTGCATTTTTTATAGAGGATTATTTGAATCTTACTGAAAAATTCAAGTTGTCACTTTCTGGTCGGCACGATACTCTCGATCTTAAGTCCAAAAACCTCAGGGCGCCGACTGCAACGAACCCTGCGGTGTTTAATAAACATTATTCCGGCAACTCGTATCGCTTGGGGGCATTGTATGACATTATGCCAAGTTTGACGGTTTACGGGCAGCTATCCAGTGCGCTGGAGCCACCATCACAAATTGTGACGCTCACTTATGCACAGAAAAACTACGAACTGACGCGGGCCAAGCAAAAAGAAGTGGGCGTGAAGGGCGAATTGCCGAATAATTTTGGCGAATTTACTCTATCTGTGTTTGATATTGAGCGTAGCAACGTGCTAACCCGCGACCCGCTAAACTCCACTTTGACCGTGCAGATTGGCCAGCAGTCATCCAAAGGGGTGGAATTTTCTACCGTAGTTCGGCCAACAGACAAGCTGACCATCGAAGGCAATGCTTCGATAATCGATGCACAGTTTGATAAGTTTTACGAGCGTGTCAGTGGTACGGCGGTATCACGCGCAGGCAATGTGCCTCCCGATGTGCCGGAGAAAATTGGCAACTTATGGGTAACCTACCGTCCTAATGCTGATTGGCGTTTGGGTTTTGGCGCACATTTCGTTGGTCAACGTGCAGGTGATAACGCAAACACGCCAACCAAGTGGATGGACGGCTACACCACCTACGATGCGCTGCTAGGCTACAAGCTGGGCAAAGGCGAGTTGATGCTGACGATGCGCAATCTGACCGATAAGCTTTATGCCAACCGCTCATACGGCAATGGCCGTCAATTCATGCTGGGCGAGCCGCGCGCTGCAGAAATCTCATGGTACGCGACATTTTAACCCGCTATAAAGCCTTTGCCAGCATGGTTCTTCTGACGATGCTGGCAGTAGCCTGCTCTTATCCTGGCGGGTCAATCGAGGCGCCGCAGCAATTGGTCCTAGCGAATCCTGCAGGCAAGGGCAGCCGCTTGCCGAGGCTGGTGCCGATGCCAGATAAGACATCTACCCTGATGAGCTGGGTAGAGCCGACAGGGAATGGACATGCGCTTAAATTTGCTATATTGCAGGGTGAGCGCTGGGTAAGACAAGGGGTCGCATCGCAAGGGGAGAACTGGTTTATCAATTGGGCTGACTACCCATCGGTTGTGCCGGTCAGCGACACATTCTGGGTGGCACATTGGTTAAGCAGAAGACAGGGTGGTAAGAGGTTTGATTATGATGTATCACTTTCCATCACCAATGATGCCGGCAAAACATGGCGCGAAATTGGGCATCCGCATCGTGACAATGCAGCTGCTGAACACGGTTTTGTGACCATATTCAAGGAAAGCGATCATGCAGCAGGCATTGTTTGGCTAGATGGGCGTGAGTATGCAAAAAAAAGTGAAGTTGCGCAGCAAGCCGAAAAAAGTGGCAACTTTGCATTGCGCTACACAAGAATTTATGCGGATGGCAGCATGGATGACGAGCAGGTCATTGATGACAATACGTGTACTTGTTGCTCTACATCGGTGGCACAAACGCCTGCAGGGGCGATTGCCTTATGGCGCGGGCGTACACAGGCCGAAATACGGGACAATCGTTATGCATTGCTGGTAAAAGGAAAATGGACGAGCCCCTCTGAACTGGGCGACGAGGGCTGGCAGATTGATGCTTGCCCCGTCAATGGCCCTTCGGTAGCAAGTAGGGGCAAGCAAGTGGTAGCCAGTTGGTACACCGCACAAGGCGATCAGCCGAGAGTGCGCTTGGCTTTTTCTGCTGATTCAGGAAAATCGTTTGATGAGCCCATGGTCATTGACGATAATTTACCTCTTGGGCGAATGGGTCTGGTTTGGCTGGATAGTCAGCATGCAGTGGCTTCATGGCTGGGCAAGACACACGAAGATTCGAAAAAATCCGACTTGAATATTCGCTTGCTGGATAAAACCGGAAAAGTTTATGTGGTACAGCGTATCGCCACACTCAGCGGTGGGCGCGATACTGGCGTGCCGCAAATGGTATCTAACGGTGATGAACTGATTTTTGCTTGGACAAATCCGGTTCCGGAATATGGCATTACTACCGTGCGGTTGCCTAAAAAAGCACTTAAAAAAGAATTACTGTCGGCGCATATTAACAAG
>Ga0233425_10005408_pt1 | contig 20202 bp, 4 predicted proteins | sample Watercolumn_Towu_2_FD_181712 | JGI IMG/M metagenome (GOLD analysis project Ga0233425, IMG submission 181712) | Freshwater microbial communities from Lake Towuti, South Sulawesi, Indonesia - Watercolumn_Towuti2014_140_MG | ecosystem: Environmental > Aquatic > Freshwater > Lake | place: Indonesia... | reverse complement strand
ACATAGCTCATGCTGAACGGGTAATTCAAGGGCAGAAGTTCGATGCTGACCTTGCCATCCACAGTCGGACCGATGTCTTTCCAGCCGCTTGCATAGTATTGCGCCGTCCCCTCAGCGGGAAGCACATCCAACGCGCCGTTATGATCCTGCAACTGGACTTCGACCAGCGCAGTCTTGAAGACAACCAGCGGATTCGTCCCGACATTCTGCGAGATTTCCTGCCGCGCCCCGACATAGCTCATGCTGAACGGGTAATTCAAGGGCAGAAGTTCGATGCTGACCTTGCCATCCACAGTCGGACCGATGTCCTTCCAGCCGCTTGCATAGTATTGCGCCGTCCCCTCAGCGGGAAGCACATCCAACGCGCCGCTATGATCCTGCAATTGCGCTTCGACCAGTTTGGTCTTAAAGACAACCAGCGGATTCGCCCCGACATTCTGCGAGATTTCCTGCCGCGCCCCGGCATAGTTCATGCTGAACGGGTAATTCAAGGGCAGGAGTTCGATGCTGACCTTGCCATCCACAGTCGGACCGATGTCTTTCCAGCCGCTTGCATAGTACTGCGCCGTTCCCTCGGCAGGGAGCAGGTCGAGAAGTCCCGCGCTGTTCTGCAACTGGATTTCGGCTTTGGCAGTCTGATAGACGACAAATGAGTTTGAGGCGATGTTCTGGGTCTTATCCATTGCCGCGCCAGCGTAACTCATCTTAAAGGTAACCGAACCTTTCAAGCCGGGGATGAAGCCAATCAACGCGCCGTTGGAACCGGTGGCGCCGGTGAAGGGCAGCCAGCCGCTCCCGTAATATTGGGCGCTGCCGCCCGCCAATCCGACTCCCTTGCTGTTAATCAAGCGCAGGTATGCGACGCTATTGACGATCTCATCTGTCCCAACAACAAAGTTGATTTGGGCGGCAGGGAATCCCGTCCCTGAGAAGCGGAAGGGATACGTCCCCGGCAGGAGGTTGGTAGTCGGCTTGGTGAAGGTCTTCCAGCCGCTGGCGTAGTATTCGATGTTGCCGCTGAATTGCAAGGTGACCTTGGTGCCGGTGAAAATCACCAACGGGTTGTCGGCAACATTCTGATTCTTTTGCAGACCCGCTCCGTTATACGTCACCTTGAACGGATAGGTGGTGGGCAGCAACTCCATACTGGTGGTGGTTGTGCTGCCGCCGAAGGTCTTCCAGCCGCTGGCGTAATATTGCGAACCGCCCGCCAGTTCCGCGCCTGCCGCGTCGAGCAGTTTCATGGTGACAAGCGTGGTGTTGAAGATGACTTCCCGTTTATCAACCGCTGTGACATCCTGATTTTTCTGGATGCTCGCGCCGCCGTAGGTCACACGAAACGGGTAAGTGGTCGGCAGTAATTCCGCCACTTCGGTTGTGATGCCGTCGCCAAAGGTCTTCCATCCGCTGGCATAATATGCCGCGCCACCTTCAAGTTCGACGCCCGTTGAGTCAAGCAGTTTGAAAGTTATTGCAACGGTGTTGAAGGTCACCATCGGGTCGGTCGCCACATTCTGATTCTTTTGGATGCTCGCGCCGCCATACGTCACCTTGAAGGGGTAGGTTGTCGGCAGCAATTCCATCGTGGCGGTGGTCGGCGTCGCACCGAAATCCTTCCAGCCGCTGGCATAGAACTGCCCGTCGCCTGCCAATTCCGCGCCGGTGGAACTGAGCAGTTTCATTGTGACAGGCGTGGTGTTGAACACAACCAGCGGGTTCGCAGCAACATCTTGATTCTTCTGGATGCTGGCTCCAAGATAGGTCACGCGGAAGGGGTAGGTGGTCGGGAGTAGTTCCAGCGTGGCGGGAGTCGTGCCAAAGTCCTTCCAACCGCTGGCGTAGAAATCAGCATCGGCGGTCAGGTCGGTATCATCAGCCGCGTTGCGCAGTTTCACCGTCACCACTTTGGTATTGAAGATGACCTCCGCATTTTCCGCCACATTTTGATTCTTCTGGATGCTCGCTCCGAGATAGCTCACACGGAACGGATAGGTGGTCGGGAGCAGTTCCAGCGTGGCGGAAGTCGTGCCGAAGTCCTTCCAGCCGCTGGCATAGAAATCCGCGTCGGCGGTCAGGCCGGTCAAGCCAGTTGAGTCAAGCAGTTTGACCGTTACCACTTTGGTGTTGAAGACAACCAGCGGGTTCGCAGCAACATCCTGATTCTTCTGGATGCTGGCTCCGAGATACGTCACGCGGAACGGGTAGGTGGTCGGGAGCAGTTCCAGCGTGGCAGTCGTGGCGCCGAAGTCCTTCCAGCCGCTGGCGTAGTAATCGGCATCGGCAGTCAGTTCGGCATCGCCCGCCTGGTTGATCAGTTTCACTGTCACCAATGTAGTGTGGAACACAACATTCGAGTCGGCGCCAACGTTTTGATTCTTCTGAATGCTTGCGCCGCCATAGGTCACTTTGAACGGGTAGGTCGTCGGCAGAAGTTCCATCGCAGTGGGAGTCTTACTGCCGCCAAAGATCTTCCAGCCGCTGGCATAATACTGCGTGCCTGCATCCGCAATCGGGTTGTCATGTGAATCGAGCAGGGTAAAGGTCACGGGAACGGTGGAGAACTCCACAACGGGATTCGTGCCCACGTCCTGATTCTTCTGGATGCTGGCGCCGCCGTACGAAACCCTGAACGGATACGTGGTCGGGAGCAATTCCATACTGGTGGTAGTCGTGCCGCTGCCGAAGGTCTTCCAGCCGCCCGCGTAATACTGGGCGCCGCCCGCCAGTTCGGTTCCCGTCGAATCGAGCAGTTTCATCGTGACGGCTTTGGTCTGGAAAGTGACAATCGAATCCGCGCTAATGTTCTGCGACTTCTGGATTCGCGCTCCGCCATAGTCGACGGCAAAGGTCACATTGCCCTTCAAGCCGGGGATGGCGACAGGCAAAAGTCCAGCCGAGTTGGTCGTGCCGGGGATGTCCTTCCAGCCGCCGTCGTAGTACTGCGCTGTTGCGCCGGCAATGCCCGCGCCCGTGCTGTCGATCAATTTGACGGATGCCACACTGGCGGTGTAACCACAGCCGCTCCACGAGAGGTCGAGCAAGCCGCCTTCGGGATTCTGGAAGTGGAATTTGTACGGCCCGCCGGGCAGGAGATTCATCGAAGGCTTGGTGAACCAGGCGTTCTGTCCAACCGCGCCGCCGTAGGAAATCTCTCCCGCATATTGGAGATTGACTTTGGTGGTGTTCCAAACTACCGGGGAGGATGCCGGCAGGTCGACGTTCAGTTTCGATTCCGCCGTGCCCTGATACTGCATTTCAAACGAGTAGGTACCGGGGAAGAACTCCGCCGAGGTGTCACCGCTGGTATTGGTCGCGCCGCCGGGGAACCACCAGGTCGTATAAGTGCTTCCAGTCCCATAGCGGACGTTTCCATTCGCCAGCCCGGTTCCGTCGCAGGTTTGCAGTCGCATATTGACGAGGCTGGTCTGGAATTCAAACACCGAATTGGTCGAGACATCCTGCGTCTTGACCTGCGTGGTGTTGTTGAACTTCATCTCGTAGGACATGGTCGTTGGCGCGCTGGTCACATCGCGGAACTCCACCAACAAGCCGTTGGCGTCCGTCGAGCCAGCCACATGCCATGTCCCGAAGTTGGAGCCAAAGCCACCGCGCGCCGTGCCGCCCTGCAACGGTTGTCCGTTGTGGTCTTTGAGTTTGAGGAAATTGACGGCTTTGCTCATCGAGCAGCCGCTGATTTCAATGGGCGCCTCCACGCCGTTGATCTTGAACGTGCGCGTGCTGGCGAACATTTCCATCGTAGGCTTGGTAAAGGTGTACCAGCCGCCGTTGGCGCTGCCGTGGAGGATCTGTCCGCTGGCATAGAGCGAAAGCGCCGTGGTCTTGAAGGTCACCAGCGGGTCGGTTTGACCAACCACTGTGACCGTTTGCAGCGCAGACTTGCTGTTGTTGTAGTGGGCGTAGAATGTCCGCTCGTAGCCGGGGAACAGTTCCTTCGAGACCAAACCGTCACTGCCCGTTGTGCCAAAAGTCAGGAATCCACCGTTGACACTACCGTAGATAACGGTCGCACCCTGAAGCGCAACGCCCGGACAAGTCTCTGCCTTGACCTTGACAGGTATGGTTTGGAAGGTCACGGTGTCATCGCCGTCATACACCACCGATTGCTGGAGCGAAGTCGAGGCGTTGTATTGGGCATAGAAATGGTAGGTTGTACCGACGGTCAAGTCCGTCTTGCTGACCGTCCCATCCACGCCAGTGGTGCCAAAAGTCTGCCAACCCGCGTTGGGGCTGCCGACGGCATAAATGACCGTCGCGCCTTGAATGTGATTGCCTAAACTGTCCTTTACTTCGACAGTCATGGTGGGAGTAATGGGTGCGCAGGCGTCGCCCACACCGTCCCCATTAGTGTCCGCCTGATCAAGGTTCGAAATCGAAGGACAATTATCCACGTCATCCGCCACCCCATCACCATCGCCATCGGGCAACGACGGGATTGGGCCGGAATAAAGCGTCAGATTGTCAATCAGAAACCCTTTTCCCGCAGTTCCAGCAACTGGTGAGCCACCCACACGGAAAAGCATGGAGCGAATTACCCGGCTTTCAAACACGGGCGCAGTTTGCTCCGGCTGACCTGGTCCCTGCATCCAGCGGAAATAGTCCTCCCAACTTGTGCCGGTATGTTTGAGTTCGCCATCGACATAAATACTAACAATGTCGTTCCGCGGCCCGTCAACCAGGGTCATTTCCACTTTAATGGTGTGGGGAACTGCCCGGTCCAGTCCGCTGGCAAGGTTGGTGAAGACAAAGTCGTCTTCATCCCCAACTCCATCATCTGGCGCGGCGGCGCTTCCATACGGCACAGCATCATGATAATCATAAAAATTTACTTCCAAACCCGATGGGGTATCCTTCATTTGGATCCAGCTCATGCGGCCGCCGTCGCCTTTGTCTGGACTGGCAACAACCGACAAACCGGGTTGTTCAGCGTCCGGGACGGTTGACGCAAAATCCCATTGAGCCACAAAATACGCCTGGCGCGTACCGCCTGGGGAATCCACATAGGCAGCGGATTCTCCCGCTTCATCTTTCAGCGGCTTGGAAAACGTGTGATCGCCAAAAGAATAACTCGCAACAGCATTCGAAATCCGCAGGCTCTTGTCTCCAAAAGAGTCATAGCCGTAGGTATTCGTGACTACAGCCGCATCATACGGACCCGTCATGCTCCAGCCATCCTGCCCATTAATGGATCCATCTGTGTAGGCTTCAAAGTCCAGGGCTGAGCTATCAGCGGAAGCAGGGTATGCACCGAAAGACATCAACAATGTCACAATGGCAAGTAGAACAAAGACTTTACTTGTTTTCATTTTTTCTCCTTATATCCAAAGGAACGACATGTACTGAAAAACGCGAATATTTGTATTCAATATTTCCTCACCTGGGGAATCGCACCTCCTTGGTTATGCGCAGCAGTCGACATAACATCTAGTTTGAACACGGGCTCCCCAAAGACCTGTCTGCCAACCAAGAGCTCACAAACAAGCGAACAAATAAAGTCTTTGGATCTTCGCTTCCAAATCGCAAAAACCATTCAAATTTTTCTGTTTTTCTAAAGAGGTTTCTAATTCAATTTAAAATAAAAACCGACCACCCGGGTCGGTTTCGCTATTAGCTCCCCAAAGACTGATCCCCCAAAGGGAAAAGCGACCAGTTACGGTCTTTGGTTCATTGCTTCCACCTTTCATTATTGTAAGGTGGAGGGCCGCTTTCAAGTGACAAATGTCACAAATTTTCGACGGGAGCCCGCCTCCGCAGATGAATCGGCCTCAGTAGCCCTCAAAATAGAGTCTACGCCCCATTTTCTGAGGCGTAGACTTCTTTACAAGTGAACTTTTTCAACTCCCCTGGCTCACATGGTTTATGAAAGGATGCCGCGTCCAGTTGTCATACTTTGTCCATCAGCTACCTTGGTTACGGACAGGTAACAACGATGGTTCCGCCGCTGATTGGCGTCATCGAGGTCTCCGGCCCATTCGCATCGCTGAACTTGGTGAGCACGCTTAGCAATTCCATTGGACTGGTAAAGGACATGTAACTTTCCCAGGCATAACGATATTTTGTACAAGTGGGACTTGTGACACTTCCAGTCTGGAATATAAATGTTTTAGCACTCAACTCCTTTTCCACAGATGTGCCGGCATAATTCACCTTGACTTTGGTAGAAACCGGCAACAACTCGGTTGGACCAGTCAGGGGAGTATAAGCTCCCCACCCGTAGCGATATTCGAAGGTAGCTGAGCCGGATAAATCTGTTGTTCCATCGCTGGCCAAAAGCTGGGCTGTTACAGGCGTTGTTTGGAATTCAAAGCCCGGGGTGGTCTTTACATCCTGTTCCTTTTCCATGGAAGCGCCCTTGTACGTGACCCTGACTTTGGTGGAGACCGGCAGCAACTCGGTTGGGCCAGTCAAGGGGGTATAAGCTCCCCACGCATAGCGATAATCGAAGGTAGCTGAGCCAGATAAATCTGTTGTTCCATCGCTGGCCAAAAGCTGGGCTGTTACAGGTGTTGTTTGGAATTCAAAGCCCGGGGTGGTTTTTACATCCTGTTCCTTTTCCATGGATGTGCCCTTGTACGTAATCCTGACTTTGGTGGAAACCGGCAACAATTCGGTTGGACCAGTCAAGGGGGTATAAGCTCCCCATGCATAGCGGTATTCGAAAATGGCGCCACCCAAAGCACTGCCAACGCTGTTCTTTAGCAATGCCGTCACAGGAGTGGTCTGAAAAACAAAAGTCGGATGGGTGGCAACATTTTGCTCTTTTTCCACAACTGCGCCTTTATAAGTTACCCTGATCTTGGTGGCAACAGGCGACCCATCGACTGCAAATCGAATGACGCCGCTGGCATCCGTAGTACCAATCAGGGTATAGGGGCCCCAGCCAAAGCGATAGTCAAAGGCACCACCTGCCAACCCGCCGCCGGTGCTGTTCAACAGTTTAACAGTGACAAGGGTCTTCTCGCATGTGTTGCCATAGCAATTGACCGAATCCAGGATGGTTGTAGTACCGCCGGCGACAATCACCACATCATAGGTGTTTTTCAACACAACCAGGGAAGTGGAGTTGGTTTTCCAGGTACGTTCGTCCACTGCGCCACCGGTCGCTGAATTGGAAGTGTTGTCATCCGTCTTCACATACGTATGGACACTGCTCAAACCGGGGAAATTAATGGTCATGGTTGCGACGATGTTATCCACAACGCAAGTGCTGCTTGTGCAATTTACTTTATCGACCACTTTGGTCTTGGCACCCTTGACCACGGCGATGTCATACGTACCCTTCAACACAGCGAGCGATGTTTCATTGTTTTTCCAGGTACGCTCATCTACTGAACCGCCTGTAATGGTACCTGCCACATTGTCATCGAGTTTGACATAGGTATGGACGCTGCTGATGCCGGGAAATTTGACTGTCAGCGTGGCAATGATATCGTTGACCTCACAGGGTCCTGCCGTGCAATCTACTGCGTCAACGATTAACTGTTTGGCACCCTTAACCACCACCACATCGTAGGAGGCTTTGAGAACTGCAATCGATGCGGCGTCGGTCTTCCAGGTGCGTTCATCCACTGCGCCACCGCCTGCTGTATTTGCAGTACTGTCATTCACTTTGACATAGCTGTGAACGCTGCTGATTCCGGGGAAATTCACGGTCAGCGTGGTGACGATGTCATCAACTGTGCATGTATTGCTCCTGCAATCGACAGCATCAATCACTTTGGTCTGCGCCCCCTTGACGACGGCCACATCATAGAAGCCTTTCAAGACTGCCAGTGAAGTCGTATCAGTTTTCCAGGTGCGTTCATCTACTGCGCCACCAGTCGCCGTGTCGGGAATCCCATTATCGATTTTGACATAGGTATGGACACTGCTGATGTCGGGGAAATTCACCGTCAGCGTGGCGACTATATCGTTGACGGAGCAGGTATCGAGCGTGCAATCGACCGCATCGACAACAAGCTGTTTGGCTCCCTTGACCACGATCACGTCGTAGGTGCCCTTCAAGACCGCCAGCGATGTCGAATCGGTCTTCCAGGTACGTTCGTCCACCGCGCCACCAGCCGCCGTGCCAGTGACAGTGTCATCCACTTTCACATAACTGTGGACGCTGCTGATACCGGGGAAGTTGACCGTTAATGTAGCAACGATCCCGCTCACGGTACAGGTATCGCTGTTGCAATCCACTGTATCCACGATCTTTTGTCTGGCGCCTTTGACTATGATAGCGTCATAGGTGCCTTTCAGGACTGCGAGAGATGTCTCGTCCGTTTTCCATGTACGCTCATCCACTGCGCCGCCAGTCGCCTTATTGGCAACGCCATCCGGCATCTTCACATAGGCATGGACACTGCTGATGCCGGGGAACTTAACGGTCAGTGTAGCGACGATCTTATCGACAGTCGCCCAGCCGCCCAGTACGGTGACATTATCAATGATCCTGGTTTTCGCTCCCTTCACCACGACCACATCATACATACCGTTTGGCAGATTGGGGAAGGATGCGAAATCCGTTTTCCAGGTTTGTGAGGCAACCTGAACACCGTTTGCGACACCCACCGCACCATCACTCTTTTTCACATAAGTGTGAACACTGGAAATACCGAGAAACTTCACGGTGAGATTGGCTTTATCCAGTGTGCAGGTATTTCCGGTGCAATCAACGCCATCGTAGATATATGAGTCGCTGCCTTTGACAAGCTTGACATCATAAAACGCTTTTAATACCGCAAGGGTAGTCTCATTGTTTTGGTAGGTACGGTTATCGACATCTCCGCCGATCGCAGAATTGACGATATTGTCATCTGCCTTGATATAGAGATGGATACCGCTCATACCGGGGAACTTAACCGTTAGCGTAGCGACAATGTTATTTACCAAGCACGTGACCGTAGTGGTGCAATCAACCGGTTCGACGGTTTTTTGTTGGGCGCCCTTAACTATGACCACACGATAGTTACCCTCCAGCACCACAAGGGATGTTGAATTGTTCTGGTAAGTGCGATTATTTACATCGCCACCGGAGAGCGTCTTGACATAGGCATGAACCCCACCGATGCCGGGGAAGTCCACCGTTAGAGTCTCCACAATGTCGGTGATGGAGCAAGCACCGCTGGTACAGTCGATCGGCTCGTAGAGATTCTGCTGGGCACCCTGTACCACCTTCACATCGTATATGCCCTTGAGTACGGTCATCGAGGTAGTGTTGTTCTTGTATGTGGTGTTAGTTACGTCTCCGCCACCGAACGCGGTGGGATTCCCATCAAGGGTCTTGACATAGGTATGAACGCCACTGATACCCGGAAAGTCCACTGTCAGCGTTGCCACAATGTCAGTGATGGAACATGTTCCGCTGGTGCAATCGACTGGCTCGTAGAGGTTTTGCTGGGCACCCTGTACCACCTTCACGTCATAGGTACCTTTGAGCACCTTCATCGACGTATTGTCGTTCTTGTAGGTGGTATTGGCTACATCCCCACCCCCGAACGCAACAGGATTTCCGTCGGTGGTCTTGACATAGGTATGGACACCACTGATACCTGGGAAGTCCACCGCCAGCGTCGCCACGATGTTGTCGATTACGCATACCCCACTGGAGCAGTCCAACTCATCGTAGATATTCCCCTGCGCGCCCTGAACCACCTTCACATCGTAGACACCCTTCAACACATTCATCGATGTCGTGTCATTCTTATAAGTGGTGTTGGTCACGTCGCCGCCTGTGAACGAGCCGGCAATGCCATCAGTTGTCTTTACGTAGGTATGCACGCCGCTAATGCCGGGGAACTTGATCGTCAGCGTCGCCACAATATTGTCAACACTGACAGATGAGCCGAAGACCATGACATCATCGATGACCTTCCGCATGGCTCCCTGAACGACTACAACATCGTATTTACCAGGCACCAGGGTAGTGAAAACCGCCAGGTCATTCTTGTAGGTCTGATTCGCAACATCAGCGCCGCCGGCCGAACCCGTCACACCGTCGCTCTTCTTTATATAGGTATGTACACCGCTGATGCCGGGGAAGTTAACCGTCAGTGTCGGTTTCGTTGTGCAAGTAGCCCCAGTGCAATCAATGTTATCGTAAACGTAGTATTTACCGTTGACGCGCATGATGACATCATAGAAGGCCTGGAGCATCTTGAAGACAGCCTGATCCGCCTGACCAGAAGCCTGAATTGCCGTCCCGCCGTTCGCGGTACCTGCCGACCCATCCGGCACCCGGACCCAAACGTCAACACCGCTAAAACCGGCAAATGGCACCGTAAGCGTGGCAACGCCGTAATTCGCCGTGCATGGTCCGCTGGCCGTGCAATCAACATTCAGCTTCTTTTCGTACGCGCCGCCCCCTTGCTGCACCCACACATCGTAGTTGTCTGCCAGGACATTGGTTGCAGCCGAATTCGTCTGCGCGCCCAACGGAGTGACCACATCGCTGTTCGTGCCCGGCGTGCGTATCCAAATATTGCCTACAGTAACGCCGGGGAAGTTAATCGTAAGGGTCTTGACTGTAAAGTCCGCATTACATGCGCCACCCGTGGTGCAATCAACACTCAATTTCTTTTCATAGGCGCCTGATCCTTGCTGGACCCACACATCGTACGTGTCAGCCAACAGATTGACGGGTCCAGCCACGTTTGTCTTGGATCCCAACGGGGTGACCACATCATTGTTGGTCCCACCTGACTGGCGAATCCAGATGTTGCCCACGGTGACACCAGGAAAGTTTACCGTCATGCTGGCAATGGTATAGGTTGCCGCGCAGTCACCACCACCCGAGCAGTCCGCGGAGATAATCTCCCACTTGCCATTGCCTTGCTGTGCCCAGATGTCGTACGTGTCAGCCAATAGCTTAACCGGGCCATACGAACCAGTTTGAGCACCCGACCAGGGGAGGACATCGCTATTCGTGCCCGGCACCCTGACCAGAACATTGCCTACGGTGACACCAGCGAAATTGACCGTCAGGTTGGCAACGCTGTAGGTTGCTTCGCAGTCACCGCCACCCGCGCAGTCCGCGGAGATGATCTCCCACTTGCCGTTGCCTTGCTGCGCCCAGATATCGTACTTATCAGCCAGGAGGCTGACCGGGCCATACGAACCAGTTTGAGTGCCCGACCAGGGGATAACATCGCTGTTGGTGCCGGGGGCACGGACGAGAACATTGCCGACGGTTACATCGGGGAAGTTGACCGTCAGGTTTGCAATGACATAATCCGCTGTGCATGCGCCGCCTTCATTACAGTCAACATTGAAAACCTTCTCATACGGTCCACTCCCCTGCTGCGCCCAAACGTCATAAGTGCCGTAAGGCACGTTTGCGGTCACAGAGTTGGTTTGAGATCCAAGCGGCGGGACCACATCAGTGTTCGTACCCGCCTGACGAATCCAAACATTGCCGACAGTGACACCGGTGAAGTTCACTTTTATGGTCTGTATGGGGTCATCCGCGCTGGCGCTCATAACCGGCATGGCTGCAATTAACAATACCAGAATGCCGGCAAAGCATAAAAGTTTAGACTTTTTCATTTTTTCTCCTTTTAAGTCAAAATGAACGATTCATATTGAACGGCACAAATACGACATTTATCATGTTTCTTCAATATCTTGCCTCCATTATTCCAATTGAAAATAAAAACCGACCACCCGGGTCGGTTTCGCTATTGGCTCCCCAAAGACCTGTCCGCGAGATGAAACATCACGGACAAGCGACCAAATAAAGTCTTTGGATCTTAGCTTCCAAGTTCGTACTATTCAATTTTTTTGTGGAATTCTAAAGGGACTTCGACTTAAAATAAAAACCGACCACCCGGGTCGGTTTCGCTATTAGCTCCCCAAAGACTGTTCCCCCAAAGGGAAAAGCGACCAGTTACGGTCTTTGGTTCATTGCTTCCACCTTTCATTATTGTAAGGTGGAGGACTACTTTCAAGTGACAAATGTCACAATTCGGAAAACTGCAAGGTTTTCAACTCAAATTGCAAAATCCACACCATGCCAGACGCCACGTTCGGGAACGTGTAAAGCGGGACCATAATTCCCGCCGTTGACGCGCTTTTCGAGTGCGTCAACGTGAGCAATCAACGCAATCAGGGTGTCGCCAATCGTGTCGGGAAGGCTGCCATGTTCGAGGTCGGCTTTTTCGTTGGGGATGTGTTTGCGCCCTTCGCGGACGACGATCTGTCCAGGCACGCCGACCACCACAGATTCGGGCGGCGTGTCTTTGACCACGACGGCATTCGCCCCGATGCGGCTGTTCGCGCCGATGGTGATTGCGCCCAAGACTTTCGCCCCCGCGCCGACGACGACATTATTTTCAAGCGTGGGATGACGTTTCACTTTGTTGAGGCTGGTTCCGCCCAATGTGACGCCGTGATACAGGGTTACATTATCCCCTACCTCCGCCGTCTCGCCGATCACCACGCCCATGCCGTGATCGATGAAAAAGTTATGCCCGATGGTTGCGCCGGGGTGGATCTCGATTCCAGTCAGGCTGCGGGCGGTCTGCGAAAGCCAGCGGGCAAGCAACTTGAAGCCACCCTTCCACAACTTGTGCGACAGGCGGTGAACCCAAATCGCATGCAAACCAGGGTAGCAAAGCATGACCTCGAATGCATTGCGCGCGGCGGGGTCGCGGTCTAAAACGGACTGAATATCTTCTCGGATGGTTTTGAACATTTTTACTCACTTTACAAAAACGCTTACCCCACAGAGAACACGGAAGGCACAGAGATTCTAGAAAAAACTCCGTGTTCTCTGTGTCCTCCGTGGTTGGATTCCTTTTATTATTCCGCCAAATCGGCAAACAGCGGCGTGGACAAATATCTTTCGCCAAACGACGGGATGATGACGACAATCACCTTTCCCGCATTCTCGGTGCGGTTGGCAACTTGCAAAGCCGCCCAGGTCGCCGCGCCCGATGAAATGCCCACCAGCAGACCTTCCTCCTTCGCCATGCGGCGGGCAGTGGCAAAGGCGTCTTCTGCTTTCACACGGATAATCTCATCGTAGATTTTGGTGTTCAGCACGTCGGGCACAAAACCCGCGCCGATGCCCTGAATGGGATGCGGCCCCTTCGCGCCGCCCGACAAAACAGGAGAAGCATCAGGCTCGACAGCGATTGCCTTGAAGGAAGGCTTCTTTGCCTTGAGGACTTCTCCCGTGCCGGTGATGGTTCCGCCCGTGCCAATGCCTGCCACCAGAAAATCGACCTTGCCATCGGTGTCGCGCCAGATTTCTTCGGCGGTGGTCTTGCGGTGAACTTCGGGGTTCGCCAGGTTCTTGAACTGCTGCGGCAGGAAATATTTCTTCGGGTCGGATGCGGCAATTTCCTCCGCCTTGCGGATGGCTCCGCCCATTCCATCGGGAGCGGGTGTCAAGACCAGTTCCGCGCCGTAGGCTCTCAACAACATGCGGCGTTCCTTGCTCATCGATTCAGGCATGGTCAGGATGATTTTGTATCCGCGCGCGGCAGCGACCATTGCCAGCGCAATGCCCGTGTTACCGCTGGTCGGCTCGACAATCACCGTGTCTTTGGTAATCAAGCCTGCCTTCTCGCCCGCGTCGATCATCGCCGCGCCAATGCGGTCTTTGACCGAGTGCGCAGGATTGTAGAATTCCAGTTTGGCAAGCACTTCGGCTTTCGCGCCTTCGGTAACGCGGTTCAAGCGGACAAGCGGGGTGTTGCCAATCAATTCGGTAACGTTATTTGCGACTTTCATTTTAGACTCTCCTGTAAAGTTTAAGTTGGGTTCTTCTTTTTCAACCACGAAGGGGACGAAGGGTCACAAAGGAAAACCTTTAACCTTCGTGTACCTTCGTGACCCTTTGTGGTAAAAATTTTGAAATTTTAAAAAACAAAACGGCTGTCTGCAAGTCGGGAGAAATTCCCGACACGCAGACGGTGGACACAAATCAGCCGCGCTTGGCGACTTGCGATTTGCGGGGTCCAGACCCACCGTCTACGGCAGACAGCCGTTACTCTCTGGTTTAGAGGCGGTGGTTAGAAACCCCGCCGAATACAGATGCAGTTCAAGGTTATTTTCATCAGTTTGTAGAAGTCCTCAATGGGCGCTATCTTACCCGATGAAGGGGAATTTCCGCAAGGTAAATATCCATGACCTTTTTGCCAGGGAACAGGAACATTCCAAAATCCAAATTCGTCTTACAATTACAAGACCCTAAAGGTTTCGGAAACCTTTAGGGTCTGAGATGTTCAACTTTTCGGGAGGCAGGCAATGAACAAAAAACTTCTGGGCGCGCTCGGGATTTTTGGGGTGATTGTAGCGGCAGCAGTTGGGGCGGGCGTTTATTTCAAGAACGCCTCGCCGTCCATCGAACCGCAAACCGCCGCGCCGCAGGTCATCGCACAGATTCCAGCGGAAGGCGAAAGGCTCGAATTGTCCGATTCGATTCAGATTCAATTCGACAGCGAAATGGACATGGACAAAACGGGCGGCTCCTTCTCCTTCTTTTCCAACGGGGAGACGGTCTCCGGTCAATTGACCTGGGACGACGCCCAAACCCTGACCTTCACCCCCGACTCGCCGCTACAGCCCGGGACGACGTACACGGCAACCATCACCGATGCCGCCGCCGCAGACGGAACACTCGCACAGGACATCATCACGCTGGAATTCAAAACACAGGATGTCTTTGGACTGGCGCAAATCTTCCCCGCTGCCGACACCAGCGATGTGGATTTGAACACCAGCATTACGGTCATCTTCAACCGTCCCGTCGTGCCGTTGACCATCGTCGAGGAACAGGACAAACTTCCGCAGCCGTTGAAATTCCAACCCGAAGTCAAAGGCAAGGGAGAATGGGTCAATTCCTCGACCTACGTTTTTCAGCCAGAGGAAATCCTGCTAAGCGGAACCCGCTATCAAGTCAGTTTGGACAGGAAATTGCAGGATACCCTCGGCAACACCATGCCAGAATCCTTCGACTGGGAATTTGAAACCCGCGCGCCCATCCTCTCGAATTTTGCGCTGATAGACGGGGCGCAGAATCCAACCGAACAGGTGGAAAACGTCCCGCTCGACCAGGCGTTCACCCTGACTTTTCTCCAGCCAATGAATCCCGAAAGCGTGGAAGCGGCAGTAAGTATCGTCAACCGTGAGACCAGCCAGCCCACGCCGCTGAAATTCACCTGGGACGATGAATCCACTTTCGTCACCATCGAGCCAAAAGAGAATTTCAAGATTGCCAGTTTCTATGATTTCATCCTCGCAGACAGCGCGGCGGCAGCCGATGGCGGACATCTCAAAGAGGGATGGAACGCGCAACTTGCCACCGTGCCGTTCCCAGCCGTGAAAGAGGTTTACCCGCCCGCCAACGCCGACGGCGGATACAACTCATCGATCAGCATTAGCTTCGTCTCGCCGATGGACTTCGACAGCCTGAAAGGGCGTGTGCAGGTTTCGCCCGCCGCCGACCCTGAAAGCGAATGGTATTACAACGCCTACGGCAACTCGCTGACCATCGGCGGGTTGAACCCAGCCACCAATTATGTCGTGCGGATTCTGCCTGGTATGGCAGACCCCTACGGCAACACCATCAAGGACGAGTTTTCCTACACCTTCTACAACGGCGATTATTTCCCCTACACGCGGCTTGCCCTGCCGTGGACTCCGCTGGTGTATCGTTTCGACGCGGGACAGGAAATCTACTTCGAGCACTTGAACATCGAAGAGGCTTCGGTCGCCATTCACCCGATTTCATCCAACGAGTTCTACCAAATCACCTCTGGTAATGTTTCGTCAGCCGTATTTGCGCCACGCGAAGAAGCCGTGCGCGAATGGAAATTCGGCGCCAGCGAAACGAGGAATGTCCTCAAAAGCGAGCGCCTGCCTCTGGACAAGGAAGGGAGTCCCCTTCCTGTGGGTATTTATTTTGTCGGCTTGAACGTCCCGCAATACGACTACGCCACAAACTTCTACCAGGGCTATGTCTTCATCGTCGCCACCGATAACCTGACCCTGAAAGCCACTCCCACCGAAGGCTTGGCCTGGCTCACCGACCTAGAAAGTGGAGCGCCGCAAAAAGACATGCAGGTGACTTTCTTCGACGGCGACTTCAAGAAAATCGGTCAAGCGGTCACCGACCAAAACGGGTTGGCATACGCCGACGACATCAAAGCCGCGAACTATGCGCTTGCCGAAAGCGAAGGGCGGTTTGCCTTCACTGCCCTGTATTGGGGCAGCGATGTCTCCACTTATGATTTCGGCATTTACCAAAATTATTACGGCGGCGAAGAGAACCTGCGCGGCTACCTCTACACTGACCGACCCATCTACCGCCCGAATCAGGAAATCTTCTTCAAGGGCATTCTGCGGAACAACGACGACCTGCATTACAGCCTGCCTGACTTGAAACAGGTTCATGTGGTGGCAGAGCAATGGGGCAATAAAATCTACGCCGAAGACCTGCCCGTGAATGAGTTGGGCAGTTTCAACGGAAGCCTGACCCTTGCCGAAGATATCTCGCTGGGATATTACACCCTCTATGTCTATCGCAGTTCCGCTCCGAATGAAGCGCCCATTTCATCGGTCAGTTTCAGCGTGGCGGAATATAAGAAGCCTGAGTTCGAGGTCAGCGCCGCGCCTGATAAAAATGACATCCTTGCGGGTGGCTCAGTCACCTTTGGCTTGGACGCGGAATATTATTCGGGCGGAGCGCTCAAAAATGCCCGCACCAATTGGTTCATCGAATCCTCGACGTTCTATTTCAACCCGTCTTCCAAATACAGCCAGTACAACTTTATGGATTGGGACAGGGATATGTCGTGGGAATTCAACGAATACCCCGCGCGGGATGAAGTCGACAAAGGTTCAGGCGTCACCGATGAAAACGGTCACCTTGAAGTTCAGCAGACCTTTGGCGGCAGCGAGAACAAAATCAGCCAGTGGATGATTTTCAACGCCAACGTCATCGATGTGGCAGGCAACGCCGTCAGCGGAACAACCAGTGTCGTCGTCCATCAATCGGAATATTATGCAGGAATCCGCGCCGAGAAATACATCGGCAAGGAGGGCGAATCCCAGCCCTTCAACCTCGTCGTCCTCGATTGGGATTCCAACCCGGTAGCGGGTCAAACCGTGACGGTGGACTTCTTCGAGCGGCAATGGTTTAGCGTGCAGGAGGAAGACAAGCAGGGACAATTACAGTGGGTCACCACCGTCAAGGAAATCCCTGCTGGGAAACAGGATGCGGTAACGGACGCCGACGGCATGGCGCAGGTGGAATTCACACCGAGCAAGGGCGGGGTCTTCAAGGCTTTGGTCACGGTCAAAGATTCTCAGGGGAATCCCCATCGCGCTTCGGCGTATGTTTGGGTTGCCAGCAAGGGAGAGATTTCATGGCGGCAGACCAATGACCGCGCCTTCAGCCTGATTGCCGACAAAGACCTCTACCAACCTGGCGACACGGCGGAAATTCTCATCGCCCAGCCCTTCCCGCAAAAAGTGTACGCGCTCATCACGTACGAACGCGGTCACATCTACAAACAGGAAGTGGTGCAACTCGAAGGCAATAGCACAATTTACAAACTGCCCATCACCGACGAGATGGCTCCCGTTGCCTATGTCTCCGTCACCGTCATCAGCGGCGCCGAGCAGACGGGCGCGCCCGATTTCAAGATGGGCATGACCAAAATCAACATCGACACAGAGCAAAAGACTCTCGATGTTTCGGTGACAGCGGACAAAGACTTGACGGGTCCCGGCGACGAAGTGACCTACACCATCGAAACCAAAGACATCGAAGGCAAGCCCGTCTCGGCGGATGTCTCGATTGCGGTGGTGGATAAAGCCGTGCTGGCGCTCATGCCGCCCAACACCGGCCCCATGCTCGATGACTTTTACTTCGCCCCCGCGTTGAGCGTCTCCACCGCGCTGGGTCTGGTCTCCAGCGCCGATGATTACATCGCCGCCTACGAAGAAACCATGCCCGACGGTCTGGCGGCGGGCGGCGGTGGCGGCGGGGAACCTGGCGTCATCACCGTGCGACAAAACTTCAAGGACACCGCCATCTTCAAAGCAGACCTCGTCACCGACGAAAACGGCAAGGCGCAAGTCAGCGTGGAGATGCCCGAAAACCTCACCACCTGGGTTTCGGATGTGCGCGCCATCACCGCCGATACCCGCGTGGGCGAAGCTGCCAACGAAGTGGTCAGCACGAAACCGCTCTTTGTTCAAATCCAAACGCCGCGCTTCTTCGTCGTGGGCGACATGGCAACCGTCGGCGCAACGGTTTTCAACAACTCAGAAGAGCCGCTCGAAGTAAATGTCCTGCTCGAAGCCGAAGGCGTTGACCTAAAATCCGAAGCGAAGCAGACCATCGAAGTCGAAGGGAAACAGCAGGCGTATGTCACCTGGGATGTGGTCATCCGCGACGACGCCGCGCAGGTGGACATGACCGCCACCGTCACCAGCGGACAATTCACCGACGCGAGCAAACCCGCAGTTGGGACTCTCTCCGGGCAGGGAATCCCAGTCCTGCGCTACACCGCGCACGAATCGATTGGCACATCGGGCATGATTTCATCCTCTGGCTCGGTCACGGAAAAGATTCAACTGCCGACCTCGCTCAACTTTACAGACGCGACCCTCTCCATCGAAGTCGCGCCCTCGCTCACGGCGTCCCTCGAATCCAGTTTCCAATATCTCGAAGATTATCCCTACCTGTGCATGGAGCAAACCGTCTCGCGCTTCCTACCCAACGTCATCACGGCGCGGGCGCTCAAAGCGGCGGGCATTCCTTCGCCCCTGCAAGATGACCTCGACCAGCAGGTCAATGCCGCCCTGCAAAAAATCTACTCGAAACAGTTGTACGATGGCGGTTGGAACTGGTGGGACGGTCAGGAAAGCGACCCTCAAACCACAGCCTATGTGGTTTATGGCCTGCTCGAAGCCAAAGAGTCGGGCTACGAAGTATCACAAAACGCGCTGGACAACGGCATTGCCTACCTCATGAACAACCTGCCGGACCTCAACCGCAACGCCGCATCGTGGGAATATAACCGTTATGCCTTCATGTTGTACGTGCTGGCACGGGCAGATGCGCTCGGCGCGGGGGATGTCAACTTCATCTATGAAAACCGCACCTCGCTCGATGTGTACGGAAAAGCCTACCTTGCCCAAACCCTGCACCTGCTGGGAGATGGAAGAGAGTCTGCGCTGATGTCTGACCTTGCCTCTGCCGCCCTGCTCTCCGCTTCGGGCGCGCACTGGGAAGAATCCAGCCGCGATTATTGGAACTGGAACACCGACACACGCACCACCGCCATTGTGCTGAACGCCTTCGTACAACTCGACCCGCAGAACCCCATCACGGCGAACGCTGTCCGCTGGTTGATGGCGCACCGCGAGGGCGGGCATTGGTATTCCACACAGGAAACCGCCTGGTCGCTGATTGCGCTCACAAACTGGATGATTGAAGCGCAGGAAATGGAAACCAAATACAAATTCGCCATCGGCTTGAACGGCGAAAAACTGGAACAGGGTGAAGCCAGCGCCGACACCCTGAGCGAAATCACCCGCCTCCAAGTAGAACTGAAAGACCTGCTGACCGAACAGGCCAACTCCCTCGTCTTCTCTCGCGGCGGCGGAACGGGCAATCTGTACTACACCGCCTTCCTCCAAACCTCCCTTCCCGTGGAAGAAATCCAGCCGCTCGACCGTGGCATGAGCCTGACCCGCGAATACTTCACGTTGGACGACCCGAAGAAGCCCATCACCGAAATCCAGCGCGGCGAACTGGTGCGCGTGCGGCTGACGATGACCCTGCCCGAATCAATGCACTACCTCGTTGTGGAAGACCCGCTCCCCGCAGGTTTGGAAGCGCTGGACGCCTCGCTCGCCACCGACACCGTTGTCCCATCTGCATACACCGCGCAGGATTACAAGGAGCGCGGGTGGGGTTGGTGGTACTTTAATCATATCGAACTGCGCGACGAGAAAGTCGTCCTCTCCGCCGAGCATCTCCCCGCCGGGACTTACGTCTATACTTATCTGGCGCGAGCCAGCGCGGCAGGCACGTTCAAGGTCATCCCCACCACCGCCTCCGAGTTCTACTTCCCCGATGTGGGCGGGCGCGGCGCGGGCAGTTTGTTTACGGTAAAGTAGTGCATGGAACAAACCGTCATCGACATCCTCGGCTGGGCTGGTACAATTTTATATCTCGTC
>Ga0233425_10005407_pt1 | contig 20210 bp, 14 predicted proteins | sample Watercolumn_Towu_2_FD_181712 | JGI IMG/M metagenome (GOLD analysis project Ga0233425, IMG submission 181712) | Freshwater microbial communities from Lake Towuti, South Sulawesi, Indonesia - Watercolumn_Towuti2014_140_MG | ecosystem: Environmental > Aquatic > Freshwater > Lake | place... | reverse complement strand
AAAGGGCTACTGGGCAAGTACTGCGAGACCCTCGGCGAAGTCACGGCGTAGGGGATAAAAAAACTTTATCTGAAAAACTATAGCGCCAGCGCGCCGGTCAGCGTCAACTGCCCGGCGTAGTGACACGCGACCGTCCGGCCGCCGGGGAACTCATGCAGCGCAGGCTCCTCCTGGGAACAGCGGGTCTGGACGTATGGGCAGCGCGGGTGAAAACGGCAGCCGGGCGGCGGATGCGCGGGGTCCGCCACTTCGCCCTGCGGGATCTTCCGGCGGCGCTCCAGCCTCGGATCGGGCTTCGGCACGGATGAGAGCAGCGCCTCGGTGTAGGGGTGCAGCGGTTTGACGAAAAGCTCCTTCGTGCTGGCCGTCTCGACCAGGTTGCCGACATACATCACCGCGATGCGGTCGCTGATGTGCTTGACTACGCTCAGGTCGTGTGAGATGAACAGGTAGGTCAGGCCGAGCCGGCGTTGCAGCGAGCGCATCAGGTTGAGCACCTGCGCCTGCACCGACACATCCAGGGCCGAGACCGGCTCATCCGCGACGAGGAACTGCGGGTTGAGCGAGAGGGCGCGGGCGATGCCGATCCGCTGGCGCTGGCCGCCGCTGAACGCATGGGGATAGCGCATCGCGTACTCGGCGCGCAGCCCGACGAGCTCCAGCAACTCCTCCACCCGGTTTTGCAGCGCCTTGCCGGAGGCGACCCCGTGGATGCGCATCGGCTCGCTGACGATCTCCAGGATCGTCTTGCGCGGGTTGAGCGAGGTGTAGGGGTCCTGGAAGATCATCTGCATCTGGCGGCGGTAAGGCATGAGCTGGCCGTGGTTCAGCCCAGCGATATCGGCGGCGGACTGGCCGTCTCCAGCCAGCCGCACCAGGATTTGGCCGGCGGTGGGTTTATACAGCCGCATGATCATCCGGCCGACCGTGGTTTTGCCGCAGCCGCTCTCCCCCACCAGCCCCAACACCTGCCCGCGCGGGATGGCGAAGCTCACGCCGTCCACCGCTTTGACGTACCCGTGGATCGACGAGAAAAGCCCCTTAGTGATCGGGAAGTGCTTCTTCAGATCGCGGACTTCGAGCAATGGCGTGCTGTCAGTCAGGTTGGGTTCTGCTTGGGTCATGCGCGGTGGCTCCCGTGGTGCGTATTGCGTAGTGCGTATTGCGTGCCGCCATTCGCGGATTTGCTGATTTGCAATTTGCTATCTGCTATCTGCCCGCGTACAAGTGACACCGCACGCGATGCCCTGCGCCCACCTCGATGTAGGGCACTTCGACCTCCTGGCTGCACACCGGCAGGCGCGCGGGGCAGCGCGGGTGGAAAGGACACCCCCTGGGCAGGGCATAAGGATCGGGCACTGAGCCGGCCATCGTCGCCAGCATGTCCCGCTCGATATCAATGCGCGGGATGGAGGAGAGCAGCGCGACAGTATAAGGGTGCTTCGGGTCGTGGAACATGGCGTCCACCGGCGCGAACTCGACATCCTTGCCCATGTACATCACCATCACGTCGCGCGCGATCTCGGCGACGACGGCCAGGTTGTGCGTGATGTACATGATCGCGGTGTCGAAGCTGGCTTGCAGCTCGCGCATCAGCTCCAGGATCTGCGCCTCGGTGGTGACATCGAGCGCGGTGGTCGGCTCGTCGGCGATGAGCAGCGCCGGCTGGCAGGCCAGCGCGAGCGCGATCATGGCGCGCTGGCACATGCCGCCACTGAGCTGGTGCGGGTACGAATCAATGATCTGCTCCGGCCGCGGGATCTTGACGCTGCGTAGCATGGCGATGCCGTGCTCGCGCGCTTGCTCTTTGGTCAGCGGCCGGTGCAGCCGGATCCCCTCGATGATCTGCGTGCCGATCGTGTGTACCGGGCTGAGCGAGGCGCGCGGCTCCTGGAAGATCATCGCGAACTCGCCCCCGCGGATCGCCCGCATCTCGTCGCCCATCGGATCCAGCGTCAGCAGGTCAATGATCTCTTCCGACACGCCGCCGGCGCGGCGGCGGTGGTAGCGCACCTCGCCCCCCACCGTGCGGCCGGGCCTGCGCACCATGTTCATGATCGAGCGGGCAGTGACGCTCTTGCCGCAGCCGCTCTCGCCCACCACGCCCACTGTCTGCCCGCGGCGGATGCTGAACCCCACCCCATCCACCGCGCGCACCAGCCCCTCCGTGAGGAAGAAGTGGGTGCGGAGGTCCTTGACCTCGATGAGCACGTTATTGTCTGGCATCACGTCCTCTGACTATACGGATCCGCCGCATCCCGCAGGCCGTCCCCGAAGAAGTTGAACGCCATCACCGTGACGAGCACGAAGATCGCGGGGAGCAGGATCCACGGGTGGAGCGCGACCTCCTGGACCTTCTGCGCATCCTTGAGCAACACGCCCCAACTGATGGTCGGCGCCACCAGCCCCAGCCCCAGGAAGCTCAGCCCCGTCTCGCCGATGATCATGCCGGGGATCGCCAGCGTCAGGTGCACCAGGATGTAGCTCATGAAGGAGGGCAGCAAGTGCTCCCGGATGACGAAGGCGGGTCGGGCGCCGGCCTGGAGCGCGGCCAGCACGTAGTCTTCTTCGCGCAGCGCCAGGAACTTCCCGCGGATCACGCGCGCCAGCGTCGTCCAGCCGACGAACGACAGGATGATGGTGATGCCCAGGTAGACGCGCAACTGCGGCCAGTTCGGCGGCAGCGCCGCAGCCAGCCCCATCCAGAGCGGGATGGTCGGGATCGAGCGGATCAGCTCGATGATGCGTTGGACGATGTTGTCCACCATGCCGCCGTAGTAGCCGGACACGCCGCCCAGGATCAGGCCGATCAGCAGGCTGGTGAAGACGCCCACGAGGCCGATCGAGAGGGAGATGCGGCTGCCGTAGACGATGCGGCTGAGCAGGTCGCGGCCCATCGCGTCGGCACCGAACAGGAAGAGCGGCGCGGTGGGGTCATCCGCGCCGAAGAGGTGGATATCGAGCGGGATCAGCCCCCACTGCGCGTATTTGTCTCCGCTCACGAACAGCTTGACCGGGTAGCGCCGGCTGGTGTCCTCGCCGTAGGTGCGCTCGAACGTCTTCGGGTCGGTTTTGCGCTCCACTTTGTAGTAGAAGGGCGCGGTCAAGGCCCCTTCCGCGGTGCGCATATGGAGGCGCGTGGGGGGGATGTGTACGTTGCCCTGGAAGCGGCGGTTGGGATCATACGGCGCGATGAACTCGCAGAAGATCGCCATCAAGTAGAAGACGACCAGGATCGCGATCCCGACCAGCGCCAGCCGGTTCTTGCGGAAGCGCAACAGCACGAGCTGGCGGTGCGTCAGCAGGCGGATCGAGCGGCCGCTCAACTCCTCGACTTTTGCCTCGGCCTCAACCTTAACCTCAGCCTGTTGCATCTCTTGCGTTGTCATGCTATTGGATGCCTCCAAACCGGATGCGGGGGTCAATCCACGCTAACAGGATATCCGAAAGCAACGTGCCGATCACAGTCAAGGCGCTCAGGATCATGATGAAGCTGGCCGCCAGGAACATATCCTGCGTGATGAGCGCGGTGTAGAGCAGCGGGCCGCAGGTGGGCAGGCCGAGCACCATGGAGACCAACACCTCGCCGGAGACCAGGGCCGGGAGTTGCCAGCCGATGGTGCTCATGATCGGGTTCAGCGCCACACGCACCGGGTAGCGCAGCACCGCGAGCGTCTCGCGCAGGCCGCGGGCGCGCGCCGCCTCGACGTAGGGCCGGCTCAGCTCATCCAGGGTGGTCGCGCGCATCACGCGGATTGTCCCGGCCGTGCCGGAGATGCCGATGATCAGCGCCGGCAAAACCATGTGCTTGAGCAGATCCCAGGCGCGAGCCAGACTCCAGGGCGCATCCAGGTATTCGATGGAGAAAAGCCCGCCGGCGCTCAGCCCCAGGTAGCGGTTGCCGAAGTACATCAAGACCAGCGCCACCAGGAAGGAGGGCAACCCCACGCCGATGAAGGCCAGCACCGTGAAGACGTTGTCGGTCAGCGTGTATTGCCGCGTGGCCGAGATCAGCCCGATCGGGATCGCGATGGAATAGGTGAGGATCAGGGCGAAGAGCGAAACCGCCATGCTCAGCGCGATGCGCTCGCCGATCAACGTGTTCACCGGCTTGTTCCAATAGAACGACTGGCCCATCTCCCCGCGCACGAAGTTGCTGATCCATTTCCAGTATTGGGCGGGCAGCGGCTGGTTGAGGCCATATTGCTCCTCCAGCGCCTTGACCTGCTCGTCGCCGATGACATCTCCCTGCGAGCGCAAATTATTGACGTAGGTCGTCAGATAGTCGCCCGGCGGCAACTGGATGATCGCAAACGCGATGATCGAGATGCCGAAGAGGATTGGGATGGCCTGGAGTATGCGTTTGAGGATGAATGTGCGCATGAGAACGCCTTTGCTGCCGGGGTGGGTTTCGAGGCTTCAGCCGGTTGGACTCGTAGAGCACTGAACCGGCTAAAGCCTCGAAACCGGACATCATGCGAGAAGCCTCTTGCTGTGGCCGGCCCTCTCGCTGTGGCCGGTCTCCGACCGAGCCACATTACCCCACGACCTCACTCACATCCAACAGATAGATCTGCCGCCCCTCGCCGCCGTGGTTCGAGTCCACCGTCACCAGCCGGCCGTCGGGGCTGAAGCGCGGGTGCAGGTCGCACCGCCACTCGCCGGCGTATTCTTGGCCGGTGTAGAGGTCGGCCAGCGAGACCCGCTCGCCGGCGGCGACACGGTACAGGTAGAGGTGCTGGAGCCGCTGCGCGTCCGGGTAGGTGTCGTTCAGGATCCACTCGTTGCCGGGCAGATAGGTGCAATGCCCGTTCTCGGTCATCACCCCCAGGCCGACCGCTTCAGGCTGTTCGCTGCTATCGTCCGTGTAGAGGTAGAACGCGTCGCCGTGCGAGGGATGCCACGACCAGCCCAGGATGTGCTGCGGATCGCGCCAGATGAAGTGCGACATCTTGCCATAGCCATCCACGATGCGGAGGTCGGAGCCGTCGGGCCGGGCCGTGAACATGCGCGTGGGCAGGCCGACCGTGCCGGGGCCGCGCCAGCGGTTGAGGAACTCGAAGCGGTCGTTCGTCGGCCCCCAGAGCAGATGGTTGAACCAGTGCTTCATGATCGTCATGTCGCCCAGCCGCGACGGGAGCGCGGCCATCTGCGCAAAGGAGATGATCAGCTTGCTGGCGCCGGTCGCCAGATCTACGTGCCAGATGCCGGTCTGCTCCGGCGCAAGCTGGTCGCGGTACGGATCGGGGATGCCGGCGTAGCCGTAGCCTGGCCGGCAGTCGTTGATGCGCCGGAAGTCGGGCGCCACCGCCTGCTTGCCATCGGGGCTGATCGTGTAGACCGGCGCGCCGACCGTGCGCTTGCGCCCCGTGTGGATGTCGAGGATGTGGCAGACGAACGCGTCGTCAATACGGTCGTTCCAGATCACCTCGCTGCTAGAGCCGGGCAGCCACTGCAACATGCAGCCTTGCTGCCAGCACCAGGCGCGGCTCTCCCCCAGCTCGGTCCAGCGGTCGCCGTCGGCCAGGTCAATCATGCCGACCTTGATCACGTCATCGGGCCGGGGCGAGCGGTGCTCGAAGCCTACCTCCATGCCCAGCACGTAGCGGCCGCTGGGATCGAACTGGAGCTTGTCGTAGTAGCCGAACCAGTGGTGTTTTGGGCCAGATGTGATCGGCCGGATAGAAGGTTGTTTGTGTGACATACCAGCCTTCTTTGCACACTCGGAGCATCCTGAGCGGAGGGCCGCAGTCCTGAGCGCAGCGGAACGGAGTCGAAGGATCGCGACCCGTAGTCGAAGGATGCGGCTCTTGATGGGAAACCGCTCCGGCATCCTTCGACTCCGTCCAGCACACTACACCGGACTCCGCTCAGGATGCCTTCGCTAGATTGTCAATATCCGATGCTTTGCAACAGACGGACAATTACTTCTTGAAGAAGAACTGCTCCGGGTGCACCGGGACGGCGCGGATGGTGCCGAAGCCCCACACGCCCTTGTCCGGGACATTGGTGATCTCCGGCTTCATCACGACCGCCTGCGGCACACCGACCGTGCCGAAGCACGGCAGGTTGGCGTAGAAGCGGTCGAACATCCCGCGCATGATCTTGATGCGCTCCTTCTCATCGAGCGTGCTGAAGAACTTCGTCCACTCGGTGTACTGTAGCTTGACCCACTCGGGTGGTTCTTCCTCGATGTCGGCGTACTGGCCCTTGGCCGTCATCCACATCTCCCAGGCACGGCTCCACCCAAGGGCATTGCCAGTCTCAGAGTTGCCGTGCATGATCTTGGGGTTCAGCGGGAAGACAATGTCGGAACCGACATCGCCTTGCCAGAACGTCATTGTCAGGTCGTTGGACGCCCAACGCTGGGTGAGAAGCGAACGGTTGACCGGCTTGATCGAGAACTCAATGCCTATCTCCTTCCAGTACTGAATGCACAGCTCCAGCGTGGGTGGGATGTCACCTTGCTCCGGGTCGAATTCGCCGGCGATGTTGATTCGCTTGCCGGATGGGAACAGGCGATAGCCTTGCGCATCCTTCTTGCTGTAGCCTTCCTGATCGAGCAGTGCATTGGCCTTCTTGGGATCGTACTCGATATCGTGTGCCTCGTCCCCCTTCTGGTAGTAGATCGAGTCGGACCATAGCGCCACCTGCCGTGGTTCGCCGAGGCCAAAGTGCACGACGTCGTTGATCTCCTTACGGTTCATGGCGATAGACATCGCCACACGCACGTTCTTCTTCTGGAAGAGCTCGCGCAGTTCCTTGTCCTTCGGCGTCATGTTCGGATAGATCAGCACGGCAGCCACCAAGGTGGAGTTCCACATGAAGATCTTGACTTTCTTTTCGGTCTGCGCCTTCTTGTACAGTTCCATATTCTTCAGATAGGTGCTGTGGCCGGAGAAGTCCAGGTCGCCAGCGAGCAGGCGAGTGGTCAGCAGCTCCTTGTCCGCGATGATGTTGACGATCACCTTGTCAATGTACGGGAGCTGGTTGCCGGCGGTATCCACCTTCCAGTAGTACGGGTTGCGCTCGTAGACGTGGAAGGCCGGGTCATCCCCGGTGCGGATGAAGGCGGTCATGCCGGGCAGCCCGACCGCCGACGGGATGGTGGAGCCTATCAGCATCTTGGCGTTGAAGAGCTGCGTCCATTTCTCGAACTTGGCGTCCTTGATTGCCTTGTCGAGCGCCGCCGCATCGGCGTATTTCGGATGGAACTGCTTGCCGTAATGCTTCGGCGCGTACATCCCGCTGTATTGCGCGCCGCTGTAGAACGCCTGATCGAGGATGATCAGCGGCTTGGGCGTCGCAAACTTCAACTTCAGGGTGTAGTCGTCTGCCGCCGTCATCTCCATCGGCTTGCGGTCTGGACCAGCGCGCCAGGCTGCTCCCGGGCCGGCCGGGCTCAGCTCCTTGTCCTGCTTGCAGTCCACATAGTCGAACAGGCAGTCCTGCGTGGTCATCGGCGCGCCGTCCGACCACATCAGCCCCTTGCGCAGGTAAAGGGTCTGCTCGGTGGCATCCTTGTTGAACTCCCACTTCTCGAAGAGGCCGCCGGTGATGCTGTTGAAGTCCGGCGCGATGCGCAGGATCAGCTCGGTGCCGATGATGGCCTGGCCGTCGCCGAACAGCGCGTTGGCGTTGCCGATAGCGATGCGCATCGTGCCGCCGTATTGCCCCACCTCCTGAACCGGCTTGATCACCTGCGGGCTGGGCGGCAGGCGCTTCTCGACGGGCGGCAGCTTGCCGGCCTTCACCAGCTCGGCCAGCATGGGCGCTTCCTTGTATTGCCCAGCCGGCGCGGCCGGCGCTTTGGTCGCGACCGGGGCCGCCGTGGGCGCGGGCGCCCTGGTCGGTTCGGGCGCCTTGGTCGGCTCGGCCGCCTTCGGCGCGGGGGCGGCCGTGGGCGCGGCCGGCGCAGGCGCGGGCTGCCCGGCGCACGCCGAGACCGTGGCCGCCGCAACGGCCAGCGCCCCCGCCTTCAAGAACGTTCTGCGGTCCATCTGAGTAGGCTTGGACATCGAGGTTCCTCCTTGAGAAACGGATCATACCGGACTGACTTATTCATCTCCAGCGGAGCGCCGCATCCTTCGACTACGCCTCGCCAAACTACAGCCAGGCTCCGCTCTGGATGCTCCGAATCATGCTGCATCAATCCGCTCTCGCTACTGAACGCTTACGCAACCTTCTGCTCGCCTCCTTCCTGCTCTGCCGCGGCCTTCTGCCATCCCGCCAAGGAAAACGGCGCCGTGCCGACGGTGAGCATCGTCCATTCGAACATCCCCTGCCAGTACGCGTAGCGTTTTTCGCTGGAACCTTGCAGCACGATCGCGTACTGGTAGCGGTCGCTGAAAAAAATCCGGCCCCGCCGGCGATACCATCCACCGCCGACCAGAAAGGTGCAATGCCACTCGACCCCCCAACGGCCCTCCTCGCGCAGCTCGGTCAGAGACTCGACCACTGCCCCGTCGAGCTTCCTCAAGCCCTCTCGTACTCCCTCCAGGATCGTGGGCCGCTCCTTGGCGGTCAACGGCGCGGCCAGGTCTCGGACGGTAATCGCCATGTGTGTCTGCGGATCGCTCGGATCGGGTGTCAGGGTAATCGCCGGCAAAGCGGTCGCCGCGGCGTAAAGCTGCCACTCAGACGCATACCAAAACGAGAGCAATCCGCTCGGATCATTGTAGATCGAGACGTTGGTGAAGGCCGGACGGCTGGTGGATGTTTCGTTGGAGTTCACGCGACATCTCTCTCTGGGGCGAGACCCGTGGATTGGCGGATAACCAGTCCTGACTTGAAGAGCATGTGCCGGGTGATCCACGGTGTCTCCGCCTCATGGCGTAACCGATCGAGCAAGGTACGGGTGTCTGCCTGGGGAAAGGCGCTGAAAACACTTCCAGTAACGTTTCCAATATAGCACAAGGGCCGAGGCGTGTCAATACATTCGTAGTAATCCTGATAAAACCTGTTTATTGGTCTATTTCTGATATAGAAGCAGCGGAGGCCAGAGGCCAGCGGGCAATTGACAAACTGAAACGCCAGTTGTATGATCCAGGCGTAGCAGATAAAGAAGCGCCGTCAGAAGACAGACCAAAATTAGAATTACTGGGGTTATACGACGAGTTGCCAACCCGGTGACTTTTGGGGGTGAGCTTTGCGAATCCTTGTCGGCGCCTTCGGGCATGAATCGAACACTTTTACGCCCTTCCTCACCACGGCGGACGACTTCTTCGCCAGGTGGGGCGTAGAAACGTTGCATGCAACGTCTCTACGCGGTTCCTTTGCGGGCATCGTGGACGTGCTGCGCCAGCATAACGACGTGGAGCTTGTCCCCGCGCTGACCGCCTGGGCCATGCCCGGCGGAGTGGTCGCACGGGCGGCCTACGAACGCTTCAAAGCCGGCATCCTTGACGCGGCCCGCGATGTGGATGGCGTCTGCCTGGCGTTGCACGGCGCGATGCGCGCCGAAGGGCTGGACTACTGCGAAGACGATCTGCTGGCTGATCTGCGCGCCCGCGTCGGCCCCGCTGTGCCGATCAGCGTCGCCCTGGACATGCACGCGAACCTGATCCGCCAGACGATGGGGCAGATCAACGCGCTGGTCGCCTATAAGACCGCGCCGCACGACGACACGTTCGAGACCGGCCAGAAGGCGGCGCAGATGCTCATAGCGATCCTCAAGGCGGGCGTGCGGCCTCGCATCGGCTTCGCCAAGATCCCCTTCCTGCTGCCGGGCGAGATGGCCCAAACCAGCTTGAACCCGATGAAAGCGATGATGGATCTGGCGGCCGAAGTCGAGCGCATTCCTGGCGTCCTCTCCGCCTCGCTGATGAACGGCCACTGCTGGGCTGATGTGCCCGATATCGGCGTGAGCGCGGTCGTCGTGAGCGACGGCGACGCTGCGCTGGCGCAGACCCAGGCCGACCGGATCGCGGCGACCTTCTGGGCGCGGCGGGCCGATTTCGCGGTCAGCGCCGAAGCCTATGATCTGGAAGCGGCGGTCGGGCACACGTTGGCCGCGCCGGAGTCCACCGTCTTCCTCTCCGATTCGGGCGACAATCCGGGCGCGGGCGGCTCGACCGATGTGCCGGCGCTGCTGGCCGAGCTGTTGCGCCGGGGCGCGACGCGCGTGCTCTACGCGGCCATGTGGGATCGGGGCGCGGTCGCGGCGTGCCTGGCCGCGGGCGTCGGCGCGGAGCTTACGCTGGAGATCGGCGGCAAGCTGGATGTGCAGCACGGCCGGCCGCTGCGCGTGACGGGCGTGGTGCGCGCGCTGTTCGACGGCGCGGCATGGCGCGGCGGTCTGCGCCAGCCCATGGGCCGCACGCGGCCTGGCCCGATCGCAGTGCCCAACGTGGCCGGCGTAGACATCATCCTGACCGCCGCCCGCCACAGCTTCGAGGATCCACTCCAACTACGCGTCCTGGGGTTGGAGCCGCTGGATTACAAGATCGTCGTGCTCAAGCGCGGCTACCTGACCACCGAGTTCGCGGTCATCACCCCGCGCTCAATCCTGGCCTTCACGCCCGGCTGCACCAATTGCCGGGTGGAGCGGATGGCGTTCGCACGGGTACAGCGGCCGATCTATCCGTTGGATAAAGCGTTTCAGGGGGAATCCTGAACACATCTACTGACCTCACCGTCTTCATCGCCCGTCGCGACGTCACCTGCGGCGAGTGCGGCGAGGCGCTGGGCCGCCACGCGTGGATCACGCTGGATCGCGACCGCGGCGCGCTCTGCCTGGCCTGCGCCGATCTGGATCACCTGGTCTTCCTGCCATCCGGCGATGCCGCCCTGACCCGGCGCGCCAAAAAGCATTCGACCCTCGCCGCCGTCGTGCTGGAGTGGAGCCGGGCGCGCAAACAGTACGAGCGGCAAGGTTTGCTGGTGGAGGAAGCCGGCCTGGCGCAGGCCGAGGAGGAATGCCTGGCCGACGCCGAGGCGCGGGAACGCCGCCGCGTGCGCGAAGCTGAACGCCGGGCGGAAGAAGACCAGGAGTACGTGGCCCGCTTCGCCGCGGCCGTGCGCCAGATGTATCCCGCCTGCCCGCAGGGCCGCGAACAGGTCATCGCCGAGCACGCTTGCCGCAAGTACAGCGGCCGGGTGGGCCGGAGCGCGGCGGCGAAGCAGTTGGATGCCGCCGCGGTGCGTCTGGCGGTCATCGCCCACGTGCGCCACGCCGAAACGAACTACGATGCGCTCCTCAGCCGGGGGTATGAGCGGCAGGACGCGCGGGCGGAGGTGGAGAACAAGGTCGCGCGTGTGCTGGCGCAGTGGACCGGGAACGCCTGACAACACGATAACCGTTCTCTAGTCAGAATGCGGGGCATGGGAGGACCACCATGAGACACGTGGAGCTTCTATCCGTCGCCTTGCCGCTGGCGGTGTTTCTGCTGGCCGGCTGCGTGCCTGTTCAGGCGCCACCTCCAGACTCAGCCAGCACATCTGCGCCGCCAGCAGATCATTCGACTTCGGCAGAGCCGGGGCAGACGGTGGCATTGCCCCGGCCCTGCGCGCAGGGAACCCTCACCCTGGAAGAAGCGTTGGCGCAGCGACGCTCGATCCGCAGCTTCGATGATCGCTTGTTGACGCGGGCCGAGCTGGGGCAGTTGCTTTGGGCGGCCCAGGGGATCACCAGCCCAGCCGGCCAGCGTACCGCGCCCTCGGCGGGCGCACTGTATCCGCTGGAGGTGTACGCGGTCACACCGGACGGCGTCTATCGCTACCTGCCAACGGGTCATCAGCTCGTCCGGCAGGTTGCGGGGGATGTGCGTTCTGCCCTGGCAACAGCAGCATTGAGCCAATCCTCAGTGTCGGATGCTCCAACAGTGATCGTGATCGCTGCGGTGTATGCGCGCACCATCCAAAAGTACGGGCAGGAGCGCAGCCCGCGCTACGTGCATCTGGAGGCTGGCCACGCTGCCCAGAACGTGCTCTTGCAAGCCGTAGCCCTCGGCCTGGGCGCTGTGCCCATCGGCGCGTTCCATGACGAGCAGGTAGAAGCGGCGCTCAGGCTGCCGGCCGATCAACAGCCGCTCTATTTGATTCCAGTGGGGCACTCGGGCTGACAACAAAGTAACTGCGGTACAACAGGACCGCAGCGCATCCATTACCCGCAAAGGAGCAACCTATGATCCTCGGCGTCGCCTATTACCCGGAACACTGGCCCCACGAGCGGTGGGAGACCGACGCGCGCCTGATGCAGGAGGCCGGCATCACCCGCGTCCGCATGGCAGAATTTGCCTGGCATCGCCTGGAGCCTCGCGAGGGGCAGTTCGACTTCGGCTGGCTGGCGGAGGCGATCAACCTGCTCGGCCGCTACGGCATCGAAACAATCCTCGGCACGCCCACGCCCACCTACCCGGCGTGGCTGCACGCCATGTACCCCGACATCCACCAGGTCAAGAGCGCCGGGCAGGTGAAGGAGTGGGGGCAGCGGCAGGACGCGTGCAAGAACCACCCCGGCTATCGCGCCTATGCCCGCCGCATCGTCGAGAAGGTGACGGAGGCGTTGGGACAGGATCCGCACGTCATCGCCTGGCAGACCGACAACGAGTTCGGCTGCCACGGCACCGCGCGCTGTCACTGTCCCAACTGCGTGCGGGCGTTCCGCTCGTGGCTGCGGGCGCGCTTCAACAACGACATCGCGGCGCTGAACGCGGCGTGGGGCACGTTTTTCTGGAGCCAGGACTACGACGACTTCGACCAGATCTGGCCGCCGATGGACACCGCCGACCGCACGGCCAACGACGGGCAGAATCCCGGCCTGGTGCTCGACTTCTACCGCTTCTCGTCCGATGTACAGATCGGCATGAACCGGGAGCAGGCTGAGATCATCCGTCGCAACTCGCCGGGCCGGCCGGTCACCCACAACCTGATGGGCCTCTTCCACCAGATTGACTACTTCGGGCTGGCCGCCGACCTGGACATCGTCGCGTGGGACAACTACCCGTTCGGCGCCAACGGCGCGAACCGGCCGCCCGCGCCGCTCGCCCACGACCTGATGCGCGGGCTGAAGCAGAAGAACGTCTGGGTGATGGAGCAGGGATCGGGGCCGGGCGGCTGGGGCAGCTATCCCGCCACGCCGCAGCCGGGGCAGATGCGCCTGTGGGCCTATCAGGCCGTGGCGCGCGGCGCGGACATGATCAGCTTCTTCCGCTGGCGGTCGTGCCGCTGGGGTCGCGAGCAATACTGGCACGGCATCCTCTACCATCACGGCATCCCGCAGCGCCGCTATGACGAGGCGAAGCAGCTCGGCGCGGAGTTCAAGGCGCTCTCCGCCGAGTTGGATGGCAGCGCAGTGGCCGTGGAGGTCGGCATCCTCTACGACTACGACAGCCTGTGGGCGCTGGAGACGCAGCCGAACACCGGCGACGGCTTCGACTACCGCGGGATGGCGGCCGGCTGGGATGCCGCGCTCGCCCGGCTGGGGGTCGTGGCCGATGCGGTGAGCATCCATTCCGACCTGGCCCGCTACAAAATGCTGATCGCGCCTAGCGTCCACGTCTGCCCGCCCGCGACGGCCGAGCGGCTGGCCGCGTTCGTCCGGGACGGCGGCACGCTGCTCCTCGGCCCGCGCAGCGGCGTCAAGGAGGCAGAAGGCGCCATCGTGGATGCGCTGCTGCCCGGCCTCCTGCGGGAAGTCGCCGGCTGCACCGTCGAGGAATACGATGCGTTCTCGATGGTCCCCGGCCTGGAGCTGCGCGTCTGCTGCCCGGCCAATCATCTCTATCGCGCCCACGGCCTGGCCGACGTGCTTGTCCCGGAAGGGGACGCCGAGGTCTCGCACCGTTACGAGGATCACTACTACGCGGGCAAGCCGGCGGTCGTGCGCCACGCCTACGGGGCGGGCCGCTGCTACTACGTGGGGACGATCATGGAGCCGGCCGGCATCGAAGGCTTCCTGCGCCACGGCGTCTTGCCCCGCGCCGGCGTCCCGACCGTGGCCGATCTGCCAGAAAGCGTCGAGGTGAGCTATCGGAGCAAGGGCGGACAGCGCTACGCGTTCTACCTGAACCACAGCAACGCGGCGGTGACGGTGGCGGTGGCGAAGCCGGGGCGGGATCTGCTGACCGGCGCCCAAGTGAGCGGCAGCGTGGAGATTCCGGCGTTCGGCGTCTGCATCGTGAAGGAATCGTAGGGACGCGCATCCCGGCAGTCCGCCCGGCGATAAATCGACCGGGCTATCAAGCAGCGCCCCGTGAACGGGGGGGCTGTAACAGGCGCTACCGCCTGCCAGTCCGGTTCACCGGACGTTGCCGGGTAGCCCGGAAACTTCATTTCCGGGCGGTTATGTTGGCGCCGCGCTGAGGCGGAGAGTCTATTTTTCGCCGTTTGATCCAAGGAGCTTGTGCCATGTCTCCAAGACCACCCACCGCGCGAAACGATGTTTCGCCGAACACGCTCTTCTACGGCGACAACCTGCCGATCCTGCGCGAGTATATCCCCGACGAAAGCGTGGATCTGATCTACCTCGACCCGCCGTTCAACTCCAACCGGTCGTACAACGTCCTGTTCAAGGACGAGACCGGCCGCGAGTCGGACGCGCAGTTGGTGGCGTTCGATGACACCTGGCACTGGGGCGAGGCCGCGGAGGAGACCTACCACGCGCTGGCGACGGAGGCCGCGCCGAACGTGAGCAAGATGATCGCCGCGCTGCGCGACTTCATCGGCAGCAACCAGATGATGGCCTACCTGGTGATGATGGCGGCGCGGCTGGTGGAGCTGCACCGCGTGCTCAAGCCGACCGGCAGCCTCTATCTGCACTGCGATCCGACGGCCAGCCATTACCTGAAGATCGTGCTGGATATGATCTTCGGACCGGAACGATTCGTCAACGAGATCGCTTGGAAGCGATCCAGTGCACATAGCGACACGAGGCAGGGGATGAGGAGGTATGGGCGTCTGCGCGATGTACTACTCTTCTATACCAAAACCAATGAATACATCTGGAATGCTCAGTTTACTCCATATGATCGCGAATACCTTGACAGCGAGTATCGGCACAATTCTCCCGATGGTCGCCACTACAAGGAGACCGATCTGACTGCGGCTAAACCCGGCGGGGACACCGAGTACGAGTGGCGCATCAAACGTCTTCAAGGAGGTAAAACTCGCTGGGAAGCTGATCTGGCAGAAGAGTATCTGGATCCCAAGATCGGTTGGGAGTATCGATCTGTTCGGCCATATGCGGGTCGGTATTGGGCGTTCTCCAAAGCAAACCTGATCGAGTTTGCAAAAGCTGGTCGGCTGATTCATCGCGAGACGGGTATGCCCCGTTTGATGCATTTTGCCGATGAGATGCCCGGCATTCCCTTGCAGGATGTCTGGACCGATATTCCGCCTGCGCTTGGGGCACAGGACCTCGGCTACCCCACCCAAAAACCGCTCGCGCTCCTCGAACGCATCATCCAGGCCAGCAGCAACCCCGGCGACGTGGTGCTCGACCCGTTCTGCGGCTGCGGCACGGCCATCGCCGCGGCGCACAAGCTGGAGCGCCGCTGGATCGGCATTGACATCACCCACCTGGCGATCTCGCTGCAGAAATACCGCCTGGAAAGCATGTTCCCTGGCATCACCTTCCGGGTGATCGGCGAGCCGGAAGATCTCGGCGCGGCGCGGCAGCTCGCGCACGACGACCGCTACCAGTTCCAATGGTGGGCGCTCTCGCTGGTGCGCGCCAAGCCGCTCGGCGGCCCCGGAGACGGCAAAACCGGCAAGAAAGGAAGCGACAAAGGGGTGGATGGCATCATCACCTTCATTGATGATACGACTGGCAAGCCCAAACAGGCCATCGTCCAGGTCAAGAGCGGCCACATCAAATCGGGCGACATCCGCGACCTGAAAGGCACAGTCGAGCGGGAAAAGGCCGCGCTCGGCCTCTTCATCACCCTCGAACCACCCAGCCCCGACATGGAGACCGAAGCGGTCTCGGCGGGCTTCTACGAATCGCCCGGCTGGAACCAGAAATATCGCCGCATCCAAATCCTCACCATCGAGGCGCTGCTGCGCGGCGCGGCGGTGAACATGCCGCCCACCGCGCAAACCTTCAAGCAAGCGCCGAAGGCGGAGCCGGCGCAGCCCGGTCAAATGACGTTTGACGTTTGACGCCCGTCGTGGCTCGGTCAGGAGACCGGCCACAGCCAGGCGCCACAACCGTACTTTGTCATGCTGAGGCCCGCCGTTTTGGGCCGAAGCATCTCGTCTGCCGGCGCGAGACGCTTCGCTGACGACTGTGGACGGCGAATCCTGGCGGACAGACCCGCTCAGCGTGACATCCTGTTGTGGCTCGGTCGGGAGACCGGCCACAGCCAGCATACACCCAAACCGACAGGAGTTCATCATGCCCACCTACAAACCCTACACCAAACGCCACCTCGACCTGGCCCTGCCGCAGATCGAGGCCGCCATCTACACCGTCGTCGGCCCGCTCGACATCCGCGCGTGGTGTACGCGGGAACCGACGCCGTTCGCCGAACGCCAGACCGGCGACGAGAAGCAGCTCAAGATCGGCGATACGTGGGGCAAGCTGTTCGACTGCGCCTGGTTCCACTTCACGGGAACCGTGCCGCCGCAGGCCGCCGGCCAGAAGGTCGTGCTGCTGCTGGATGTCAACGGCGAGCTGTGCGTGGTGGATCGCGACGGCGCGCCCGCCCGCGGGCTGACCAACGCCGCCTCGACCTACGACTACCGCCTGGGCCGGCCCGGCAAGCGCGTCTTGCCCTTCCTGGAGCGCGCACAGGGCGGCGAGCCGGTGGACGTGTGGGCCGATGCCGGGTGCAACGACCTGTTCGGTAACCTGCAAGAGGGCGGCGCGATCAAAGAGGCGGCCATCGCGACCTGCGACGAGACGGTGCGCGGGCTGTTCTACGACTACGAGCTGCTGCTCGACTTCCTGAAGGCGCTGCCGGAAGATTCACCCCGCTACCAGCAGATCCTCACCGGGCTGAGCGATGTCGTGCATCTGATCACCGGCGGCTCCGCTCTGGCCGGTCTCCGACCGAGCCAGTTGGCGAATGCAGCGGCCGCGCGTGCGGTCCTCGCGCCGCTGCTGGCGCAGCGCGGGGGCGATCCGAGCCTGCGCATCGCCGCGGTGGGCCACGCGCACATGGATCTCGGCTGGCTGTGGCCGATCCGCGAGACGATCCGCAAGGGCGCGCGCACCTTCGCCACCGCCATCGCCAACATCGAGAAGTATCCCGACTACATCTTCGGCGCGAGCCAGCCGCAGTATTTCCTTTGGATGAAGGAGTACTACCCGGCGCTCTGGGCGAAGATCGTGGCGCAGGTGCAGGCGGGCCGCATCGAGCCGCAGGGGTGCATGTGGGTCGAGGCCGACACCAACGTCTCCGGCGGCGAGGCGCTCGTCCGGCAGATCCTCCACGGCCGGCGCTTCTTCCGCCGCGAGTTCGGCGTGGACGTGCGCTATCTGTGGCTGCCGGACGTGTTCGGCTACAGCGGCAGCCTGCCGCAAATCCTGAAGAAGGCCGGCGTGGACTACTTCTCGACGCAGAAGCTCTCTTGGAGTCTCATCAACCCCTTCCCGCACCAATCGTTTCACTGGGAGGGGATTGACGGTACGCAGGTGTTGACGCATATGCTGCCCGAGGAGACCTACAACAGTTCGGCCGCGCCGCGCGCGGTGCGCAAAGTCGAGCAGAACTACAAAGACAGCGGCGTGTCGGGCCATGCGCTGCTGGTCTTCGGCATCGGCGATGGCGGCGGCGGGCCGGGCGAGGAACACCTGGAACGGCTCTCGCGGCTGAAGAACCTGGCGGGGCTAAGCCCGGTGAAGCAGCAATGGGCGGCCCACTTCCTTGAAGAATGGCGGGCCGACGCCGGCCGCTTCGCCACCTGGTCGGGCGAGCTGTATCTGGAGCGTCACGAGGGCACGCTGACGACCGAGGCGCGCAACAAGTGGTACAACCGCAAGATGGAGTTGGCGTTGCGCGAGCTGGAGTGGGCCGCGGTCGTTGCGGAGATAGCTGCCGACACGAGCGAAGTGCAGCCTCGGAGTGCGTCATTGCGAGCGTTTTTTGCGAAGCAATCTCCTCCTGCGGACGGGATTGCTTCGTCGCAAACGACGCTCCTCGCAATGACACGCCCCTCCGGCGCGCACTATCCCGCCGACCGTTTGGAAAAGATCTGGCAGGAAGTGCTCCTCTACCAGTTCCACGACATCCTCCCCGGCTCCTCGATCAAGCGCGTCTACGACGAGAGCCTGGCGCGCTACGCCGAGATGCACCGCGAGGTCGTGGATCTGACCGCGGCGGCGGACGCGGCCCTGGCCGCGACGCTCAACACCGGCCGGATGGCGTGGCCGGTCTTGGTGCAAAATTCCCTCTCGTGGGAGCGGACGGAGTGGGCGCCGGCCCGCGGCCGGTGGGTGCGGGCGACGATCCCGCCGATGGGCTATCGCGTGGTGGATGCGTCCTTCGGCCCCGTCCGGCATCCTTCGACTTCGGCCACAAACGACGTGGCCTCCGCTCAGGATGCCTCTCTCAATGACGCCATGCCGGGCCTGACCGCAACGGAATCCAGCCTGGAAAATGACGTTTTGCGGGTGACGTTCGACGCCGACGGCAGCATCGCCTCGATCTACGACAAGCGCGGCCGTCGCGAGGTCATCGCCGCGGGCGGTCGGGGCAACCGGCTGGCGGTCTACACCGATCTGGGGGACGCGTGGGACTTCCCGATGGACTACGCCGAACAGACGCCGCGCTTTATGCAGCTCATCTCCGCAGCCCCACGGCTCGACGGCCCGCGGGCGATCCTGGAGCAGGTCTACCGCATCGGCGGCTCGGAGCTGCGCCAGGAGATCATCCTGACGGCGGGCAGCCCCCGGCTCGACTTCGTCACCTGCCTGCGCTGGCGCGAGCCGAAGACGATGCTGCGCACCAGCTTCCCGGTCGCCATCCATGCCGACGAAGCGACCTACGACATCCAGTTCGGCTCGATCCGCCGGACAACGCACCGCAACACGACCTGGGATCTGGCGCGGGATGAGGTCGCCGCGCACAAGTGGGCTGATCTGTCGCAGGGCGACTACGGCGTGGCGCTGCTGAACGACGCGAAGTACGGACACAAGATCAAGGGCAACGTGCTCGACCTGAACCTGCTGCGCAGCGTGCCCTACCCCGGCCCGCGCCACGTGCAGGATGCCGACGTGCCCCCCGGCGCGCCGCACCACGCATACACCGACCAGGCCGACCACGTCTTCACCTACGCGCTCCTGCCGCACCGGGGCGATCACATCGCGGGCGGCGTGATCCGCGCCGGCTACGAGCTGAACGTCCCGCTGCGCGTCGTCGAGGAGGGTGTCGGCGGCGGCGCGGGGCCGCTCTCGGCTGCCTTCCTGGAGGTGGACGCCCCCAACGTGATCGTCGAGGCCGTCAAGAAGGCCGAAGACAGCGACGATCTCATCGTCCGGCTCTACGAGGCCGAACACAAAGCCGCCCATGCCCGCGTGCGCTTCGGCTTCCCCATCCGCGCCGCGGCCGAGGTGAACCTGATGGAGGAAGAGCCGGCCCCGCTGCTCGTCCGTGCGAACGGGGTGACGCTGGAATTCCGGCCGTTCGAGATCAAGACGGTGCGGGTGACGCGGTAAGGATATGACAACGAATCGGCCGGGATGAGCCGAATCCGCTCGCCGCGGAAACACTGATTCGATCAATCCCGTGGATTCGTTGTCATGTCTGCCGCGCCACCGCGACGTTGTTCGACTCGTCCATCTCCGCCACCGCGCTCGGGATCGTCCATCGCGTACAGATTGCGGGCAGCTAATGACGCTGGCTTTTTGCAAAGAGAGTTAATTCGGCTATAATCAAAGCGAGCGAGAAAGGATTTATCCCCATGAGACGGATAATCAGGCCAGACGAACATCGCCTGCGGACAGAGAAAAGGCCATTGCCTTCCTCGCGAACGGTTCAGGAGATCAGCGAGAAGGTGAAAGTGATCCGTTTCGGTGTTGTCCGAAAGACCGCCGAAAGCCCTTGGAACCGATTGGCCGGCATGTTTGTGATGCGTGGGCCGGTACAGATCGAGGAGATGCTGCATACCAGAGGCGACGAAGAAACGGCCGAGGCTCTTTACTCGACTTTGTACATTTCTGGCTCTCCAGCCTATTGCGGGATACGTAGTTTCTCGGCAACCAGATATGCGGCGCATGTGACCAACGGCGGACTCAGAACGCCAGATTCAGCTATTTTGGCCGTCTT
>Ga0233425_10005406_pt1 | contig 20216 bp, 9 predicted proteins | sample Watercolumn_Towu_2_FD_181712 | JGI IMG/M metagenome (GOLD analysis project Ga0233425, IMG submission 181712) | Freshwater microbial communities from Lake Towuti, South Sulawesi, Indonesia - Watercolumn_Towuti2014_140_MG | ecosystem: Environmental > Aquatic > Freshwater > Lake | place: Indonesia... | reverse complement strand
TCTCGCCCTGCGCGCCGGCGCCCTCGCCATCCCAGGGGGTGACCACGACCTTCCAGGTCTCGCCGCGGGTGGTCTCGGCCCAGGAGACGCGGTCCTGCTGCAGGCCGGCCTCGGGCTGACCGTCCCGATACCACTGGTAGCGGTAGATGATCGGGTCGAAGTCCGCATCCTCGGAGGGGATCGCGATGACGGCCTGCAGGTCGTCCGCCGTCGTGGGGTAGAACGGCTCGATGGCCACCACCGGGGCGTTGGGAAGGGGGTTCACGTCGGGCATGCAGCCGGTGGCCAGCGGCAGGGCGGCGGCGAACAGCAGGGGGCGGTGAGCCATGGGCGACCTCCGGAAGACCTCGGGCGGGACGTGATCGGAGCCCTCCACATAATCCCACTCGGAGGGCGGCGCTTACGGGAAGCCGGCGCATGCCGGCCAGGGCCTCGGGCCTCCCCCTCCGAGCCACCGTCCGACCTGCTGGAAGGGGGGTGACACCCCTCCGGGTGCATGGGAGAAGTGGTGGCGGGTCGGTCCCGCAACCGATAGCCCGATCCCACCCTGCGCGTGCCGCGGACTCCCGACCCAGGAGGCAGGCTGAAGGCGAACCCGTCGGCTCGGCATCCTGATCCGCTCGGTGCGCGGCGGGCTGCTCCCTGGCGCGCGCGCGCCTGCCTGGCGCTGCTGGTACTGGGCGCTCTGCCGTGGCCGGCCACCGGTGCGGACGGCGCGGAGGGGCTGTGGCGCGCGGTCGAGGATAGCCGCTCGGACGCCGCCGTGGTGGAGCCCGACGCGCCGTACCGCAGCGCGCTGCGCTGGTTGTTCTCGGACCTGGTCGCGCGGGCCGCCGCAGGAGTGGTCCCCGCGGGGGCGGCCGAGCGGGCGGCGGCGCTGGGGTACACGCTGACCGAACAGGAGGATCGGGTCTTGCTCGCCCCCTCCGGCGCCGATCCGCGGGCGATCGGGATCTGCGCGGTTCGGTTGGGCGGTGGCGTGGCGCCCGTGGTGCTGGAGGCGCCCCACACCTGGAGCGACCTGCACACCGGCGAGCTCGCGGCACGGTTGTTCGACGAGGGGCTCGGGCGGGTGGCATGCTTCGGCACGGCGCGGCGCCAGGACACCGCCGATGGCGGTGGGATCGACCTGGCACACAGCCCGTCGTCGGCGTTCCAGGCCGCTACCATCGGGACGGTCGAGGCCCTGCCCGACCCGCTCGTGGTGCAACTGCACGGCTTCGGCGCCGGGCACGGATCGTTCGCGGCGGTCCTGTCCGCGGGGTCGGCCCTGCAGCCGGCCAGGCTCGTGGAGCGCGCGGTAGCGCGCCTCGATCCGCTATTTTCACCCCTGGGTCCCGTGGTGGACGCCGCCTTCGTCCCAGCTCTCGCGGGCGAACGCAACGTCCAGGGCTGGGCGTGCGGCGGCCGGGCGCGCTTCCTGCACCTGGAGCTGAGCTTGCCTGTCCGCCAGCACCTGCGGGATGACGGCGAGCTGCGGGCCGGGTTGCGCGCTGCGTTGGCTGCCCTCGCGGAGGCGCCGCGATGATCGGGGGAGCCCTCCTCCTGGGCTGCGCCGTCGCCCTGGCTGGGCAGTGGCTGCCAGAGGCCGCGGTCGAGGTCACCCCACAGACCCCGTGGGTGCTGGAGCAGCCCGCGGGGAACCGCCGCCTGCTCGCGGTCGAGCCGCCCGACGCCGTGATGGCCGCCTGGTCCGGCGGCGTCCGCCTGCCGTTGGCCGAGGGCCCGGGGGGAACGCTGGTGCTCGGCGCCGGGCAGGCGCGTCGCGAGGTCAGCCTGGAGGTCACAGAGCCGGTCCGGGTACGCTGGTGGCGTGAGACCGAGCAGGGGGAGTCCGCGGCCTGGGACGCCACGATCGCCGATCTCGGCCGGTGGGCCGCACGGGGCGGGCCGGTGCCGGACGCCCCGGCGGACATCACCGCCCTGCGGACCTTCTGGTCCGCGCGCCGCGAGGCCATGGTGGCCATGGGTGAGCTCGATCCGGACCTGCTGGTGGCCGCGGTGCTGCACGACCTGGACGCCGTGCGGGTCGGCTCCGACGCCAGCTACGCCCGGCGGATGCTCGCTCCCATCACGCTCGCGGCCCCCGGAGCGGGGGAGTACCTGCTGGAGGGGCCCGGGCGCGCGATCCTCACGAGCCGCGTGACCATGGAGGGCACCCCCTGGCGCCCGTACGACCTCCAGGTGGAACTGGACGGGGAGCTGGCGGGATATGGGAGCTTTTCGACCACGGAAGACGAAGGCGGCCGACCGGGGTGGGGCTGGGGCCGGAGCCTGACCGTGGGGGTCCCCGAGGGACGCCACGTCCTGGCGTTCCGGGTCGTGCCCACGGACACGGCGGGCGGCCGGATCGAGGTCGGCGGCCGGATGGAGATCCGGCGCGCGAGCATCGCGGCGGCGCGCGGCATGCGCGAGCCTCCGCGCGACGCGCCGGGGGTGGCCCGTCCCGTGGCAGCCCTCGAGGCGGCGGTCCTCGGGGGTTCGGCGGGGGTGGAGGAGCTGGCGCGGGCGCTGCTCGGAACGCCGGCCCACGACCTGGCGCGGGCGCGCCTCATCGAGCACGCGGCCGACCCCGGGGAGGCCGTGGAGCGCTTCCTGGCGGAGACGGTCACGCCGCTGGCTGCCCTCGCCCTGTGCCAGCGCTGGCGGTTGCGGCGGGACGTGGACCCCGAGCTCCTGTGGCGGGCCGCGCCGCACCTTCCTGCCGATCCCGACCTGCTGGCGGCGGTGGCCGACGGGCTCCCCGGGAGCTTCGTGCGTCCGCCGGGTCGAGCCATCCGACGGCTCGCGGGCCTGGCCGATCCCTCCGCGGACGGCACCCGCTGGACCCAGCTCCTGCCCGACCACGGGCAGACGGATCGCCGCATCCCCGGGGCCGGTGGGGGCATCCCCAGGGTTCGCCTGTCGGCGGGAGGCCTGGCCGAGCTGGATCTGCCGGCACCCTCCAGGGAGGGCCGGTTTCCCGTGCTGCGTGTCGAGGCGCACAGCCTGGCGCGCTACCGGATCGACGGCGCGCCCCGCGCGGGGCACGGGGCGCTGTACGAAGCCCTCTCACCGGGACGCCACACCGTCAGCGTCGATCAAGGCGAGGTCTTCCTGCTGGACGCGGCGCTCGTCACCGGGGGTGAGCCCTGTCGCGACCGGGCGGCCGGCCCGCTGCCGAACCGCTGGGTGCTCCCCGACCCGGGTATGCCGGGGGAGATCGAGGTGCGGGCCTGGGGGCCGCCCGGGTCGATCTTCCTCTCCACCGACGACGGCGTGGTGACCGAGGTCCGGCTGGCGGAGGGCGGTCGCGACGAGGGCGGCTTCCGCCTGGTCCTGCCCGTCGGCGCCCGGGCCACCTCGGTGCAAGCGGAGGGCGATGCGCGCACCCTGCTGGCCGTGGCCCTGCGCCGCGGCGACGAGGAGGTCCACGCCCCGCCCGACTCGCCCTCACCCGACCCACTGGAGGCCCTGGCCGAGGCGAGCCAGGCCACGCTCGGCACGCGCGAGCCGCGGCAGTTGGCCCAGCTTCGGTTGCAGCGCGCCGCCGCCCGGGCCGCCCTCGGGCTGACGGCCTCGGCTGCGCGCGAGGCGGGTGCTCTGGCGGCCGATCCGGGGGCCACCCCCGCCCAGCGGGCCGAGGCCCTGGCCATCCAGCGGCAGCTCGCCGCGCCCGTCCAGACCGCGGCCGCCCCCGGACCGATCACGGTGGAGGCGGCCCTCGCCGTGGCGCAGCGCGAGGTGCCGCGCCCGATCGGCTGTGAGGTGATGGAGGGCCTCGCCGCCGACCTCGGGGGGCCGGCAGCCTGGCCGATCCACGAGGCCGCTTCGGCCTGCGCCCGGCAGCGGGGCGACGCGGTGACGGCCTGGCGGGAAGGGATGGCGGCGGGTCTGATGGGGCGCATCGCGCGCCTGGGCGTGACCTCCGCCGGCCACTGGGAGGTGCTGGACCGGATGGACCAGGACGGCGGAACCCGGCGGATCACGCTGGCCCGCGTGGGGCCGGATGAGAGCGACGGCCTGTATGCCGTCGCCCGGGAGACAGCGCTGGGGGTGCCCTGGCCCGAGAGCGAGTATTCGGTGCTGCGTGGCGGGCATACGGCCGGCTTGGCCTTCACGGGCGAGGGCGACCTCGAGCTGCTGCTGGTCTGCCGGGACGAGGCTTTTTCCGCGGAACCCCCACCCTGTTCCGTCCGCGTGGCGGTGGACGGCGTCACCTCCGAGGTCGTGGTCCCCGAGGCCGCCCTGGTGCGCTGGCGCACCCCGCTCGTGGCGGGGGCGCACCGGGTGCAGGTGGCGCCCAGGGACACCGCAGGGCAAGCCCTGGTGGTGCGGGCGGCCGTGGGTGGGGAGCTGCTGCCGCCCCGGCTGGAGGTCACCGCCCACCTCGTGGGGGCGGAGGGCGCCCGAGCCACCATCGCGGGGGGCAACCTGGTCCGCGTCCGCGTCCTGCGCGGTGGCCCCGTCCAGGTGTTGGCCCAGGGCCAACACGCTGAGGTGGACGATCTCGGGGTCTTCGCGCTCACCGGCAGCGGACCCGTGCTGGTGGGCATCGAAGGACCCGCGGACGCCGCCTTCACCATCGCCCGCCTCGTGCTGCACCCCACGGGCGAGGATCTGCCCCCCGCGGTGAGCGCCACCCTCGAGAGCACCGACCCCGAGCCGGTCGCCCCCGACCTGACGCGCCGCTGGATGCGGGAGGTGGCGGTGGCCCCGACCCCAGTGCCCCGGCCACCCGGGCGCGGGGGGACCACTGCGGTCTGGGCCGAGGCGGGCGACGACGCCACCGGTGTCCGCGACGAGCGGGTCCACTACCCGTACCTGGGCACCGCGGCGGGCTGGTCCCGCCGGATCGATGGCACCCGGCACTGGGTCGAGGCGCGCGGGCTCGGGCGCCTCGGCCTGGTGGGTGCGCCGGGCGCCCACCTGGACGGTGCCTGGACCTGGGCTCCCCGCGCGAGCCGGGTCGCGCTGGCGCTCTCCCTGGGTGCGTCCGGAGGCACGGGGCACGCCGCGGTCGAGGGCGATGCACGGCGGCGGCTGTTGCTCGGCCCCTGGTGGGAGCTTCGTCCCCGCGCGGGTGTGCACTTCGGTCATGTCGGCCCCCGCCCGAGCGAAGCGGTGGATCCGCTGGCCTGGTCGGACTTCGCGGCCGACCACCGTTTCGGGTTCGGCCTGGGAGCGGACGCGGATTGGCGGCCGCTGCGCGACGCCCGGCTGCGGCTCTCCGCAGACCTCGACACCAACCCGGACGCCACCCTCGACCGGCTGGAGACCGCGATGCGCCTCGACGCTCTGGTCCTCCCCAGCACCACCGCGTTGCTCGGGGCCAGGCTCGGTTACCGCTTCGCGGATGATGAGCGGGCCGAAGCCTACGTTCGGCCGGCGCTGCAGCTTGGGCTCGGCTACGCGGGGTACGCTCGACCCACCGTCCGCTGGGACGTCCGGGCCCGGGCGGATTGGCTCCTGCCGAGCGGCGGGTTCGAGGGTTGGCTGCGGTTCGGCTGGGAGTGGAGCGCGGCCCGCGGACTCCTGGACCATGAGCCGGACGATCTGGTCTTCTCCGAGGCGCTGGATCTACCGCTGGGGCCGCTGGGGACTACGGCGCACAGTCCGTAGGCCCTGGTGTTCGCCCTGAGGCGCGCGGTACGTGGTGGCCGCGCTTCCGGACGATGTCAATTTCCTGCAAACCAGGAGCCCGGAGTCACCAACCCGCAACCCGGCGCGTAGCCCGCATCGGGGCGGTCCGCGCGCGCCCCGGAATCTCCCGAGGGGCTGAAACCGCAGCACGATAGAGGCATGACGGCACCTTCTGGCTTGGCTTGCACGTCGTCCGCCGGAGCAGCCCGGGTGGGAGCGGCGTGCGCGCTGGCCCAACGCCCCCGAGGGCTACCCGCCCGCCGCAGTGTGATTGCTCTATGATCTCGTCGCCGCCGACAACCTTGGGCGACTGCCGAGGAGAAAACCAGCGCAATGGCCGAACCACCCGCCCTCGCCCCCAGGTCCTTCGCGACGGCGGTGTGCGGCGATGCGCACCCCGGCGGTGTTGGACTGCCTTGCGGAGGGCTCCTCGGGACTCCAGTTGGAGTATTATTGTTACTTGGGATTTCCAGAGTATGAATATTGTGAACACCCTGGTGGCTCGTCCAGCCCTGCCGCGGAACGGCAGTCCATGACCACCCGGCGCACACCGTTGCGCCGATCGGACCCGTCCCGACGGGGAGTGCTGGCCTGGTCGCTCGCAGGGCTCCCGCTGGCGCTGGGGTTGTCGTGGTCGGCGGGAGCGCCTGGCGACGCCGTCGCCTCCGCTCGCGCCGGGCTGCACACCGGTGACGGCGGCGGTGACGACCCCGTCGAGGACGCGCTGCGGCGGCGCGACCGCCCGCTGCTCACCGAGACCGTCGGGCTGCTGATGCAGGTGGCGGTCCAGGCCGGCGATCGGGTGATCTTCGACCAGCAGGTCTCGCGGGTCCGGCACCACTTGCTGGCCCCCTGCGGGCTGCTGGCCTGGCGCGCCACCCCCGATCTCGGGGCGGTCGCCTCCTCGAGCGCCGCGATCGACGATCTGGCCGTGGTGCGGGCGCTGCTGATGGCCGCCGACCGCTGGGCCTGCGACGAGGCCCGCCAGCTCGCGCTGTCCATCGCTGCGGCGGTCGCGCGCCACGAGGTGGTCGATGGGTGGCTGGTGGACGCCGCGAGCTGGGAGGGGGATGAGGTGGTGCCCTCCTCCCGCATCCAGACCGCCTACCTCGCGCTGGACGTCATGGCCCGGCTGGCGCCCCTCGCGCCGGTGTGGGCTGCGGTCCTCGAGCGGTCCGTCGGCCTGCTGGGCGAGCTGGAGTCGCCGCTGGGGCTGTTCCCGGAGGAGGCCGCCCTCCCGGGCAGCGGCGCGGAGGAGCCCGGGCCGACCTCGGTGGTCAACGCCATCCTGGTCCTGTACTGCGCCCTGCACCTGGCGCTGGTGGGCCGGGGCGGGGAGCGCACCCTGGACTTCCTTCGGGCCCGGTGGCGGGCGGACGCCAGGCTGGCGGGGCGCTACCGGTTCTCCGACGGGCGGCCGATCGAGGGGTTCGAGAGCGTCGCGGTCCATGGGCTGGCGGCACGCCTGGCGCGCGCCCTGGGCGATGCCCCGCTGGCCGACCAGCTCCTGACCCGGCTGCTCGCCTACCAGCTCTACGACCCGGTGACAGCCTCTCCGGCGGGGCCGCTGCCCCACCGTGACACCACCCCGTTCGACAACCTGCAGGCGCTGCTGGCGCTGCAGCAGGCGTCCTTCTGGAGGAGCCGTTGACGCAGGGCCCGCGGGCGGGTCGGGCCGGCTGGGCCGTGCTGGCGGCGCTGCTCGGGCTGGCCCTGCTCGCGAGCGGCGGGAGCCCCGCGCAGGGAGCCCCCCCGGTCGCTGCGGTCGATCCCGCGCGGGATGTGCTCACGCTGGAGCAGTGGATGGACCGCGGCTTCGCGGCGCGCGAGCGGGGTGACACCTGGTCCGCGCGCCAGGCGTTCGAGGCGGCGGTGCAGGTGGACACCGATGACCCACGGGCCTGGCTCGAGCTGGCCTACACGCTGATCGGGATCGCCGGAGAGAGCCATGAGGAGGACGACTTCCGTGCCGCCCAGCGCGCGCTGGCCGTCGCCCTGGTGCGCGGGGCCGATCCGGCCGCGACCTGGATGCAGTTCGGCTACCTGACCGTCCAGTTCGCCGAGACGACCCAGCACTACCTGCAGCTCGAGTGCGCGCGCCGCGCGTTCGAGGTCGCCCTCGTGGCCGGGGCGGAGCCCGCAGGTGTCCACCTCGAGCTGGGCCACGTCAGCGCCGCCCAGGGTCGGGTGACCGAGGCCCTCAGCCACTTCCACCGCGCGGCCCGCGCCGCCGAGGCGACGCTGCGCCAGGCCGACGCACCGCCCGAGCGGATCGCGGCTGCCCGCGCCGTGCTGTCGGCCGCGACCCAGGAGATCGACGCGTCGCGCGGCCGTCCGTCGGAGGTCGGCGAGCACCAGCCGGACTGGTTCGAGGTGGGACTGGAGTCCATGCGGCATGGGGACATGGACGGCGCTCGCGCCGCCTTCGAGGCGGCCCTGGCCGCCGGGGCCGATCCGGAGACCGTCCACGCCGAGCTCGGCTACGTCGCGATGATGCAGGAGCGCCCCGAGGACGCCCTGGCCGAGTTCCGCCAGGCCGATCTGGCGCGCAGGGAGAGCCTCGGGCGGGCGCTGGACCGGCCCCCGGAACCCGCCTCCGAGGCGGAGGCCGAGCCCCCCTCCGCCTTCGACTACGGGGAATGGGTGGAGGCGAAGAGCGGGGCGGAGTGGCTGGTCATGGCCTGGCAGCGCAAGGCCAACGGCGACATCCCCGGCGCCATCGCCGCCTTCGAGGCAGCGCGCCTCCTGGGTGCCGATCCCCAGTTGATCCTGCTGGAGCTCGGCTACCTCGAGGTGGCCCGCCAGCGCCCCGAGGCGGCGCGGCGACATTTCCAGGCCGTCATCGACTACGCCGAGCAGCAGTCCATGGCGAACCCGGACGACGACGCCGGCATGCGGTCGATCTGGGATCGGGCCGGCCAGGCCCGCGCCGAGCTGCGCGCGCTCGGCCAGGAGGTCCGGTCCGGCCGGGCGCCGGAGCCCGTGATCGAGGAGGTGATGGCCCGCAACGCCGCCGACTGGCTCCAGATCGGGTCGCGGCAGCGGGAGAAGGGCAATCAGGAGTTGGCCGCGCGCGCGTTCGCCGCCGCCCGGCAGTGGGGCGCGGATCCCAGCCTCGTGGAGCTCGAGCTCGGCTACCTCGCGCAGGAGCAGGGTCGCACGGAGGAAGCCCTGGTCCACTTCGCCCAGGCCTCGAACCTGGCGCTGGCGCGGGACAGCACCGCGCCCGCCTCCCTCGACGAGCTGCGCGCGCACGGCGCCTCGAGGTGGGCCGAGGCGCGCCGGGGGGGCTGGGACCAGGAGTCGGCCCCCCAGGCCCCGCGCGACTGGCTCCAGCTCGCCTGGACCCGGCGCGCGGCGGGGGACTTCGCCGGGGCCGAGGAGGCGCTCCAGCAGGCGCTCCAGGCCGGGGGAGACGAGGCCAGCATCGCCATGGAGCTCGGCTACGTGGCCCACGCCCAGGGGCACTACGAGGAATCCGCGGCCTGGTTCAAGCGGGCCAGGCAGGCCTCGGGCCAGGCGATCCGGCAGGCGCGCAGCGAGCTGGACGCGCTCCACCCCACGTTCCGGGGAGAAGCGTACGGCCAGCTCTTCGGCTGGCACCGGTTCTACCCCTACAAGCTCTCAGACCTGCTGCCCTATGTGCAGGTGCGCGGGTACTGGCATCCCATCGCGGCCGTGGACTTCGATCCGTTCGTCTACGCCAACGCCTCGCGGGATCTCGCCTCGCGCGGACAGGGGGAGCTCGGGTATCCCGTGATCTACGCCGACAACACGGTCGGGCTGGGAGCCGGCGCGCGCTACCGCTTCTGGGAACGGCGGGCCGGTGCGTTCGCACAGGTCGGGACCGCGATCAACCTCCTCGACGACGGCCGCCAGCGCGCGTGGTTCGACCTGCGGCTCGGGGCCTGGCTCGACCTCGAGGCCAGCGATGGCTGCTGGCCGGCACCCCTGACCGACGGCACCGGTGCGCGTGCGCCCATGACCCTGTGCTGGGAGACCTGGGGCGAGGCGGTGTACGTCAGCCGCTTCGACCACAACCTCCTGGGCCAGGTCCGGGGGAGGGTGGGGGCATCCGCCATGGTCACCGGCCCTGTCGCCTGGCAGCCGTTGCTGGAGTCGCGGGTCCACAAGGACGTGCTCAACGAGTACTGGAACAACCTGGCGGAGGTCGGCGCGGTCCACCGCTGGCGGTTGCTCACACCGCTGCGGCTCGATCTCTTGGCCGGTCTGCACTTCGGCACCTACTTCGGGCTCTACCGGGAGGATCCACCGCCCACTCCGCTCCGCTATGCGGAGGTCCGTCTCCTCCTCGAGAGCGGGTTCGACTTCTGATGGGCGCGCGGCATGGCTGACTCGCTCGACCTGCTGGTGCGCACGCTGGCCCTGCCGGTGGTGGGCTTCTTGCTGGCCAATGGCGTGGACGACCTCTTCATCGACGCGAACTTCTACGCGCGCGGGCTCTTCAAGCGGGGGCAGCGGCGCATCTCGGTGAAGGACCTCAAGGCCGCGCCCCAGAAGCGGGTCGCCATCATGATCCCGGCCTGGCAGGAGGCGAACGTCATCGAGCGGATGCTGGCGCTGAACCTCTCCCAGATCGACTACGCCCCCGAGAACTTCGATCTCTTCGTCGGCACCTACGTCAACGACCCGGCCACCCAGGCGCGGGTCGAGGCGGTGGCGCGCACCGTGCCCAACGTCCACCTCGTGGTCACCCCCCACGACGGTCCGACCTGCAAGGCCGACAACCTGAACTGGATCTACCAGGGGCTGCGGCTGCTGGAGGAGTCCCGCGGCCAGCGGTTCGACATCCTGTTGATGCACGACTCCGAGGACATCATCCACCCCCTGGCGCTGCGCCTCTACAACTACTTCATCCCTACCTACGACTTCATCCAGACCCCGGTCTTCCCGCTCCCCACCCCCTGGCACCGCTGGGTGGCCGGCACCTACATCGACGAATTCACCGAGTACCACCTCAAGGACATGCTGGTCCGCGAGCGGGTGGGCGGGCTGGTGCCCTCGGCGGGCGTCGGCAGCGCGTTCGCCCGCGACGCCTTCGAGGACATCGCGCTCTCCCACTCCCAGCAGGCCTTCAACACCGCGAGCCTCACCGAGGACTACGAGATCGGGATGAAGTTCCGGCTGGCGGGCAAGCGGGCCTACTTCCTCACCCGCGCCGTCAGTCGCATCCGCGAGGTCGAGCGTGGGGTGTTCCGCAAGCGGCGCGTGCGCGAGGAGATCGACGAGTACATCGCCACTCGCGAGTACTTCCCCGCCACGCTGCGCGCCTCGATCCGCCAGCGCTCCCGCTGGGTCCTCGGGATCGCGCTGCAGACCTGGGAGCAGCTCGGCTGGAAGGGACCCTTCGCGGTCCGCTACTGCCTCTGGCGCGACCGCAAGTCCCTGCTGACCAGCTACGTCGGCCCGCTGGCCTACCTGTTGGCGCTGTACTGCCTGCTCCGGCTGGCGCTGGGCTGGCTCCTGGACCAGCCCTGGAGCTTCGAGAACGTCTTCGTGCCGGGGTCCTGGCTCTGGTACATGGTGCTGGTCAACACCATCCTGCTCATCTGGCGGGCGGTGATGAAGGTGACCACCGTCGAGGAGGTCTTCGGCCCGGCCCAGGCGCTGCTGTCGATCCCGCGTTTCTTCGTCTCGAACCTGATCAACCTGGCGGCTACCTCCCGCGCGCTCTGGCAGTACGCGGGGCACAGGCTCACGGGCCAGCCCCTGCGGTGGCTCAAGACCCGGCACGAGTTCCCCGACGTCGAGGTGCTGCGATCCTTCCGGCGCTCGCTGGGCGAGCTGCTCGTGGACCGCGAAGGGCTCACCCCCGAGGAACTGGAGCAGGCCCTGGCGCTCCACCGGCAGACGGGCGTGCGGCTGGGAGAGGTCTGCGCGCAGATCGGCTTCACCCCGCCGGAAGCGGTTGTGCGCGCCCTGGGCGTCCAGCTCGCGCTGGAGGTGGTCAAGCCGAACCCCTACGAGATCCCGGTCTCGCTGCTGCGCCAGCTCCCGGAGTCCGAGGCCGTGCAGGCCGGGGTTCTGCCCCTGTCCGTGCTCCAGAACGGCACGGTCCGGTTCGCCACCTCACGGCCGCCCTCCGGGGAGACCCATGAGCGTCTGGAGGGGCGCTTCAAGGCGCGGATCTCGTTTGGCTTCTGCGGCGACGGTGAGCTCGATCTCGCCCGGCAGCGGGCCTATCGCCGGCTGCTGGAGCATGTCGATGGCGCGGCCCGCGCCCAGCCGCTCGGGGAGCAACTGGTCGCCGCGCGGCTGCTGACGCGCGCCGCCCTGGACGCAGCCCTCCTCCGGCACGACGCCTCCGTGGAGCCCCTGGGCGAGTACCTGGTGCGCCAGAAGCTGGTGGATCCCCGCCGGCTCAGCCGGTTCCTGGAGGCACGGCTCCAGGAGACCTACCGGCCGCTGCAGCCCAGCGACGGTGATCCGGTGGCCGTACGTCGGCTCGGGTACGGGTTCTGTTCCCTGCACGGGCTGCTGCCGCTGCGCGCAGCCGAGGATGGCGCGGTACGGCTGGCCGCAGCCTACCCGCTGCACGACCAGGTCGCGGCGCTGGTGATGGCTCGCCTCGGGGTGGCGGTCCAGCCGGTGCTATCGCCTGGGCTCGACGTGCGCGTGGCGCTCTCCATCGCGGCGCAGCGCGCCTGGCCCGAGGGGATTGCGGCGGGGGTCGGGGGTCTCGACGGCGCGGAGCTGGCCGCCCTGGCGAGCCTGCCGGGCCCGACCTTCGATCTCGGCGCGCTGTACGGCGAGGCCCTGGCCGCCGGCAGAAGCCCGGTCGACCAGCTCCAGGCGGAGGGTCGCCTCGACCCCGAGACCGCGGCCCGGATCCTGGGCCAGGTCCTCGGCGTCACGCTCACTCCCGCAGCCCATGTGCCTCCCGAGGCCACGACCGGCTGGCTACCGGCCGGCTTCGACGCGCAGGGCGAGATCGCCATGCTGGAGGCCAGCGCCAGCTCGATCGTGCTGGCCTCCCACCGCCCGTCCCCGTCCCTGGCCGCCCGGCTGGTCCAGATCCTGCCCGAAACCGCCATCGCCTGGCGCGTCCTGGTCGGCGAGCGGCCGGGCGCGCCGGCAAGAGCCCCTTCGCACGCGGATGCGTCCCCACCCCCGCCCCCACCTGCGAGATGACCATGAAGCGTTCGACGCCGGCCTCGGCTCTCCGCCTGCTCATCCTGCTGCCCGTGGCGCTCCTGCTCGCCGGCCCGGCCGCCGCGCAAACGACGCGGTCCGACTCCGTGCTCGAGCCCGGCCGCTCCCTCGATGTCGGGCTCGATGCCTGGGAGACCGCCCGGCAGCGCGAGCCCCTGCCGTCGGGGGGCTGGTCCGAGAAGCTGCGGTTCGCCCACGAGATCGACCTGGAGGGAGACATCTCCCTCACCGGGATCTGGTCGGCCCACTACCTCACCTTCACCATCCCGGAGACCTGGGTGCTCGACGCGCCCCCGGTCCTGCACCTGGACGTGATGCGTTCTGCCCAGCTCATCCCCGAGATCTCCGCCATCACGGCCTGGGTGGATGAGCAGCCCGTGGGCACCTTCAACCTGGACGGCGAGCCGGGGACCATCTGGCAGGAGGAGATGATCCTGCCTCTGGCGGGGCGGAAGACGGTACACACCTTGCAGTTCAACGCCTACCACCGCTCGTGGATGCCCTGCGAGCTCGCCGATCACCCGGGGCTGTGGAGCCGGCTGATGGCCAGCTCCACGCTCGAGGTGCAGTACCGGGAGGTCGCCCCGGAGCGCAGCCTGGCGCGCTGGCCCTACCCCTTCGTGGACGACGCGGATCCGCACCCCTCCCGGGTCGTGCTGCTGCTGCCGGCGCTCCCATCCGAGGAGGAGCTGTTGGCGGCGGGCTACATCGCCTCGGCCCTCGGGCAGCGGTCCGGGGATCGCAAGCTCGACCTCCGGGTGCACCTCGGCAACCCAGCAGATGCCCCGGAGGGTCACCTCATCGCCATCTACAGCGGAGATCGCCCTGATTCGCTGGGAGAAGGGATCGCTGCCCTCGCCGCGGCGGACCCGGAACCGCAGGTCCAGGCGCTGGCGCCACGGCTCGTCGGCGGGCAGGAGGGCGGGGCGGGGATCCTGGCCTTGTTCCCGCGGCCCGACGACCCGCTGCGTGTCCTGCTGGCCGTGGTCGGCCGCGACGGTCGGGGCTTGCTGGACCTGGCCCGGCTGCTGAGCAGCGAGCCCGCCGACTCGCTGCCGGCCGGCCCTGCGGAGGCCATCGCCGAGGTCCCCGCGGTGGAGCCGATGGAGGCCCGTCGCTGGGAGGAGACCATGCCTCCCGAGCCGACCTTCAGCCTGCAGGACCTCGGGCTCGGGGAGCTGACCGCGGTCGGCTTCCGCGGCGGCAGCGTGTTCATCCCGCTGCGGCGCGTGCCCGACGATGTCCCGGTCGCCCAGGCCGCCCACCTCTCGCTCGTCTACTCCCACGCGGGGCAGGTGAGCCCGGCCAACTCCAGGCTGGACGTCCTGATCGGCGGGATCGCCGTGGGTGGGGTGGCGCTCGATCGGCTCGAGGGCGCGACCCGCCAGCGGCTCGAGCTGGATCTGCCCGCGCACGATCTTGCGCCCGACACCCTGCTGGAGGTGCGATTCGAGCTCGTGGGGCGCGAGGCCCCGATCTGCCTGGGCGAGACCCAGGACCCGCTCTGGGGCACCGTGCACGCCGACAGCCGCTTCGAGATCGCGCGCGCGCGGGTGCCCCGGCTGAACGACCTGTCCCTGCTGCGCCATGGCGGCTACCCGTTCGGGATCCGGCCGGACCTCTCCGAGACCCTCGTCATCCTGCCGGCGCTGCCGACCGCCCAGGACGTGCAGCTCCTCGCGTGGGTGGCGGCCGAGCTCGGGCGCGTCGCCCGGGGGAACCGCTTCGCGTACGGGCTGCGTCTGGGCGGGTTGCGGGGTGACGAGGATCGCGATCGAGACCTCGTCGTGATCGACACCGCGCCGCCGGGCAAGCTGATCCAGGCCCTGGGCCTGTTCGATCGGATGTGGTTCGCCCACGGTGACGGGGACGAGGTCGCGGTGAGCCTGGCCTCCCGGGGAAAGGTCGCCTGGGTTCCGGACGCCGGGGTCGCCTTCCTCGAGCAGCTCGCGCTGCCGTGGCGCGAGGAACGCGGCGGACTGGTGATTTTTGCGCCCAGCGCCGACCTGTTCGAGCGCGTCGGGCCCTGCGGCACCGCCCCGCCGTTGTTCGAGCGCCTCGGCGGGCGGGTCACGCGCATCGCGGCCTGCGACGACGTGGTCCAGGTCCCCCTCACGGAGGATCTCATCCAGGGTCGGCGCCCGGTCGGGCCTGATCCCCAGGCCCAGGCCGAGCAGCAGCGTGTCCTGCACCGCAGGGTCCTGCTCGGGGCGCTCGGCCTGCTGCTCGTCCTCGGCGGGGTGCTCGCCTGGCGCGCCCGGCAGCTTCGACAACGCGAGGTTCGGGAGGCCGACCTCTGATGCGGCTATCTGCCCCATGACCACGACCCATCCCGGCACCGGTACCGTCGGGCAGCGCGACGTGCGTCCCATGGGCCAGGAGGGACGGCGCCTGCTGCTGGTGGACTCCGATCCCACCTTCCCCCGGCTGCTGCAGGCCTGGTTGGCCGGGCGGGGCTGGCGGGTGGATCTGGAGGACTCGGGGCGCCGCGCGCTGGCCCACGCGACCGCGCTGAGCCCCACCCTGGTCCTGGCGGGGCTCGATCCCGGGGGGCTCGATGTGTTCGAGTTCATCGCGCAATTACGGCGTGTCGTGCCTGGTGTACCCGTGGTCTTGTGCGCACCGCACGCCGCGGTGGGGAGCTGGGACCGGGAGACGCTGGCCGCGCTGGGGATCGCGCGGGCGCTGGTGCGCCCCGTGCGTTTCCTGGAGCTGGAACGCGAGCTCCTGCGCCTGCTGGAGCCGGTGTCCGGCACCGCCTCGAGCGCGGAGTCCGACCCCGCGACCCTGCGGGATGACGGGAGCCCGAGATGCTGAGCGTGGCGGAGCGCGTCGGTCCCTGGCTGGTGGAGGCACCCCTGCCGCTGGAGGGGCTCGGCGCCGCGTTCTCGGCCCAGCGAGCCGAGGGTCCGTCCCGAGCCTGCACCTTGCTGGTGGCCCGGGTGGAGGCGCCCGCCCCGGCGGCGGAGCAGGTCGCCCTCCAGGTGCGGCCGCTGCGCGGGCTTTGCTCCGGGCGGCTGCACGGCGTGCTGGACTTCGGCTCGGACAAGGAGCGCGGCCTGGTCTGGGTCGCCCTGGAGCCCATGACTGGCCGCCCGCTGACCGCCTGGCTGGCGGAGGGTGCGCGCGCTCAGGAGGAGGTGCGCGTCCTCGTGCAGGGGCTGACCGAGGCGGTGCTGGCCCTGCGCGCCCGCGGCGTGGTGCTCGGCTGGATGAGCCCCGCCCAGGTGCTGATGGACGCCCGGGGCGAGCCCCGCCTCGCCCTGGTACCGAACGTCTTCCTCGGCGCAGGGAGCAGCGCACAGACCTCGCGATCCCTGCGTTACCTGCCCCCCGAATCCTTCGCCACGGAGGTCCAGCCTTCCGAGTCACAGACCGGTGACCTCTACGGCATCGCGGTGTTCGCGTTCGAGGCGCTGCTCGGCAGCCCCGCGTTCCAGGTCGGGACGGGTGAGCCGATGACGGTCCAGCGCCTGGCCCACCTGAAGTCCGCGGCTGGCGGGCTGGACCTGGGCAAGGCTTTTCCCGTCGCGCTTCGGCAGGCCATCTGGCTGGCCACCCACCGGGATCCGGGTCGCCGCCCGACCGACCCTGGAGCGCTGCTGGCGGCGTTCCCAGCCCCGCCGGTCGCGGTGGTGGCCTCCGACACGGAGGAGGAGGCCGAGACCGTCCGCCTCGACGAGGTCGAACTGCCGGAGCCCGAGGCGCCTGGGTGGGAGGTGGCGCCGTCGCCCTCCGGCCCCGCGGGGGACGGCGCCACCGGAACGGGCGAGGATTCGCCGCGCCTGCCCACGGAGCCCCCATCGGGATCCGACGACGATCCGCCGGCATCGGGCGCGGACGGGCCGCACCCGGGGCGCCCCCGCTTCCGCAACCTGCGCGTCCCGCCCTGGCCGCGCGTGGCGTTCGTGCTGGCCGTGCTCGGGGGACTTGGCGCCTCGTGGTTCCTGTGGTCGCGCGCGATGCGGCTCCTGCGGGATCCCTCGGCCAGCGTCTCCCCAGGCGCCGCGGCGAGCGGCGGCGAGGAACCGGGGGCGGACGGCCCCGGGCGTTCCTCCGCCTACGTCTTCCCCGATTCATGGCGCGAGCGGGTCTCGGCCCGGACGTGGAACGAGGCCAACTTCCCCGCGGGGTGGCTGGAGGCCCTCGCGCCCCGGGCCTGGCAGGCCCTGGTGGCGGGGAGCGCCCCCCAGGCCAGGTCGCCCGAGCCCCCAGACCCGCCGCCCGGCTTCCGCACCCGGGAGCTCCGCCTCGATCCCGGCCTGCGGCACGACGGACCCGTCCACCTGCCGGGGATCTGGGCCGCGGAGGAGGTGCCGTTCGGCATCCCCGACACCTGGGAGGTCTGGGGTACACCGCGCCTGCGCGTGCAGACCTCCTGGTCGCCCGGCCTGATCCCCCAGGTCTCGGCCCTCGGCGTATGGACGGACGGCCAGCCCTCGGGCAGCTTCTTCCTCGGTCGCGAGGAAGCGGGCGCGGCGTCCTTCACCGTCCCGGTGACGCTCCACGCCGCGGGTGGCTACCACCGCCTGCTGTTCGCGGGCTACCATCGCAGCGAAATCCCCTGTGAGCGCAAGGCCGGCGAAGGCCTCTGGAGCGAGGTCGGAGCGGACAGCACCCTGATCCTCCAGGTGCGCCCGCGTCCACCGGAGCTGAACCTCGCGCGCTGGCCCCGTCCCTTCGTCGATCTGCGGGATCCCGACGATCTCGACATGACCGTCGTGCTCCCACCGGCGGCGGGTCGCTCGGCGTTGCGGGCGGCCGGGCTCACCGCGGGAGCCCTCGGCCGGGAGGCCGCCTGGCACCCCGCTCGCATCGGCGCCCACCAGGGGCTGCTGGAGGACGCCCCGGCCGGGCACCTGCTGGTCTTTGCCGAGGTCGGGGGTGACCTGGCCAGCGCCATGACCGCGGAAATGCTCGCCTCGTCCGAGCCCCGGGTCGTGGCCGCCGGCCGTGCGCTCGCGGAGGGCCCGGGACCGCAGGGCGGGGTCATCGCCTTGCTGCCGCGCCCCGGCGACCCGCTGCACGCGATGCTCGCGGTGGTGGGCTTCGACGGACGAGGGCTGGAGAGCCTGGGGCTGCTGCTCGCGAGCCGGCGCGCCGCGGCCCTCATGGAAGGGCCCATCCTGCGGGTGGGCGCGGTCGAGGCCGAGGCCCCCCTGCCGGAGCGGGTCTGGCTGGACACCATCCCCCCACTGACGAGCTTCACCCTCCGGGACATGGGGCTGGGTGACCAGATGGCCACGGGGTTCCGCGGCGGGACGGTCACCCTGCCGATCCGTTCCATCCCCGACGAGCGGTTCACACCAGGTGCCGGGCGGTTGGACCTCGTCTATTCCTGGTCGGCCCAGGCGGATCCGGAGTCCTCGCGGCTCTACGTCTACGCCAACAAGGACCTCATCGGGAGCACCCCGCTGCGGCACCTGGACGGCCGGCAGCGGCAGCACCTGGTCGTGGACATCCCGGTCCAGTTGCTCGGTCCCGAGTCCACCCTGCGCGTCGCGTTCGACCTGCGGGGTCACGAAGACGACACCTGCGTGGGCGCGGCGCACAGCGCGCTGTGGGGCACGGTCCACTCCGACACCCGACTGACCCTGCCGCGCACCCCCTGGGGGCGCCTGTCCGACCTCGGGTTGCTGCGGTTCGGGGCCTATCCCTTCGGTCTGCGCCCAGATCTGTCCGAGACCCTGTTCGTCCTGCCCACCGCGGCCTCACCGCGCGCGGTGGAGGCCTACGTCGGGCTCGCCGCCGCCCTCGGACGGAAGAGCCGGGGTGATCGCCTGGCCTTCGACGTGGAGCTGCGCCCGGTGGATGCGCACACCGCCCCAGGCCGCGACCTGATCGTCATCGACGACGCGGATGGCGCGCCGTTGATCGAGACCATGGGGCTCGCGTCGCGCTACCCGGGCGACGCCCCCGAGGTCGTCCAACAGGCCGTCGCGGGCCCGGGTGGGGGCCAGGAACCCAACCTGATCCTGGAAGAACTCCCGGTTCCCTGGGACAATGAGCGCACCGCCCTCACGGTGGCGCTCGCGGGGGTGCTGCGCTGCGGCGCCACCGAGGACCTCACGCTCGAGCTGTGCGGGCAGAAGGCGGCGGTGGCCTCGTGCGGCGAGGTCCGCGCTATGGCCGGCCGGGATGCGCCCTACTCCGGCCGCCTGCCGGTCAAGGCAGGGGTGCACCGCTGGATCCGCCGCCACTACTGGTCCCTGGTCGCCTTCGCCGTCGTGCTGCTGGCGCTCAGCATGCTCGTCCGGTACCGTACGCGCACCTCGCGACGGGTGCGCGCCGCTCGGGCACGGGACGCGGCGGGGCTGGACTCCGGGTACATGTAGTTCCCGATCTCGCTCGGAGGAGCCCATGTCGCCGCTCCTGCTCCTGGCCCTCCTCGTTGCCCCCACCCGCGCCCTGGACCTCGGGCGCCTCGACCCGGGCACGGTCGCGGCGCTGTCGGCCGATGGCCCGGTGGTGGCCATGGCGCTCGACGCCCGCGGGAGGCCCGGGCTGGCCACCGCCGCGCTCTACGTGGAGGCGCCGCCGCAGGCGGTCTGGAACGCGCTTTCCAGCTTCGTGGACTACTCGGGCTGGGTGCCTCAGGTGGCCCAGGCGGAGGTCCTCGCCGCGGATGAAACCGGCGCCACCGTGGCCTACAAGCTGGCCTTCGACTTCTTCCTCACCATCCACGTGGAGTACACCCTGCGCTACCGCCGGGTCGGGCCCTGGCGCATGGAGTGGACCCAGGTAGAGGGTGATCTCGCCCGCAACGAGGGCTTCTGGGAGATCCAGCCCTGGGGCCGCGGCAGCCTGCTCTACTACGGGGTGCTGGCCGACTACAGCTCGATGCGCCTGCTCAAGGGGGTGCTGGAGGCCCAGCCCGCGCTGGAGCTGGGCATGGGAGCCAGCAGCGCGGCCGTGGTGGCTCGGGCCGTGAAGGAGCGGGTGGAGGGGCGGTAGAGGCTGGAGGCTGGAGGCTGGAGGCTGGAGGCTGGGCCACTTCGGCCCAGGGGCCTCTTTTCGGAGGTCAGCTCGGGGGCGCCGCGCGCTTGCGGGAGCGGGGCTCCGGCGCGGCGGGGGGGGCGGCCGGTGCGTCGGGTCGCCGGTCGCCCTTGAGCGGAGGCAAGAACAGGATGATGAGCGAGATCACCGCGGATAGCGCGATCACCGCCCAGAAGCCGAGGGGCGGGAGCGTCACGTTCATCCCGAACAGCCCACCGAGCACCGTGAACGGCACCGCGAACGCGCCGATGCGGACGATCATCGCCTCGAAACCGCGCTTCTCGCGGTCGGAGGCCTCCGCCTGGGCGCGCTCCTCGCGCCAGCGCGCCTCCCGCGCGAGATCGCGCTCGCGCAGCATGGCCTGCTCGTGTTTCCAGCGTCGCTCTTCGTCCTCCCGCGCCCTCCGCAGGGCCTCGGCGCTGCGG
>Ga0233425_10005405_pt1 | contig 20217 bp, 21 predicted proteins | sample Watercolumn_Towu_2_FD_181712 | JGI IMG/M metagenome (GOLD analysis project Ga0233425, IMG submission 181712) | Freshwater microbial communities from Lake Towuti, South Sulawesi, Indonesia - Watercolumn_Towuti2014_140_MG | ecosystem: Environmental > Aquatic > Freshwater > Lake | place... | reverse complement strand
GAGAAGCTGCTCGAGGACGCCTCGATCAAGCTGTCGGTGGTCGCGTCCAACATCACCGGGACGTCGTCGCGGGAGATGCTCGCTGCGCTGGTCGCCGGTGAGCGCGACGCGGCGGTGATGGCCGACCTCGCGCACTCCACCCTGCGGCGCAAGATTCCAGATCTGACCGAGGCGTTGACCGGGCGCTTCGACGATCACCACGCGGCGATCGTGGGGCAGCTGCTCACCAAGCTGGAGCAGACCGAGGCCGGTCTTCGGCGCATCGACGCCGAGCTCGAGATCCGGATGGTGCCGTTCGCGCGGCAGCTCGAGCTGCTGCGCACCATCCCGGGTGTCGGGTTGGTGACTGCGCAGGTATTCATCGCCGAGACCGGTGGAATGTCGAAGTTCGGGTCCCCGGAGCGCCTGGCCGCGTGGGTCGGTCTTGCCCCTGCGATCCACGAGTCGGCCGGGAAGCGAACGCCAGCGGGATCCCGTCGCGGCAACAAGTTCCTGACCTCGATGCTGGTCGAGGCCGCGAACTCCGCATCGCGCACGAAGAACACCTACCTGGCCTCGCAGTTCAAGCGCATCGCCTCCCGCCGCGGTCACGGTCGAGCCGCGGTCGCCGTCGCGCACTCCATGCTCGTCTCCGCCTACTGGATGCTCGTACGCGACGAGCCCTACCAAGACTTGGGCCCAGACTGGCTGTCCAAGCGCAACGACGAGGCGCACGCACGGCGCCTGGTCGCGCAGCTCGAACGGCTCGGCCACACCGTCGTGCTCCCCCCCGTCGCCTGAGCAAGGGACCGCGAAATCCGTTACGGGGCAGTTCATCCGGGCTGCGCCCGGATGCTGTCGCGCCCTCCTGCACTTCATTCTCGGGTCAGTGGACGCTGGCGATCTTGATCGGTCACCGCCGACGCGCACCCGGCGAGGAAGATCGCGGCGATCGTCCCGAAGAGCAGGCCACGGAGCGCCGTGCGCCCGACTCGGGGGTGGCGCGCACCGTGTGCCGCCGAACCGCTGGCACGTCCCCGACGCTCATGTCGACCGGTCGCCCTCGGAGCGATTCGGTCGTGTGCTGGGCTCGGCATCATCGGGCGCAAGGTGCCGAAGGCTGGTCAGCACCAGTAGGGCGGCGCCGGTGACGATGGCGGTGTCAGCGAGGTTGAAGGTCGGGAAACATCGCCAATGCAGGTAGTCGGTGACGACCCCGTCCCCGGCTCGGTCGACGAGGTTCGCGACTGCACCACCCAAGACCAGGGCGAGGGCAGCCAGCCGCTCCCGCGAGAGGGTGGCGGCGGTCCGCCAGGCGACAACGCCAACTGCGGCAGTCACGAGGGAGGTGACGGTGAGCACGAGCCAGGTCGGCGCGCCGGCCCCGACGGAGAAGGCGACCCCGGGGTTGTAGGCCAGCCGCAGGTCGACAGGGCCCACAGGGATGACTCGGTCTTGCAGCGCTGCGACCGCCCACGCCTTGGCGGCCAGGTCGACGGCGGCGACCAGCGTGACCCCCAGGGCTGCTGCGACGCGTCGCCCCGCCGGGCCGCGCGCGCCCGTCTGGCGTGCGGTCGCCGCGGTCACGGTCATCGGGCGACCGGTGCGGGACGCTCGAGGGCCACGGGCGTTCCCATGGCGGCGGCCTGCGGGAGGGGGCGGGTGCGCCCGGCGCGGACACCGTTGGCGATCACGACGACCTCAGCGATCTCGTGGACGAGCACCACCGCAGCCAGCCCCAGGGCCCCGGTCAGGGCGAGGGGCATGAGTACGACGATGATCGCCAGGGACATCCCGACGTTCTGCAGCATGATGCGCCGGGCCCTGCGGGCGTGGGTGAACGCTTGTGGCAGGTGACGCAGGTCCTCGCCCATGAGCGCGACGTCGGCTGTCTCGATCGCGACGTCGGTACCCATCGCACCCATGGCGATCCCCAGGTCCGCGGTCGCCAGGGCGGGGGCGTCGTTGACGCCGTCGCCCACCATGGCGGTGCGCCGCTGGTTGCGCAGCTGGGCGACCAGTGCGGCTTTGTCCTCCGGGCGCAGGTCGGCATGCACCTGGTCGATGCCGACCTCCCGGGCCAGGGCGGTGGCGGTCAGGGTGTTATCGCCGGTGAGCATGGCGACGTGGTATCCGTCGCGGCGCAGCTGGGCAACGACCTGCGCGGCCTCGGGTCGCAGCTCGTCCCGCACCGCGACGGCACCGAGCAGCTGCCCGGCCTCCTCGATCAGGACGGCGGTGGCACCCGCCTGCTGCATCCGCTCCACCTCGTCGGCCAGTACGCCGGACGGCACCCAGCCGGGTCGGCCGAGCCGGACCGGTCGACCGTCGAAGGTGCCGGTCAGGCCAGCGCCGGGCACGGCTTCGACGTCGGTCGCGGGGGTGACCGCCGGCACGGCGGCCAGGATGGCGCGGGCCAGGGGGTGCTCGCTGCGGGCCTCGAGGGCCGCGGCGACCTCCAGCACGCGGTCCTGGGCGTGTCCGGGGGCCGCGACGACGGCCACCACCCCGGGGGCGTTGCGGGTCAGGGTCCCGGTCTTGTCCAGCGCGACTCCGCGGATGGCGCCGAGTGCTTCGACCGCCGCGCCGCCCTTGATCAGCACGCCCTGCTTGGACGCCGCTCCCACGGCCGCGACGACGGACACCGGCACGGAAATCGCCAGGGCGCACGGTGAGGCCGCGACCAGGACCACCAGGGCCCGCTCGATCCACGTGCCGGGGTCTCCCAGGAGGCTGCCGGCGACGGCGATGAGTGCGGCGGCGATCATCACGCCAGGCACCAGCGGCTTGGCGATGCGGTCGGCAAGGCGCTGGGCCTGGCCCTTGCGGGACTGCTCGGCCTCGACGATGCGCACGATCCGCGCCAGGGAGTTGTCCTCGGCCGTGGTGGTGACCTCGACCTCCAGCACACCGGAGCCGTTGATCGACCCGGCGTACAGCGCCTGCCCAGGCCCGGCCTCCACCGGCACGGACTCACCGGTGATGGCCGAGACGTCCAGCGCGGTCCGGCCGGTGCGGATGAGCCCGTCGGTGGCGACCCGCTCGCCGGGCTTGACCAGCATCAGATCCCCGACCCGCAGCTCCGTGGGGGACACCGTGGACTCCGACCCGTTGCGCAGCACCGTGGCCTGCGCGGGTACCAGGGTCAGCAGCGCCCGAAGGCCTCGACGGGTGCGGGCCAGGGAGTACTCCTCCAGGCCCTCGCTGATCGAGAACAAGAACGCCAGCGCGGCCGCCTCGGCTACCTCGCCCAGCAGGACTGCGCCGATCGCGGCGATCGTCATCAGCGTCCCGACGCCGATCTTGCCCTTGCCCAGCCGCCGCAACGTGCTCGGCACGAACGTCCACGCCCCGACAAGCAGGGCGACCCAGTTCAGGACCAACGCAACCCCGGGCTGCTCCATGGACCCCGCGATCAGGCCGGCCAGGAGCAGGACGCCGGCGACCGCGGCGAAGCGCAGCTCGCTGACCTCCCGCAGCCGCTCGGCCTCGAGCTCCTCGGCCTCCTTGCCGGCGGTGGTGGTCTCGTCGTCGCTGCAGCCGCACGCGTCGCTCATCGTGCCGTCTCCTTGGGTGCCGGGGTCGTGTCGTGGTCGTCAGCCGCGGGGGCTGCGTAGGTCGGGCACAGCGCGACGGCGTTCCCCGTCGCCACCAGCAGGCCCTCCGCTGCGACCAACAGATCCATCAGCTCCGGACGCGTGAGGTGGTAGACCGATGCGCGGCCCTGCGGGCGGAAGTCGACCAGGCCGCACTCGCGCAGGCAGGCCAGGTGGTTGGAGACCGTCGACTGGCCCAGCCCGAGCGCGGCGCACAGGTCCACAACGCGTGCCTCGCCCAGTGCCAGTCGGCGCACCAGCGCCAGCCGGGTGGGATCGCTCAGGCCGCGGAACAGGGCGACAGCAGGGGCCAAGGCAGCGCGGTCCGCCACATCAGAACTTGCGGCAATCATCTGCATACACTGATGATACATGAACGAAGTGATGGTTGGGAGACGGGGATGGGGGGACGCGCCGTGTGATGAACCGGGCAGACACGCTGCTGATGAACAACCCGGCCCGGGCCCGGCTGCAACGAGCCTACGAGGTGCCGCTCCTGCAACGGCTCGGCGCTGCGTTCGGTGGATGTGAGGTAGTCGAGATCGGCTGCGGACGGGGAGTCGGGACCCAGCTCATGCTTGAGCGGATGGGCGCGGCCCACGTGAGCGCCCTCGACCTGGACCCGGCGATGGTCGACCGCGCGCGGCGCCGGCTGTCCCGATTCGGCGCCAGGGTGGACGTACAGGTAGGCGACGCGTGCCACCTGCCGCTCGACGACGAGAGCGTAGACGCGGTGGTCGACTTCGGCATCATCCACGACGTACCAGCTTGGCGAGAGGCCGTCGCAGAGGCGGTACGGGTGCTGCGGCCGGGAGGGCAGTTCGTCTTCGAGGAGGTCACCCGTCACGCGCTGCAGCGGCGGTCCTACCGCACCTTCCTCGAGCACCCCGAGCACGACCGGTTCAGCGCCGAAGAGTTCGTGACAGAGCTCGAGCGGCACGGGTTCGACTTCCCCCAGCCGCCGGTCACCCGGTTCTTCGGCGACTTCGTCATCGGCGTCGCGGTCAAGGCCACGCCCCCCACCGGACCCTCGCGACCATGAGCGGATATGCGCTCGTTCAGTTCACGCTCTTCGCGGTCTGGGCGCTGCTCGCCGGGGTCGGCGGGCTGCTGCTCCAACGTCACCGCACCGGCGACAGCGGCTTCCGGTTCGCCGCGGCGCCTCGCGGCTCAGAACAGTGGTGGGCCAACCGGATCTTTGCCGCCGGGAGCGTGGCCGTCGGCATCGGCGCACCGCTGGCCGACCTCTTGGGGCTGACCGTCGGCGGCGCGCTCGACAACACACGCCTGCATGCCGCTGGGGTCGTCGTCGCGGTATTCGGGATCAGCCTGACCTGCGCGGCGCAGCTCGCGATGGGCGCTTCCTGGCGCATCGGTGTCGACCCGGCCGAGCGAACCGCACTCGTCACCGGCGGGCCGTTCCGCCTGGTCCGCAACCCCATCTTCAGCGCCGCCATCCTCACCTTCACCGGCCTCGCCGCGACCGTGCCGAACGCCGTCGCCCTCGTGGGGCTCGGACTCGTCGTGATCGGGATCCAAATCCAGGTCCGCAGGATCGAAGAGCCGTACCTCCGCTCGGTCCACGGACGGCACTACCAGCAGTACGCCGCGCGCGTCGGACGCTTACTCCCCGGCATCGGCCGGCTACGAGCCCCTCGGCCGTGAGCACGACCCGGCAGCCTCCCAACCGCTGATACCACCCCCTGAAAGGCAGAAGATGGACCTCGCGATCGCCGCTGTCCAAGCCGTCGGCCTGTTCATCGTCACCAACATCGACGACATCATCGTGCTGTCGCTGTTCTTCGCACGCGGCGCCGGCGCACGGGGCACCACCGCCAAGATCACCGCAGGCCAATACATCGGCTTCGGGGCGATCCTGGTCGCATCCATCCTCGTCACCTTCGGCGCCAGCGCCTTCCTCCCCGAAGACGCGATCGCCTACTTCGGGCTCATCCCACTCCTCCTCGGCCTTTGGGCCGCCTGGAAGGCCTGGCGCACCGACGACGACGATGACGATGACGAGAAGGTCGCCGGCAAGACCGTCAGCGTCTGGACCGTCGCGGCAGTGACGTTCGCCAACGGTGGGGACAACATCGGCGTCTACGTCCCGGTCTTCCTCAGCGTCGGCAACGCGGCCATCGCCGCCTACGCCGCCGTCTTCCTGGCCCTGGTCCCCGTCCTCGTCCTGGCAGCGAAGTTCGTCGCCACCCGCCGCCCGATCGCCGAGGTCCTCGAGCGCTGGGAGCACGTCCTGTTCCCACTCGTCCTCATCGGCCTCGGCATCGTCATCCTCATCGAAGGCGGCGCCTTCGGACTCTAGGCGCGCGCGCCTCCCGCCCCACGCGCGGTGTTGCACCAACGAACGTTTCCGCAACACCCACCAGAGCTCAGCTGGCGCGGGGTCGTCGAGGAGGCCCACGATGTAGCGGAACTGGGTACACCTCTTACGACTCCGGCAAGGCACTGCGAGCCTCGGGCGTGCTGGCCTCGATGGGTGCGGTCGGCACGGCTTGTGCGAGTCGTTTTTCGCGACCCTGAAGGAGGAGATGGTCTACCGGCGGCCCTGGCCGACCCGCCACGAGCTGGAGATGGAGGTCTTCTCCTACATCGAAGGCTTCTACAACCCCGTCCGCCGGCACAGCCGCCTGGACAACCTCAGCCCCATCGACTACGAAGAGAACCTCACGACCCGAACGACACAGATAGAGGCGTCCGCTGACTGGGGTCACTTCACTCCTCGAACGACTCGAGACCTTCCACCTGGCCGTCGTCGACCAGGTCAGCCGGCCAGACCGTCCCAACTCCTAGGTCGACGTAGCCGCCACGCTGGTCGTGCAAGACGTCGCCGAGCGTGTCGGGCTCCACGCGAGCGGCACGCAGCCGGTGACGGTGTCTTCATTGGAGGCTCAATGACACCCTGGGCGAGACAGTCGTGACGACCCTACACTAGGCTCGATCGTCGTTGGACGCTAGCATCGTGATATGCCGATGAATCGCTCCTCCACCAACGTCTCACCTGAGCTTGAACTCGCCGACGGCGCCTGGGTGGCCGAGACGCAGTCGTTGGCTGCGGCCGCGAGCTTGTTCCGCGGGCTGGGCGACCAGTCGCGTCTGGCGATTTTGGGGCATTTGATGCTGGGTGAGCACAGGGTGGTTGATCTGACGGATCACCTGGGGTTGGCGCAGTCGACGGTGTCTGCGCATCTGCGCTGTTTGCTGGATTGCGGCATGGTGCAGGTTCGAGCTGATGGGCGCGCGTCGGTGTACTCGTTGACCGTGGAGCCTGAGGTGTTGGGGTTGCTGCGAGCGGCGGAGATGCTGTTGGCCGCGACGGGCGATGCCGTAGTGCTGTGCCCGCGCTACGGGACGGACGCGGCGCGATGAGCTCGTCGACCGCCGTCCATCCTGCGGCGCTCACTGCTGAGAGGCGCCGGGTATTGGGTCGCCGGGCCCAGGCCCTGGCGGCGACGTCGGTCGTCTACAACTCCGCTGAGGCCGTGGTGGCGATCGGGGCCGGGGTCGCTGCGTCGTCGGTCGCTCTGGTCGGATTCGGGCTCGACTCGATCGTGGAGATGTCCACGGGTCTGATCATCCTGTGGCAGTTCCGCCACCGGATTCCTGAGGCACGCGAGCGACAGGCGCTGCGGTGGATCGCGGTCTCGTTCTTCGCGCTCGCCGGCTATGTGAGTTTCGAGTCGTTGCGGTCCCTGGCCGGCGGCGAGGGCGCGGCCCCTTCGACCGTTGGGATCGCGCTTGCCGCGGTTTCCTTGGTGGTGATGCCGTTCCTGTCCTGGGCGCAGCGCCGGACCGGGCGTCAGCTGGGGTCGACCACAGTCGTCGCGGACTCCAAGCAGACCTTGCTGTGCACCTATCTGTCCGCCGTCCTGCTCATCGGGTTGGTTCTGAACTCCACGTTGGGTTGGTGGTGGGCGGACCCGCTCGTGGGTCTTGTCGTTGCGGGGCTCGCGGTGAAGGAGGGCCGGGAGGCCTGGCGCGGCGACGCGTGCGCGTGCGGGCCCGTCCTCTCGGTGATGGATGCGGGCGCGTGCAGCTGCGACGGGGACGGATGCCAGTCATGACCGGCCACGACCACAGCCACGGACCGTCGATCAGTGCCGGCGGTATGCACCGCAAGCGGTTGCTGATCGTGCTGGGCATCACTTCGACGGTGCTGGTCGCCGAACTTGTCGGCGCTCGACTCACCGGCAGCCTGGCTCTGCTTGCCGACGCAGGGCACATGTTCACCGACGTCGCCGGCATTCTGCTCGCGGTCCTCGCCGTCACGTTCGCGTCGCGGCCCCCGACCCCTGAACGGACCTTCGGCTACTACCGGTTGGAGATCCTCGCCGCGGTCATCAACGCCATGCTGCTCTTCGGCGTCGCCGCCTACATCTTGTGGGAGGCGTGGCAGCGGTGGAATGCGCCGCCGGAGGTCGAGGGCGGGCTGATGCTCGTCTTCGCGGCCGTGGGCCTGGTGGCCAACATCGTCGGCCTGCTGGTCCTGCGCGATGGGGCCAAGGAGAGCCTGAACATCAGGGGCGCCTACCTGGAGGTGCTCGGCGACATGCTCGGGTCGGTCGCCGTTATCGTCGCCGCGATCGTCATCGCGACGACGGGTTGGTTGCGTGCTGACGTGGTCGCATCGGTGGCCGTCGCCTTGATGATCCTGCCGCGTACCTGGACATTGCTGCGCGAGGCCGTCGACGTCCTGCTGCAGGCAACGCCCAAGAACGTCGATCTGGGCGTGGTCCGCGAGCACATCCTGGGAATACCCGGGGTGATCGGCGCGCATGACCTGCACGCCTGGACGCTCACCTCGGGTCTGCCGGTGCTGTCGGTCCACGTGGTCGTCCAGGATGACGCCCTCGCCGACGGTGGTGCCGCGCGCATCCTCGACGACCTCGCCGACTGCCTCGAGGAGCACTTCGACGTCGAGCACTGCACCTTCCAGCTCGAACCGGCCAGCCACGCCGAACACGAGTTCCACACGCATGCCTGATGTGGAGCCGGCCTGCCCACCCGTGGAGTCCGCTACACACAAGCCGGAACTCTTCTTCCTCCTTCCGCGTTGACCGCATGAGCGGTGCCCCACCGACCATCCAGCCCCCCGATGAAAGGACCGCTTCGTGCCTGCCGACGAGAGCCGACAGCCGACGAGCAAGAAGAAGACCCCGGCGCAGAAGGTGGCGGACCTGCGTCGCGAGCAGGCTCGCCAGGACCGCCGGCGGGCACGGATGATCTGGGTTCCCGTGACCGCTACGCTCGTCGTGCTCGGCGGGGCGGTCGCCTGGTCGCTGTCGACCAACAGCGCTGCGAAGGACCTCAGCGCCGTGCAGTCGTTCACGGTGCAGCAGGGACACACCGACGCGAAGGTCACGTACGAGCAGTCACCACCCGCGGGGGGCGAGCACGCACCGGCCTGGCTCAACTGCGGGGTCTACGACTCTCCCGTGCCGAACGAGAACGCCGTCCACTCCCTGGAGCACGGCGCGGTCTGGGTGACCTACAAGCCTGACCTCCCGGCCGAGCAGGTCAGCGCTCTCAAGGAGCTGCTCAGTGGCCCCTACGACCTGCTCTCGCCCTACCCAGGGCTCGAGGCCCCAGTGGTCGCCTCGGCCTGGGGCAAGCAGCTCACTCTCGACAGCTCCGACGATGCCAGGCTCCCCGCGTTCCTCAAGGCCTACCGGCAAGGCGCTCAGGCCCCCGAGCCCGGAGCCGCGTGCACCGGCGGCACAGATGGCACCGATGGCACCACTGCCGCACCGTCGATGGACGCCCCGGTGACCGCCCCGTGAGCCGACAGGGCGTCGTTCCCGCTATCGACGAACCGGGAGACGAACTCACGCAGCGTCGCGGACGAACGCGGTGGGTGGGACTGGGACTCGCTGTGACCGCTGCACTCGTCGTCGGCGCTATCGGCTTCCTGACCCTGGGTTCCCGCCTGCCCTCGGACACCAGCCCGGAAGCCGGATTCGCACGGGACATGCAGGCCCACCACGCCCAAGCCGTGGAGATGGCGTTCCTGCTGCGCGATCGAACAGATGACGCCACCCTGCGCACGATCGCCTTCGACATCATCACCACCCAGCAACAGCAGATGGGGCAGATGTATGGCTGGCTGCGCATGTGGGGACTGCCCCAGTCAACCTCACGACCCGCCATGGCCTGGATGGCCGACGGGTCCGGTCACAGCGCCATGGACATGGACGACACGGCCCCCACCGGTGCGATGACGCCTGCAGAGATGCCGGGAATGGCGACGCGCGAACAAATCGACAGGTTGCGCCAGGCGGACGGACCCGAGGCGGAGGTTCTCTTCCTCCAGCTCATGATCAAGCACCACCGAGGCGGCATCGACATGGCCCAGGCGGCACGGGACCTGGCATCCGACGACAACGTCATCCTGCTCGCCGACCGGATCGCATCGTCGCAGGCAGCCGAGATCCAACAGATGGAGCAACTGCTGCAGGACCGTGAGCAGCGTACCGGCTAACGGGTCTTGCGCCCTCCGGCTCCCATGGTGATCGCCGAAGCCGAGTCGGCGGTCGCGTCCGGGCGAGGCAGTCAGCGTCTCCCGCATGTTCTGTGACGCATGCGTGGAGTCACTCAGGACAAGCGGTCTCGGGTCCACCTAGCCAGCGTTCGATGAGGACTGCACGGCTACCTCGTCGCCTTCCCGCCCAGGGTGGCGTGCTCCACGTCAGGTTGCCGCATGGATCCCGCGCCCGTCTCAGGCGCCGTGCCTCGGGGGCGGAACAGCCAGACCTACAGATATGCCACGACAGCAGTCGGAAGGTCGATATGGAAGGTGGTGCCAAGCCCAGTTCCGGCGCTGGTGGCGGTGAGTTTTCCACCGTGATCCTCGATGATGGCGCGGGCGATAGTCAGGCCCAGCCCGCTGCCTGAGCCGTCCTCGGACTTACGGGAGGGGTCCACTCGATGGAACCGATCGAAGATGCTCTCGAGGTGGGCGGCTGGTACACCGTCGCCGTCGTCCTTCACGGTGATGTACGCATGAGCGTCGGAAGCTGTCACGGCGAGGTACACCTGGCTTCGGGTGTGGCGTAGGGCGTTGTCGAGAACGTTTGCGAGCACCTGCTGCAGGCGGACCTGGTCGGCCAGGACCGGAATCGGGGTGTTGGGGACCGAGCAGTCCAGTGCGATGCCGGACTGCTCGAAGCGGGGCGCCGCGGCGGATGCGGCGGCCCGGGCGATCGCTCCGACGTCGCAGGGCTGCAGCTGCATGTCGAGGGCGTGTTCTGCCGCGAGCGCTGCCTCCCGCAAGTCGCCCGACAGGCGCCGCAGGCGAGCGATCTGGTCCCTCATAGTCTCGAAGGTCCCGGGTGCCGCTGGCAGGACGTCGTCCTCCAACCCGTCGACATAGGCCTCGAGGGTCGCCAGGGGGGTCCGCAACTCGTGCGCTAAGTCGCTCAGGAGTTGTCGGCGGGTGGCCTCGGTGTTGGCAAGGCGGGTTGCCATCTCCTCGAACGTGCTTGTCAGTCGTGAGATCTCGCTGGAGAAGCCAGCGTCCGGGACCTTCACCTGGAAGTCGCCCGAGGCCAGGGTTTCGGCCGCGTCCGCTAGCTCCTCTATGGGATGCGCGACCCTGCGGACGATAAACCAGGACGCTGCGCCGGCGGCCAGCAGGGACACCACCGCAGAGAGGAGCAGCGCGAGGGCGAACGATGTCGCGAACGCCTCTTCTGCATGGTGCAGGACCAAGGGGTCGGTCTCGCCGGTTTGAGCCAGGTGGTAGTGGAAGAGCGGTGGGGCCAGGACTATCGCTGCCCCGATGAGGGCGAGGGCGCCCACTGCGATCACCAGGACCTGCGCCGTCATGAGCCTCGTGGCGAGGCGGGCGGGTCCGCGTGTGGATGTCACCCGGTCCCCATGCCGTATCCCACGCCTCGCACGGTGCGGACGAAGCGAGGCTCCGCCGCGTCGTCCATGAGCTTGCGGCGCAGGTGGCCGACGTGTACGTCCACGACATGCTCGTCGCCGTACCACTCCCCGCCCCACACCGACTCGATGATCTGCCCGCGGGTGAACGCGGATCTCGGGCGTTCGGCGAGTGCTGCGAGGATGTCGAACTCTGTCCGTGTCAATTCGACAGGGTGCCCGTCGACCGAGACGGTGCGGGCGTCTGTGTCTACGGACAACGCGCCGATCGTGATGGCCGCTCTGGGCTCTGACGGGGGCGCGGCGCGCGGTCGACGCAGCATTGCTTTGGCTCGGGCGATCAGCTCGCGCGGGGAGAACGGCTTCACGATGTAGTCGTCCGCCCCCACCGACAGCGCCACGACCTTGTCCGTCTCGTCATCTCGTGCTGTGAGCATGAGCACGTAGGCGTCGGTGAACGTCCGCAGGCGGCGGCAGACCTCAACGCCGTCGAAGCCCGGAAGCATCAGATCGAGGACCACCAGGTCGGGGCGCAGCGCAGCCGCCTGCTCCACGGCCCCGGGGCCGTCATGGGCGAGATGCACGACGAAACCTTCCCGCTCGAGGTAGCTCGCCACTACCTTGGCGAGCGGGACCTCGTCCTCGACGACGAGGACTACCCCGAGACTCTCCATGCCTCCAACCCCTTTCCCTCGCACATGCGAGCATGGCATCTCCTTGCTGCAATGTCGCCGCGTACCGCTGCGCGCGGTGAGGTCGGCGCCCACGCAATGGCCCGGTGGGGCGCGCTCCTAGTGGGACAGTCCACTGATCCGCACAGAGAAGGTCTTCCCACCGTCCTGGGAATGGACCACACGGTCGCCCACCAGGGCCGCGACGTTGTCCGCACTCACGGCCAGCGCTGCTGGCTGGCCCCCGACCGAGCCGCGCGTCTGCCAGGTGGCTCCCGCATCGGTCGAGGCCATGACGGCTCCATCGGGTGCGAGGCCCAGCAGACCGGACGGCGTCCAGGAGATGAAGGCGATCAACGGAGCCGCAGGCAGCGGCACCCATGAGCCGCCCTGATCCTGGGATGAGATCGGCCCGGACTGCGTCGTGGCCACGGCCCGGGTCGGGTCGACCGGGTCGACTGCCAGGTCGAAGACGCCCGGGTTGTCCAGTCGGGTCCAGGTGGCCCCGGCGTCGGTGGAGCGCAGCAGCGTGTCCCCGTGCGCCGGGATGCCCATCACCGTCGTCCCCGAGGCTGCGAGCCGGTGGAAGTCCACCTCTCCGGCAAGGCTGAGCGTCGTCCAGGTCCGCCCGTCCGGAGACGCGCGAAGGCCCAGATCGGACGGCAGCTCATCACCTGGTGCGGGGTGCCCCGACGCGAGCCACTGCTGGCCGTCGTAGGTCAGCCCCATGGCGTCGAACGGCGTGTCGCTGATCAGTTCGGGCTGCTGTCCGGGGACTTGCCGGTACAGGCCTTGGTGGGTACCGAGGAGGAGCGCGTCACCGTCGAAGGCGAGGTTGTGCACGTGCTCCCACGCTGCGCCGGCGACGTCGACGGCGGGCTCGGTGCCGGTCGCGCTCGCCGCCGGAGCGGCGCTGGTGGTGCTCGGGGTGGCCGCGCCGGGGGCCGTGCTGGCGCCGCAACCGGCGAGGGCGAGCACGCCGGCGGCTGCGAGGACCGTCAGACGTGCGCCTCTCATCCGGCCAGCAGCTTCTGCATCGTGGCGATCTCGGCGGTCTGCCCCGCGACGACGGCCTCGGCCAGCTGCTTGACCTCGGCGTCGCTGGTGGTCGACAGCACCTGGTTGGCCATGCTGATCGCGCCCTGGTGGTGGGCGATCATCATTTGCAGCCACATGCGGTCGAAGTCGGCTCCCTTGGCGGCCATGAGGGTCTGCATGTCTTCGTCGCTCATCATGCCGGAGGAGGTCATGCCTCCCATGTCCATGCCTGAGTGGTCCATGGAACCGTCCGAGGCGGTGGCGCCGTCCATCTGCTCGGGGGCGCCCCACGCGGACAGCCATGCCTTCATCTGGGCGATCTCGGGGTCCTGCGCGGCCTTGATGTCCTCCGCGAGCTGGGTGATGTTCGGGTCTGTGGTCTGAGCCAGGGCCAGCTCGGCCATCTCCAGAGCTTGCTGGTGGTGCGGGATCATCAGCTGGGCGAAGGCGATGTCAGCGTCGCGGCCGGTCGCGGCCTGCGCTGACGAGCCTGAGCCTGAGCTCATGTCCATGCCTGACATGTTGGTGCTGGAGCCGCAGGCGGCCAGGGCGAGGGCGAGTGCCAGGCCGGTGGCGGCCAGGGCGAGGGGGCGTCGGGCGCTCATGGCGTTCGGTGTCTCCTTGCGGTGGTCGTCGCCGGAGCACGGTGCCCCGACGTGGTGGATCGTGCGAGGTCAGGTGGTGTAGTCGAGGCGGGTCATCATCCCGGCCTCCATGTGGACGGCGGTGTGGCAGTGCAGCATCCACTGGCCGGGGTTGTCGGCGAGCACGGCGAGATCGACCGAGCCCATCGCCGGGACGAGGACGGTGTCCTTGCGGGTTCCGGTGCCGCCCGCTGAGCCGAGTTGGAACGTGTGCCCGTGCAGGTGCACCGGGTGGGCCATCATCGTGCGGTTCTTGACTCGCAGCCGGGTCGTCTGACCGGCGGCGACGGTGAGGGGGATGGTCTCGTCGTAGGTGCGGCCGTTCATGGTCCAGACGTAGGGCGCCATGGAGCCGCCCAGCACGAGGTCCTGGGTCGACTCTGGGTCCTTCCAGGGCAGAGCGGCCCCCGGTGCAGCTCCGAGCGCGTCTGCGGTGAGGGCGTATCCCGACAGCTCGGGGGGTGTGAAGGACTCGCCCGGGGCGGCGCCGGAGGCGGTTCGCACCAGAGCCCTGGCCAGACCGGGCTTGCCCGAGCGGCGGGCGACGAAAGGGAACACCCCGTCGCCGAGGGTGACTGTGGCGTCGTAGCGCTCTCCCATCCCGAGGCGCAGCAGCGTGGCTGGGACGGGGTTCACCGGGTAGCCGTCGGTGTGGGTGACGCTCATCGTGTGACCGGCCAGCGCGACGTCGAAGACCGAGTCGGCGGCGGCGTTGATGATGCGCAGCCGCACCTTCTGCCCCGGCTTGGCCTCCAGCACGTCCGGGTCCGCCGGGGCGCGGCCGTTGATGACGTACAGGGAGTAGTCGACGTCGCCGCCGTCCATGCCCATGCCGTCCATGCCCGAGCCGCCCATCCCCATGCCGTCCATGCCCATCCCGTTGCCGTCCTTGCCGGCCGCGACGAGCGCGTCGTAGGTGTCCATGAGGGACGGCCCGAACCCGTCGGACCAGTCGTCGAGCACCAGGATCCACTCGTGGTCGTAGCCGCCGGGCTCGTCGGCCGCCTCCACGATGAACGGCGCGTACAGGCCGCGGTCGACCTGGGCGCCGTGGTGGGGGTGGAACCAGTGGGTGCCGGCGTCGGGGACGACGAAGTCGTACTCGAACGCCGCCCCCGCGCCGATCTCCGGCGTGGTCAGGCCGGGAACGCCGTCCATGTCGTTGCGGATCGCGAGGCCGTGCCAGTGCACGCTGGTCGCCTCGGTCAGGCCGTTCTGGACCAGCACCTGCACGCGGTCGCCGACGGTGGCGCGGATCGGCTTGCCGGGCACCGAGTCGCCGTAGGCCCAGGTGGTGACGACGCGGCCGGCGAGGTCGACCTGAAGCGGCGCGGCGGTGAGCGTGACCCGGCGGGTCCGGCCCGTCGTGGGACGGCCGCTCTCGGCAGCCTCGACCGCGGAGGCGAGCGACTGCGGGTTCGTGCCAGCGCCGCCGCCCGCGGAGCAGCCGGCGAGCACGCCGATTGCACCGACGCCCAAGGCGCCGGTGAGGATCTGGCGGCGGCTCAGCGACGCGGTCATGTTCGTTCTCCTCCCGCAGGCGCCTCCAGCACCCGCTCGTACAGCATCGGTGCCGCACATCTCGCTCCTGCCCAGGACCGATGAAGGTTCGATGAAGGTCCGCCGCTCGGCCTGGTGAGCCGCTCCAGGGACCATGAGAGTGATGCTTTCTCTGCCGGAAGGGAAGGGAATCGCGATGACGGGCGCGCAGTGGTTCGTTACTGCGCTCGTGCTGCTCGCGATCGGGGTGGTCGTGTTCGGATTGGCGACGGGTCGGTTGGACCGACGGGCTGAGGGCTGCTGCCCGGCTGACCCCGCCAAGGACCTCAGGATGCGTGGCGCCGGACACGATTCGTAGCGCCGTGCGTCGCAGCCTGTTCCTGACCTCCCGTGCTGCGTCTTGCGCAGGGAACCCGTCTTCGTCGGATCTTCATCGAAGCATCGCCTCGCCTTGACCCTAGGCGCTGATTCTGGATCTGACAGAGGCCTAAGGAGGACCGGATGATGTACGACTGGAACGGCGGTTGGGGCAGCTGGGTGTCGATGGGAGCGATGATGCTGCTGTTCACTGGCGCCGTGATCGCGCTAGCGGTGTGGGCAGCTGTGTGGGCGACGAGATCCAGCACGTCGCACCGGTCGTTCGAGGACCCGCGCGCCGTCCTCGACCGTCGCCTGGCTTCAGGCGAGGTCGATGCCGACGGTTACGCGCAGGCTCGGCGACTCCTGGACGGCAAAGCTGCTGGCGCCCGCTGAATGTGCGGTGTGCCGAGGAACCCGTCCAGGCGGTGCTCCCCTGAGTGTGGGCGCTCGGTTGCCCGCTGCGATCTCTTGAGCGCCCGCGCTGGTGCCTCGGCTCTGGGCGACCGAGGCGGACGTCGATGAGTGCGTGGGTGCTCGCAGACGCAGCGGCCCTGATCGTTCGTTCTGAGGCGGTCGTCGGGGTCTCCCTGGCCGCGGCGGCGACTGCCAGGGTGGCTGAGCCTGCCCTGCTGGCTCGGGCGACGGATCCCGCCTACACGTGGCGTGAGGCGTTGATCGCGGGTGCCCATGGCGCTCCGCTGAAGCAACAGCCCGACGGGCGGGGGCGCATCGGGCAGATGCGCATCGTCGCGGCGTTGGCTGTCCTGGGGTCGATCGCTGCACTTGTCCTGGGCGGCCAGCGCTCCGGGGTGGGCGGCGTGCTCGGAGTTGCGGCCGCTGTGGCGGCCGCGTGCGTCGTCCTCGCGTTGGGAGTCCGCCGCGTCCGTGCACTTCCCCCCATATCGACGGGCCTGGGCCAGGCGCGCCGGTTGCCGCACATCCTCGGGTTGGGGGCCGGCGCCGAGGCCGTGGCGTTGACAGCGATCGGCGCCGCAGTTGCGGGCGTGGCCGTTGTGTCGCAGGTGCCGGCGCTGATCCCGATCGAGGTGGTCAGCATCGTGATCACCGCCCGGCTCGTCCAGGTCCTGGGCGCGCCACGGACCACGAGCCTCGCGCTGGCTGCCGCTGCCCTCGTGCTGCTCCTCGCAGTCGCCGGCCTGCCTGCAGATGCCGGCCTGGCTGCGGCCGTGCTGTGGTGGGCCGGTTGGCTCCTGGGCGGCGCGGTGCTGCTGCTGCTGGCACGCCAGCCCTTGCCAGAGGCCGACTCCGAGGAGGCCTTGTCGCGCGATGGCGCCCGCCTGGCCCACAGGGCGGCCTTCGCCGTTTTGTCGATGGTCCCCGGCCCCGTCCGCAGCTACCTGCGCCGCCGCGTCTTCGACTCCATGTTCGCCGTTTCTGCCGACCCATGGGACTACACGGCCTCCTACGAACGGCGCAAGCAGCAGCACCTGGTCGCCTCGCTACGAGGCCGCTACTCCACGATCGTCGAGATCGGCTGCGCCGACGGGCACAACGTCGAGGCCATCGCCCGGGCATGCCCCGAGGCCATGGTCCTGGGGACCGACGTGTCCGCCGTGGCCTTGGACGTCGCGCGACAGCGGACTGAGGCAATCGGCAACGCTGACGTCGTACCGCCCGACGAGGTCGCGGCACGGTTGGGGCACGTCACGCAGGCGGAGTGCATCGTCCTCGCGGAAGTCTTGTACTACCTCGTCACGGTACGGGCCATGCGGGATGCGTTCGGCGCTCTGGCCGCCACCGCGGGCGAGCCGCGGGACTTCCTCATGCTGCACGGTGCCGGCGACGGCCAGGTGCTCCACCGCCGGGCTGCGCGTGCGCTCGGGCTCGACATCGTTCACGAGCAGACCGTGGAGGACCCGGTACGCCCGTTCGTGCTCACGCTGGCTCGCACCACGTCGGCGGGCCTTCTCTAGTGCCGGTCACCGTCGTCACGCTTCGGGCACCCGCCTTCGCCAGCAGCCGCAGGCCCAGCACCTCTCCAGGTCGGGATCGCCTTGCGCCACGCCTCGCAGGTGCTCTGGTCGGCGGTGCACTGACGGCGACGGCTTTCCCAGCGACGGCGTGGTGGTGGGCCGCGCCGGCGGGCGTGGCCGTGCTCGTCCTGACGGTGTCAGGCGCGCGGCTACATCTCCGCCGCGCGGCGTTCCTCGGGGCCGTGGCGGGCTCGGCGTTCGCACTTTCCACCGTGAACTGGCTGTCCACGGTGGCACCGGAGGCGCTGGTCGGCGTCGTCGCCTACTTCGCCGTGTGGTGGGCGTTGCTGCTCGCCTGCTTGTCCATCGTGCTGCGCCGGCACGGCGGGCTGCTGCTGGTACCGATGGTGTGGGTCCTCGTCGAGTGGCTTCGTTCGGGTTTCCCCTTCGGCGGGTTCCCCTGGGCGCGCCTGGGCTTCGCCGCGTTGGACGGTCCCTGGGGGTGGCTGATCCCTTACTTGGGCGTGTACGGCCTGAGCTTCGTGCTGGCAGCAGTCGGCGCGTGCCTCGCCGGCGTGCTGCTGAGGGGCCGACGTCAGGGCGGCCCGGCCGTGGTGGCAGCGGGTGCGGCCTTGGCGGTCCTGGCGGCTGCTGGCCCGTGGCTCGACCGGGTGGGAGCCTCCGGGCGGCAGCACGATGCGCCGACCGAGCTGCTCGTCGCGGTGGTCCAAGGCGGCCCTCAGCAGCCCGGTGCCTCGCCGTCCCAGCCGCGGGCGGTCCTGGAGGCCCACGCGCGGGTGACAGGAGAACTGGCGGCCCGTTCCACGGAGCAGCTAGACCTGGTGGTCTGGCCCGAGAACGCGGCGGACATCGATCCGCTCCAGGACGAGTGGGCCGGGCAGGCCGTTCAGGACGCCGTGGACGAGGTGGGAGCGCCCGTGGTCGTGGGCGCCGTCGTCGAATCGCCCGACGGGACTGGGCGGGTGCTCAACCAGGCCATCCTGTGGCAGCCCGGCTCGGGACCGGGGTCGGCGTACACCAAGAGCCGACTCGTGCCCTTCGGTGAATACGTGCCGTTCCGCTCCGTGCTCGCATCCATCGTCCCGTCATTGGCCCGGGTGCCACGAGACATGGTTCCTGTTGAAGCGTCGCCTACCCTCGACGTCGGACCGGTTCGGGCAGGTGTACTCCTGTGCTATGAGGTGGCCTTCGACGACAAGGTTCAGGCCGCAGTTCGGGAAGGGGCGGGTCTCCTGCTGGTTCCGTCGAACAACGCCACCTACTCGGGCAGCTCTCAGCCCCTCCAACAGCTGGCCATCGAGCGTTTCCGGGCGCTGGAGACAGCGCGCGCGGTGCTGGTCGCCTCGACGACCGGCGTGAGCGCCCTCATCTCGCCCTACGGCGAGGTTATGGACCGTCTTGAGGACGGAGACTCGGGGTGGCTCAGCGGTCGGGTGCCGGTCTCGGAGGGAGCCACTCCGGCGGTGAGCTTCGGAGCGGCGATCGGCGGCGTCCTCGCTGCGGGCGGGGCGGTGGCGATCCTGCTGTCCGCGCTGCGGCCCGCGACGGGAGCGCGGCCGACCCGGCACCGTCCCGCGAGCCGCAGGAGGCACGGTCCTAGTCGACGTACGGGCTGGCGTGCAAGGAGTTGACATGCGCCCTGCGAGCCAGCCGCCATCACAAGGGCCCGACGGGGGTGGTGGATTCAAGGCACGGTCGCCACCGACTTGTGGTTCGGTCCCGTTCAGGCTCGCCGTGAGAACTTCGGCGGGGGTGTGGGAGCCGATGGTGTGCCGCTGGTTCTGCAGCGTCTAGATTCCTGGTTTCTGGTGTCTGACATCGGGAGGCAGGAGTGGGAATCGGGGGGTTACCTGCCGGAGTTTCGGCGCAAGGTGCTCGACCTGGTCGAGGCGGGCCGCAGCGTTGCCGATGTCGCGCATGACCTGGAGATCAGCGCGCAGTCGATCTACACATCGCGACGCCAGGACCGCGTCGATCGGGGTGCCCCACCTACGGCTCCGCAGGGTCCACGCCGAGTTGCGGCTCGGCCACGGGATCGCGGTGAGCCACGGTTCGGTGGACAGGCTGATGAGGCGCGCCGGCATCGCCGGCGCGACCGGAGGGCCGAAGTGGAAGCGGATCAAGCCTGACTCAATCGCCGCCGAGCATGTCGATCGGCAGTTCAGCCGTTCGGGTCCCAATCAGTTGGGTCACGGACGTGACGGAACATCCGACGCGGGAAGGCAAGTTCGACTGCGCTGTCGTGCTCGACATCTACTCCCGCCGAGTCGTCGGCTGGGCGATCGACTCCTCACCCAATGCGGCGCTGGTGACCAACGCGCTCGGGACGGCAATCGATGCCCGCCGATCACCGTCAGGCACAGAGATCCACTCTGACCAAGGCACGGTCTTCGGTTCCTGGACCTTCACCACGCGCGCCAAGGAGTCCGGGCCGGTGGCGTCGATGGGTGTCAATGGCCATCTCGATGTCCCCGCTGGTGGCCAGTGAAAGTCCCCACCTCGCGTGATGGGTTAGCGCTTGGTGGGGCGGCCTCCTGATTGGTTGCGTGCTTCGCGCATGCGGTAGCTCTCGCCG
>Ga0233425_10005404_pt1 | contig 20219 bp, 15 predicted proteins | sample Watercolumn_Towu_2_FD_181712 | JGI IMG/M metagenome (GOLD analysis project Ga0233425, IMG submission 181712) | Freshwater microbial communities from Lake Towuti, South Sulawesi, Indonesia - Watercolumn_Towuti2014_140_MG | ecosystem: Environmental > Aquatic > Freshwater > Lake | place... | reverse complement strand
AGAACACGTCATCTTCCAGAATCACCCCGTCATAGACCGAGACGTTATTCTGGATTTTGACGCCGTTGCCGACGACGGCGCCGGCTCCGACAAAGACGTTCTGGCCGATGGAACAGCGTTCTCCCACGACCGCCCCCTTCATGACATGCGAGTAGTGCCAAATCCTGGTCCCCGCTCCGACGCCGCCGGGATCATCCACGCAGGCCGTCTCATGGGCCCAAAACGCCCTTTCCATATCACCCCTTCACCGACACCGGTGCCCCATCCAAGTCCATGGATTTCTGGGCGGCCGTCAACACCCGAATGACCTGCAAGCCTTGCACGCCGTCGCTCAGCGGCCTGGCGCCGGTTCGAATACATTCCAGGAAGTGTTGACATTCGAGCCGCAGCGGCTCGGCTGCGCCGACGTGCGGAATCAGGACATCCCCAAATCGCACGTGCAGATAATCCTCGTAGGAGACGGCGTGAGGACGAACGTCCACACCCTTGTCGTAAATACGGATTTTGTCGGTGGGTTCCATATCGTCGAACACCACCATCTTGCGGCTCCCCACGACGGTCGTCCGCCTGGTCTTATGAGGATCCAGCCAACTGAGGTGGATGTGCGCCATTTTCCGCTGGGGAAAGCGCAACGTCACAAACACCACATCCACGATCCCGGGCTGGAGATAGGCCTCGCCCTTGGCAGTCACGACTTCCGGCTCGTCGCCGAACAGGTGCACCGCGATCGCGACGTCGTGAGGGCCGAAGCTCCACAGGGCGTTCTCGTCCCGCCGGACACGCCCAAGATTGAGCCGTTGACTGTACAGGTACAACGGCTCGCCGAGTTCGGCCGAGTCGACGAGCTGTTTCATCTTCGCCACGGCGGGATGGTACAGCAGAAGATGCCCCGCCATCAGACACCGCCCGACGCGTCCCGACGTCCGCACGAGGGTCTCGGCCTCTTCGGCACCCAGGGTCATGGGCTTTTCCACCAAGACATGTTTGCCGGCTTCGAGGGCGAGACGCGCATGCTCGAAATGCCGGCAGGCGAACGACGCGATGACCACGGCCTCCACCGAAGGGTCCTGCACTACCTCCTCGTAGGATGTGGTCGTGCGAACATCCGGATACTGGGCACGCACCAGCGCCAGGCGGGCCTCATCCAGATCGCAGACGGCTGCCAGCTCCGCTCCACGCAGTTGAGCGAAGGTCCGGACATGATTGGCCCCCCATTCTCCTGCACCGACAATGGCGACTCGGACGGGCTTCACGCTTTCCGCAGCCATGTACGGTCCTTTCTCTCGACCCCTCTTGCCTGCTCCCTACAGCAGAACCACATTAGCCTTGTTCCCCTTCACATGGCGCGTCCCGTTCCTCGTATCGAACACCAGAGGCGCCTGTCGGACGATTCGCTCATAGTCGAAGGTCGAATGGGCCGTGAGGATCAGCGCGCAGGCGCACCGGGCGAGTCGCTCATCCGTCGCCTCCACGGCGGCGTAGGACCGGCCCTCGACCTCAACCGTGGGCGTGAACGGATCGGCATAGGTGAGCTTCGCGCCTTCCCGCTGCAACAGCTCCATGACCTTGAGCGCGGGGGTCTCACGCCAGTCGGCCACATCCGCCTTGTAGGTCACGCCCAGCACCAGGATCTCCGCTCCGTTGAGGCAGAACCCGCGCCGGTTGAGCAGCCGCTGCAGCTTCGCGACGACGTAGTACGGCATTCCCTCGTTGATCTCCCCGGCCAGCTCGATGAAGCGTGTGTGGACGTCGTACTCCTTCGACTTCCAGGACAGGTAATAGGGATCCAAGGGAATGCAGTGCCCACCCACGCCGGGTCCCGGGTAAAAGGGCATGAAGCCGAAATTCTTGGTGGCGGCCGCGTCGATGACTTCGTACACGTCGAGGCCCATCCGGTCGCAGAGCATGGCCAGCTCGTTCACGAGCGCGATGTTGACGGACCGGAAGACGTTCTCGAACACCTTGGTCATCTCCGCCACGCGCGGCGAGGAGACCGGGAAGATCTTGACGATGGATTGTTCGTAAAAGGACCGCGCGGCGGTCAGGCAGGCCTGGGTCACGCCTCCCACCAGTTTGAACGTATTGTGGGTCTTGAACGAACGGTTGCCTGGATCCACCCGCTCGGGGGAAAACGCGACAAAGAGCTCCTGGCCGACCTTCAGGCCTCCCGCGGTCAAGATCGGCAGCAGGACCTCCTCGGTCGTGCCGGGGTAGGTGGTGCTCTCCAGAATCACCAGCATCTCGGGGTGCACGTGCTTGGCGAGTTGGCGGGTGACCGAGACCACCGCGCTGATGTCCGGCTCCTTATTGCGCGTCAGCGGCGTCGGCACGCAGATCAGCACGATATCGCACGTGCCCAGGATCGAGAAGTCGCCGGTTGCGGAAAGGCGGCCGCTGCTGACCGCCTGCTTGAGCTCGGCATCATTCACGTCGGAGATATAGTTCTCGCCTCGATTGACCTGCTCGACCTTTGCAGCGGCTTCATCGACGCCGAATACCCGGAACCCGGTCTTCGCCTGCAAGACGGCAAGCGGCAGCCCGACGTACCCAAGCCCGACGACTCCCACCACCGCCGAACGCTTTGTGATCTTTTCCAGCAATCCCATGATGTCCCTCTTCGAAATGGCTGACTTTAGAAATCCCGCCGTTGAAAAACCAGACAGGCACCCGTCAACACCAACGCCGTATACAGAAGGCCATAGGCCGAGGCCAGGGCTTGATAGGAAAGCGGCACAGCCTGACCCATCGCCGCCTGTCCTTTGATGTTGAGTAACTCAAGGTTGGGGCAGAGGTAATACAAACTCGTCATGACCCCCTTCAGCATTTCACTGCGACTGCTTTCCGCCAGACCCTGAAGGTCCGCCGTCAAGTGGCCTACCACGTAGAGGCCGAGCGCCAGGATGGCGCTGAGCGTCGAGGAGCTGAACGTCGAGAAGAACAGGGCCAGCGCCGTCACCAGGAGCATTTCGACGAACATGAGCTGGATCGCCTGAAACAGCGCGCCGTGGACCGGCGCATGGTAGACCTGAAGGGTGAGCAGGAAAACGGCCACCATGACCACGACATTCACGAGCAGCGTCAGCACGAGTCCCAGGTACTTTCCGAGCAGGAACTGTGTGCGGCTGATCGGCCGGGCCATGATCGTATACACCGTCCGTCGCTCGATTTCTTTGCTCACCAGCCCGATCCCGACAAAGATGGCGATAATCACGCCGACCAGGTTGATCGACGCCAACCCCATGTCGGTCACGATCTTCTGGTGCTCCATGATCGTGAGATCGGCCAGCAGGATCGAGACGCCGATCAGGAGCACGGCAAAAACCAACAGATTATAGAGAATTTTGTCCCTCAGATTCTCCCGAAACGTGTTCAAGCCGATGACAAGCAGTCGAGACATCTCAGACCTGCCCCCTGCTTTTTTGGACAAACAGCTCTTCAAGGGAACGTTTCTGAGGCGTCACGGACACGAGACACCCCCCTTGGGCCCTGATGACCGCCAGCACTTCATCGAGTCGCTCCGGGCCTGGAAGCACGATCAGACAACGCCCCCCCTGCACCATCCGCGTGGACGCAGAGGCAAACAACGAGAGCTGGCCTGCTTTGACGCCGTCGCAGATCACTTCGACGGAATGCGCTTGGCCGACCAACTCCTCGACGCTGCCCGACTCAAGGAGACGCCCCTTGACGATGATGCCGACCCGATCACAGATCATTTCCACATCCGGGATGATGTGCGTGCTGAAAAAGACGGTCTTTCCCTGATCCCGGAGAGAAAGAATCAAATCCCGGATTTGCTTGCGACCGATCGGGTCCAGGCCCGACATCGGCTCATCGAGGATGACCAGTTCGGGATCGTGGATGATCGCCTGCGCCAGACCGATCCGCTGCAGCATCCCCTTGGAAAACTTCCGGAGCTGCCGATCCTTTGCGTGCGTCAACCCGACAAGATCCAGCAGATGCGCGACTCGCCGTACCAATTCCGCGCGGGCCAAGCCCGCCAAGTGTCCGTAGAAGAATAAGAATTCCTCGGCCGTGAGGTAATCGTAGAAGTAAGGCCCTTCCGGCAAAAACCCGATCCGGCGACGAACTTCGACCGCCCCCGCCGGTTTCCCCAGCACCACGGCGCTACCGCCAGTGGCCCGCATCAACCCCATCAGAATCTTCAAGGTGGTCGTCTTGCCCGATCCATTGGGCCCCAGAAACCCGTAAATCTCCCCCTTGCGCACCGACAAGGACAAGCCGTCCAGCACCGTGACCGGTGGCCGGCCAGGCCAGCCGGAGCGGAACGTTTTCGTGAGCCCCTCGATGAGGATCTGTTCCATATCCTTTCCATGCCCAGCGCGAACGACCGCTCGCGCCGGCTTCAACGTCCGCCGGCTTTCGCCTCACGACAGGGCGTAAACCGATGCACCTTCAGACGTTCCCGCAAGCCCGTGGCGGTGACCGATCCATCGGCGGCATTCAACTCGTACGTCCCTCCCAACGGCTCAACCGGGATCGCCTCAATGATCCCGCCGTTGAGGAGATCGCCGAGCTTTCTCGGCATCCGTCCATAGCGAGCCCGGTAACGACGGACCGCATCTTCCAGCGACCGGATGTCCCGTTCAGCGAGAACCTCTCTCATCTTCTGCACTAACGCTTCATGGAGACGCTGGTCCTGCACCTGCTCATCGAGTCGCTGCAGGAATTCGAGCGCGGCGTCCGGGTCCCCGCCCGCCACGGTCATTCTGGCGGCCAGCTTGGGCAGGTAGGCCGGGGCGCCGGGCAGCACGGAAGCCGTGCGGAAATACGGCGCCGCCTTGGCCGGGTCGCACAACTCGTAAAAATAGTCATAGCCGATCGTGAAGGGAAGCTGCCACACCTCCGGGTTATGCCGCATGCCTTTCGACAGAATCGCGATGCTCTCCTGCACCAAGTGCGCGTACACTCCCAGCACCGTCCCAGTGGCCTGGTAGGCAAACGCAAACCGGGGATCCACATCGGTCAAGACATCCACGGCATGGTACGCGGCCAGATAGCCCCGCTTGCTCTGCTTTTTCTCTCCGATATACTGAACCGCCTTGAGCCAGATGAGATCGGCTGCCATCTGTCGATACCCGATCACTGCAACCCTCAGGTATTCCCCCTTCGGCAGGTAGGACATCTCTTCAGCCCGCAACACGGGTGGACGTTGACGGTCCAGGACAACCAAGACCACAATCGCAGCGCTCCCGAGCCCCATCATGAGAGCGCCCATCGTCAGCCATACCCGGAAGGAAGCTGCCGTTCCAGCCAAGGTCATGATCCGGTCCCCGCTCGGGCCAACTCGGCCGTCATCGCTGCAACATCGGCCCTGAGTAATCGTTCCTCATACTCATCTTTCTTCCAGCCGACGAACCGCCGCTGACGATCGAGGACTTCTTGGTACTCAAGCCTGGCTGCCTGAGTCCGACCTGATTCCAGGTAGAGTCTGGCAAGCCACTCGCGTCCCGGTAAGAAGTTGGGCTCAAGCTCGACCGCTGTACGGACGGTCTGTTCCGCACGTTGCGGGTCTCCCAGTGAACGGTACTGGCGGCCCAATTCGAAGTAATGAAACGGATTCCGAGGCTCCAGTTCAACGGCGCTTTGGTAGGCAGCCAGCGCGGCGCGGCGCCAGGCCAGCCGGGGGAGGTCATCCGAGTCGGACGGCCTGTCGGGCGAGGCCATCCTCGCATAGACATAGCCCAACAGTCCAGCGAGATGCCCGTCCAGCGGGTTCAGCCCGATGGCTTGTTGCAGTTCGGCGACCGACGCTCGCGCAGCCTCTTGGTCGTGAGTCCTCTCAAACACATGAAACCGGGCGGCTGCCATCGAACTGTGGTAGAGGGCCTTGCCGGGATCCAGGGTAAGCGCCGCCTGAAAAGCGGTAACGGCCTTGGGAGTGTCGCGGCGCTCCAAGGCACGGGCACCGGACTCATACGCGAGCCAGGCAAGCCCTGTCTTCAACACGAGCAGGCTCAGCACCCCGGTGGTTGTGAGTACCAAGGCTATTCCGACAGGCCGGGACCGGATTGGGATCTCCCTCAGAGGTTCAAGGCCACCTTTGCAGAGCCGCGGCACCGAGAGAATGATGCCGACGCAGACAGCCAGGAGGATCGCCACGGACGGCTCATGAAGATTGGAGTCGACCGCCGCGTGAGCCAAGATGGCGACAACGGCACCGGACACGCCGATCAGGATGCCACGGTGCCGGCGGCGCATGCGAGTCTTGAGCCCGGCCGCCACCTCCCGTGTAATGGCTCCCACTCCCCAACAGAACACCGCCAGGCTCGCGACCCCGAGCTCCACCCCCATCTGCAGGTACTCATTATGGGCTGTCTGGGCCGTTTTCCCGTACCGAGCGATCTCCCCCTCGACCGGGAGAGCATAGCGAGGATAGACGTATTGGTAGAGCCCCAGCCCAGCTCCCAGCGGATTATCGACCATAGCTCGAACCGAACTCTTCCACATTTGCCAGCGAGCATAGCCAAGGGGGTTTTTCACATGCTCGGCTTCCCATCGCTCAGTCAGCCGGTTCGGAACCATAATGGCCAGGGTGGTCAGCAGGACCAAGGGCACAAGTGCCGGTCGTCCGAACCGCAGCATCAACACCAGGGCCAGCCCGCTGAACAGGGCGAGCAAGCCGCCTCGAGAGCCGGTCAAGACGATGGCCAGCAGGAAAAGCCCCAGCAAGACACTGACCAGAACCGCATGCGTTCTGACGAAGGCCGTGTGGCGGCGACCGTACCGGGCATAGCACAGATAGCCGAAGACGATCAGAAAGATCGACACGAGGTAGCCGGCGAGGAAGTTGGGGTTAAAGAAGGTCCCCGACGGACGCAGCGTCCCGAACCAGGCACGCTGCACGACTGCGATCGTCGCCTCGAACAGCCCCAACGCGGCAAGGGCCACCACCATCTTCTCGACATCGTTCCACGCTTCAAACACCGCCACGATCAGATAGAGCAGCACCCCGTAGCCGACCAGCACCATCAACCACTGGACACTTTGATGGGTATAGGGAGAGAAGGCCGTAGAGAGCACTGCCAGACCGATATAGGCAATTACAACCCTGTCAATCGGCAGGGACGGCCAGAAGATCGCTCCCTCCCGGATCTGTCGGATCAGATACAGGGTAAGGAGGAGAAGGATCATGAGCCGGACGACCATCACCGCAAGGTGCGTCGTCCCCCCCTCAAGAAGCGGTGAAAAGACCAACAGGCTCAACAGAAGCCCTAACTGAGGCTTGCGCGTCAGCCGTTGAAGGAGGAACCCGGCGGGTGGATCAGAGGCGGGGGTGCTATGAAAAAAGCGAAGAACATTCACATCATGCTAGCAATCAGCTTCCACGCGGGGAAAGGCTCTGCGCGGAAGTCCCTCCGCGCAGAGCCGACCCCCTGTCTAGACGGCCTTATACGTCGTTGACATCCGGCGTGGTGAGGTTTTGCTTGACATCATTGATATGCCACGAGTCGATGGTGGCATCGCTGTCCAGATTGCCGGTGGCCGTAGCGGTGAAGGCAGCCGGAACCGGGGGCACCGCAATCGCCCCGCCGCTGGCCACGACGGCATTTTCCGCGTCTGCCGCATTCGCACAGCCGGTATTGCTTCCGCATCCGCGAATGTAAAGATCGACGCCGGTGGTAGAGCCGGAGCCGCCTGTTCCAGCCGCATTCGGACTGCGGTACGTGTACCGGTTACTGATGCCGGCAATGGTAAACCCGATAGACGCGAAATCCGAATAGCGCATGTTCTCGGCCACGAAGGACGTTTCGGACACGTAGATGCCGCCGAGATTCGTCTTGGCTTCAGACTGACGGGCGCGATTTTGATACTGCAAAAAGTTGGGGATCGCGATGGCTGCCAGGATTCCGATGATGGCTACCACGATCATCAACTCGATGAGCGTAAAGCCCTTTTGACTGTGCAATGATTTCATCATGCTCCCTCCTTCGTCTGATGTTATCCCGTTCTTCCCGTCCATTCGGGCCCTTCGCAAAACCGCTCAATACCCGCCACCTAGTTTATTTAGGGCAAGGTCCCCCTGACTGAGGATAAGCAGGTCTTGTGCCGCAGAAGCAGTATTGAGCAAAGGATAGATTCAATGAGAAAACAGGGAGTTAAGCTAGGAGGGAAGAATAAGGCAAGACACGGTCTCCTCCAAACGCTCCGTTTTTCGTCCGCAAGTGCCGAGAATTGGCATCTCTGGAATAGGTCTGTTTGATATGACCGCAGATGGCGTCCAGTGGATGGGTAATCCGCTTACACAGGCTGGGTCAGGGTGTCGCTGCCTGTTCAGAGGGATGCTGAGAAACCCGCCGCTTGGCCTGGCGGATGCGCTCCTCCAGGGCTGGGTCTCCCATGCCCTGTTCTCGAAACCGTTCCATCAACTTGACGTTGGAGGGATCCAGTTCGAGTGAGTGGAGCCACGCCTCTTTCGCTTCCTGCAGTTGATGCTGCCTGAGGTGGACCTCCCCGAGATGTTCGTACAGGATCGGGTCATCCTTGACGAGCGAGACGGCCCGCTTCATCTCCACCAAGGCCTCGTCGAGCCGCCCCATCTTAAAGAACGCCCAGCCCAAACTGTCCACATAGTAGCCGTTGTTCGGCTTCAAAGTCACGGCCCGCTGGATCAGGGAGACAGCCTCCTCGATCTTGATCCCGCGCTCGGTGTAACTGTAGCCCAGGTAGTTGAGCGCATCCGCATGCTGGGGGTCTAGCCTGAGCGCCGCCTCCATAGCCGTGACCACGTCGTCGAACCGGTTCAACTTGTCGTAGGCTGTGCCGAGGTTGAAGTGCAGGTCCGGGTTGCCGGGATTGTGGCGGATACCCTCTTCGAAGGCCTGAGTGGCCTGGGTAAACTGCTCAGCTTGCAAATAGGCAAGTCCCAGCAGCAAATGCCCTTCAGGCTGCTTGGGGTTCAGCTTGACGACCTGGGTGAAATGCCCGACCGCATCCTGATACCGCTTCAGCCGGTACTGCAGAAAGCCAAGGTGCATGTGGCCGTCGATGTATGCCGGCTGCAGCTTGAGGTTCTGTTCGTAGGCCTGGAGAGCCTTCTCATAGTCCTTCTGTTCCTCGTACATCAGGCCCAGATAATCGCGCACCCGGAGCTCCGCCGGACGCGCAGTCAGGATCTTATTCAACTGTCCGACGGCCTTGGGGTAGTCCTTCAACTCCCCGTAGATCAACCCGACGCGCAACTGCGCATCCAGGTCGTCTGGGTCCCTCGCGAGAATGACCTCCAGCTCCGCGAGCGCCTCGCGGTACAGTTTGTCGTTGATGTACAGCCGGACGATGTGCTGGCGGACTTCCCGGCTGTGCGGGTTGACAACCTGGAGGTATTTCCGGTACACGGCCACCGCCTTCTCCCGGTCCTGCTGGGATTCATAGACCCCCGCCAGCGCAAGGTAGGCCGGCTCAAACGAAGGGTTGATCGCGATGGCCCGTTCCAAGCCGGCGACGGCTCGGTCGAACTGCTTTGCTTCGGCTGCAATACGTCCCAGGTAGTAGTGTCCGATCGGGGAATCCTTCGCCTTTTCGTTCCCCTGCTGGAAGACCCGCTCCGCCTCTTCGAGGCGCTTCAGGTTTACCAAGAGGACTCCCTTCGAGAAGTACGCCTCGCTGTGCGCTGGGTCCAGCTCGATCGCACGATCGTACAAGGCCAGCGCGCGCTCCGCCTGCCCGGCGCCGGCATAGATGCCGGCGACGAGGACCAGCGTCGTCGGCTCGCGGACGTCCGACTCGGCCACCCGGTCGGCGAAGCGGACCGCTGTGATGAGGTCTCCCAGCGAGAAGTAGAGGGCAGCCAGCCGCACCTTCAGGAAAATCGACGAAGGGTCCCCTCGGAGCGCGAGCAGGTACTCTTGGATCGCCCGCTGAGCATCCTGCTCCTGTTCAGCTTGGTAACCCAGGATGAAATGGTAATAGGTTCGTGGATCGGTGGGGGCTGAGTGCCCTGCTGGAGACGGCAACTTTTCGGGCACCGTGCTGGGGCCCGTCCCGGCCTGCGGAAGGGTGGCACAGGAAGCCACGATTATGGGGATGACCGCAAGGCTCACCAGCGCCCGAGCCCACCGCGATGGAACTGGGTCACGTCCTCGGAGAGGGTTCGTCACGATGAAGTCCTCGCTACCTTATGAGGGCGGTGGCCACAGGAAGGATCGGGCCGAGGGCCCACAAGTGCAAAATTATACGAGGTCGGCCAAGGGGAGTCAAACAGCCTCACGTCTGTTCACGGTCCGAGAAGTCCCCGAACTTGGCGTACTTGTCCAGGAAGGTCAGTTTCACGTCGCCGGTGGGTCCATTACGGTGCTTCTTGACCATGATCTGGGCGATTCCCTTTTCGTCTGAGTCCGGATTGTAGATTTCATCCCGGTAGATGAAGATCACCACATCCGCATCCTGCTCGATCGCACCGCTCTCCCGCAGGTCGGCCAGCATGGGGATCGGCGGCTTACGGCTCTCCACGGCGCGACTCAACTGGGACAGAGCCACGACCGGGACGTGCAACTCCTTGGCCAGCGCCTTCAGGGACCGGGAGATATCCGATATCTCCTGTTGGCGTGATTCCGCATCGCTGCGGCCCTGCATGAGCTGGAGGTAGTCGACGATCAAGAGGTCGAGCCCGCCGCTTTCTTGCTTGAGTCGGCGGGCCTTTCCCCGCATCTGTTGCACCGTCAGGGCTCCGGTATCGTCGATGAAAATCGGTGCTTGTTCCAGCTTCCCAGCCGCCTCCGCCAGCCTCCACCAATCCTCTTTCTGCAGTTTGCCGATCCGCAAGGCGTGGGAGTCCACCGAAGCTTCCGAACTCAGCATGCGCAAGACAAGTTGCTCCTTGGACATTTCCAAGCTGAAGATCCCGACCTTCTGGCCATGCTTGATAGCGGCGTGCTGAGCCACGCCCAGGGCCAGGCTCGTCTTGCCCATGCTGGGGCGGCCGGCAATCACCACGAGGTCGGAGGGCTGCAAACCGGCGGTCAGTTCGTCGAGGTCCTCGAAGCCGGTCGGGACGCCAGTGACCGCTTTGCCGCGCTTGTGGAGCGTATCGACGAGGTCCAGGCTCTCCTTGATGATGTCTTTCAAGCGCGTGAACGACCGGCCGAGCTTCCCCTGGGCCAGGCTGAAGACGGACCGCTCCGCAAAATCGAGTAGTTCGTCTACCTGGGACAGGCCGTCATACCCGCGCGTGATCACCTCCGTCGAGGTCGCGATCAGGCCGCGCAGGAGCGCCTTCTCGCGCACGATCTTGCAATGATACTTGATGTTGGCGGCGGTGGGCACGACCTGGACCAACTCCGCCAGGTAGGCGGCCCCTCCGACCGACTCCAGCTCGCCTCTGGCCTTGAGCTGTTCGGTGAGCGTGATCTGATCGATGACCTCTCCGTGCTCGGAGAGGTCCAGCATGGCCTGGTAGATCTTCCGGTGGGCGGTCCGGTAGAAGTCCTCCTCAGTCAAGGCTTCCATCGCCTTGGCCATGGCCGCGTTGTCGAGCAGGACCGCGCCCAACACCGACTGTTCCGCCTCGAGATTCTGGGGCGGGAGCTTGGGATCAGAGAGGTCGGGGAGATTCATAGCACTCTCGGGAATGGCTCATTGAGTCATCGAACCATTGTCCGGAACATGTCCCGGCAATCGCCATTTCTTCAGAATGGTGGGGAGTTCTTTGATCTTCACTTTTACGGACCGCGCCGCGGAGAGGCCAGGTACAACCAGCGCTTCATCGGCGGCCAGCTTCGGCATTCCCAGGATCACCACCGAGACGGCGGCAAGCCGGCGCGCTTCCTCGAGGGCGGACCGGATCGCATCCCGCTCCGTCGTACGCAAGGTCCCCTGGATAACCTTGCAGCCTGCTTCGCGCAACATCCGGGCGACCTGAAAAAGTTGACCGGCGCGGCGGATCGGTGCGGACAGGAGCACGTCCGCCCTCTCGCGGGAGCGACCATCGCCCACCTGTTCCATGGCTTGGAAGAGCCGATCCACGTCGAACGCGAAACCGGTGGACGGAAGGTCCCGGCCGAACCGTCCGATCAAGTGATTGTACCGTCCTCCCCCGCCCAGTTCGCAGCCCACGCCGCTTGCGAACACGTCAAACACCACCCCGTCATAGTAGTCGAAGCCGCGGAACTCGCCCAAATCCAGCAAGAGGTGTTCCTTCAAGCCCGAGGCCCCCAGCAGGCGATAGACTTGCGTGAGACGGTCCAGTGTGCGCCGCAATTCCCGATCGCGACCGGCCAGCGCCAGGCCCCGCTCCAACACCTCGTCCCCTCCTGAGAGGCCCGGTGCTTCCAGGATGCCTCGGGCGGCCGTTCTCGACACCCGTTCCTGCATGAGAATCTCTTCCAGCCTCGGCAGATCCTTGCGGGCGGCCGCCTGTTCGGCCCGCTTCCGCCCCTCCTGGCTCATGCCGCTCCTGGCCAGCAGGGCCTTGAAGAACCCGACATGCCCCAGGGAGATGGTAAAAGCGGGCAGGCCCAGCCGTTCGAGGCACTCGACCATGAGCGCGACGATCTCTCCGTCCATCACCACACCATCCACGCCGATGAGCTCGGCCCCCACCTGGAAGATCTCCCGATCGCGCCCCGCATGCTCCGGCTCGTACCGGAAGACCGTGCTGCGATAACACAGCCGGAGCGGAAACGTCGGCTCGACCATCCCCATCGCCACGATGCGGGCGATCTGAGCCGTCACATCGGGCCTCAGCAAGAGAATCCGCCCGGTGGTGCGGTCCGCGAACTTGTAGCACTTCTCGATCATTTCCGGTTCCAGCCCGGCCGCCAGCACGTCCAGGTATTCAAAGGTGGGCGGGATGATCTCCTGGTAACCCCACCGGGCCAGCGTCGCCAAGAGAACTTCCTCCAAGCGACGGACCCACTGAGCGGTCTGGGGCAGGATCGTGGACATTCCGACCGGAATCAGCGAACGGTCGTGCGGCTGTCTTGCGGTGCCTGGTTGGCGCACAGGCTTGGATGGTAAGGGGCGGGGCATAGACGAAGAATTGACGATTGGTTCATTGGTTCATTGACGATTGCAGAGAAGGAGCCCGACAATCACTCAATGAATCAATGCTGCAATGAACAAATTTGTGTTAAAGACTCTTTGAGAGATCAACCAGCCTGACGGAGAGAATATTCTTCCCCTGCTTGATGGTCTCCAGGATCCCGGACGGCAAGGGGACATCCAGCCCGATGATCAGCAGAGCGTTGCCGCCGCGCTCCTCACGGGAACATTGCATCCGGGCGATGTTGACGTTGTGCTCGCCGAGGGCCGAGGCGACGGCGCCGATGACACCGGGCCGGTCCACGTTGAGGATCAGCAGCATGTACCCCTCGGGCACCACCTCGACCTGGAAATTGTCGATCTCGATGACGCGGGGCTCCTTCCGATGGTAGAGGGTGCCGGCTAAGCGGTGGGTTTTCTTCCCCGCTTCCACTCTGACTCGGATGACACTGGTAAAATCCCCGGCGTCGCTGCTTTTGACCTCCTTGACCTCGATCCCCCGCTCCCGGGCGATCACCGGCGCGTTGACATAGTTGACGGCGTCCTCCAGGATCGGGGTCAAGAGTCCCTTGAGGACCGCGATCGTCAGCGGCGCGACCGAGAGGCCTGCCACGTCACCGTTGTACTCCACCGTGACCCGTTCGAGCCCTCCCTCGCACAACTGGGCCTGAAGCAGGCCGATCTTCTCCGCCAGCGTCACGTAGGGCTGCAGCCTGGGGAGCAACTCGGGGGCCACGGAGGGGATGTTGACGGCCCCCCGCGCGATCCCCTTCGTGAAATAATCCACAATCTGCTCGGCGATCCCGATCGCCACGTTTTCCTGTGCTTCGCCGGTGGAAGCCCCGATGTGGGGCGTGCAGACGAAATTATCCAGCGTCAGCAGCGGGTGATCCGGCTTGACCGGCTCCTCCTCGAACACGTCGAAGGCCGCAGCGGCAACTTTCTTGGACTTGAGCGCCTCGTAGAGGTCCGCTTCGTTGACGATCCCGCCGCGCGCGCAGTTGGCGATCATGACTCCCGGCTTCATCTGCGCGATGGCGGCCGCGTTGATCAGCGACTTCGTTTCAGGCGTGAGCGGCGTGTGCACCGAAATGATGTCGGCCCGCCGGAACAACTCCGCCAATTCGACGACCTCCACGCCCATCTTACGGGCCCGCTCCTCCGCCAGATAGGGGTCGTAGGCGATCACGTTCATGGAGATCCCCTGGGCCAGCTTGGCCAGGTAGCCGCCGATCTGGCCGATGCCCACGATCCCCAAGGTCTTGTTGTAGAGCTCCACCCCCATGAACTTTTCCTTTTCCCACTTCCCGGTCTTCATGGACGCGGTGGCCTGGGGGATGCGGCGGGTCATCGAGCAGATCATCGCCATCGTGTGTTCGGCCGTCGTGACCGTGTTCCCGCCCGGCGTGTTCATGACCACGATCCCGCGCCTGGTGGCGGCCTGGGTATCCACATTGTCCAAGCCGGACCCGGCCCGCCCCACGACCTTCAGACGGTCGGCAGCCGCGATCACGTCCGCCGTCACTTTCGTAGCGGAGCGGACGATCAGCCCGTCGTACTGCTTGATCTCCTTGAGCAGCTCCTCTTTGGACAACTTGGTCTTGACGTCCACCGAAAAGCCGGCCCGCTCGAGGATCTCAAGACCCTGCTTGGAGAGGCTGTCGCTGACTAGAATTTTCATAGTAGTCTCAAAGTCTTTAAAGTCCGAAAGTCAGCAAGCCCAAAAGTCACCGTGCCTCTGCAACCTTACAGACTTTTAGACTTTCTGACTTTTCGACTGTCATTCAGCCCTTGACCATCAACAACTCTTCAGCCTTGGCCACCCCGCTCCCCAGCTTGACGGAATGGCCCAGGCCCTTCAGCACCATCTCGATGGCGGCCAGCGTCATAATGACATCGAAGGAGTCCATGTAGCCCATGTGGGACACCCGAAAGATCTTCCCCTTCAGATGGTCCTGCCCTCCGGCCGCCGTGATCCCGTACTGCACCCTCAGATTTTTATAAATGGCTTGCCCGTCCACCCCCTCCGGAGCGGAGATCGCCGTGAGCGCGTCACTGGGCGATTCCTTGGGGAACAGAGCCAGCCCGGCGGCTTTGACTCCCTCGCGCATTGCCAGCGCCAAGCGCGCCTGACGGGCGAAGACCGCGTCGAGCCCCTCGGCCTTCAGCATCTTCAACACTTCCTGAAGCCCCAGGATCATGGAGACCGCCGGCGTGTAGGCCGTCTGGTTTTTCACCTGAGACTCGCGCTCCTTCTTGAAATTAAAATAGAATGCGCCGTTCTTGGCCTTGTCCGCCATCTGCCAGGCTTTTTCGCTGACGCTGACGAAGGCCAAGCCCGGCGGCAGCATCAAGGCCTTCTGGGAGCCGGTCACCACCACATCAATGCCCCAGTCATCGGTCTTGATGTCGAAGACGCCCAGCGCCGTGATCGCATCCACAACCAGAATCGTTCCCTCATGGGGCCTGACGACTTCAGCCAGAGCCTTGGTGCCATGGGCCACCCCGGTGGAAGTCTCGCTCGCCTGCACGTAGACCGCCTTGATCGACGGGTCCTTCTTCAAGGCATCGGCGACCTGCTGGGGGTTGACGGCGTGGCCCCACTCCACCTTGAGTTCCGTCACCTGCACGCCGAAGGTCTTGCAGAGCTTGCCCCACCGTTCCCCGAACTTGCCGCCGTTCACCACCAATGCCTTGTCCCCCGGCGACAGAAAATTGGCGACCGCTCCTTCCATCCCCCCCGTCCCGGAAGAAGCTAGGATCAGGACATCGTTCCTGGTCTGGAAAAGCCACTTGAGATCCTCCCTGACCTCACCGAACAATTGGGCGAACTCCGGCGCCCGGTGATGGATGATGGGTCTGGCCATCGCCAGCAAGACTTCCGGCGGAACCGGGGTGGGCCCGGGAGCGAGCAAATACCGTTTCAACATCGTCTTGATCTCCTCACGGCATATGGAAAGGATGAGCGGCGTGGAGGCGTGCCACGCTATCATCTGGAGCCCCTCACTGTCAAGGCAACGAAGCTCCGTGCCAGCGCCCATTTTCCTGGAAATTCAGGCTTGGCATGCGAGACCACTGGCTCTTACCGCACAGAAGTTTCTTGACAAGCGCCTGAAGGCCCCTTACTCTGAAAAAATCGTGCTCATAAATTCTCTATGAGGCAAACTTGCTGATGCGACCGGCCTTCAAAAGGACTCTGCTGATTCTCCTCCTCTGGTGCACCGAACTTGCCGGAAGCGCCGTGGCGGGAGCCCAGCCGCTGCCTGAAGAAGCTCGGGCAACTGCGCCGGACCAACAGACAGCCCCGGCAGCCAGTATGGGCGACCGGCAGCAGGGGGTAGAATCGGGCGCAGAAGGGGCACAAGCCCAGCCGGAGCAGATTCAGGGAGCGGAAGCGCTCCGCCATGGAGTGGAGACGGAGCCTCGCCCGGCCGGGGAAGCTTCCATCCAGGCAGTAGAGGCACCACCCCAGAGCCAACCTCAGCCCCTCGGCGAGATTCAGACTCCCGAGGAGCAGTCCCAAGGACGGAGCCAATCCGCTTCTGCTCCCACCACAGCCAGCAACGTTTCCGACGAGACAAGCTACAACATCCCCATCGTCCGCGATCAGAAGGTGGAAGGGCATATGCGGTTTTTCCACACGACGATCCGCGACCGGTTCGAGCAGTGGCTCGCCAGGCTGGGCCACTACAAGCCGCTCGTGGATCGTATCTTCTCCCAGTTCGACCTGCCCAGCGACCTGGTGTATCTCTCGCTCGTGGAGAGCGGCTTTAACCCGCACGCCCGCTCTCGTGCCCGGGCGACCGGTCCCTGGCAGTTCATGAAGGGCACCGCAAAACGGTACGGGCTGCGCATAGACAAGTACGTGGACGAACGGAAAGACCCCAACAAGTCCACCGTGGCCGCCGCCTATTACCTGCGGGACCTCTATGACCAGTTCGGGACCTGGCCGCTCGCCATGGCCGCGTACAATGCGGGTGAGGGGAAAGTGCAGCGCGCCCTCGATAAAACCAACGCGGAAAGTTTTTGGGACATCGCCCAGACCAAGCACCTCCGGCGGGAAACGAAAGAATACGTGCCGCGCATCATGGCCGCCACGATCATCGCCAAGAATCCGGACCAGTACGGGTTCAGCCAGACCTATTCCGAAGGGCACCAGTTTGAAGAAATCGTGGTCGGCCGCCCGCTGCTGCTCCGAGACATCGCCAAGACCGCCGGAGTCCCTTTCGAGGAGCTCAGGCGACTGAACCCGGAGCTGCTGAAGGACGTCACGCCCCCCGACGATGAAGACTATCACCTGAAGGTTCCGGTCGGCATGAAGGAGGCGGTCGAACAGAAGCTCGAGCTGATTCCCACGTGGAAGCCTTCTGCACAGATGGCCAGGCCTTCCCTGCGGCAAAGGGGATCAGGGGGTCAGTCAGCGGGATGGTATCGGGTCCGGAGCGGGGATAAACTCTCGACGATCGCGAAACGTTTCCGCCTGTCTGTGGAAGAGCTGAAGCATAGAAACCACCTCACCGGTAGCCGGATCAGACCCGGCGACCTGCTCTCAGTCGGCCCCAAGTAGAGCCTGATCATTCAGGGTTCGGGGCCGATTCCCGCTTGTGATTTCTATTTGCCTGGTTCCGGCGCCGGCTGCTTCTGCTCCTGGTTCGGCTGGGCGCCTGCCTCCGGAACCTTCTTCACCTCCAACGCCTTGATCCGGACGGCGGCTTCACTGGCAAAGGGAGAATTGGGATAACTCTTGCTCAAGTCCTGGTAGCGGGCCAGCGCCCCTTCCGGACGAGACTGGGTCTCTTCCAGCCTGCCCAGCTCGAAGAGGACCTGATCCTTGTTGAGCGCGCCCGGGACTTCCAGCACTGCCGAGAAGGCCTTGACCGCCTGGTCGCGGTCGCCGTTCAACAGATACGCATAAGCCAGCCGCTGGTAAACCATGCCCAGCATGACCTTGTTTGCGCCGTAGGTCGCCGCATAGTTCTTGTAGGCCTCGACGGCGCGGCCCAGATCATTCGCCTGCACCAGGGCATTTCCCAGATGGTAGAGAGATAGTTGGGCCGTGGGGGTCCGGGGGTATTGCTCCACGACTTGACGGAAAAGCGTGATCGCTTGTTTGAGGTTCTCGTCGGCCTTCGCCGCCTGGTCGGAGGGACGATCCACATAGAGCGTCATCGCCCGGTGGTGCAGCCCCAGCGCCTGTTCGGCTTGACGCTGGTCGTACCAGACCACTACGAGCACGGCCGCGACGGCCACGAGGGAGAGGACTGAGCCCAGCAGGACCGCACGCCGATGTTCCTGGAGCAGGATAAAAAACCGCTCCATCCCGCTCAGGAGCTGGGTTTCATCAACGGGGCCGCCCTTTGGTTCAAGCTTGATGCGATACGACATGGGAATCCCGTCACTCGTGACTCGTCATTCGCCCCGCCGCGCCCTTATACAGGGGGACCAGAAGCTCTGTCAATCGTCGACCTTCTCTCAAAAAGCTCCCTCCGCAGTCTGGATCGGCGCTCGTTGACAGGCTGCCGCGGCGAGGTATAGCGTACCGGCCATCCTTGCACGGAGCCGGCACGCCCGATGTTTGACGAGGCACTTTCCCAACTCGGAGAGCAACACCTGCTACGCGAACTCCGGCTCATCGAGTCGGCGGCGGGACCGGTTGTGACCGTCAACGGCCGTCCGGTCATTCTGATGGCCTCGAATGATTACCTGGGTCTCGCCACCCACCCGCTTCTCAAGAAAGCCGCCAAGGAAGCGACGGAACGGTACGGAGTCGGAGCCGGAGCCTCACGCCTCGTCTCCGGAACCCTTCCGCCTCACCTGGAATTGGAGGCAGCCATCGCCCGGTTCAAAGAGAGCGAAGCGTCGCTGGTCTTCGGCTCCGGGTATCTGGCCAATCTTGGCCTGATTCCCTCGCTGATCGGCCCGGGGGGATTCATCCTGGCCGACCGCCTCTGTCATGCCAGCCTCCTCGACGGATGCCGGCTGAGCGGTGCCTCGTTCCGCCGTTATCGGCATCGAGACCTCGATCACTTGGTCTCCCTGTTGACCGCACGGCCCGGCCGCCGCAAGACGCTGATCGTGACGGACGGAGTATTCAGCATGGACGGCGATCTGGCGCCGCTGCCGGAGCTGCTCGACCTGGCGGATCGGTACGGAGCCCAGGTGCTCGTGGACGATGCCCACGGGACCGGCGTCATGGGCCGAGAGGGCCGGGGCACGCTGGAACATTTCGGCGTCGAGTCACGCCTCCCCTTTCACATGGGAACGCTCAGCAAGGCGTTGGGAACCTACGGGGCCTATGTCGCGGGGCCGGCCGCATTGATCCGCTATCTCGTGAACCGGGCCCGGTCCTTCATCTACACCACCGCCCTGCCCCCCGCCGCTGCCGCGGCGGCGCTGGCGGCGATCGAGGTGGTGCGTTCGGACCCGGCGCGGCGCGCCAGGCTTTGGGCCAACCAACAGCGGTTCCTGGCCGGGCTCCGCTCGCTCGGGTTCCGGCTGCCGGATACGCAGAGTCCCATCATACCGGTCCTGATCGGAGACCCGGAAAAGGCCGTGACGCTGGCCGAACGGCTGCTTCAACTCGGAGTCTATGCGCCGGCGATCCGGCCCCCGACGGTCCCACGGGAGACCAGCCGCATCCGGACCACCGTTACGTCTGAACATACGGGGGACCAGCTCGACCAGGTCTTGGCTTCGCTCAAGCAAGCGGGACAGGAGCTGGCGCTGATCTGACCCACTGGTTCCGCCGGACGGCCGATCCCCGGCCTTCCGAACGGCCCGCGCGATAGCCCATGCGGGAAAGCTGTGATATAGTTGGCACTGCACAGGGCGATGCGGTTCAAACGAAGTTTGAAGAATTTAAGCCTACTGGAGGCAAAATAACTCTCTGCTCACACCTGATCGAAGTGAGCGGACCAACCGAAGGTTGAAGAATCTAAGCTTACTGGAGGCAAAATAACTATCCGCTGCGAGTTGATCGAACGCAGCGGTTCAAACGAAGGTTGGTATGGAGGTGAGGAATGGATATCACCCAACTGTTGAGTTTCGGCGTGGAACAGGGTGCCTCGGATTGCCACCTCAGCTCAGGCGAGCCCCTCATGCTGCGCATCCACGGGGAGCTCAAGAAACTGGACTATGCCGCCCTGACCAAGGAGCAAGTCCACGACATGGTCTTCGACATGATGAACGACGCCCAGCGCAAGGTCTTCCAGGAAAAGCACGAA
>Ga0233425_10005403_pt1 | contig 20221 bp, 15 predicted proteins | sample Watercolumn_Towu_2_FD_181712 | JGI IMG/M metagenome (GOLD analysis project Ga0233425, IMG submission 181712) | Freshwater microbial communities from Lake Towuti, South Sulawesi, Indonesia - Watercolumn_Towuti2014_140_MG | ecosystem: Environmental > Aquatic > Freshwater > Lake | place... | reverse complement strand
CGGGCAAGCGCCGCTCGGCGACCCGTACCCACCCGAGGACTCGCTGGTCACGTCGAAGGTCGTGCAGAGTGACTTGCCCGAGGACTGGGTGAAGGTCGCGCGCATCGAGGTCGCGCCGGGTGGGAACGACACCTGCGGCTTCGACCTGGCGGCGCTCGTGCTGGCGGGTGACGGGCTCGGCGCGGCCGCACCGACCGCGGCGCCTCGAATCGGATCTGCGCTGGCGGCCGGCGAGCTCTACACCGCGGTGGGCTACGGCAGCTCGGGTAGCGGCGGCATCGGCACGCGACGCTACAAGACCGGCGTGAGCGTGACCTGCGTCGGCGAGGCGTGTGCTCCAGAGCCCGCGGCCGCGAACGAGTGGATCGGCGAGGACGACGCGTTCTGCCAGAACGACTCCGGCGGCGCTGCGCTCGACGAACAGGGTCGGCTCGCCGGAGTGGTGTCCCGGGGCATCAGCCCGTGCTCGACACCCATTCTCGCCACGACGAGCGCCTGGAAGGCGTGGCTCGTCGAGCTGGGAGCGGCCGCGGCGCTGGAGGGTGGTTACTCGGCGCCGGAATGGGCCGGTGGCACGCCCGCGGATGCCGGCGGCGACGCCGACAGCGACGCGGGCGCGGAGGCCGGCGCCCCGGCATCCGCTTCGTCACCCGTCGATGACAGCGGAAGCTGCGGCGTGTCATCCAGGCGAAGCCGCGGGATCCACTGGCTACTCTTGGCCCTCGCTGCCGGGCTGGGTTGCCACCCGAGCCGGCGGCGAAATAGATTGTAAATCAGTGTCACGCGGCCGATCCGAGGCGCGGCGGAGCATCACACTAGAGTCATGACGACGCGCCGCCTGCTCGCCCTCTCGCTCGTGCTCTTCGCGGTGTTCTCCCTCGCGCACCCCCCGGTCTCACGCTGGGTGCGCGCCGGCCGGCTCCTCTTGGCGCTGGCGTCTCCCCCTGCCGAGGCTGCGCCGCTGGTCGAGACGGACGTCGAGCTGCCCGGGCGCGACGGGCCCATCCGCGCGCGCCTCTACCAACGCGCGGATCTCCCTCGCGCTCCGGGGCTCGTCGTGGCGCATGGCGTGCACTGGCGCGGCATCGACGAGCGACGGCTCGTGCCCTTCGCGCGGGAGCTGGCGCGTGCCGGGCGCACGGTGCTCACGCCCGAGCTCCGGGATCTGACCGACTACCGCATCACCTCCCTCGGCGAACGCATCATCGGAGACTCGGTCAGCTGGCTGGCGGCGCGCACTGAAGCTCGCGTCGGTCTGCTCGGCTTCAGCTTCGCGGGCGGGCTCTCGCTCGTCGCCGCGAGCAGGCCGGAGCTCGACGGCAAGCTCGCCTACGTCACCAGCATCGGCGGCCACCAGGATCTGCCGCGCGTGCTGCGCTTCCTGGTGAGCGATCGCATCGAGACGCCGTCGGGCGAGGTGCCGATGAAGGCCCACGACTACGGGCTCATCGTGGTCGCCTACGGGAACCTCGAGCACTTCGTCGAGCCCGCCGATCGAGACACGCTGCGCGACGCGCTGCGGCTCTGGCTCCACGAGGACCGGCCGGCTGCCATCGCGCGAGCCTCCCAGCGCACCACGGAGTCCGGGGAGCGCCTGTTCCGACTGGTCGAGAGCGGGAAGCTCGCCGAGCTCGGGCCCGATCTCCTGCGGCTGCTCGCGCAGAAGAAGGCGGAGCTCGCCGAGCTGTCACCGGCCGGGCGCCTCGCCCACATCGAAGCGCCGGTCTACCTGCTCCACGGCTCGGCGGACTCCGTCATCCCGCCCAGCGAGGCCGAGTGGGGCGACCGCGAGCTCGGCGGCGCTCCGCACCAGGCCCTGGTCTCGCCGCTGCTCGAGCACGTCGAGGTGGACGAGAAGGGCGCGCTCGGGGAGCAGCTCGCGCTCGTGGACCTGATGGCCAAGATGCTCTAGCCAGAGCCCCCGCGCCCTTGGCAGGATGGACCCATGGAGGCGGAAGAGGCGTCGCCGGTGCTGCTCGAGACCGAGCGCCTGGTGTTGACCCTGCTGCCGCCCTCGGCTGCGCTGCGCCTGCTCGCGTACCACTCCGACAACCGCACGCACCTCGCGCCGTGGTCCCCGCCGACCCCTCCCGGCTGGTACAGCGAGGAGTACTGGCGCTGGCGGCTGGACGAAAACCGCACCGAGTACCTGGAGGACCGCTCGTGCCGCCTGCAAGTCCTGCTCGGCGACCAGCGTGAGGGCTCCGTGGTCGGGCAGGTCAGCTTCACCCAGTACAGCCGCGGCCCGCACCAGAGCTGCAACCTCGGATACAACATCGATCATCGCCACCAGGGCAAAGGCCTGATGAAGGAGGCGCTCGGCGCCGCCATCGAGCTCGCCTTCGGGCGCCTCGCGTTCCATCGTCTCAGCGCGAACTACATGCCCGTGAACGAGCGCTCCGGTCGCTTGCTCCGCAGCTTGGGCTTCGTGGTCGAGGGCTACGCGCGCGACTACCTGTACATCGCCGGTGGCTGGCGCGACCACGTGCTGACCGCGCTCTACAACCCGGACCCTTCGCCGCCCGGCGTGCGCGCGTTCGCGCTGCCGAAGCCCTGAAGCTCAGGCGCGGCGTCGCCGTCGCGCGAGCGCCACGCCGAGCACGCCGAGCCCGAGCCAGGCGAGCTTGCCGCTCGCGGCGGGCGCGGCGCTGCACAGACAGCCGCCGACGGGGTTCAGGTTCTCGTCGAAGGGCGTGCTCCCCCCGCTGCTCGCCGGGTTCCCGCCGCTGCCGCCCAACGCCCCCGTGCCCCCGAAGCCACCGCTGCCCGAGGTGCCGCCGGTGCCGCCGGTGGACGTGACCTTCGGCAAGAGCTCGAGGCTGAGGTAGAGCCCCATCTCGTCGCCCTTGTTCACGACCATCACCCAGGCGTCGGTGGCGCCCTTGGGGACCTCGAGGGTCACGACGCTCCCCCCCGGGACGTCGGGGTCGGCGACCGTGTCGGCGTTGGAGGCGACCCCAGAGTCGTAGTTGAACGTGATGGGGTCCTTCGCGAAGCGCACGGCGACCGCGGGCGTGAACGGATCCGCGTCGGGCCCGAGATCGTACTGGCCACCGAGCGGCACGTCGTCCCAGCGCACCTTGAGCTGCTCGGTGCCAGTGCCGAGTGCCAGGTGCACCTGGAAGACGCCCGGCGCGTAGGGCTCGGTCTGCTCGAGGCCCATGTAGGGCTTGCCGGCCGCGAAGAAGCCGTTGGCGAGCTTCCACGCGCTGCTCGAGAGCGGTTGCCCTTTGTACTCGCGCACGCGCTGGCACATGGGCAAGACGCCGCGCTTCTCGAGCTCGAGCTTCAGCGCGTCCGCAGTGGGTTTGCCGAGCGTGGACGCTTCGACGGACACTCGGAACAGCTCGGCCAGGTCTTCGTAGCCGAGCTCACCCGTGGACGAGCCGATCATCGCCGTGACCAACGCCTGGTCGAAGGTCTTGCGATCCGCCTCCGGCAACGCGGAGCGCACGCTCCAGAGCGCGCCGGAGAACAGCGTGGAGTCCATGTGGACCTCGCCGATCACGTCCTTCGGACAGCTGTCGTCGTTGTTCAGGTCGCGGATGACCTTGTCGCCGCCGCCATACCCGATGTTCTTCGCGGCGTACTCGCCCACCTTGCCGTCGCCGGTGAGCGCGCTGGAGAAGTAGTCGGCGAGCGCCTCGTTCATCGCGCCCGGCGCCGGCGACGAGCCCTGCTCGTCGAGCAGCCAGTGGCTGACGAAGTTGATGGTGCGGTCGGTGAGCGCATGACCGAGCTCGTGGTAGACGACGTCGCCGTCGTAGGCGAAGTCGGCGAGCTTGCCCTGCCCGAAGAACAACCCGCCCTGGAGACCCTGGAACAGCCCGGGGAACGGGCTCTCGGGCGAGAAGAAGGCGTTGTCGTACGGCTCGAGGGGCAGCGTCGGGTCCTTCATCTGCTGCGAGAAGCCCTGGTCCCAGCCCTTCGGGAAGCGCAGGTTCGCCACCGTGGTGAGCGGCGCGAAGTCGAGCTTCGGCATGCCCAACGACTCGTAGAAGGCGTAGGCCTTGGCGGTGTGGAAGTACATGCTGACCTCCGCGAACTCGTCCTCGGGCGCCGTGTCGCTCGCGTACGTGTACGGGAAGTCGCCGTTGGCGTCGGCCGCCGCCTTCGGCAGGAGCTCGCACATGTGGATGCCCCACTTGCCGACGAGCTTCTGAGTGTCCACGCAGGTCAGCGCGCGGATCTTCGCGTCCTCGAGCTTGGTGGCCCCTTGCGTGAGCGTGCTCAGCGTCACGCCCACCGCCGTCGGAGTGGCGACCGGGTTCTCCTCGAACACGGTCGCCGCGCGATCGAAGCGCGTGGCGTCGTAGGCGAGGACGACGTTGCCGGTCGCGGCGTCGACCGCGACCACCGGTGCGTACGGCGTGCCGGGGACGAGCCCGCGGTAGAGCACCCAGACCAGACGCACGCCGCCCGCGCGCGGCAGCCAGGCGAGCTTCGCGTCCGTCGGCTCGAAGCGGGCGCCCTTCGCTCGCGTCTCGGCGCGCGTCGCCGCCAGCGTCGCCGAGACGAGCGGGGTGCTGCTCGCCGGGAAGCGCTCCTCGAGGCGCGCCGTGACGAACGAGGTCGGTTGGCCTTTGGCGTCGAGCAGCACGCCCGCGCCGCGCCAGAGCACGGGCAGACCTGCGTGCGACTGCGTGAAGCGCACCAGCTCTTGCCCGCCGGGCCGTGCCCAGGTGCCGGCGTGCGCCAGGCTCAGCGCGGCGCTCGCGGGCGCGCGGCTGGCGAGCGCGACACGCGCTCGCGCCGTCGTCGAAGGCGCGGCCGCGGCCGCCGTGGAGAACGTCGCGACGAGCAGGCAAATCTGGGCCGAAAGGGGCGTACGCACACTGCCTCCTGATGTAGTCCGCGGGGTGGCGGGCGATCCTTGGCAGCCAGCCGGGCGCGGCGCAAGTCGAGGGAATTTTTCGGCCTTGTTTGGCCTTCTGAAATTTTTTGGAACCCCGAGGGGCCCGGGCCTGTCAATCCCCAGCGAGACACGACGCGACGCCAGATGGGCGGCCCTCCTCGTAATTCTGCGAGGACGAAGCCCCGCCGAGCTGACGAGCCGTCGATATCACGAGGTGAAGATCCGTCATGGCCCAGTCGAACATCGTCAACCCTTTCCTCTCGAACCTGACCAACTTCGATGCGCGCGCAGCGCTCGGGCTCGAGCGGGCACCGTTGGCGAAGGACGACGCGCCCATGGGCTACGCGCTGGTGCAGAGTGGCCCCGCGGTGAGCTCCGAGGAGTGCGAGAACGTCGCCGCGCGTGCGGTCGAGATCACCGTGCTCTGGGGCACCAGCGTCATCCACGTCGCGCACCTGAACCCCCCGCGCGCCTACGCCGTCGGCGAGCGCACGAGCGACTTCACCATGCCGAGTGAGAAGCTCGGCACCGACCGCCTCGAGATCGTCAGCCTGGTGGCGGGCGAGCCCTGCATCACGGTGCCCGCCGGCGCCACCGCGCGCGTCACCAAGGGCAGCGCCAGCGAGAGCGCGCCCGCCGGCTCGACCGTCTCCTTGGCGTTCGGGACGCGCGTCGAGATGAGCTTCGGTGACCTCAGGGTTCAGGTCTCGGGCGTCCACCCCGGCAAGCGCACGAAGCGCGCCTACTTCGCTCAGGGCGACTCGTCCGCCGCCGGCTTCTTCGGCCTGTCGGCCGCCATCGCGGCGACGTTCGTGGGCGCGATGGCCTTCTTCGTCCCGGCCATGGGCCTCACCGACGACGAGGCGAACGACAACGATCGCCTGCACCTCATCCAGCAGTACCTGTCGGCGAGCGCGGAGCGCAACCGCGAGCTCGAGCAGAAGGACGCCGAGAACGCGGACAGCGAGAAGGGTGGCGGCGAGCGCGCCGAGGCGGCGCGCGGCGACTCGGGCGCCCTGGGCAAGCCCAGCGCGAAGCTCGCGAACAAGCGCGCGGGCGTCGCCGGCCCGAAGGACAACCTCGACCCGCACATGGCGCGCGAGCGCGCCCTGCACGAGGCCCGCACCTTCGGCATGATCGGGCTGCTCAACTCGAGCCCCGGCGGCGACCCCAACGCGCCGACCTCGCCCTTCGGCCGCGACTCGTCGCTCGGCACCGACGACAAGAGCGCGATGGGCAACATGTGGGGCGACGACATCGGTGACTCGTGGGGCTCGAACGGCCTCGGGCTGACTGGCATCGGCGAGGGCTCCGGTGGCAAGGGCGAAGGCATCGGCATCAACGGCATCGGCACTTGCGGCGGGACCATCTGCTCGGGCCTCGAGGGTGGCATCGGCAACTCGCTCGGCCGCACGCCGCCTGGCCACAAGACGCGCGTCCCTCAGATGCGCCCCGAGGGTGGCACCGTGCTCTCCGGCCACCTGCCCGGCGAGGTCGTGCAGCGCATCGTTCGCCAGAACTTCGGTCGCTTCCGCATGTGCTACGAGCAGGGCCTGAGCCGGAACCCGAACCTGCAGGGTCGCGTGGCGGTGCGGTTCGTGATCGGTCGTGACGGTGCGGTGAGCAACGTGTCCAACGCCGGCAGCGACATGCCCGACAGCGGCGTGGTCTCCTGCGTGGTCGGCGCGTACTACGGCCTGTCGTTCCCCGCTCCCGAGAACGGCATCGTCACGGTGAGCTACCCGATCATGTTCACGCCTGGCTGAGCATCTCCCCGCATCGAACCCTGACCAGCCAGGAGGGCCGCGTCGAAAGACGCGGCCCTTTTTCTTTGCGGCGTTCCCGGGTCAGCGCACCGCGCGCCCGATGGCCATGGGGGTGCTCAGGATCCACGCCGAGCTCAGCCCGACCCAGCCGTAGGCGATGGGCGCTCCGCTCTCCGGATCGGCGATCACCAGGATGGTCCCGTGGCCGAAGCCGGTGCGCTCGCTGCCCGCGCGCGAGTCGTCTTGGTGCTGGTAGCGCGAGGCGTCGGCGATGCGGACCAGGAACGCGTCCGACACGCCGTCCACCGGCTCCGGAGCGGAGACCAGGAAGGCGACGTGGCCGGTGTTCGCCGAGCGGATCTCCTTCGGGCGCAGCCAGGCGATGACGTCGCCGGGCGCGGCGTCGGCGACGCGGCTGACGCGCTCCCAGCCGTAGCGCGCGCGACCGGCGCGGGTCGCCGCGATCTGCTGGTAGTAGTCGCGCGCCAGCGGCCGGCCGCTCTTCGCTCGGTACGCCACCGCGGCCTGCGCCACCGGTGACGCGCGACGCAGGACCCAGGCCGCCATCCCCGAGCAGTCGAACTCGTAACGACCCGCGCGCTCGTCCACGCGCGTGGCGTGGGTGTAGCTCGATTCGCGCAGCGTCGTCTCGATGCGCTCCAGGGTGGAGAGCACGCTCGGGGGCCCCGCCGTGGCCGGGAGCGTGGTCAGCGTCGCAGCGGTGACTCCGACCGACAGCGCGCGCGCCTTCATCGTCCGGGATTTTGGCTCGCGCGGCCGGCGCCAGCAAGTTCTCCGTAGCGCCGCCGCAACTTCTGGTGGCGCCAGCGGAAGAGCGCACGGACCAAGGCTCTCACCAGACGGTCCGGCGCCCCGCGCGGCTCGACGCGCAGTCGGTCGCGCACGCGCGTGCCCCCGGGGATGGCCTCGACCCAGCGCTCGTGCTCCCAGCTCTTCTGCAGGAGCGAGCGCGAGCGCTCGAGGAAGTGTCCTCGCTCGGCCTGCACCAGCCGGAGCTCGTGGCGGTCGAAGGGCAGCAGCCGGAAGGCGAGCAGCGTCGAGGTGAAGACGACCTCGCCGACCGGCGCCTCGAGCAGCGAGCGTCCGCGCGCCTCCGGGGGCTCGGTCATGCGGACCCAGGGCGCGAGCTCCCGGTTCACGCCGGTCAGCGTCGAGACCGCGGCCCACACCTCGTCCTCGGGAGCGGCGAGCTCCGACACGAGCTCCAGGTCGAAGGCCATGGCCGAGGCTACGCCCGGGTGGTGCTACGATCGAGCGGCATGCGCTCGCGGGCGTGCGTGCTGATGGCGGCGGTGCTGCTCTCGGGCTGCGGCGCGAGCGTCCAGCGCGAGCGCACGCTGGTCGGTCGGCGCGAGACTTGGCTCGCCGAGCGACCGGCGCCGGCGGTGGTCACGGTGCGCGCCGACACCGGCGGGGTGCTCCTGCGCGTGAAGCGCCAGGGCTGCATCGCGCTGGTGCAGGGCCAGCAGCTCGTCGAAGATCGGGTGATCACCACGGCGAGGCAGGGACCCCTGATCACCGGGGTGGCCCTCGCGGCGGTCGGCGGCTTCCTGATCCTCACACCGGAGGGCGACCAGAAGGACGCGGCCATGGGGAGCCCGAAGGCGTATGGGATTCTGATGGTCGGCGCGGGCATGATCGTACTGCTGGCGCAGCGCAGCGACTCCGAGGAGACGTCCCGCCGCGTCCTGAACGAGCCACCGCACGAGGCCCCGAGCGAGTGTCGTCACGCGAGCGACGCGGTCGCCACCGTCGCCCTGGTCCTACCCGACGGCGACCTGCTCCCGGCAGAGGAGACCGACACGGGCCTCTGGCGCGTCCAGCTGCCCGAGTCGGTCTGGCAGCGCTTCGGGCGCTCGTTCCACACCGGGGTGCGCGTGGACGGAGCCGTAACCCACGGGGTGCGGCTGTCGCGGTAGCGCACGGCTCAGTTGAGGCAGCCGCAGCAAGCACCCGGGTTGGTGCTCTTGTCGATCGCGCAGTAGCCCTCGGCGTAGCCCGCGTTCTGGCAGGCCGCGTCGCAGTCGGGGAAGCCGCCGAGGCAGCCGGAGCAATCGTTCGCGGGCGCACAGGAACAGCAAGCGCTGGGATCGGTGCTGTTCGGAACGGCGCAGCTGCCGCTCGGGCGGTCGGCGATCTTCTGACAGGCGATGTTGCAGTCCGCGTGCCCCTGCAGGCAGCCGACGCAGGGCTTGCACGCCGGATCGCTCGAGTTCCCGTTGGGCTTGCAGCTCAGCTTGCCGCCGCCGCAGGTCTGCGTGCCCGATGCGCAGGGGCCGGCGAGCCCGGTCGTGCACGACGCGCCGCCGCCGGGGTTCCCCTCGTCGGTCTGCCCATCGCAGTCGTCGTCCTTGCCGTTGCACGACTCTTCGGAAGGCAGCACCGCACCGTCACAGCCGGGGGACCACACGCCGGCGACGCAGAGCTGCGTGCCCGGTTTGCACACTCCCTTGCCCTCCGAGCCGAGTGGGCCCGAGTAGCAGGCTTGTTTCTGGCCCGACGTGCAGGCACAGCCTTCGTCGGGCGAGCCGTCGCAGTCGTCGTCGAGCCCGTCGCCGCAGGACTCCGTGCTCGGGAGCACGCTACCGACGCAGGCGCCCCAGCCCGTTGTGGCGCAGGTCTGCTCACCGAGCTTGCACACGCCCACGCCCGCCGCCGCGGAGGGGCCCGCGTAGCATGGCTGCTTCGCACCCGCGGGTGAGCACGCGCTGCCCGCGTCGGCGCCCCCCGGCCCCCACCCGCCACCGCCGTCGATGCCGTGCATCCCGCCGCTGCCGCCGCTGCCCCCGCTGCTCGGGCTCGGGTCGCTGGACGAGCTGCCCGAGCACGCCAGCGCCAGGAGCGCGGCGAGGAGCGTGGCCCGACCCATGAGCCCAAGGCTACGACCATCGCCTCGCGAGGTCGAGCTGGACGCTTTCGCGTGGCGTGCGCAGCTTGGCCTCGTGCTCCGTGCGTCGATCGCCTCAGCGCTCATCCTGGTGGCCTGCCGCGGCGAGCCCGACTGGAGCGCCGAGCGCGAGCGCATGGTGCGGGAAACCATCGAGGCACGCGGGGTGCGCGAGGCGCGGGTGCTCGCCGCCGTGCGCAAGGTGCCGCGCCACGCCTTCGTGCCCGCGCCCTACACTCGGAAGGCCTACGAGGACTCTCCGCTGCCCATCGGTTGGGACCAGACCATCAGCCAGCCGTACATCGTGGCCTTCATGACCGAAGCAGTGCGACCGGCGCCCACCGATCGCTGTCTCGAGATCGGGACCGGAAGCGGTTACCAGGCCGCGGTCCTGGCCGAGCTCTGCGCGAGGGTCTTCAGCATCGAGTACATCCCCGAGCTCGCCGAGCTCGGTAAGGCGCAGCTCCGTGCCGCCGGCTACGGCCCGGAGCGCGTGCAGCTCTTCACCGGCGACGGCTACCAGGGCTGGCCCGAGGAGGCGCCGTTCCAGGTCATCGTGGTGACCGCTGCGCCTCCGAGAGTGCCCGCGCCGCTGCGCGATCAGCTGGCCGTCGGCGGGCGTTTGGTCGTGCCCGTCGGTGCGTCGGGCGGCGTTCAGAGCCTGGAGCTCTGGACCCGCCGGCAGAGTGGCAGAGGTGACGACGCCTTCGAGGTGAAGCAGCTCGCCGACGTGCGGTTCGTGCCGTTTCTTGGTGAAGGCGCACGGCAGCGGTGACGGCCGCGCAGCCCACGCCTAAGCTCGCGGCGTGCGCGCTCGTGCTCTCTGGGCCCTGGGACTGATCGCGGCGCTGGCCGCCTGCGGGCCGTCGGCTGCGCCGCCGCCGCCCGAGGCGCCGAAGAAGCCGCCGCCCATCGCGGACAAACCTCTGAGCAAGCGCCAGCAGCTGGTGCGCGCGCTGCGCTCGCTCGAGCGCTCGAGTGACGTGCTCGCCGCGCTGCCGAAGGGGCTGCGCACCGAGCTTCGCGATTTCGTGCAGCAGCTCGGTCAGGCCGAGCGCACCGAGCTGGGGAAGCGTGAGAGCCCGCTGGCGCGCGAGCGGCCGCTCCTGCACCTGGCTGTCGGGGGCTCGTCACCCGACGCGCTCTACGAGCTAGCGACCAGTCAGCGTCTGGCGCAGGACCTGATGACGGTGCGCGCCGTGGCGATGAAGGGGAGCTTCGACGACCTGCCGCCTGCGGTGAACGCCCTGGCCACGAAGTGCGCGGCGACCTGGCTTCGCGATCGCGCCGCCGAAGCAGCCTCGCCGACCGCGCTCACGCCGGAGCTCGCCGACCGCATCGACGGCGCCGCGCAGACCCTCGGTCGCGGAGACATCGTGCGCCTGGCCCGCGAAATCGGCGTCGAGCTCGTGCCGAACGACTCGGCGCGCTGGGCCTCGCTCGCCCGCGCGGCGGCCCACGAGCTGGACGTCGATGCGACGCGCACGGCGCTCGCCGAGGCCAAGAAGTACCCGCCCGCGAATCGCATCCAAGCGGGGCGAGTCACGCGCGCCGAGCGCGCCCTCGCCGCCGCGGAACAGGCGAAGAAGCTCGAGAAGAGCGCGAACGACCTGCCGAGCCGCGTCGAGCTCGCTCGAGCTCTCCTCGACGTGCGTCGATTCGACGATGCGAAGCAGGTGCTCGCGCCGCATCGCGCGGAGGCTGCATCGCACCTCGGGCTCGCCGCGGCGCTGGCCGAGAGCGAGCTCGACAACGGTCTGTGCCCCGGTCTGCCCCTGGGCATGGGCAGCACGTTCCTGTGCTCGCTGGCGTGGAAGCAACATCCGCGCACCGCGCCGATGAGCGCCGATCTCGAGCGCGCCTGGAAGAGCGGCGCCGGCCGCGACGTGCGCGGCATCGAGGGCTACCTCGCCATCGTGCAGATCGCGCCGTGGCTCTACGGCACCATGGCCTCGCCAGGTACTTCGCAAGAAGAGCTCGGACGGCGCTTCTTGGAGCGTCTCGCCTCGATGCAGAAGGCCACGAAGGAGGCCGCCGGGTCGTCGCCTCATTTCGCCGGCGCGGTACTCTTCGCCGACACCATCGCCGCCGGCTACGAGGCGGTGGTGAAGAACGAGACCAAGGTCCCCGCCGCCGCACGCGCGGACCTGAAGAAGCGCGCCATCGAGGTCGCGAAGGCTGCGCCCAGCGACCCGCTCGCGCACGCCTCGACCTTGGCCGTCGCCGCTCTCGCATTTCGAGACGAGGACATCCAGCCGTTGCTCGAGAGCCTGCCGAAGGAGCAGATCGACCCGAGCAACACCTTCGCCTACCAGATCCTCGCGCTCTGGACCGGGACGGTGAAGCAGAGCCCGGACTACGCGCGCGCCGCGGCCAACGAGCTCGCCACGCTGATCCCCGAGTACCCGGCCGACTCCCTCGATCGCGCGCGCTTGGTGCTGCTGCTCGCGGAGAGCGACGCGACGCTCCAGCGCTCGGCGAAGGCCTACGCCGTGCTCGAGCAGGTCTCGAAGCCCCTCACGGTCGAGGGCGTGCCGATCGAGCTCCGGCTGCGCGCGGCCATCGACTACGCGGGTGCGCGCGCTCTCTCCGGCAAGCCGGAGGAGGGCGCGCAGCTCCTCGAGGGCATCGTCGCCAGCGCGCCCATCGCCAGCCCGGACGTGAAGACGCTGGGCTTCATCGCGTCGAGCTACCTGTTCGCGCTCCGCGCGCGCGGCGCGGCGGGCGCCGAGCGTGTCGAGTACCGGGAGAAGTTCGTGAAGCTCGCGAGCGAGCCCGCGTTCATGGGCGCGTCGGCCGCGACCGAGCTCTGGCGCGCGCTCTGGCTGCGCGAGCTCGACTACCTGACGGAGCGGGATCGCTGCGGCGCGCTGCGCCCCTGCGCGGACCAGGCCGAGAAGAAGCGCGCGCTCCCCGCCGGAGCCTTGGACGACAAGGCCGGACCGGAGGTCGCGAAGCTCATCCGGCGTGGGACTCTGCCCTCCGGCACCCTGAACCTCACCTTCGCGTTCGGTACCGCAGGGCTGGAAGGGATTGTCCAAGTGAGCCCGGCTCTCCTGGTCCTTGAAGCACCTGGGATTGCGCAGTAAACGACTGATCTAACAGGCCTATTCAGAATTCTCTTGCCAAGGCCCACTTTATCCTACATTGTGGGCTCATGACGCACAGTCGCCGACACTCACGCCATCCGGTTCGGTTCCCTGTCGCCATCGAGAGCCCCGCCAAGCCCGGCCGCGTAGGGGTGGTCCGCAACATGAGCCAGCGCGGCCTGCTGATCGGGACGCCCAGCCGCTACCAGGAAGGCCAGCGCGTGCGCGTGCGATTCCGCACCCGCGGCGGCCCGGAGATCGACTTGCCCGCCACCGTGGTGCGTATCGACCACGATCCGAGCGGCGACTGGCTCTCGCGCCTGGTGGCTCTCGAGCTGGATCGCGACGTGAGCGAGCGACGCCTGAACGAGCTGCGCGAGACCTACCAGCTCTTCTCCGCAGCGTGAGGTCGAGTCAGTACTCGAACCCGCTCCCGCCGATGAACTCGCGCAGGATGGACGTCGGCGGCACGTGGTCCGGGTAGATGGTCACGAAGCGATCCAAGAGGCCCAGTAGGCGGAACGCCGTCGTGTAGGCCTGGTCCGACTGCGGCACCTCGAGCAGGTAGCGCTCGGCGAACACCTTCAGCACGCTGAGCTCGTAGATGAGCGACGAGTCGAACACCGCGTCGGCGTGGTGCTGGTAGGGGAAGATGTGCTTGCGCTCGCCGGCGCGGACGCTGGGCCAGCGCTTGATGTTCATGGCGGCCGTGGCGCCGCGCGTGTGGCGGTCGCGTACGATGCGGCGGAGCAGGCGCACGTCGCTGGCGTGCACGCGGGTGAGCCGGTCGAAGGGCAACTGCACCAGCGGGCAGGCGAACACGCGGTACACGCTGCCCTTCGGCAGCGAGGACAGCAGCTTGGGGTTCAGGCCGTGGATGCCCTCCAGCATCAGGATGTCGTGCTCGCCCAGGGTGATCTGCGCGCCTCCCTCGGGCTTGCTGGACCCGGACGCAAAGTCGTAGTGCGCGGTGCGCAGCGTCTCCCCGGCGAGGAGCCGGTTGGTGTGCTCCTGCAGCAGGCTGACGCGCAGCGCGTCGAACGCCTCGTAGTCGAACTCGCCCTTCTCGTCCCGAGGCGTCTCGTCCCGGTCCACATAGTAGTCGTCGAGGGACACGCCCACCGGGTTGATGCCGTTGACCTGGAGCTGGACCTTCAGGCGCTTGATGAAGGTCGTCTTGCCCGACGACGACGGCCCCGCGATGCACACCACCTTCACCGCGCTCCCGCGCGACTGGATGTCGTCGGCGATGCGGCTGATGCGCTTCTCCTGGAAGCCCTCGCTGACCCGGATGAGCTGCGACACGTCACCGCGGATGCAGGCGCTGTTGAAGGCGCCGATGCTGGTGATGCCCAGCGTCTCGAGCCAGCGATCCTGATCGCGGGTCATCGTGCTCGCCTGGTGCGACACGTCCCGCGCCTGTTGCAGGAGCGAGGCGGGCACGCTCAGCGCGCTCGCGCCCTTCTCCTTTTCTCCCGACGGGTTGCTGTAGACCATCAGCAGCGCGCCCTCGTCGGCGAGCACGCGGAAGTCCGGAGACAGCTTGCCCGTACGCGGGAGCATGGCGCCGAGCCGCAGAGCGTAGACCTCCCCGCACGCCACCAGCGGCACCGCGGGCTCGCGCCACAGGTCGAGCAGGCGCGCCACGTCGTCCCAGCCCGCCGCCGCGAAGTGCGCCTTGGCCTCGTCGACGGTCCACCACTCCTCGCGCAGCGGGGCGTCCTCCTCCACGAGGGCGCGCATGCGTTCTTCCAGATCTTTCGCCAGCCGGGGCAGGGTCGTCGTCCATTCTCCGCTCACCAGCACGCGCTGCGCGAAGCCCACGGAGTGGCCCATGATGAGCCCCAGGTTCGGATCGAGGCGTCGCGCCGCTTCCATCAGCACCAGCGCCTGGCTCTGCCGGTAGATGCGCTGGCCCTCCCAGTGGTCGACGGTCAGGGGCTCGATGGCGCAGTCGGAGGAGAGCGGGCTGACCAGCGACAACGCCTTCCGGTCGACCAGCGCGGCCACCACCGGGCGCCCGTCCACGTGCTCCGGCAGTAGGCCCTCGAGCGGCGTGCCGGTGCGGGCCTGCTTCGACCCGCTCGCGAGCTTCACCTCCAGCGCGGTCCGACGCGGCAGTGAGCGCTCGTGCAAGAGCAACCCCACGCTGTCGGTCATCTCGACCAAGCGCATGGCGACCCCGCCGACCAGCGCCTGGACCACCCGCAGGGCCAGCGCTGGGTACGCGGCGGAGAAGTCCTCGTAGCGATCGTAGGCGAGCATCGCGAGCTCGACGCGCGTGGTCGCGGTGATGGTGGCCGCCCGGGGTCGGTCCGCGAGCAGCGCGAGCTCGCCGAAGTGCTCGCCCCGCTTGACTTCACCCAGCTCGAGGCCGCGTCGGGTGATGCGCGCCGTGCCGTCGAGCACGAAGTACACGGAGCGATCACTCTCGCCCTCGCGCACCACCACCGTGCCCGGCTCCACCCAGAGCTCGTCGAGGAAGGGCGCGATGCGCTCGCGGTCGACGGGTGACAGCGCGCCGAGGATGCGATTTCCGCTGGCCTCGAGCTCGGACGAGGACGGTGGGACGCTGGAGCGAGGACGAACGGACATGACTCCCCGAGTGGCGTGGTAGGTTCGCGCACGTGACGGCGGAGGAAAAGGGGCTTCTCCTCTGGAGGCGCATCGGGCTCGTGGCCGGCCCTGCAATCTTCGCGCTGGTCGCCTTCGTGCCCTCGGCCCTGCACCGCATCCCGGGCTACGGGCACCGCCCCGCTTACGCCGCTGGCATCGCCCTGTGGATGGCGCTCTGGTGGTTCACCGAGGCCCTGCACATCGGCGTCACGGCCGCGCTGCCGCTGCTTCTGTACCCGCTCTTCGGCGTGTTCGGGCGCGGCTTGCCGGGCGACGCGCTGCGCGCCGCCGAGCCCTTCGCCGACGCCTACATCTTCTTGTTCATGGGCGGCATGACGCTGGGCGCTGCGATGGAGCAGTGGGGGCTCCACCGCCGCGTGGCCCTCCACATCATGCGCGCCATCGGCACCGAGCCGAAGCGTCTCCTGCTCGGCATGCTGGTCGCGACCGCGAGCGTCTCGCTCTGGATCTCGAATACGGCCACCGCAGTCATGATGATGCCGATCGGCATGGCGCTGCTCGCGCAGCTCGAGGCGGCACAGGAGGGCAGGCGTCTCGGCGAATTCGGGTCGAGCCTGATGCTGTCCATCGCCTACGCGGCCAACGTCGGCGGCATCGGCACCAAGATCGGCACCGGGACCAACTCGATCTTCGTCGGCTTCTTGTCCGAGAAGCTCGGCTACGACATGAGCTTCCTGCGCTACATGGCGGTGGGCTTCCCGTTCGTGGTGCTGTTCATCCCCATCGTCTGGTGGGTGCTCTGGCTCAACGCTCGCGGCGACCCGCCGCGCGGCGCGCAGGGCCGCGAGGTTCTAGAGCAGGAGATCCGCGCGCTCGGGGCGTGGTCGCCGCGCGAGCGCGTGGTCGCCGTGGTGTTCCTGAGCGCCGCCGCGCTGTGGATCTGCGGCGACCTGTTGCGCCCGCTCATCGCGCCGCTCGTCCCGTTCAAGCTGCTCGGCAAGCACTACGAGGCCGCGGTCGCGATGCTCGCGGCGCTGATCCTGGTGCTGAGCCGCAGCGTGAGCTTCGCCCAGCTCCGGCGCGTCCCCTGGAGCACGCTGATCCTGCTCGGCGGGAGCTTCGCCATGGCCGCCGGCATCGAGGGCAGCGGGCTCTCGGGATTCCTGACCGCTCAGCTCGAGCCGGTCGCGCGATTGCCGCTGCTCGCGCAGCTCGGCCTGGCCTCGGCGGCCAGCATCGCGCTTTCTGCGGTGGCCTCGAACACCGCCACGGTGAACGTGCTCCTGAACGTGCTGCCGCGCTCGCTGCCGGTGCTCTCAGCCTGCGCCATCGGCGCCTCCTGCGACTTCGCGCTGCCAGCCGGCACGCCGCCCAACGCCATCGTGTTCGGCAGCGGCTACGTGCGCCTGCCCCAGATGATGCGCACGGGCATCTTACTCGATGTCCTCGCCGCGGCTCTGATCACCGTGTACGCGTACGGGTACTTGAGGTTCATTCTCTGACCCGTCAACGGCGGGGCAAGTCGAGGGCGACCGCGAGAGCACGGTCGAGCTCGGCCAACTTGGCGGGGCCGAGCGCGGCGACGTATCCCGTGAGCTTGGACTTGAACATCAGCGCCAGGAAGTCGCAGCGCGCGGCCGAGCGTCGCGGCAGCCCTTCTTCGGGACCGAGCAGCACCTCGGTGGAAATCCCCAGCACCTCTCCGTACACCGGCGCGCAAATCACCGTCGAAACGTCGTCGTTGTCGGCGATGAACTGCCGGGACACGACGACGTAGAAGCCAGGCTTGTTTCCCCGCTCTGCGCTGCGGTGGCCCGTCCTGTAGATCTCGCCGCGGATCACGGCTTGGCCTGCTCTGTGACCAAGGCTCGTGCTTGCGCTCGCAAGCGAGCACGGTTTCGCGCGAACGCCTCGCGGTCGCTGGCCTCCTGCCGCTGGCGCTCGAGCTTCGCCAGATACTCGGCGAGCGCGACGCGGACGACCTTGGAGCGGTTCGCGTCCAGAGTCTTGGCCGCGCGGTCCACGCCCTTCAGCGTGGCTTCATCTATGGAGATCGCAATAGTACGCATATTGAGAAGTTATCAGGGCCAGCCCGAGCCGCAAGGGCCCGGTGCGAGCGCCGCGCGACCGCCTACCCGCTCTCGGTCGGATCGCCGCCCTGCTTCCTGAGCTCTTCGACCAGGCTCCGCCCCTCTTCCAGCCGGGCCTTCTGCTGCCGGAAGGCCTCGACCTGCGCGCGGGCCTCGGCCACCACCTCCGGCGGCGCCTTCTCGACGAAGCTCTTGTTGGCCAGACGCTTCTCCAGCGACTCGATGTCCTTCACGATCTTCTTCACCGAGCGCTCGATGCGGTCCTCTTCGTGGGCCGCGTCCACCTTGCCCAGCAGACCCACCAGCACCTCGACGTCGCCGGCCACGGTGAGCACGTGCCCGGGCGGGCGTGCGCCGCCGGGCGCGTCGATCACGGGCGCGCCCTCGGTCTTCACCAGGAACGAGATCAGGCGGCCTTGGCTCGCGAGCAGCCGGCCCAGGGTGTCCGTCGCGCGCAGGTGCAGCGGCACCGTGGCCCCGGGGTGCACCTCGTGCTCGCTGCGCACCGCGCGCGCCGCGCCGATGGCGGCCATCACCTGCGCGAAATCGCGCTCGGCTTCCGCGTCCAAGCGGCCGTCCGCCGCGCTGGGGTAGGGCGCGAGGGCGACGGACTTCGGCCGCGACGCCGGCCGCGGCACGCGCTGCCAGAGCTCCTCGGTGATGAACGGCGCGTAGGGGTGGAGCGCGCGCAGCACCGTCTCGATGCAGTGCGCGAGCACTGCCCGCGTCTCGGCCTGCTCCGCGTCGCTGCCGGACGCGAAGACCGGCTTGCACGCCTCCAGGAACCAGTCGCAGAGCTCGTCCCAGACGAAGCGGTAGAGCGCGCCGGAGCCCTCGTCGAGGCGGAAGTCGGTGATGCTCTTGCCGCTCGTCTCCACCGCGCCCGCGAGGCGCGAGAGGACCCAGCGGTTCATCAACAGCTTCGCCTCGGGCGGCGTATCGCCGAGCGTCACGCCCTCGATGTTCGGCAGCGAGAAGCGCGTGGCGTTGTAGAGCTTGTTGCAGAAGTTGCGGTAGCCCTCGATGCGCTTGGGCGAGAGCGCGATGCGCTTCGCCTGGGGCGAGTAGCTGCAGAGCGTGAGCCTGAGCGCGTCCGTCCCGTACGCCGGGAAACCCTGGCCCATCTGCGCCGTCGAGGGGTAGGCCCTCTTGAACTTCGAGAGCGCCTCCGCCACCGGCGCCCCGGGCAGCGCCTTCTGCACCACGTTCTCGAACACCGCGCCGTGGATCAGGTCCAGCGGGTCGATGGTGTTGCCCTTCACCTTGCTCATCTTCTCGCCGGTCTCGTCGACCACGAGGCCGTGGAGCAGCACGCGCCGGAACGGCACGTCCTTCATGAAGTAGAGGCCCATCATCATCATGCGCGCGACCCAGAAGAACAGGATGTCGTAGCCCGTCTCCATGTCGCTCGACGGGTAGAAGCGGCGCAGGGCCACCGTCTCTTCCGGCCAGCCCAAGGTCGAGAACGGCCAGAGCGCGCTCGAGAACCAGGTGTCGAGCACGTCGGGGTCGCGCACCAGCTCGGCCTTCCCGCACTTCGGGCAGGCGCTCGGGTGCTCGTCGCGCGTGACCAGCACCTCGCCGCACGAGCAGTGGAAGGCCGGGATCTGGTGGCCCCACCAGAGCTGGCGCGAGATGCACCAGTCCTGGATGTTCTCGAGCCAGTGGAAGTAGGTCTTTGCCCACTCCTCCGGGATGATCTGGGTGCGGCCGTCCTTCACCGCGGCGACCGCGGGCTCGGCGAGCGGCTGCATCTTCACGAACCACTGCGTGCTCACCATCGGTTCGACCACGGTGTTGCAGCGCTGGCAGCGCGGCAGCATCAGCGCGTGGGGCTTGCTTCCGCGCTCGAGGCCCTTCTCCGCCAGCGCGGCCTTCACGGCCTTGCGCGCCTGCTTCACGGTCTGGCCCTGGAAGCTGCCGCCCTCGGCGTTGATGCTGCCGTCCAGGTTCAGGATGTTGATCTCGGCGAGGCCGTGGCGCTTGCCGGTGGCGAAGTCGTTGAAGTCGTGCGCCGGCGTGACCTTCACCGCGCCGGTGCCGAAGGCCATATCCACCAGGATGGCGTCGGTGATGACCGGGATCTCGCGATCCACGAACGGGTGCGTGAGCTTCTTGCCGTGCAGATGCGTGTAGCGCGGGTCGTCGGGGTGCACGGCCACCGCGGTGTCGCCCAGCATCGTCTCCGGGCGCGTGGTCGCCACGACCAGCTCCGTCACCCCGGCGCTCGGGTCGGGGCTCGCCACGGGGTAGGCGAACTCGTACAGCTCGCCCTGCGCCTCTTCGTTCTCGACCTCGAGGTCGCTGAGCGCGGTGCGGCAGTCGCTGCACCAGTTGATGAGGCGCGTGGCCCGGTAGATGAGCCCGTCCTCGTAGAGCCGGACGAAGCTCTCCTTCACCGCCCGGCTCATGTCCGGGTCCATGGTGAACTTGGTGCGATCCCAGTCGGCGGAGCAGCCGAGCGCGCGCATCTGCTCGGCGATGCGCCCGCCGCTCTGCTCCTTCCACTGCCAGACGCGCTCCACGAACTTCTCGCGGCCGAGGTCGTGCCGGCTCAGGTTCTCGCGGCGGAGCTGACGCTCCACCACCGTCTGCGTGGCGATGCCGGCGTGGTCGATGCCCGGCTGCCAGAGCGTGTTCCTCCCGAGCATGCGCTGGTGGCGGATCAGCGCGTCCTCCAGCGTGCCCATCAGCGCGTGGCCCATGTGCAGCGAGCCCGTGACGTTCGGCGGCGGCAGCGCGATGACGTACGCCGGGCGCGTGTCATCCGGGGCCACGCTGGCGCGGAACACGCCCTCGGACTGCCAGAAGTCGTACCAGCGCGGCTCCACGTCCGCGGGCTCGTAGGCTTTGGGGAGCTCGGTCATTTTCGGGGCGCGGAGTATGCCACGAACGCTCCGCTCCCTGCAGGGCGGGAAGAGCTTTGGGGCGCAGCG
>Ga0233425_10005402_pt1 | contig 20221 bp, 17 predicted proteins | sample Watercolumn_Towu_2_FD_181712 | JGI IMG/M metagenome (GOLD analysis project Ga0233425, IMG submission 181712) | Freshwater microbial communities from Lake Towuti, South Sulawesi, Indonesia - Watercolumn_Towuti2014_140_MG | ecosystem: Environmental > Aquatic > Freshwater > Lake | place... | reverse complement strand
CCTACCGGGTCCGTGAGCTAGTAAAAGCCTTCCGGCTGGGAAAGAGTCCTGAAGAAATGGTCAACAGCTATGGTGGAGGAAAGAACCAATCCGCACTGATTCGGTCGATGGTCACCGATAACCTGAACCGTAGAGGGGCGGTCATTTTTGCCGATTACACATCAGGAGATGCACTGAAAAAACTAACCACATTATCGCCGAAAGAGGTTATTGACAGCGTTAAGAACTCCAACCTTCGTGGTCGTGGCGGCGCCGGATTCCCGACCGGGTTGAAGTGGGAATTCTGCACTAAATCCAAAGCACCTGAAAGATATTTGCTGTGCAATGCCGATGAAGGCGAACCCGGAACTTTTAAAGACAGAGTGATTTTAACCGAAATTCCTCATTTACTTTTCGAAGGAATGATCATAGCAGGTTATTCTATCGGAGCAAAGGAAGGAATTCTTTACCTGAGAAAGGAATACGAGTACCTGAAGAAATATCTTGAAGCTCAGTTGGAAGATTTTCGTAAAAAAGGATGGCTTGGCGCCAAAGCCCTGGGAATTGAGGGATTTGATTACGATATCAGAATCCAGTTTGGAGCCGGAGCTTATGTGTGCGGTGAAGAATCAGCACTCATTGAATCCAGCGAAGGAAAGCGCGGCGAACCCAGAAACAGACCTCCGTTCCCGGTACAGGTGGGCTATCTTAATGCTCCCACTGTTGTCAATAATGTTGAAACGCTTTGTGCTGTGGTTAAGATAGTTTTGAACGGTGCTGACTGGTACAAATCGATGGGCACTAAGGAAACAGCCGGTACCAAGCTGTTGAGCATTTCAGGCGATGTACGATATCCGGGAGTCTTTGAAATCGAATGGGGAATGACGGTCAGGGAAATGCTTGAAATGGCTGGAGCTGTGGATACGAAGGCAGTTGTTGTTGGTGGTCCATCCGGAAGAATTATCGGCGAGAATGAGTTTGAGAGGACTATTAGTTACGAAGACCTTCCGACAGGAGGCGCAATGATAGTAGTCGGCAATCACAGAAAAATACTTGATGTAGTTCTGAACTTCACGAACTTTTTTATTGAAGAATCTTGCGGATCATGCGTACCATGCCGCTACCTGACGGTAATATTAAGGAATAAACTGAATAAAATAATTGAGGGTAAGGGCATAGCCAGGGATCTCGACGACCTTGCAATTTGGGGCAGACAGATGAAGAATGCCAATCGTTGCGGTTTGGGTCAAACGGCTGCCAACCCGATTTTAACCAGTCTTGAAAATTTCAGGTCGGAATATGAAGCCAGGATTGAAAAGGGAAAAGTATTCGGATCACAATTCGATCTTGAAAAAGCTATTCTTGAATCCAGCCGTGCAGTCGGAAGATTTCCGCAAGCCTGATCATTGAGAAATCATAATTTATAAAAATAATTTTTATGGGCGTTTTTAAAATCTTCAAACAAAAAGCTGAAACCTCTTCAAAAGCAGAAGGCACCAAGCTGAAAACAGGTTCGGATGCAGCCCGTGAAATATCAAATTTATCAGATGTTATGAGTGAAAAAATAAAATTTACAATTGACGGAAAACAGTGTGTTGCTGACAAAGGCACCAATATTGTCGACGCTGCCAGGTTAAATGGCATCTATATTCCTACCCTTTGTCACCTCGACGGAGTAAAGCCGGGCGGATCATGCAGGATTTGTAATGTAAAGATCAACGGCAGATTTATGACCGCCTGTACAACAGAAATCGCCGAAGGCATGGTGATCGAAAATAATAAACCTGATATCCAGGAATTGAGGCATATCATAGTTGAAACACTTTTTGTTTCAGGCAATCATTATTGCCCTGCCTGCGAAAAGAGCGGAAATTGCGAATTGCAGGCTCTGGCTTACAAATTTAAAATGATGGTACCGAGGTTCCCTTATGAGTTCGAAGAAAAAGCAGTTGATGCTTTATCGGCAAAAATCTACATCGACAGAAACCGGTGCATTTTGTGCAAGAGATGCGTTAGATCGCTTAAATCAGATGACGGAAAGAATATTTTTGCACTGAAAGGCAGAGGTTATAAGGCGATGATAAATATTGACCATGAACTCGCTAATAAAATGACTGATGAAGAAGCCCAACACGCAATGGACACTTGTCCTGTGGGATCGATCCTGAAAAAAGAAAGAGGCTTCGTCCAACCGATAGGTTCGCGTAAATTCGACAAGAAGCCGATCGGTAGTGAAATAGAGCAAACCATTAATCAATAAACAGGAGGATTTTTATATGAGTAAACCAATTGTTGCTACAACATCGCTGGCAGGCTGTTTTGGCTGCCACATGTCAATTCTGGACATCGATGACAGAATTCTTGAGCTGATCGAACTGGTGGATTTCAACAAGTCACCTGTTGATGACATTAAGGAATTTACGCAAATGTGCGATATCGGCATTATCGAAGGAGGGTGCTGCAACAGCGAAAATGTACATGTTCTTAAAGAATTCAGGAAAAACTGCAAGATCCTCGTTTCGCTTGGCGAATGCGCGATCATGGGCGGTCTTCCGGCACTCAGGAACAATATTCCGATAAAAGAATGTCTCGAAGAGGCATATCTCAACGGACCCACGACAAAAGGATCGAATGCTGAAGGAATTCTTCCGAATGACGAAGAGTTGCCGATTATTCTTGACAAGGTTTACCCGTGTCACGAAATAGTAAAGATAGATTATTTCCTGCCGGGTTGTCCTCCAAGGGCGGATCTGATCTGGAATGCGCTGGTTGCATTGGTAACGGGCGATGAAATGAAATTGCCCTATGAAGTAGTTAAATTTGATTAATCTTACAGTTACAGAAAAAATGGAACAGAAAATAACGATTGAACCCGTAACCCGGGTAGAAGGACACGGTAAAGTCACCATATATATCGACGATAAAGGCAATATTGCCCAGAGCCGGTTGCATATAGTTGAATTCAGGGGTTTTGAACGATTCATTCAGGGCAGACCCTATTGGGAAGCTCCTGTCCTCGTTCAGCGGCTCTGCGGAATTTGCCCGGTGAGCCACCACCTGGCAGCTGCCAAGGCTCTTGATGTTATTGTTGGTGCGGGAACAGGTGACGGGCTTACTCCTACAGGTGAAAAAATGAGAAGGCTGATGCATTACGGACAGATGTTCCAGTCGCATGCACTTCATTTTTTCCACCTTGTTTCCCCGGATTTGCTTTTCGGAGTTGACGGCGATCCGATGATCAGAAATGTCATCGGTGTTGCAAAAAAACACCCCGACCTGGCAGTGCAGGGCGTAATGATGAGGAAATACGGTCAGGAGATTATTTCGGCTACAGCCGGCAAAAAGATTCATGGAACAGGCGCTATCCCCGGTGGTATTAATAAACATCTCACTAAGGAGGAAAAAGAAATGTTCCTCAACGGACCCAATCCGCTGAATATCGAAAAAATGATATCATGGGCACAGGATGCAGTTGATTTCCTGAAAGCTTATCATAAGGAAAATATTGAGTTTATTGATAAGTTTGCTGCATTTCCATCCAATCATCTGAGCCTTGTGCGCAAGGACGGAGCGCTGGATTTGTATCACGGTGTTCTAAGGGCAGTCGATTCGGAAGGCAATAAGATTCTCCACGACCTGGATTACCAGGATTACCTGGAATATATCGGCGAAGAGGTGAGAAACTGGAGCTACATGAAATTCCCTTATATACTCGAGCTCGGTAAGAAGGACGGGTGGTACAGAGTAGGTCCGCTGGCACGGTTGAACACCTGCGAATTTATCCCGACTCCTTTGGCTCAAAAAGAATTTGAAATTTTCAAAGCCTATACCAACGGTAAACCGAACAACATGTCGATGCACATGCATTGGGCGCGCTTGATAGAACTGCTGCATTCTGCCGAAATGATCAAGATACTGCTCAATGATCCCGACCTTTTAAAGGGCGACCTGGTCGTTAAAGGCGAAAAGAGAAGCGAAGGTGTGGGCTTGATTGAAGCTCCGAGGGGCACCTTGTTCCACCATTACCGGATAAATGAACACGACCAGATTATTATGGCGAACCTCATCGTTTCGACCACAAATAACAACGAGCCGATGAATGTGGCTGTAAATCACGCCGCAAAGCAATTTATGACGGGTCAGAAAAAAATCACCGAAGGCATGATGAACGCCGTGGAGGTTGCCATCAGGGCGTATGATCCTTGCCTGAGCTGTGCAACACACGCATTGGGACAGATGCCTTTGGAGATCACTCTGATGGATTCCAATAAAAAGATCATTGACCGGGTACGGAGATAAAGTCATCCACAATCTCGACTGAATTAAAGCGGGAAATTGATCATCAGGTAGTACATTTTCTCATGACAACTGACCATCGGGATTGAATTGCCGATGGTCTTTTTGTTAACCTGCATCATTCATAAAATGGAAACGCAATGCTGCTTATGCAGGTTAACCCCCGCCGGCGGGTATGCTGACTTAGAAAAGCTTAAAGTTTTAAAAAAAATTGCATTAACATATTAGCTTTTCTTAGTCGTACAATTAATACAGATGATTTGTATTAAGTTTATGTTATTTGGGTTAAACTTTAAAAATGGTGATCATCGTAAAAATGCGTACTTTTATTTCTGTGGATTTATCACCACAATAGTCACAGCAGGACACAATAGAAAAACAGAATAATTGATTTCAGACTTTTAAAATGACGCAGAAATATTTTAAAGAAAAGAGCCTGGATTCCGGGTTATATTGAAAGCATTTGCGAAAAATACCGGCTGCACCAACTAAATAATACTAATGTGTCCTATTGTGCCTAAAGTGGTTAATGTGGTTAATTTTTCTGCCGTCATTTTCAGGTTCGTATTATTTGGATAAAGTAAAAATGGAAACACAATCAGCGAAATTCAGAGTACTCATTTATGGTTATGGAAATCCGGGCAGGCAGGACGACGGGCTGGGAAACGCATTTGTCGAAAAAATCGAAGCCTGGGCTGTTGAAAATAACCTCTCCGGGTTTGAATTCGACAGCAATTACCAGTTAAATATAGAGGATGCCAGCGCCATTGCCGACAAAGACCTGGTCATTTTTGCCGATGCCTCTACTGAAGAAATAGAGAATTTTCTATTAACCCGTGTGGATGCAGAAACTGCTGTCACCTTTACAACCCACGCAGCATCACCCGGCTATATTGTGAAGTTATGCGAGGAGTTGTACGGGAAAAAACCCGCTGTCTTTTTATTGCATATTAAAGGCTACAGTTGGGAATTTCAGGAAGGATTGACGGCAAAGGCAGCCGAAAATCTCACCTGTGCGATAGCGAAGATGAAGATTAAGCTGCTTGATCCCCGGTCTATGATTGAAGGTCATAGCCCGGTTAATTTTTAAATCACAGCTAAAGTCCGTTGCTACCGGGTTCTTCTTAACCTGCATTATTCAGAAAATTTATACTTCAGGCACCTTATGCAGGTTAACCCCCGCCTGCGTGCGTAAGAAACTACTCCGGCGGGCAGTCCGACTTAGAAAAGCCCCCAGTTCAGCGGAGGCTCTGCCTCAATGAAACCTATCTCTGCAGGCTCTGCCTGTTTCATTGTATCCCTTCTACCAACTCCGTCTTGTAACCTCAACGTAGCCGGGCTACTTTTATCCCATACAAAAAAATCAGAAGCCTGCCTGCTCTGACTGCCGTCAGGCAGGCGGCAAGGCAGGTTTACGAAAGAACAGATGTATGACTGGATAGAATCATGGCAACAAAGTGGGATATCCCAAAACCGGTTTTGTAAAGAAGAATACCTGACCACACTGGCTGCCATACCCTTTAAGATTGAAAATTTCATTTAGTAGATTGAGGTATTGCGGTAACCGGCAATTAGCATAGGATGATTCTGCATTGTTGTAGAATTTGTTCTGAAGTTTCAGTATAAATCATCCAGTTGTATCCAGCTGACAACTTTAGCTTGACTTCTTTTCTGGCTTTGCACTCCTCCGTAAACGAGGAACAGCTCATTGACAGGAATACCGGAAATTTTCTGATAATATTTCAGTCCATTGAAAAAATCCTCTCCTATGGTAGTTCCGGCTTTTATCTCGATGGCTTTGGTCCGGAGTCCTTCTTCGATAAGGCAGTCCACTTCGTTCCCTGTATTATCTCTCCAGAAATAAAGGTCCGGTCTAATTCCCCTATGAAAATAATGTTTTGCAATTTCTGAAATAACCAGATTCTCGAACAAGGCGCCCTTCAGGAAATGGAATCCGGTATCGTCTGCTTTTTTTATACCCAGAAGCGAACAAGCCAGACCGGTATCATAAAAATAGAGTTTCGGGCTCTTAATAAGTCTTTTACTGAAATTTTTATGGAACGGTCTGAGTAAAAAAACAATATAACTGGCTTCGAGCACCGAAAGCCACCGTTGAATGGTTTTCTGATCCACACCTGTATCGTTTGCTATAGAGGTGTAATTTATTATCTGCCCGGTTCGTCCTGCGATAATACCGAGAAATTTGCGAAAGTTTAAAACGTTGCCGATGTTGATTATGCTTCTCACATCCCGTTCCAAATAGGATTGTATGTAGGAAGGATAGAAATCTGTTGGTTCTATTTCTTTGTCGAAGACTGCCGGATAACTTCCCTTAAAAAGATAGTCAGCATGCGAGTGCGATTTGAAACCTGTTTCTGTAATCTCTTCTAATGAGAAAGGCAGCAAAGTAAGAATAGCAGCTCTGCCGGCAAGGCTCTGCGAAATTTTTTCCAGGAGAAGAAAATTTTGCGAACCGGTTAAAATGTACTTACCGGGTTGTTTTGATTCATCAGCAAAAACCTGAAGATAGGAGAAAATTTCAGGCACATTCTGCACCTCGTCAAGGATTAGACCTTTCCTGTATGTGTTCAGAAATTCCCGCGGGTCTTCATACGCCATTGACCGGATGTCCGGAAGCTCAAGGTTTACATAATCATATTCGGGGAAACAGGCTCGTGCAAGAGTAGTTTTGCCGCTTTGTCGTGGACCGCTGATGCTGATTACAGGAAACTTTTCTGCCAGTTTCCTTACCTTTTCTGTTAATGATCTTTTAACCATCATATTTTTTACAAATCCGGTATTTGATTCCGGATTTGTAAAAATACATCAATTATTCTGAAGCAGAACTTGAATGTGTCTTAAATTTTCTTTGATAACATTTTAGTTCCTAAATGTAGCACCTGATTCCCCCTTCGGCGAAGACTTCGCCTGAAGTCGTAAATATGACTTCAAGCTCTGCCTGTTTCCTTCCAGCTCCTACACACTTGCAAAATCAGCGGTTATTTCGCTTACATTTGCCTCCCCCTTCCGCGGAAGCTCTGTTTCAGTCGAACACATCAAAGCAGACTCCGCCTGTTTCATTGTATCCCCTCCAGTCAATTCCTCCATCAAAATTCAAGGAAATTGATTATGTAAATAGCGGATCGTTTTGGGAAGCCGCTTAGCCGGGTCAGTAATTTTGCAGTCGGGAGGATTATACTGTTTCGAAATTTAATACAGGCTAAAAACTGCAATTCAATTTCTTGAATTGGTTAATGCCCGGTGAAATGAAATTGGACTGATACCTTTTTGATCCGAAAATGTCGAGATTCGTCATTGAAATTGTATTTTTACAAAAAAATGGTCACACTGAATTATGAAGATTCTCTTCAATAAAAAATTTCTGAACCATAACATTCACAGTGATGGAGAGGGTGCATACCGGTTGTCTGTTTTCCCGGAATATTTCGGGGATGCAGACTCCGATGGCGAACAGTTCATTACACTCGTTCATACCGAAAGGTATCGTGATGTCATTAAAAAAGCATGTATGAACAAGGAAATAGCGGCAGAGGTTCAGTTGCATCCGGCAAGCTGGGAGGCAGCTGTTTCAGCTGTCGGATTGACTGTGATGGCAGCCGATCAGGGCGATTTTGCCGTTGTCAGACCACCCGGTCATCATGCCGGTCGCGAACGGGCTGCCGGATTCTGCCTGTTCAACAACATCGCCATTGCTGCTCAAAAACTGGTAAATGAAGGGAAACGTGTATTCATCTTTGATTTCGACGGTCATCACGGTGACGGAACTCAATCTGTTTTCTACGATACCGATCAGGTACTTTATACCTCAACACACCAGGCGTTTGCATATCCTTTTTCCGGCTTTCCGACCGAGACGGGTTCCGGCAAAGGCGAAGGTTTTACAATGAACTTTCCGTTAATGGCTGGCAACGGTGACAAGGAGTTTCTGGAAGCTCTGGACAAAATAATTTCAGCCGCACAGAAATTCGCTCCCGATGTCGTGGGTGTTTCAGCTGGATTTGACGGATACTATAAAGACAGACTCCTTGGATTGAAATTCACTCTTAAGAGCTACTACGAATGCGGCTTTCGGTTACGAAGGGCTTTCCCGAATATTTTCGCCGTTCTCGAAGGAGGCTATCACAATGAGATAAAAGACTGCGTGGAATCTTTTATCGATGGAGTTAATGTAGGTTCCCGCCCGGTTAAGGACAGATTCAACCACGATATGTCTGTCGGGTAATTCCGGCATCTGAATTTAGCACGTCATGCGGCTGTTCCTCGTTGCCATATCCATCATAGTTCTCAATGTACCGTTTGGCTATTGGAGAACCAATGTTAAAAAGTTTTCCCTCCAATGGATTCTTGCCATTCATTTACCGATCCCGGTTATCATAGCCGAAAGAATTTTCAGCGGAATCGGTTTCTCATTAGTCAGTTACCCTGTCCTGATTGTCGCTTTTATTGTTGGTCAGTTAGCCGGTCAAAGAATCTATCATTTCATGAAAGTGAAAAAGCGTTTTCAGGTCTCGTCGTGCTTTGTAATGGATTGCTACCGCCACTGCTTTTCGGTATGATTTTTAAAGACCCAGGAAAATTATACCCAGACCGCTTATCATAATAATGCCTCCCGCAAGAGCATGGCTATACTTCTCCAATTTTCCAAGATGTAAAAAGCTTAATCCAAATGTTGCTGATAAAACAAGGACCAGCATTGTAGCGATAGTTACCGACGAAAACAAGGTGCAAATCAGGAAAAGACCGCTAAAACTGAACTCGGAAGCAGGATACATAAGTATCGGGATCAGCGGTTCGCATGGACCTAAGACAAAAATGGTAAATAATATCCAGGGAGTAATATTTTGTTTGTGAAGATGATCGTGAGAATGTAAGTGGTTGTGATCGTGAGAATGAAGTGTGCCGTCTTGATGAAAATGAGTGTGCCTGTGAGGCTTGATTGAGGTTGCTCTCCGTAAGCCCCAAATAAAATAAACAAGCCCGAATGCAATAAAAGCCAAGGCAGCGATATTTCCCCGGAAACCTTCGAACAACTCGAGTTTGCCTACGGCAAGTCCAAAGATAATTCCAATGGTTCCGACTAAAATGGAACTGCCGACATGACCCAATCCGCAAGCAATTGTCACGATTGAAGTTTTCAGGATAGTCCATCTTCTGGCTTTAGCCATAAAAATAAAAGGTACATAATGATCAGGACCGAATAAGGTATGAAAAAAGCCAATTGTTGCTGCTGTCGTGCTGAGAACAATCAATTCAGTGGTCATAGCTTTCAGTTATTTAATGTCATTACCAATTCTCCATGAACAACTCCTTTGATAGCAATCAGCTTATTTGCCAGGGTTCGAAGTTCGCCCGCATTTCCTTTTAATATTATCGTTTCGAGGCAATTCTCATGATCGAGATGAACATGCTGGACTGATAAGATTAAATGATGGAACTCGTGCTGAAATTTTGTCGATCGCGTCTGCAGTCCGTGTTTGTGATGATTATAAAGCAGTATTACGGCTCCGGCAACTTCCTGGTCATGTTCCCAGTTGTCTTCGACCGAGTATTTTTTAACCAGATAACGGATTGCCTGAGACCTGTTCGGGAATTGGTACTTGAGCGCCAGCCTGTCAAGCTCCTCAAGTAAATTGCTTTCCAGAGAAACACCAAATCTTTTTACATACATAATGTTACTAATAGTTTTTTCGTAGCACAAATTTATCAGGAATAAGATATTATCAGGAATAAAATTCAAAAATATTCTTTCGAAAATTATAAATGAGATCCGTCATTCTTTTTGCTTCTGCACAGAAGAATCATCAATACTGCATTTTATGGCTCAAATTGAATTCCTTTTTCTCATTTTGGAAAAAAAAGAAATCAGATAAATATCTTGAAAACTGCTGGAATTAAAGCATTTAAACTTTAGAATTTAAAATTGCACAATATTTGAATTGACGGTTTTCAGTTATGAGACCTTATAGAAATATAAACGTGTATCATTTTTACGCTTTAGCTCAATCATATACTGTTAATAATAATTAAATCATTTATCATGAAAAAAGTTTTTACTAATTCGATTACCATGCTTTTTGCACTGGCGCTGATCATAAGTGGTTGTTCAAAAAGTGATGATGTGGCTGATGTTCAAAAGGCTGCTCCGAAGACGGGAGGATCAGGCTTATTGAAAAACACCGTTGCCTATTGCGGAACACCTGTTGTAGCTAACCTGGTTAACTTTGAACAAAATTTTAATCCCGGAACCGTTACAATTGGCAATGATGAAACCAAACTATATGTAACCTATGAACTGGGAGAAGGTGATTGGTGGATTCAAAATGCGACATTGTATGTCGGACCTGCTGCAGATGTTCCAGGTACTTTAAATCCTGACGGCTCGGGTAATTTCTCTCCCTGGTATTTTCCGTACTATTACTATCCCTGGGATTTTGTCAAAACAGCGGTTTTCGAGGTTGACTTGAGCACACTTGACGATTGTTTTGTTGTTGTAGCGTATGCCAATTCGAAAAACCTTGTCACAAACGAAAGGCAATATATCTGGGGCAAAAGTCCAACGAAATGGGGTGGTTATTACCTTGAATATTGTAAACAAAGCTGCGGACCACCTCCTCTCGGAGGCTGTGAATCTTCTTATGGTTACGGAGGCAATTATGCCACCTGCTTCCTGTCGATCCCATGGCTCTGCGGTGACAACTGGGGATGGACTAACGGTAGATTATCACCTGGCGCAACTTATACGTGGCCAATCTATGCCAAAGCAAATGACTGCGTAACGGAGAATGGAATTCTGGTAGGTAATGTCACAGTAAACTATAACATGTGTCATAAAGCAATTGTTACTTACACCATTCTCGACGGATATGAATTGTCTCAGACTCATCTTTTTGTGGGATTCCTGCCATTTCCGATCTATCAATGGCGCTTTACCACTAATCCTGCTCATTTCCCCTATAAGCATCTTAACCTGAACGGGGCTACAACCGATACTTATACTATTTGTGGCTTATGGGGAAAAATCTACGTGATTGCGGAAGCTGTTGTTTGTGATGCAGATTAATTAGCAATTTAAAAAACCGAGGAGGCTGTCTTGCTAATGAGACAGCCTCTTTTTTTATAATTTTGATTTTTTTCATGGTACTCACTTCCGATGAATCATCAACGGTATTTTATTCATCTGGCTTTTAACGGGAAAAATTATAAAGGGTGGCAGCTTCAGAAAAATGGAATCAGCGTGCAATCAGTATTAAACCATTCTCTGTCAACAGTGCTTCGGATGGAAATAAACGTCACAGGTTGTGGCAGAACCGACGCAGGTGTTCATGCAGAAAACTTCTATGCACATTTTGATACACTGTCTTCTTTCACTTCGGTTAAAGCCAGGTCCATAATTACCCGACTTAATGGTTTCTTACCTCACGATATTGTAATTTATAATATTATGCCGGTTACGCCGGAAGCAAATGCAAGGTTTAGTGCACTTTCGAGAACGTATGAATATCGAATTTCAAGGCAGAAGAATCCTTTCGGGATGGATTTCAATTATGAATTTTTGGGACCGCTTGATATTGAAGTGATGAACCGGGCAGCAAAATTCCTTCCCGAATTCACCGATTTCACCTCATTTGCCAAATTGCATGCTCAAACCAAAACAAACATTTGCAATATTTCGGAAGCAGTATGGAATCAAACTGGCAATACCATGACATTCAGAATTACTGCTGACAGGTTCTTAAGAAACATGGTCAGATCCATTACCGGCACCTTAATAAATGCAGGAAGAGGTAAACTAAGTCCTGATGATTTCCGGAATATTATTCAGAGCAAGGACAGATCTAAAGCGGGAACTTCATTGCCTGCTAAAGGATTGTATTTGACGGATGTTAAATATCCTGAGGATATATTTATTTAATGGCAATTCAGAACCTGAGCCCGATCCGTTTGGTGTGTTATAAATTTAACAACAAATTTTTCCGAACAAGGATTTAATTTTTATTTTTGCCTGTTAGTTGAATAACAAAAGTGATAATTGTATGAAAAATCTGCCGGACAAGACGGTTGAGCGATTAAGCCAGTACAGGAGAAGCCTGAACAACCAATTGCAAAAAGGTAAAACTCATATTTTTTCTCATGAGATTGCAAACCTTCTTCACATTACTCCTGTTCAGGTGCGGCGGGATATTATGTTGATCGGTTACTCAGGAACCCTTCGAAGGGGTTATGATATTAAAGAAATGATCGACCTGATCGGTAATATTATCGATACGGAGGAGGGTCAGAAAATTGCAGTAATCGGTATGGGAAACCTGGGCAAAGCAATTATCCATTATTTGCACGAAAAAAGGTCAAAACTGAATATCGTGGCTGCATTTGATATTAATCATGAAAAAATCAACAAGTCCTATTCCGGTGTCAAATGTTATCCGCTTGATCAGTTGGAGGAAGTTTTACAATCAGAAAGCATATTGATCGGCATTATCACTACACCGCCGGAAGTGGTTGCCGAAATTGCGGGACGCCTCAAAAGCGCTGGAATCAAAGGCATCCTGAACTTAACGCCCAAGCCCCTGAGTGCCAGCGAAGGCTTATACCTCGAAGAATATGATGTGATCACCTCGCTGGAGAAGGTAGCGTACTTCGTTAAATCCTGATATATCACTGTGAATGTGATTTGCCTGGCGATGATTAGTATGAACCAAATCTTTTTCTGATAAACCATTCGCTGCCTATCAGCAACAACAGGAAGACAAGCAATACCGGAAGGTTTAATATCTCGGAAAATCTTTTGTTTGTATAGCTAATCGTCCTGATCTGATCGCTGCCAGTAATTTCATCAGTAAGCTCAATCATCTGATCCGGATAAAATAATTTCCCTCCGGTTTTCATCGCCAGGTTGTAAAGCAGGTTATGGTCGGCGATAGTGCTGATTTTTTCAATATTCAGGGGAGATACAGTAAACTCACCCGAATCATTATAAATTTTATTTCCTACCTCCACCCGGGCTGAATAAGTATACTGGTCAACCGGTAATTTTCCGGCATCGAGATAGTAAGCAGAATCCCTGTTGATGAATGAGAATGAATATCTCTTTTTCTGGCTGTCGGTTATTTCAATGGAAACAGTCGGACCGAACACGGGTTCGTAATTCGCATTGTAAACCTCGGCTGTGAACTCAATATTTTCATTCTCGGTAAAATTGTTTTTCGAATAAATTCGAAAGAGGCTTTTATCCAGCTTTACAGATAGATACTGAATAGTTTTATTGACGACTTCATCAAATGCATTATGATTCTCCTTTTTCATAAAATTTGCAAGTCTCCATTTCCATAAGCCTGTCCCGAATATCACTCCTGATTTTGAATCTTGGTCATCATTAAATGCCAGCTGTGGTTCGCCGGTGACTACCTCGCCGATTTTCTGATACAGCAGGACATTCACAGAAGGCTGAAGGATGCTGTTGCCAAACGGGCTTACCAGGGGCGGAAATCCTGAAAGTTCATGTCGTGTACTTTTGCTCAGGTTAAATAAAGTAAAATCATTGTTGTATTCGGGTGTAGCTTCATTGAAAATCACCTGTTCATTCCTGACTGAGATACCTGTTTTTGGCTTATTCATAATCGAGTAATCCGATTGCCTGCCGATGATATATAGTGCAGGAATATGCTCCCGATCTATCATTTCGAGGATTTTGCCAATGGGGTTGGCGGCTGAGGGAAGACAATGCAGAATTAGTAAATTATATCCCGAAACACTTTTATCAAACTCATCCACAAGGTATTCATCAACAATGTAATTTTTGTTGGTGGTGAGAGTCTGCATTAATGCAGAAATATCGGGATGAGGAGCCTGAGATAAAATTAAAATCTTTTGCCGGTCTTCGACGACGTCAATAAAAATATCCAGGTTGTTGTTGGCTTGGGTGATCTCGTTGTCCACTCCCCGCAGTCGCAGACTGTAACGTTGTAATCCAGGTTCGGTTGCCTTTATATGAAAACTAATCTTCTCAAAAAAATTACCGGAAGTGATATTGATCATCCTTTTAAAAAGCGATGAATCCTTTTTAAGGACTTCCAACTGGGACCGGAATCCGCCCAGCTTGTCAGCTTTCACAAATATCTCAACCGGAAATTCATTATTCAGGTAGGCAATCCTGTTGAAGTTTACTTTGAACAAAATAAGGTCCGGTCGAGAATTGGTATCACCCAGGGCAATGGCATAAACCGGAAAATTCAGTCCGTCGGTCGAATACAAAGGATTGATTCCTTTATTGTAAATCCCGTCAGTAGCAACAATAAGCGCACCCACATTCCTGCCGGAATAACTGTCCTTTATATTCCGCATCACTTCCGAAATATCCGTGAGCCTGTCAGTAAAATCAAGCTTTAAATCATTATATACCTGCTCGCCAAACGAAAACTTTTCAACATCGAAAGAAGCTGAAATTCGTTCCAGCATTGCATTAAGCCGTTCAGGATATTGCTGCCTGAATAGTACGGAATCCCCTCCCGAGGCTATAGAAAGCGAATTATCCTGGGCAAAAATGATCACAGGTTTTTCGGAAGAACGAGTAGTTGATTTGATCATTGGATTCAGTATTAAAAATGAAATTACCGTAACCGCAACAGCCCTGATTGCAGCCATTACCCACTTCACTTCCGGAGGGAAGTCGTTCCTGGTTTCCTTGTAATAAAGGACTCCGGCATAAGCCGTTCCAAGCATCAGGCAAATGATGAGGAACCATAATGGGTATTCGGTAACAATTCTTAAGTCCAAATTATATGATTAAGCCATTGAAAGGATATTAAACGGAATTACTTAACGGAAATTACAGATTTGCCTGTAAGAATTATAACTGAAGCTTCCGGCAAAATCAACAGGGATTCTTTATCATTGCAGTTCCTCACTTAAACACCTACGTGTTCATTCCGCCACAGACATTGATAACCTGACCCGAAACATAAGATGACAGTTCAGAAGCAAGGAATAAAGCCACATTGGCAACATCCTCCGGAGTACCGCCACGCTTCAATGGGATTTGCTCCTCCCATCCTTTTCTTACCTCATCGGATAACTTTGCTGTCATCTCAGTAATGATAAAACCCGGAGCAATAGCATTACATCGGATATTCCGGCTTCCGAGTTCCTGCGCAATCGACTTGGTGAAACCGATCAATCCGGCTTTGGATGCCGAATAGTTCGATTGTCCGGCATTACCGCTAACTCCCACTACCGAACTCATATTGATGATGACACCCGAACGCTGCCTGATAAAAAAGCGCTGAACCGCCTTGGTAAGATTGAATGCCGACTTCAGGTTGACTTTCATGATGATGTCCCAATCCTCCTCCGACATACGGAGAAGGAGGTTATCGCGTGTTATGCCTGCATTATTAACGAGAATATCGACGTGCCCGAAATCGCCGACAATATCGCTGATCAGTTTTTCACTTCCTGCAAAGGAGCTTGCGTCAGAGACATATCCTTTTCCCCTGCAACCAAGCCTGGCAATTTCCGCTTCGAGCGATTCACAGTTTTCGTCAATACGAATATCGGAAAAAGCTACATCCGCACCCTCCGATGCGAACCGCAAAGCTATTGCCCTTCCGATTCCTCTTGCTGCGCCTGTAATGACTGCAGTTTTACCATCAAGTAGTTTCATAACATTTAAAGTTGGTTATCGCTGCCAAAGATAGCATAAAAGGAAAATCCGGGTTTACAAGTTGAATGATCAAACCGGATAAAGGACCTGCTGATCATTTAGGAAGTTGTTGCTCCTCGCTCTTTCCAAAACCGGGTGAAAGCCTGTAAAGAACCTGCTTCTCAGTAATTACCGCTTCCAGGATATCGAGTGCCAGGAAATTGATGAGGATATTTTGAGCGCGGCGGTTTGAAATATTTGCAATGCGGGTCAGCTTCGGGAGGGTTATAAACTCGTTTTTTTCCAGGAACTCCAGCAGCAGCCTTTCATTCGGACCGTAATTAATATAAGTTCCTTCCGGTTTCGACCTCCGCTGCCATGACCGGACAATTACCTGATTGGCTACAATGTTCTTGTCGTGCAACCTGATATATGCCTGCCATTTATCTTCATCATCCAATGCAAAGTACGGCTTCTGCCCTCCCCTGCCGATAATGATCTCAAGCACTTTTTTCCTTTCCACGCTCCATTCTTTTACAGTGTAGGGCACAGGCGGCTTACAATACATTCCGGCTGCAGCCTCCGCCATAAATTTCTCTTCCTCGGTTCTGATCCCCGAAATGCTTCCGTTATCCTTAACTCCGATTAAAAGCCTGCCACCATCCGTATTGGCGAATGCCGAAAAGGTACGCGCTATCTTCCGGGAATCGGCTATCTCGAACTTGAAATCCAGTTGCTGGTGCTCTCCTTCGGTTATAAGCTTATGGATGTAGTGTATATTCATGGTACGCACCCGTTTTTATTCAAGCTGTTATTTTCATTCTTAAGGATCCTTCTACCGGCGTTACGCGCGCGAAATATTAATCTCAGCTAAAAAGAATAAGTTACTCCAATCATGACGTTGAACCGGTACGAAGGATAATTATACCACCTGAAATAACGCTGTGCTAAGATATTATTAAAGTTAATAAACCCCGAAAGAAGTTTTGAATACCGGTATTCCGCGCCAAGGCTGACATCAACGAAACCTTTGATTTTAACCGGCGCCTCAATAAATGATGTTACCTCATCATTTACAACTGTTTTAAAAGTCCGGGCATACATGCTGCTGCTCGAAAGCAGTTCACCTCGAATGATGATTTTATCCTGCATGCTGTAATCCGCCAGCAAGGATATCCCGAGAGCCGGTTTATGCCATGCCTCGGCTTCGTTATCCGGATAGTAAGTGTTGTAGTTTCCGCGGAGTAAGGCGTTGAACTTATTCTTATAGTGAAGTCCGAACTCAACGTTTACTTTCGAATATTTAACCTTATCATAGATCACGCCGAACTGGTTGTTCAGTCCTTCGCCCAATGCCGAAACGGTATCATTCACAAAAAACGCCATATTTTCGATGGTGGAATTCTCGAAGCTCATGTTGTAATCGAAATAAGGTGTAATATGCCCCTTCAGTCCGCCATACTGGCTGAATTTGTTATTCCGGAAATTCTTTTCCAACGTCGCGTTGATAAATGGATTTTCATCGCTCAGGCTTTTCAGGCTGTTTCGGCTCAATTCACCATAAATGCCTGCATAGGTAATCAGCACATCCTTGACGATCTGAACCTCGGCACTGATTACCGGGTAGAAATGGACTTTCGACCTTGTCCCCGACTCAATGTCAGCATTGAAACCTGCCTTAAAATAATATTGCTCGAATCCCAGGTTATAATATGGTCGGATCAAAACAGCCGTGCTGTTCGAGGTATGAACCGTATCTGTGTTGTACGAATAATCGATGGTTCCTGTAAATCCCAGTTTCTCGCGTTCCGAAAAACCAAAAAAGGAAGTATTCTTGTTCAATCCGGCATCGAACTTCACATTGTGCTCATGCACATCATACCGGTCGAACAAATAATAGTATTTCAGCATGACGGAATGATGCAGCTTTTCCTTGTCGGTATAGTTGCTTTGGATGCCTGCATTCAGCCCGATGAAATTATAGCTTTGCCTGTAATCGTTTTTCTTCATGTCGATCGCAGGAAATTCATCCGGCTTAAACCCGTAAAAATGAATTCCTGTTCGCTTGTATTGTGCTTCTGCAGCGAAAGTATGCTCGCCGAAAAATGCCTTCCCGTATCCGCCGAAATCACTCGTACTGCTTCCCGGATAAGCATAGTCCTTTATTCCTCCATAGGATGCAAGATATTTGGCATGAACGCCGAAAGCGCTTTTTGTCGAACGCAGCTTGTTTGCATTGAATTCGATGTAAGGCATTACTGTGCTGCCAATTCCTGCACGGATGTAATTCTTGTAAAGCTCGGTGACTGATTCACTCTGGATTTTAGCAGGCTTGATCGGTTCCAGGTTAATGGATGTCCTGAATGCCTTCGATTTTACTTTGTAATCGAATTCCGGTTTTTCAAGACCTTCTTTCGGAACTGAAGGTGACACTCCGATCCTTTCCACCTCCGAAACAGAAGGCTGGTAAGGCGCTTCCACCGTAACCTCTTCCCTGTCGGTTACTTCCTGACCCGACACCTGATTGCTGAAAGACAGAAGCAGAATGAACAGGACAGCAGTAAAAATGCTTTGGTTATGTGATAAACAGTAATTCCGCGAAATTTTTTGGTATCCGAGCCGACTCAGGTTTATGATATTCTTTTTAATGACCATTTCTTTGCTGACGTTTTTTCCTTTATTTCATTAACTGTTCAAAGTAATCCTATTTCGGATTTTTATCATTCGTGATCAGGTTCATCCTTCAACATGATGGTTTCGCCCTCTGTTAATGTATCCTTACCGCCTGCAAGTCCTTTCTTAAGCTTTTCCAGGTCGTTTATCATCTTCAGCTTTTCGGCGGCAATTTCCCGAAGGTCGTTCCCTTCATAATTATCGATGATGCTTTGTAATGTTTGCTTTGCCTGGAACTCGTTTCCCTTTTTCACATAAATATCCGCCAGCAGGATGAAACCTTTTGCGACCCAGAAATCATAACCTGAGTATCGGTTCGATAGCTCGAAAACCTCTTTTTCCGCCTGGTCGTTTTCATTCATCTTAAATCCGATCTCGGCGCTTTTGTATTTAGCCTCTGCCCCCTGTGGTCCCTTCGACATTTCCGCCACTTTACGAAACTCGCTTTTGGCAAGCAGTAATTCCTCCGAATTATAAAAAGAATTAGCCCTGATCATCATCGCTTCGAGCTTCATCTTATCGTCCAGCTTCTCAGCGGATAACAGTTTGCCGGCTGCTACAAGCGTGCCTTCGTAATCGCCGAGTCCGTAACGGCTTTTCATCTCACCGTAATAAGCTTCCATCAGGTTTGCCGGGTTTTCGGCAATGCCTGCCAGTTCGGAATAAAATCCGGCTGCTGCCTCGAGGCTGTCAAGAGAATAGCTTATGTTTGCCGAATTGAGCAGCGATGTTTCAGTAAATTCCGACCAAGGAAATGTCAGGACAACCTTGTAGCTTCTTAACGCATCCTCCTTTTTGCCTTCCCGGTACTGGCATTCGGCAAGGTAAAATGCGGCATTCAGCTTAAAAGCGCCTTCGGGAACCTGGCTGAAGTAATTCTCGAACCGGGGCAATGCCTCTGCGTATTGTCCTTTCAGATAAAGATTCTCAGCAGCCATATACAGGATGGAGTCCTGCTCCATTGCTCCGACCCTGGCAAAAGGCAAGTCGTCGGTATAAGCGATGTATTCATCGGCTTTGTTGGTTTCGATGTAAATATTTTTAATGCTCGCCAGCGCTTCTCTCGACTCAGGTGTGTTCGGATAATCGCTCACAACCTGCTTGAATGTTGACAGCGCCAGATCATTCTGGTTTATGTTGTAATAAATCAAACCCGCTTTCAACCTTGCTTTCAGTGAAAAACTGCTCTGAGGATAATCGCTGGTAACCTTTTTAAAATTCACCAACGCATTCTCATTGTCTTTTTGTATCAGGTAGGTGTTTGCAAGCTCATAGGTTACTTCGCTCATCGCCTTCGACTCCGGGTATTTTCTGATAATCGATTTCAGTGTCTGTATCTTTTCATCATTTCTCGAAATCACTCCGAGAGCTTTTGCCTTTTGAAAAAGAGCATAGTCGGTATCGATTGTACCCATTGCCGATGCTTTGTCGTACGATGCAATTGCCTCATTATAGCTTTTGGTCACGAACCGGCAATCACCCAGCCGCAGATAAGCATCAGTCACCAGCGACAGATTCTCGTTTCGGGCATGGTCAGTAAATGATTCGAAGCAACCGATAGCAGCATTGTATTCCTCTTTCCTGAAATGAACGTAACCAAGATTATAATTGGCA
>Ga0233425_10005401_pt1 | contig 20227 bp, 17 predicted proteins | sample Watercolumn_Towu_2_FD_181712 | JGI IMG/M metagenome (GOLD analysis project Ga0233425, IMG submission 181712) | Freshwater microbial communities from Lake Towuti, South Sulawesi, Indonesia - Watercolumn_Towuti2014_140_MG | ecosystem: Environmental > Aquatic > Freshwater > Lake | place... | reverse complement strand
TGACCCAGGCGGGGAGAATCTGCGAGCGGGGAGGAGGTTGAAATGGATGCCGGGCGTCAGGGTGAAACCCAACGAGCCCTTCGAGGTCGCCCTAAAACGCTTTAAAAAGCAGTGCGAAAAAGCGGGAATCTTATCCGAAATTCGCAAACGGGAACACTACGAAAAACCCAGTATAAAGCGTAAAAAGAAGATCTTAGCGGCCAAAAAACGGGCTTTGAAGAAGCTCCGCAAGATTGAGGGTTCATGACCTCCCTTTCTCAGCGGCTGGATCAGGCCTTTAAGGAGGCCCTCAAAGGGAAACAGGCCGTGGCGTTATCCACTTTGCGGATGCTGAAAACCGCCATCCGCCATCGGGAAGTGGACTTGAGACGCCCAGTGACCGAGGAAGAACTGCAGGCGGCAATCAACACTCAGGTCAAACAGCGGCGGGAGGCCATCAGCGAATACGTTAAAGCCGGGAGGCCCGACCTGGCTAACAAAGAAGAGGAGGAGCTAAGCATCCTCCTCTCTTTTTTGCCGCCCCAACTCAGTCAAGGGGAGTTGGAGGCAGAGGTGTCCCGGATCATCGAGGAGGTGGGGGCCTCTTCCCCCAAAGATCTGGGAAAGGTAATGAAGACCGCCATGGCCCGATTAGCGGGCCGGGCCGACGGGAAGGCGGTGCAGGAGATCGTGCGCAAATCTTTAGGCTCCTGAGCCTTCCCCCCTAAACCAGTGCATCTGGAGGGGCATGCCCGAGCAAACCTTGACGGCTCTGGAATTTCCCGGGGTATTGGCGGTGGTGCAGCAGTATGCCGTCTCCGCCCTGGGCCGGGACTTCCTGGCGCGGCTTAAGCCAAAGAGCGATCTTGCCGGCATCCGGGCCAAATTCCAGGAGATTCACGAATTACAAGACCTTACCAGCCGGGAGGGGGAGCCGCCGCTTAACGACTTCCCCGACCTCTCCCCCTGGCTGTCCAAGGCCCTGGTGCGGGGCAGCCTGCTGCCGCCGGAGGCCTTTAACGACGTCTTGGCGGTGCTGCGGCTGGCCCGCAAGCTCCGGCAATTTCTCCTCCAGGGGGACGCTTACCCCCATCTCGCCCAACTTTCCGGGCCGCTCCACGACCTGGCTTCCTTACGCAAAATCATCAAACAGTGCATCAGCCCCCACAACTTCATTTTGGATGAGGCCTCCCCGGAACTGCACGCGGTGCGCCGGGAACTGGCCCAGACCCGGGAGGGGCTGAACCGGCAGATAAGACAAAATTTCTTCGGGTCCGAGTATCAAAACGCCCTGCAAACCCCCACCATCTCCCAGCGCCACGGCCGCTACGTCATTCCTTTGAAGGCCGACCACAAGGGCGCGATTCCCGGCATCATCCACGACCAGTCCCAGACCCGGGCCACGCTCTTTATCGAGCCTCTGGCCATCGTCGAACAGAACAACCAGCTCAATCTTCTGAACAACCGGGAAAAGCGGGAGGAGGAGGCGGTGCTGCGCCGCCTTACCGACCTGGTGCGCAACGACCTGGAGGAGATTCGAGAGGTTCTGGCCGGGCTGGCGGAAGTGGACGCGCTTCAGGCCAAGGTACATTTCGCCCGGGCCTATAAGGCCCGGGAGCCCATCTGGCGCTCGACCCCCGGGGTGGACCTGCGCCAGGCCCGGCATCCCCTGCTGGCCCAGCGCCATCAGAAAAATCTGCGGCAGCCGGAAGTGGTGCCCATTGATCTCAAGCTGACGCCGGAGCAGCGGTTCCTCATCATCTCCGGGGCCAACGCCGGGGGCAAGACCGTGGCCCTGAAGACCCTGGGGTTACTCACCCTCATGACCCAAAGCGGCATCCCCATCCCCGTGGCCGAAGGCAGCGAGTTCCACCCCTTCGGCCAGGTCTTCGCGGACATCGGCGACCCCCAGGATTTGCACCAGGATTTGAGCACCTTTTCCGCGCACTTAAAACGCTCCCTGGAGATGCTGGAGCACCTGCCGGAGCGGGCCCTGGTGCTGCTGGATGAATTGGGCACGGCCACCGACCCCACTGAAGGCGGAGCCTTGGCCCTGGCCCTGCTCCAGGCTTTTTATCACCGGGGCGCGTATGGCGCGGCCACCACTCATATCCCGGTGATCAAGGCCTTTGCCCAGCGCCAGCCGGGGTTTGTCAACGTGGCGGTGATCTTTGACGAAGCGACCCGGAAACCCACCTACCGCTTGGCCTACGGGGTGGTGGGGGCCTCCAACGCCTTGAAAATCGCCCGGGAGATGGGGTTGTCTCAGGAGATCCTGGAGCAGGCCGAAGGCTACCTGGACCAGGAGGAACTCCGGACCTACCGGCTGCTGGCCGAGGTGGAGGCGGCCCAGCAGCAGTTGGCCTATGACCGGGAGAAGCTGGGGGAGCGGGAGAAGGAACTGGAGCAGAAGAAAGAGGAATTGGAGGGGGAACTCCAGGCCCTGAGGGAAGAAAAGGAACGCTGGCGGCAGGAGGCCCAGGCTCAGGCCCAGGCGCGCATCCGTCAGGCCGAAACCGAATTTAAGGAAATAGTTAAGCGCCTGAAGGAAGGGCAGGAGTCCTGGGGCCGGTTGCGCCAGGAGTTTTCCGCCCAGCAGGCGAAGCTGCTTCAGGACTTGACACCCAAGCCTTTGCCCGCGAAAACAGAGGCGCCCGAATACGGACCGGGCAAAAAGGTCTTTCTTCCGGCCCTGGGCCTGAGCGGCAAGGTTTTGGCCTCTGCGGGTAGAGACGGCCGCCTGGAAGTGCAGGTGAGGAAGGTCAAGCTCCGGGTGCTGCCGGAGGAGATCACGCCCGGGAACGGAGAAATGGAGAGCGTGATTCCGGGCGGAGCGCACCATAGGGGCCTGCTGCCGCCGGAGTGGCTCCCCAGCCTGAACGTGGTGGGCCTGAGGGTGGACGAGGCCCTGCCCCTGGTGGACCGTTTGTTGGACCAGGCCATGCTGCACGGCCAGGAAAAGGTGGACATCATCCACGGGGTGGGCACGGGCCGCCTCAAGGCCGCGGTCTGGGACCACCTGAAACGCCACCGGGCGGTGAAGGACTTGCACGGGGGAGATAATCCGGGGGTGACGGTGGTGGAGTTGCGGGATTAATTATCATAGCAGGATTGTAATGGAATCCACTATAACAACAGCAATTATAACGGCAGGAGGAACAATAATAGGAGCGGCTATAGGAGCAATTTTGAGTAAATCAGATTTTGTTAATAATATTTTTGCTAAGAAAAATAAGCGAAAGCTTGGCAAAAAATTAGAATCTACTTGGATTGAAACAATTAGTGGAGCTGATAAAACTTATAGCGAGATATTCTATATAAAGAAAGAAAGAAAGAGGTACAAAAGTTTATGGAAAAATTACAATGGAATTAGAACCTGATAAGGAATGGGAAATAGAAGGACGTTATGATGGCCATTTATTGCAATTGTTTTGGTATCCTTCACAATCATCACCGAATAAATATTTTAGAGATTATGGTTGTTACTTTTTTGAAGAACTAACTGACGGTTCTTTCGAGGGATATGCAGTTGGTCTTGATTGGGAAACAGGAAAGGTAGAAATAGGCAAACACAAATTAAGAAGAATTGAAGCAAAATGACAGCTATGTAGTGGGCACTGCCCACCATTAAGGCTGGAAACGTGAGAAGAAAGTCCCCTCCCCCTTCGAGGGGGGAGGGATAGGGAGGGGGTGGCGTCTTAAGATGCCCCCCTCACCCCGGCCCTCTCCCCCGAGGGGAGAGGGAGTAAATGCAGGGAAGGCGCTGCCAGCCATTAAGGCGGCAGCACGGAAGCCCACCTTTTATAGAAAAGAGCACAGGGGAGACGCCTGTGCCACGGAATAAACAGAATAATGCGGCGGGCACGGAGGCCCGCCCCACCAAGGAAAAGAAGTCACAGGCTGGAAAGCCTGTGCCACTAGGATAACAAAATTAGGGCGGGCCAGAGGCCCACCCTACGAAACTAAACACTGCTTTTTTTAACCGCGTCGTCTTTTTAACCGAAAACAGAAAACAAACCGACCGAAGACCAAAGACCGAAGACCCAAAACTAAAAACTAAAAACCAAAAACTAAAAACTGTCTCTAAATGGCATTTATTCCCGAAGACAAGCTCCTGGAGATCAAGGACGCGGCTCCCATCGAGGAGGTGGTGGGCCAGTACGTCAAGTTGACCCAGAAAGGCCGGAATCTTTTGGGGCTTTGTCCTTTCCACCCGGAGACCAAGCCGTCCTTCACCGTGGCCCCGGATAAGGGGATTTTCTACTGTTTCGGCTGCGGCGCGGGGGGCAACGTCATTTCCTTCCTGATGCAGCACCAGCGGCTCACCTTCCCGGAGGCCGCGGAGGAGCTGGCCCGGCGTTACAACATCACCCTGACCTACAAGGACCTGGGCCCCGAAGGGGGCCGGCAGGCCCAGAAACGGCAGTTGATGCAGGAGATCAACAAAGAGGCCGCGGCTTTTTATCAGGCCAATTTGCAGGGGCCCAGAGGCGAGAAGGGTCGGGCCTACGTCCAGAAGCGGGGCCTCACCCCGGAGGTGGTCCGGGATTTTCAGTTGGGCTACGCCCTGGACGAATGGGACGGCCTGCGCAAGCATTTGCAGAACAAAGGGATTTCTTTGGACGCGGCCCAGGAAGTGGGCCTGCTCATGCCCCGGCAGCACGGGGGCTTCTACGACCGCTTCCGGGACCGCCTGATGTTCCCCATCCAGGACCGCCAGGGCCGGGTCATGGCCTTCGGGGGCCGGATCATCGGCGAGGGGGAGCCCAAGTACCTCAATTCCCCGGAAAGCCCGCTTTATGCCAAGGGCCGGACCTTATACGGCCTGCCCCAGGCCCAGGAGGCCATGCGCCAGACCGGCGCGGCCCTGGTGGTGGAGGGCTACCTGGATCTCCTGGCCCTCCGGGTGCACGGCGTCGCCAACGTGGTGGCCACCCTGGGCACCGCGCTCACCCGGGAGCAGGTGCGGCTGCTGAAAAACCAGGTCTCCAAAGTCGTCCTGGTATTTGACGGGGATGCTGCGGGAGCCCGGGCCATGCGCCGGGCTTTTCCTTTGTTCGCCTCGGAAGGCTTGGCGGTCAGGGTGCTGCCGCTGCCCCCGGGCCTGGACCCGGACACTTACGCGTTTCAGCACGGGGTGGAATTGTTTCAAAATTCCTGGGACAAGGCCCAGCCCTGGTTCGCCTTCCTGGTGGAGGAACTCGTCACCGCCCACGGTCTGGACCTGGAAGGCCGGGTGAAGATCGCCGAGGAGCTGCGCCCCTATTTTCAAGCCTTGGCCGATCCGGTGGAGCAGGGGTTATGGCTCAAATTCACCGCGGAGCGCTTGGGGGTAGACGAGGTGGCCCTGCGCCAGAGTCTGGCAACCCAGACCCAGGCCGCGCCCCGGCGGCTGGACCCCGCGGGGCACCTGGCCATCAACCTGGAGCGAAGTCTGCTCAAGTGGGTCCTGCACCAGCCCTCCTCCCTGGAGATGGCGGAACTGGAAGAATGGGCCGGGGAGTTTGAGGACCGGGAACTACAAGGTTTGATGCAGTTAATTATCAACAATTTTCGGGAACACGGCGCCCTGGATCACAGCCTCTTGCTGGAGCGGGTGGAAGAGGAGCACCTGAAACAGCAGATCTGCGCCTTAACTTTAGAGGAGGGGGAATTCAACGGTTCGTCCGGGGAACTTCTGGCGGACGATTGGCGCCGGGCCTGGCTGCGCAGGCGGCTGAAAAAAGCCCGGGCCAGGATCAAACTGGAATTGGAAAAGGCCGCCGCCGCTCCAGGCGGAGAAGAGTTATTGGCGTTGCTGGCTCAACGACAGAAGATTGACCGGCAACTGGACGACCTGAAATAGGTCGGTAACCAAAGGAGGAGATGGATGACCAAGGGAATGGGTATGGATGGATTTCCGGAAATTATGCCCATGGGGGATGATGATGGCCTGCTGGCCATGGATGACCTGAACGATTCTCTGTCTCCTGAAAGCCTTTTAAATGAACAGATGAAGGACATGATGATCTTTGACGAACTCGATCTGCCGCCCTCGGAGGTCAACCGCAGCCTGGCCCTGACCACGCCTCTGGAACTGGAGGACGGCGATGGGGACCTGGTGCCGGAGCCGGAAGGCATCGCCAAGCTGGATGACCCGGTGCGCCTCTATCTGAAGGAGATGGGCATGGTCTCGCTGCTCACCCGGGAGGGGGAAGTGGAGATCGCCAAGCGCATCGAAGAAGGGGAGAAGGAAGTGCTGCGCTCGCTCCTGGCGGTCCCTCTCGGTATGAAGGAGGTCATGGGCCTGGCCAACAAATTGGAACAGGAGAAACTCGACCCCCAGAGCTCCCTGATCGATTATGACGAAGACGAGCCCATACTGGACCAATCCACCCAAAAGACCCGGATCTTGAATCTGATCCAGAAATTGCGCCAAAAGGAGGAGAAGATCCGGGAACTGCAAAAGGAGCTGGCCGCTTCGCCTCCCAAGAGCGAGGTCCGCTCCCAGTTGGAAAAGAGCCTGGTGGCAGCCCGCAGGCGCATGGCCGATCATTTGAAGAACCTGCGCCTGGAACGCTTTCACCTGGAGCAGATTCTGGAGAAGCTGCGCCATTTCGCCCAAGTGGTGCGCCAATGCCACCGGCGGGGGGAAAAGTGCCTGGCGTCCATGGGCATTTCGGCCACCAAATTCCGCACCGTCTTGCGGGACTTTCGCAAAGGGGCCTTGGAAACCATGCCCGGCGGCCTGACACCGGAGCGAATGGCCGAAATTGAGGTCCAGTGGACCAAGACCCAGAAGCAGTTGCGCAAGGTGGAATCGGATGTGGGGCTGACGGGGCATAGGTTGCTGGGTATCCTGGCCCAGGCGGAAAAGGGGGAATACCTGGCCCAGAAGGCCAAAAGGGAACTGGTGGAAGCCAACCTCAGGCTGGTGGTGAGCATCGCCAAAAAATACACCAACCGGGGTCTGCAATTCCTGGACCTGATCCAGGAAGGGAACATCGGCCTGATGAAGGCCGTGGAGAAGTTCGAGTACGAACGGGGCTACAAGTTCAGCACCTACGCCACCTGGTGGATCCGCCAGGCCATCACCCGGGCCATCGCCGACCAGGCCCGCACCATCCGTATCCCCGTGCACATGATCGAGACCATCAACAAGCTGATCCGCACCTCCCGCTACCTGGTCCAGGAAATCGGCCGGGAGCCAACCCCGGAAGAGATCGCCGAGAAGATGGAGTTTCCCCTGGAAAAGGTGCGCAAAGTCCTGAAGATCGCCAAAGAACCCCTGTCCCTGGAAACCCCCATCGGCGACGAAGAGGACAGCCACCTGGGGGATTTCATCGAGGACAAAAAGATTTCCACCCCCATCGAGGCGGTGGCCAATCTCAACCTCGCGGACCAGACTCGGAAGATGCTGGCCACTTTGACCCCCAGGGAAGAAAAAGTGCTGCGCAAGCGCTTCGGCATCGGCGAAAAGACCGACCACACCCTGGAAGAAGTGGGCCGGGATTTCGAGGTTACCCGGGAGCGCATCCGCCAGATCGAAGCCAAGGCGCTCAGGAAACTGCGGCATCCGTCCCGGTCCACGCGGTTGAAGAGTTTTGTTGAACACTGAACAAAAAAATTTCACGCCAAGGCGCAAAGGCGCAAAGGCGCAAAACCGAACCTTAACCCTCTTGTACAATGGGGGAATATCTATTAGAATATTAATTGATGATATCGATTTGCGGGCCCATAGCTCAGAGGTCAGAGCAACCGGCTCATAACCGGACGGTCCCTGGTTCAAATCCAGGTGGGCCCACCAGGGGCACAGGAGGCTTAAACATCTCCCGAGAACGATACGCAGGTTTTGCTTATATAGGGGTTTATCCCTAAGGGGTGCTCTCTGCGCACCCCTTTTTTATGTTCCATGAGCGCACTGCTAAAAGAAATTATGGCCCGGCTGGACGGCCTTTATCCCCGGAGTTGGGCCGTGCCGGGCGATCCTGTGGGGCTCCTGGTGGGGCATCCGGAGAGCCGGGTGGACGCGGTGCTGGTGGCACTGGAGGCCGGCCTGCCGGTGGTGGCCGCGGCCCGGGCCATGGGCGCGCAACTGCTGCTGACCCATCACCCGCTGATCTATCAGCCCCTGGCCGCAGTGCGGGAAGACCGGCCCCTGGGAGAATTGGTGGCGGCCCTGATCAAAGGCGGCATCGCCCACGCGGCCTGCCATACCAACCTGGACGCGGCCCCGGAGGGAGTAAACGACTATCTGGCCCGGCTCCTGGAATTGGAAGACGCGGAGGTGCTCCAGGAAACCGGCCGGGACGAGTGGTACAAGCTCACGGTCTTTGTTCCGGTAGGTTATGAAGACCGGGTGCGCCAAGCCCTGGCGGATGACCGGGTGGGAGTTATCGGGCGTTATTCACATTGTGCATTTGCATCCCGGGGCCTGGGTACTTATATTCCTCAAGAGGGGGCCCAGCCTTTCCGGGGGGAGCGGGGAACGCTCTCCAGAGTCGCGGAATCGCGGCTGGAGATGGTGGCGCCGGCCAGCAGGCTGGACGCGGCGATTAGCAGAATGAAAGCCGTCCATCCTTATGAAGAGCCGGCCTACGATATTTATCCGCTGGCTAACCCTGGTCCTCCCCGGGGTTTTGGCCGCGTCGGCAACTGGTCCGCGGCCCAACCGTTTGCCCGGGTCGTGGACCGGGTGAAAGAAGTTTTTGGGGTTAAACAGGTGAAAATCTGGGGCCGGCCTCCGGCGGCGGTGGAGCGTCTGGCCCTTTGCAGCGGCAGCGGCGGAGACTTGATAACCACGGCCCGGCAGCGGGGGGCCCAGGTTTATCTCACGGGCGAGGTCCGGCACCACCAGGCTACCCCGGGATACCCGGAGGGCTTTGCCGTTTTGGAAGTGGGGCATTTTGCCAGCGAAGCGGTGTTCATCCCGGAGTGGGCCGGTAAGTTGCGCCGCCATTTTCAGGAATCCGGCCTCCGGGTCCGGGTGGAGGCGGCTCAGGAGGAAGCTCCGTTTAGCTTCATGTAAGGCGAACCCGGTGTTCGCCCCTCTTCAGGGCGAGCACTGTTAATTTGCAGGAAACCGGTTTCATCCCCCAGTCCACCGGATTGCGGCGGGGCCGGGACCATAAGATCAACAGCAGTCATGGAGGTTTCACTTTGTTACCGGAGTTAAGGCGGTTGGTGGATGTACAGGAGATAGACAAGGTAATCATGGAGGTCACCCAGAACCTGGAAAGGCTTCCCCAGGAACTACAGGCGGCAAGCACAGCCCTGGAAACGATGCAGGCTGAGTATGACGCCCAGGCCCAGGAACTGGAAAATCTGAAGAAGCTGCGGCAGGAGACGGAACGGGAAGTGGCCGAAATGGCTGAGGGCATTAAGAACAGCCGTCAGCGCCTCATGGAGATCAAAAGCAACATCGAATACAAGGCCATGCTCAAGGAGATCGCCTTCAAAGAGGACCAGCGGGATCAGAAGGAGACCCGGGTCCTGGAGCTGCTGGAACTCATTGAGGCCCAAAACCAGTCCCTGGCCGGACAGACCCAGGGCCTTCAGGAACAAGGCGAAATGGTCGCCCGCCGCCGTAGGGAAGTGGAGACCGGGGTGGCCAAGCTGAAGGGGGAATTGGCGGTTTTGGAAAAACAGCGCAAGGAACTGCGCAAAGGGGTCCCCGCGCAGCTCTTGAAACGCTACGAGTTCATCCGCCAACGCCGCAACGGCACCGCCATTTCTCCGGTGGAAGAAGGTGTCTGCCTGGGCTGCCATATGAACATCCTGCCCCAACAGTTCATCGACTTGCAGAAAGGGGTGGAGATCATCCAGTGCCCCCATTGCCAGCGGATCCTGTACTGGCAGGAAGAGGAGGTCCTGGAGGAAGAGGTTTCGGGGAGCGCCACCTGAGCCGGGCTGGACGTCCTCCATGCAGCCGGGCCGCGGTCTTCGAGGCCCTGGCCCAGGGTCTGGAGATTGCCCAGGTCCTGGATAAATTCCAGATCACCCCCCCGCAACTACAGGAGCTTTTCCAGAAGGTGGCCGACGCCTATCGCCGCCGGGAGACCGGCTTCTGGCGGCTTTACTGCGACGGCGCCTCCCGGGGGAACCCCGGCCCGGCCGGCGCCGGGGCCATCCTCTACGACCCCGGAGGCACCCTCAAAGCCCATCTGAGCCGTTATCTAGGGGAAACCACCAACAACGTGGCGGAGTACCAGGCCCTGATCCTAGGATTGCAGCTCGCCCGGGAGCAGGGCGCGGACCGCATCCAGGTCTTTGCCGATTCCCAACTTATAGTGGAGCAGCTCAACGGCTCCTACCGGGTCAAGAGCCCCCACCTTCAACCCCTTTGGCAGCAGGCCAAAAAGGAGTTGCAGAACTTCCAGGCCTATGCTATCTCCCACCTGGGCCGGGCCGGGAACCAGGAAGCCGACCGCCTGGCCCGGGAAGCCGCCAACCGCCGTTCTTAAAGACAGTTTTCCGTTTTCCGTTTTCTGTTTTCGGTTATCTTTGTCATTCTGAACGGAGCGCAGCTTCGTTGCGAATCTCGTCTTTTTTCCATGCCTTTGACGTTCTCCGGCAAGCGATCGTTTGAAAACCAAGCAATTATACGGTAAAATAATATAGGAAGGTTGGCTCGGCCGATCTTCCCAAAGATGCCCAAAAGGTCGCGGAGTAGGCCAGATGATCGCCGGTTGCCGATAAGCGGCCGGAGGAAAGTCCGAGCTCCACAGGGCAGGGTGCTGGGTAATCCCCAGCGGGGGCAACCCCAGGGAAAGTGCCACAGAGACCAGACCGCCGTGGTACGTCCACGGTAAGGGTGAAAAGGTGAGGTAAGAGCTCACCAGCGGCAGTGGCGACACCGCCGGCTTGGAAAACCCCACCCGGAGCAAGGCCAAATAGGGGAGCGCTTGAGGGCGGCCCGCCCAAAGCTCCCGGGTAGGCTGCTTGAGGCCCGGGGCAACCCGGGTCCCAGAGGAATGATCATCGCCGGAGTAATCCGGAACAGAACTCGGCTTACGGCCTGCTTCGCGGCTTTTTCGGTTCCATACATCGTCAAATGGGGGTATTTATTAAGAATTGTCTAGTTCCCCCCTCCTAAAACATGCACATGCAACTTGGGGAGATGTAGCGTGCAGAGCAAAGGTGAAACCCAAGCATTAGCCCGATTTCTCGATGACGGAATAACACATGGCGACGCCTTGGATTTGCTGCCGCTCCTTCCCAAAGGCAGCATCGATCTGTTCTTCACCAGTCCCCCTTACGCCGATGCCCGGTCATATAGCCGGATCCATCCGGACCATTATGTGGAGTGGTTTCTTCCTTTTGCCGCAGCGATGTTTAACGCTGCGAGGGGGAGCGGGAGCCTGATTCTTAATATCAAGAATCGCGTAGCAAAGCAGGGTCCTTTAAGAGGTCAAAGGCACCCATACGTTTATGAGTTGGTTCTTTCTCTGCAAAGGATGGGGTGGCGTTGGATCGAGACTTATATCTGGGCGAAGCCGAATGCAGTTCCGGGTAAATTTGGCCCGCGGACCAAGGATAGTTTCGAGTATGTCTATCACTTTGCCCGGGGCTCCAAGCCATATTTTGACCTGGATGCTGTAAGAGTCCCTTATAAAGCAGACTTCGCGGAGATCGCCAGGAGAAAATTGGACCGGCTGGGAAGACGGAATACGGAAGCCGGTTTTGGCCGAGATCGAACCAAGACTTATCTGCAAGGCGGTGCGGACCCCGGGAATGTAGTGAATGTTCCCCAGTCATATAACCAGCACCGAGGTGTGGCCCACACCGCGGCAATGCCGGAGGGATTAGCAGAATTCTTTATTAAAATTGCCTGCCCTGTGGGTGGAATAGTAATAGACCCGTTTGCCGGCAGCGGAACCACCATTGTTATGGCTCGTCGCCTTGGACGAAGGGCGGCGGGATTTGAAATTCACGAGCACTTTGTCGGTGAATCGCGTCGCCGCATCGCGGAGAATGTGGCTGCGGATATTCAAGGATATTTATTCAAAGTCGGATAAATTAGTGGCGAATATTCAGGATACAGTTACAAGGGTTACCGAAGCGAAGAGCTGGGATCAGCGAATCGCCAAGATTCGTTTGATTCCTATGAACCATGGAACCAACGAACATCCAGCCATTTACCCTGAAATTGCGCGCTTGTTATATGTGCCTCACCTTGCTGCTGATTTCGCATACATCCACGAGAACCAATTTTACGGACGAGAATATTTTGAATAGGTGTATGCTGATACTTTTGCTGCAACGTCCGGATTCACTGAGGTGTTGGAAACCAAGCTGACATCAGTTCTGCTGGATAATCCTAGGACGTTGTTGGTATTTCGTACGATCACAGGCCTGACGAAGGAAGAGTTTGCTCACGCAACAGTCATGGCTGGGGAGCCGATTGGTTTGCGTCCCTTAAAACCTAATAAAGTTGACGCAATGGAGCGAAACGGGACGGCCATTACTGATGAGCAAGGCAGGGTTGCGGCCAAAGCTCTTTCCCAGATAATTGGTGGTTCTCTTTTTGGGACTCCCCCCGGTGACCTTATCAGTAAGTAAGCAAAGCCGGACACCGAAAATGGTTGGCAAAGTGTCTCCCTCTTTGCTTCCAGTGGAGTGCCATTTTCACTCTTTCTGCATCAACGACATTATGGCGGCGCATTCCGGCAGATATTGGATGCCACTTCCACCAAGCGAGGTGATCTAGTTGAAGATGCAGTAGAGACTATATTCAGGCAGAATGGTGTTCCATACATTCGCACGGGAAGCGCCAATCAGGCGGAAATTGCTACTCGTTTCGAAGTCAGAGTTACTCCCACCCCGGATTTTGTGGTATTTGATAATTCAGGCACACTCCGAGCGATGCTTGAATGCAAAGTAACAAATAACGGAGGCACGGCGCGCGATAAAGCCCTTCGTTTTGCGAAACTTCGCGGAGAGTCGAATCGGCTAGGGGGAACCCCATTGGTCGCGGTTTTAGGCGGAATTGGTTGGGCGCGAGTCAACGATGCCCTAGGGCCGGTGGTTCGAGACACAGATGGTCGCGTTTTCACATTATCGACCCTTTCGTCAATGCTTGAAGTGGCCCCTTTCCCCTCTCTTATCGGACTTGCTCCTGCTCCTTAAAAGAAGTATATAATTCTCTTTAATTTTTTAGACCATCTGAAGGAAAAGAAACTTATGGCCAGTCAGGTCATGCCGTTTAATGCGCCGTTGCCCGAGCCTTACATCTCGGTAGTCATCCCGGTATTTAATGAAGAAGATAATCTGGAGGAACTGGGGAGGCGCCTGGTCCTCACCCTTAACGCCATGGACCGGCCTTTTGAGATCATCTTCGTGGACGACGGCTCCGGGGACCGCTCCTGGGAAATTCTCACCCAGCTCCACCGGCAGCATCCCGAAAACATCCGAGCCCTGCAGTTTCACCGCAATTTCGGCCAGCACCAGGCCATTTTCGCCGGCTTCCAGGCGTCCCGGGGCCGGGTGATGGTCACCCTGGACGCGGACCTGCAAAACCCGCCGGAAGAAATCCCCCGGCTGGTGGCCAAGATCGAGGAAGGCTTCGACACCGTGGGGGGCTGGCGGGAAAACCGGCAGGATTCCTTCTTCCGCAAATTTCCCTCTTTTCTCATCAACCAGGTGATGTCCCGGGTCACCGGGGTGAAGCTCAGGGACTACGGCTGCATGCTCCGGGCCTACCGCCGGGAGGTGGTGGACAGCATCAATCAATGCCAGGAATCCTCCAGTTTCATCCCCGCGCTGGCCAACCTCTTTTCCCGGAAAGTGGCGGAAATCCCCGTGGGCCACGCCGAGCGGGAGCGGGGCCAGTCGAAATACAGCCTGATCAAGCTGCTGCGCCTCAATGTGGACTTCATGACCGGGTTTTCCAACTTTCCCATTCACATGGTGGGGCTGATGGGCCTGGGCATCGCCTTGCTGGGGGTGGCTTTCGGGGCTTTTCTCTTTCTGCGCCGCCTCCTGGTAGGCCCGGAAGTGGAGGGGGTCTTTACCCTCTTTGCCATCCTCTTCGTCTTCCTGGGCCTGAACACCTTCGCCCTGGCCCTGGTGGGCGAGTACGTGGGTCGCATCTACCGGGAGGTCCGGGGCCGGCCCCGGTTTGTCATCAGGCAGGAGTTGGGGGGCAGGGAATAGGGGCCAGGGGCCGGTAGTCAGTGGCCAGGGGTCAGTAGTTCGAGGTTCAACGAGCTTTTATTGATATCGAAATAGGGGATTAGTAACCCATGTCCGGCCGCCAGATTCCCGCAGATGTCCAACAGGCGTTAAAAGAATTGCAGGATTATTTGGCGCAGATTTATGGGGAGCGCCTCCGTGGAGTTTACCTTTACGGCTCCTATGCCCGGGGTGATTTTCATGCCGGCTCGGATGTGGATGTGCTCATAGTACTCGAGGGGACGGTTAGCCCCAGCCAAGAGATTGATAGGATCGGTGACGGCGTGGCGGACATTTGCTTGGAACACAACGTGCTGATCGCAACTTATCCCGCGCCGGAAGAGTGGCTTAAGGAAAGAAAAAGCCCTTTATTTGAAAACGTGCGGCGGGAAGGGGTACGACTGTGAAAATAATCTTCATGGGTTACCACAACGTCGGCTATGTCTGTCTCCAGGCCCTGATCGAGCATTGCCGCGCCTGCGGCGACGAAATCGTAGCCGTGGTTACCCATGCGGATGATCCCAAAGAGAATATCTGGTTCTCCTCGGTGCGGGAGTTGGCCTTCAAGAACTACTTGCCGGTGTATCAGCCCGAGGACCCCAATGATCCGGCCTTTGTGGCGGCCATGGCCAGGCTGCAACCGGATTTTCTCTTTTCCTGCTATTACCGGCACATGCTGAAGCAGCCATTGCTGGACCTGCCCCGCCTGGGCGCCCTCAACCTCCACGGCAGCCTGCTGCCCCGCTACCGGGGCCGCTGCCCGGTGAACTGGGTCCTGATCCACGGGGAGACGGAAACCGGGGTGACACTGCATTACATGGTGGAAAAACCCGACAAAGGCGAAATCGTGGCCCAAAAAAAAGTGCCCATCACCCCGGAGGACAGCGCACTTACCTTGTTCGCCCGCATGACCGCGGCCGCGGGGGAGTTGATGCAGGAAATCTATCCCGCGCTCCGGGCCGGGACTGCGCCCCGGATAACCCAGGACCAGAGCCAGGCCTCCTATTTCGGCGGCCGGGGCCCCCAAGACGGCTTGATTGATTGGCAAAAGGGGGCCGAAGAGATATATAATCTGGTGCGGGCCGTGACCCATCCCTATCCCGGGGCCTTCACCACGCTTAAGGGCCGCAAGCTTTTTATCTGGTGGGGCCAGCCACTGTCTGGACGCCCTGCTGATCTAGACGCCCCCGGCCGCATCACCGCCTGTTTGCCAGGGGAAGGGCTGCTGGTGGCCGCGGGCCGCGGCCACTTCCTCATCACCCAGGCCCAATGGGAGGGGGAGCCGGAGTTTCTGGGGCCCGTGCTGGCGACCTGGGGGGATTTGGTGGGGCAGAAGTTGGGATGATGAAAGCTGTCAGCTGTCAGCTGTCAGCTGTCAGCCAAATACAAAATGAATTGTGGGAAAACATAATTATCACTCAGCCCCAACACTCTCGATGGCCATAACATGATTTGAAGGCCATGATTTTTTTCGAAAAACGGAAACCGACTTCAAGGCGAATGGATAACGAATGAAAATTTTGATTCTCGGCGTCAACGGCTTCATCGGCAACGCCCTCACCCGGCGCATTTTGAACACCACCGGCTGGGAAGTCTTCGGCATGGACCTCTACTCCAATAAATTGGAGGAGGTCCTGGGACTTCCCCGGTTTAACTTCCTGGAAGGCGACATCGCCATCAACAAGGAATGGATCGAGTACCACATCAAAAAGTGCGACGTGGCCCTGCCCCTGGTGGCCATCGCCACTCCCATGGTCTACGTGAAGAATCCGCTGCGGGTCTTTGAGCTGGATTTTGAGGAAAACCTGCGCGTCGTCCGCCAGTGCGTGCAGTACAAAACCCGCATCATCTTCCCCTCCACTTCGGAAGTCTACGGCATGTGCCCGGAGCCGGAGTTCAGCGAAGACGAGAGCACCCTGGTGCTGGGGCCGATCAACAAGCAGCGCTGGATCTACAGTTGCTCCAAGCAGCTCCTGGACCGGGTCATCTGGGCCTACGGCCAGGAGGGGAAACTGCAATTCACCATGTTCCGCCCCTTCAACTGGATCGGCCCCAAGCTGGACGACCTCTACGCGGCCAAGGAAGGGAGCTCCCGGGTGGTGACCCAGTTCATCCTCAATCTTTTAGAGCGCAGCCCCATCCGCCTGGTGGACGGCGGCTTCCAGAAACGGTGCTTCACCTACGTGGAAGACGGCATCGACTGCTTGATGAAAATCATCGAAAACCCCGGGGGCGCGGCCGACGGCCAGATCTTCAACATCGGCAACCCGGATAACGAGGCTTCGGTGAAGGAATTGGCCCATCTGCTCCGGGACTTGTTTGTCCAGCACCCCGACCATAAAGACGACGGGGTCTATGCCGACATCGTCGAAACCCGCCACGAAGACTACTACGGCAAGGGCTACCAGGACATCACCAGCCGCAAGCCTTCCATCGCCAAAGCCCGGAAACTCCTGGGCTGGGAGCCGAAGACCGATCTCATCACTTCCCTGAAGATTACCCTGGACTCCTTCCTGGAGGAGGCGAAAGGGGTGGAGATGATGGATTTGGGGGAAGGGAAGGAGTGAGCAGTAAGCAGTAAGCAGTAAGCAGTAAGCAGAGATAACTTGGCAGTAGAGCCTTTTGCAAAAGTCTTCACTCTGCGAATCTTTTCTCTGCGCTCTCTGCGTCTCTGCGGTGAATTCTACCTGTTTTTCACCGCAGAGACGCAGAGAAAGCGCAGAGAAAAATTAGAATCAACTATGCATTTTGCAAGGCCTCAGTAGTAAAGGTTTTTTTCTGCTCACTACTCACTGCTCACTGCTCACTGCCCACAGTTTTCCGGCTCTAATTATCAACATGGAAGATAACGTGCCGCCGCGATTGGGACTAAAAATAGACGTGGACACCTGGCAGGGTTTCCGGGAGGGGGTGCCCGCGCTGGCAGAGATTCTGGAGGCCCGGGGCGTCAAGGCCTCCTTCTATGTCTCCCTGGGGCCGGACAATTCCGGGAAGGCCGTCTTCCGGGTCTTCAGGCAGCAGGGGTTCCTGGAAAAGATGTGGCGCACCCGGGCTCCGGCAATGTATGGACTCCGGACCATGTTTTATGGTACTCTGCTCCCGGCGCCGGTGATCGGCGCGGGGGCCGGAGAGATCTTGCGCGAACTCGCCGCCCAAGGCCACGAAGTGGGCTTGCACGGCTACGACCACGTGCGCTGGCATGATCATCTGCTGGCCATGGGCCGGGAAGAAGTCTCCCGGGAATTGGCCCGGGCCCAGGAGTTTTATCTAAGGTATCTCGGGCAGCAGGCCCGTTCCTTCGCCGCGCCGGGGTGGCAGTGCAGCGCGGCCCACCGGGCGGAATTGGCCGCAGGAGGTTTTTTGTACAGCAGCGACACCCGGGGTTATGCCCCTTATTTCCCCCGCTTCGGGGCTGAGGTCAATACCTTATTGGAAATTCCCACCACCCTGCCCACCCAGGATGAACTGTTGGGTTTTAACGGGTGCAATTCTGAAGACTTTACGGAACTGGTTTTGAGCCGATTGCATAAAAGCAGCGTTCCCCAGGTGTTGACGGTGCACGCGGAAGTGGAAGGAGGACCGCTTAAGGAGGATTTTGCCCGCCTGCTGGACCGTTGCCGGGAGCAGGGGGTGGCTCTCTTCCGGCTGGAAGATTGGGCCCGGGAGCTTCTGGCCGGGCAGGATAGGATTCCGGCGGCGTCAGTCCGGCAAGGGCGCCTGCCCGGCCGGGCGGGGACGGTTTCCTGCCAGGGTCCCCCGGAGGCGCAGCGGTGAAGGTCGCGGCCATCATACCCGCGGCGGGCATCGGGGTGCGCATGCAGAGCCAGACCCCCAAGCCGTACCTGATGCTGGCCGGCAAACCCATTTTGGCCCATACCCTGGAGGTCTTCGAGGGCATCAAGGAGGTCCAGGAAGTCACGGTGGTGGCCCACCCCGATGACCTGGACTATTGCCGGGAGGAAGTGATCGCCGCTTACGGGTTTAAAAAGGTGCTCCGCCTGGTGCCCGGGGGCAAAGAACGGCAGGACAGCGTTTATCATGCCCTGAAAGCCCTGCAGCAGGAAGACGATCTGGGCGTCATCCTGGTGCACGACGGGGTCCGGCCCTTCATCACCACGGAGCAGATCCGCCAGGTCATCAAGGCCGCGCGCGCCCACGGCGGAGCCATCCTGGGGGTGCCGGCCCATGACACCTTGAAGCGGGTGAGCGCCCAGAAAAAGGTGATCCACACCCTGGACCGCAAGGATATCTGGCAGATTCAGACCCCCCAGGGGTTCCAGGCCGAGGTGCTGCGCCGGGCCTTTGTGGAGGCCTACAGCCGCAATTTTTACGGCACGGACGAGTCGTCCCTGGTGGAGGAGATGGGGCAGCCGGTGGCGGTCATTCCGGGCGACCCCTGGAACCTGAAGATCACCACCCCGGAGGACCTGCAACTGGCGGAAGCGCTACTCCCCTGGCTTAGGAGCCGAAAGACGTGAGGGTGGGGCACGGTTATGACGCCCACCGCCTGGTGGCCGGACGGCCCCTGATCCTGGGGGGCGTGGAGATTCCTTATCATCTGGGACTCGAAGGCCACTCCGACGCCGACGTCTTGAGCCACGCCGTGGGCGACGCGCTGTTGGGGGCCATGGCCGCGGGGGATTTGGGGACCCACTTTCCCGACAAAGACCCGGCGTATAAAGGCATCTCCAGCATCATTTTGCTCAAGCGCATCATGGCTATGGCTGAGAACCGGGGCCTGACGCCGGTGAACGTGGACGCCACCATCGTGGCCCAACGGCCCCGGCTGGCGCCCTACATTCCCCAGATGACCGGCAACATCGCCGCGGCCCTGGGACTCTCCCGGGATGCGGTGAACGTCAAGGCCACCACCACCGAAGGCATGGGCTTTGCGGGCCGGGAGGAAGGCATTGCCGCCCACGCGGTGGTGCTCCTGGCGCCGGGACCGACGGAATGGGAGCCTGAGGATACGGGGTTTTAGATATAGTGATAGTTCAGGAAAGGTTTCAGCAATGAATGCAATTTCAGAAACTGAAACGGTTATAAAGAGAATAGTTCCTTATTTGCAGAGGAAGGGCTATGATTTAGAAACCGATTTGAGTTTTGAGGTGATAACAGAGACATCAAAAGAAAGAAAGGGGTTTATAGATATATTAGTTACTTGTGGCCGAAAACAACCTTATTTCCTTATTGAAGCCAAAAGAGATGGTACTAAATTTACCAATAATCACAGAAACCAAGCACTTGTTTATGGTGCATCTTTAAAAGTTTTGTTTGTGGCGTTAACAAATGGGAAACATTTTGAGCTTTTGAATACGCACACATCAAAGAAATTGAAATATAATGGTAGCGCATTTAATAGGCTGCCAAGTAAGTATGATCTTCTTAATTCATTCATTCCACAGCTAAAGAAAAACATTCAAGCTGATGATATTATAATATCGTCTGATCGGAGCTTGCCTTTTAGGCCGGGATTACCATTAAGTAAACTTAATCATCTTATAAAACAATGCCACAATTCGATAAGGAAAATAGAGAAAAATGAAGAACACGCATTTTCAGATTTTAGTAAAATTCTGTTTCTAAAATTACTGGAAGAAAAGTGGGATACTGAGGGCCAACAAGCTCCTTATACTTATATGTTTCATGAGCTTGCCAGTACATCAAAAGAAAAAGCTGACCAAGTTCAGACAGCAATTAAAAGTATGATAGAAACTATAAAGGAAAAAACAAAATATGGTGATGTATTGGCCGATCCGATTAAACTTAAAAAGGATGCGACTTACTTAACGATTGTTCAGAGGCTTTCAAGCGTTTCCTTCATGGATTGTGATTTAGATACAAAAGGTGCTGCATTTGAATATTTTGTCAGGGCTACATTGACGGGGAAAAAGCTTGGTCAGTATTTTACGCCAAGGCCACTTGTAAGGATGATGTTACACTTGGGCAGATATAAACAAATCATAAATAATTTGTAACCGTTCAGTCCCCTTTTTTAGATGAGGCATTTTTTTTGAAAAAATGAAAAAAATGGCATAGGGGGCGCGACTTTTTTTGAAGAATAGTGTATTCAAGGTCTTGTGGAAACAAGACCGAT
>Ga0233425_10005399_pt1 | contig 20234 bp, 20 predicted proteins | sample Watercolumn_Towu_2_FD_181712 | JGI IMG/M metagenome (GOLD analysis project Ga0233425, IMG submission 181712) | Freshwater microbial communities from Lake Towuti, South Sulawesi, Indonesia - Watercolumn_Towuti2014_140_MG | ecosystem: Environmental > Aquatic > Freshwater > Lake | place... | reverse complement strand
TATCGCGTTGAGTTCACTTCCATCAACCGATAATCCCGTCTGTTCGGGGAGGGCGTCGAGATACTTCAGGCTCAAACCCGGCGCATAGCGCGCGGCGGGACTTGCGAATGTATCAATACGGGAGTACGAACTCGTGTATGTTTTCAGATGCCTGGCTCCCGGATAGTTCATGGAAGCCGGCAAACCCTTATAGGAAGATATATGCAACTGCGCGCATGCCGGATATATGATAAGGAAAGCCATATTCAGCGAGATCAGGGATATGGAAACCGCCTTCTGTATTTTACCCCCAGCAAGAAATGCCGCCAACAGAGAAACAGATGAAAGAATAAATACCATCTTGTCAGGCCCCGCAAAAGACATGCACAATAAAACGGCTACAGATCCCGCACCGGCACCGAAAAGGTCAGCGCCATATATCAGGCCGGCCCGCTGACCCCATAAGGAAAAGGTTGACACGATAATCAGTCCGGTAAAAAAAAACGGCAGTGAAAGTATCAGATAATACACTACTATATACAGCAATTGCGCCTTTGACCAGGAAAGCTTTACAGGGTCAAAGGGAATTTGGTTCGTGATAAGATAACTCACGGTGATGCTTATCCCCAGCAGCAGGGTGCAATAGCTTACACATGCAGGGCTTCTGAGTTTCTGATATAAAGACAACGCCGTACCGCTCGCGGCAATGCCGAGCATGGCGATGCTCACAATCATAAAGCCAAAGTGGTATGAAAGGGCTATGGAAAAAATCCGGGTGAGCGCAACTTCATAGGCCAGGGTTGAAAAAGAACACAGGAAGATTACGACGTATATCCTGTCATTTTTTTCCATGGAGCTGATCAAATTCGCCGGCAAAAGAGGCAAGAAATCACATCTTCTTTAAAAGGCACACGGAATACGCAGCAATCCCTTCCCCACGGCCTGTAAATCCCATACCCTCATTCGTCTTTGCCTTGATATTGATTGACTCTGAAGATATCCCCGAGCGTGACAGCTCCGTTTTCATGGCATCAATATAAGGAGCGATCCTGGGCTGTTCCGTAATGATAACGCTGTCTGTCCATGAAACCTGAAATCCATGCTCCACGGCAAGCTTCACAATTCTGCCGAGAAGTTCAATGCCCGGGGCATCCTTCCACTGAGGGTCAGAGTCCGGGAAATGTCTGCCGATATCGCCAAGGCCAAGGCCGCCTATAATGGAGTCAATTATAGCGTGGCATAAAACATCGGCATCGGAATGTCCGAGGAGGCCTTTCTCAAACGGGATATGAACCCCGCCAAGAATCAGCTGTCTCCCCTCAACCAGTCTGTGAGAGTCGTAACCTATACCGATGCGCATCTCAGATCTTCTTTCATCATAACAGCCTGCCCAGAAGAAACTCCGCGTATGTCAAATCCTCTGGGGTGGTAATCTTGATATTCCTGTATGAACCCTGGACAGCCTTTACCTTTCCTCCATAGTGTTCCACAAGGGCGGCGTCATCGGTTGCATAGTAACCCTCCTTCATCGCCCGATCATATGCGGCAAAAAGCACCTGGAAGGGAAAAACCTGAGGTGTCTGGACAGCTCTGAGCGAATCCCTTTGCAGGGTCGCCCTGATTAATTCACCATCAACTTCCTTTATTGTGTCCTTCACAGGGGTAACAGGGACAACTCCGGCATATTCCTGTTGAAGGAGCAGGCACCCGGACATAGCACTGATTACATCCTCAACAAGTTTTTTCTCAATCAGAGGCCTGACACCATCATGTATCAGCACAATACAATCCTTGTCTTCCACAAGATTAAGGCCGTTCCAGACAGAATCCTGCCTCTCCTTTCCGCCAGGAGCTATTCTCCGGATTCTGTCAAGCCTATACTCATCAATAAGTTCTGCGCCTGTCTCCATATCCTCATCTTTCAGCACAGGGATAATTTCCTTAATACACTCAACTTCCTCCAATACTTCAAGGGCCCATACAAGAACAGGCTTATTAGACAGCATATGAAACTGCTTATTGATATCCTCCCCGAATCTCTTTCCAATGCCTGCGGCAGGGACAATGGCAACCACTTTCTCATTCACTGCTTTGCCGCCCTCATCTCTTCCCTCTCATACTCCTCCCTGGATTTTGAGAAGATCATCCTGCCCGCGGTTGTCTGAAGCACACTCGTAACGGTAACATCAGCATTTTTTCCGATAAGTTTCCGCCCGTTTTCAACAACAACCATTGTCCCGTCCTCCAGGTAGGCGACTCCCTGATTGTATTCCTTCCCCTCTTTCATCACAAAGACACTCATTGACTCACCTGGCAAAACAACCGGCTTTAGAGCGTTTGCGAGTTCATTGATATTCAGAACCTGCACACCCTGAAGTTCCGCGACCTTGTTAAGATTGAAATCGTTGGTAATCACCTTAGCGTGTATAAGCCTTCCGAGGGCAATGAGCTTCGAATCCACTTCCTTTATCTTGGGGAAGTCCTCCTCTACAATCCTTACCGATATATCCGGCATCTTCTGCAGTTTGTGAAGCACATCGAGACCCCTTCTGCCACGCGCTCTTTTCATATGATCAGCGGAATCTGCTATATGCTGAACTTCATGGAGAATAAACTGGGGCAGTATAAAGACCCCTTCAAGAAATCCGGACTCGCACACTTCAATAATCCGTCCGTCAATAATCACGCTCGTATCAAGGATTTTCAGGTTCTCTTCAATTCCCCGCCTCTTGAACATATTGAAGATTGCCGGAATTGACAGCGTTTTCCCCTTGTCTATACCCAGGAGGAGTCCCACATAGCCAAACACAGCGGATACTCCAAAAGATATAGCGCTGAGGTCTTCTCCAAGGATCGGACTGAGAGGCAGCATAAAAAGACCGGCAACTAACAGTCCGGATGAGATGCCGATAATCCCACCGATAATAGCCCAGAATTCCACTTTCTTAAGTAAAGATTCTGCAGCAATCGCAATAATGCCCAGAAACGCCCCGATAAGTATGCCATAGATACCATATTGGTATTTAATTCCAAGTATATATCCTGAAAACACAAACAGCATGAAAAAGGAAATCCTCAGAAAATAAAACATTCTCCTCACCTCCTTTAATAATAAATTGGATAAGTATAAACGCCGGAGAACGCCTTTGCGGAAATTCCGGCGATTGCATATGGAAGTATAGTCAGTAAATGCAGAGGGAATAAACGGATAAAAGAATTGATTGTGATGTCAATCACCTGTCACTTGTCACTCAATTATTCATATTGTCTGTTACGATGCCTTGAGGGTCGCGTAAAATTTCCTGCCGTTCCTGTTGATAAACAGGAGAACAGTTTCATTTGCCTGTATTGATGAAGAAATCCTGTTAAAATCCGCAAGGTTGTTGACCGCTTTTCTGTCTATTTCCTTTATGATATCTCCTTTTTGTATCCTCGCCTCATCCGACGGACTGCCGGGGTCAACCCTCACAACAACAACTCCCTTCTCGGAAGGGCTGAATCCAAGTTGACGTGCAATTTCTTTCGTAAGATCCATCACGGCAAGTCCGGTCAGGGCACCTGAGGCAGTCTCATCGGGCAGCCGGTTCGGCGCGGCTTCGGCAACTTCCTTCGGAAGTTCGGCAATTAAGATCTTCATGGTATACTCCCTGCCTGCCCTGAGTATTTTTATTGATACTTCAGAACCAATCCTGCTCTGTGAAACCATATTGCGCAGGCTGCTCACATCTCTGACTTCCTTGCCGTTGAACTCAAGAATAATGTCTCCTCTCAGGATGCCAGACTTCTCTGCCGGACTTCCAGCTGTAACATCATTAACAAGAGCGCCCATTGATGCCTTCAGGCTGAACTTCTGCGCGAGCTCAGGGGTAAGTTCCTGGATGATAACCCCAAGCCAGCCCCTCATCACACTCCCCTTCTGGACAAGCTGATCCATTACAAGCCGCACCATGTTGCTCGGGACCGCAAAACCAATACCCTGATAACCACCTGTCCTTGAAAATATTGCCGTATTTATACCGATAAGTTCCCCCCTGGTGTTTACAAGCGGCCCCCCGGAATTCCCCGGATTGATTGCCGCATCTGTCTGAATGAAATCCTCGTAATCCGCTATCCCTACATTCGCCCTACCCACGGCGCTGATTATGCCCATGGTAACAGTATGGCTAAGGCCGAAGGGGTTGCCAATGGCAAGGACAAACTCCCCGACCAGCAGTTTATCAGAGTCCCCCCACGGCACAACCGGCAGGCTGCCTGCCCCGATTTTCAGTATAGCGATATCTGATTTTGGGTCTGCCCCAACTATTTTGCCCTTAAACGACCGCTTGTCAAGAAGTGTTACCTTGATCTCGTCAGCCTTTTCGACAACATGATTATTGGTAATGATATAGCCGTCCTGTGACACAATCACCCCGGAGCCAAGACTCTGCTCCTTCCACTTTTTCGGCGTCCTGAAATCGTGAAACGGGCCGAACAAATTGAATAATGGGTCGTCAAGCAGAGGATTCGCATCCCTTTTAAGGACCTTCGTGGTTGATATGTTGACAACAACAGGAGTGACCTTGTTTACGATATCCGAGAATGCCCGGCTTGTTTCCATGATTTGGCCGGGGACTTTTGGAGTAGTATAGGGCGGATACAATCCGGGCTGTCCGGTTATTTTGCCGAGAAAGTAGAATGTTATTCCGCCCAACAGAAAGCCTATAAGGAGAACACCTACGGCAACATATACGGTTTTTCTCATGAATCTAATTATAATCACGGATAAAGGCAATGTAAAGTATCCGCCCTTGACCAAATACCTGTTATTGTGATAACTTTCAAAGTCTAATGAATATAACTGGTATTAGCTGATACCCGTTATATGTGTGCTCCATTAAAGGAAAATTTAAAAAAAGACCGTCTGAGGAGGTTTTTATGTTAAAACGATATCTTTTAGCCCCAGGACCTACACCTGTCCCTTCCGAGGTGCTTCTTGCCATGGCGGCTCCGATCATACACCACCGGTCGCCGGACTTTCTCCCGGTGCTTGATTCAGCCAAAAAAGGCCTGCAGTGGCTTTTTCAGACAAAAAACGATGTACTCATACTGAGTTCTACAGGCACAGGAGGCATGGTAGGGGCTGTCAATAATTTCTTCAACCGCGGAGACAGAGTCATTGTAATCAATGGCGGCAAATTCGGCGAAAGATGGACAAAGATCTGTCAGGCTTACGAACTTGATGTTGATGAGATCATGGTTGAATGGGGATACACTGTCAAGCCTGAAGTCCTCGAGGAACGGCTCAGAAAAAATCCAGGGGTAAAAGGTGTATTTGTCCAGGCATCAGAGACATCAACAGGTGTCTATCATAATATAGAGGCACTCGGCTCCATTGTAAAAAAATACAGCGATACCCTGTTTATTGTCGACGCCATCAGCGCTCTCGTGGCTCATGACCTGAGAACTGATGCGTGGGGGATAGACATTATGGTAGGCGGTTCACAGAAAGGGGTCATGCTGCCTCCTGGAATCGCGTTTGCCAGCGTAAGCCAAAAGGCATGGGATAAAGCGGAGTCATCGAAACTGCCCAAGTTCTATTTCAACTTCAAGAAAGAGAGGGCCAACCTCGCTAAAAACCAGACAAACTTCACGTCTCCGGTTACCCTGATTATCGGGCTGAACGAAAGTCTGAAGATGCTAAGAGCGGAAGGGCTTGAAAACGTATTCCGGAGACATGAAAAACTTGCGGACGTCACCAGGCAGGCAGTTCAGGCCATCGGGCTTGAACTCTTTGCGAAAGAGTCTCCTTCCAATTCAGTGACAGCAATCATGGCCCCTGCAGGGATAGACGGCCAGGCAATATACAAAAATCTGCGTGAACAATACGGAATCACCGCCGCAGGAGGACAGGACAAGGCAAAGGGCAAGGTTTTCAGAATAGCCCACCTGGGATATTCAGACAGATTTGATGTCATTACAGCAATTGCCGGAGTAGAAATGGTGCTCAAGGGTATGGGATATAAGGTTAAGCTCGGCACCGGCGTTGGAGTAGCACAGGAGCTCTTAATGGTTCAGGAGGCAAAATGAAGATTCTCGTCAGCGACAAGATTTCACAGAAGGGCATCAGGGTGCTTAAGGACGGCGGGCTTGATGTCGACGTCAAAATCGGAATGAAACCCGATGAATTAAAGGCATGTATTGGTGAATATCATGGACTGGTTATCCGTTCAGCAACAAGGGTAACCTCTGAAATAATAGATGCGGCCAGCAACCTGAAAGTTATCGGACGTGCCGGCTCAGGGCTTGATAATGTTGACAGGCTTGCAGCCACAAAAAAAGGCATTGTCGTCATGAACACTCCCGGAGGCAACACCATCACCACGGCAGAACACACGATTGCCATGATGTTATCACTTGCCAGAATGATACCCCAGGCAACCATGTCTTTGAAGTCAGGGAAATGGGAGAAGAAAAAATTCATGGGCGTTGAACTCCTTAACAAGACGCTCGGGATTCTCGGCATAGGGAATATCGGCAGCCAGGTTGCCAAGAGGATGCAGGGGTTTGGCATGACTGTAATTGCTTACGATCCATTTTTCAGCGAAGACCACGCAAAAGCGATGGGGGTTGAAAAGGTAACCGTCCAGGAGCTATTCAAACGTTCAGATTTTATTACTATTCATACGCCGATGACGCCTGAAACCAAAAACCTGATTAACAGGGAAACCCTCCGTACGATGAAAGACAGCGTCAGGATAATAAATTGCGCGCGCGGAGGAATCATCAATGAGAAAGACCTCTTTGATGCACTGACAGAAGGCAAAGTTGCAGGAGCTGCTATTGATGTCTTTGAAAAAGAACCGCCGGAAGACAATCCGCTCCTTACGCTTGATACCGTTATAGCCACTCCGCATCTTGGGGCATCCACGGAAGAAGCACAGGAGAAGGTTGCGGTAGCAGTTTCTGAACAGATTGTAGATTATCTTGTCCATGGTACGATAAGGAACGCAGTCAATTTCCCCTCTATTCCGGCTGATCAGCTCCCCAGGCTTCAGCCTTATATCAGTCTTGCTGAAAAACTTGGCACATTCGCGGCGCATCTTTTTGAAGGAGGCACCACGGAGATTATTATTGAATATAAAGGTGACGCGGCAGAAATCAATACCGCGCCGGTTACTATCGCCGCACTAAAGGGATTTCTTACTCCAATCCTTGAAGAGACGGTGAATTTCGTCAATGCTCCACTCATAGCAAAGGAACGGGGGATAGAGGTAAAAGAGATGAAAAGTTCCGATGCGGGAGATTATCAGAGTATGGTCACTCTCAGGATAAAGGCCCGTGACAGAGAACGCCAGTTTTCCGGAACCCTGTTCAGCAAGAAAGACCCAAGGATTATTGGCGTTGACAATTTCAAGGTTGAGATTATCCCTGAAGGTGAACTTCTCTTCATCTATAACAATGACAAACCTGGAGTTATCGGAAATATCGGCACACTCCTGAGCAAAAACAAGATAAACATTTCGAGGATGCATTTTGGAAGGGAAACACCCGGAGGAATGGCAATTTCAGTTGTTTCCATTGACTCCATGGCAACCCCATCGATTATTGGGGCTATAAAAAAACTCCCGAATATCCTTGCTGTTAAGCGGATAACACTCTGATAAGGGGGAGAATTATGCCAACAGTTATCGTAGTCGGTGCGCAGTGGGGAGATGAAGGCAAGGGGAAGATAGTAGATTTTCTTTCAGAAAAAGCAGATGTAATTGCACGCTACCAGGGTGGACATAACGCGGGGCATACAGTTGTAATCAACGATGAAAAATTCATACTGCATCTGGTCCCGTCAGGGATACTTCATTCAGGGAAAACATGCATTATCGGGAATGGCGTTGTAGTTGATCCTGCAGCGCTCATTGAAGAAATTGACGGGTTAAAGAAACGCGGAGTCGATGTCGGCAGGAATCTGATGCTGAGCAATAATGCCCATCTGATTATGCCGTATCATATGATTCTCGACCGGGAGTGTGAAAGGCTGAGGGGCTCGAAGAATATCGGGACAACAGGCAGAGGAATTGGCCCGGCCTATTGTGATAAAATCGCGAGGACGGGAATACGCGTTGGAGACCTGCTTTCCCCTCAGGTATTCAGGGAAAAGCTTCAATCGAATCTCTTTACCATCAATTTCCTGCTTGAAAACCTTTACAAAGTTCAGCGGCTCGATGCCAGCGCCATTCATAACGAGTATATGGAATACGCGGAAAAGCTTAAAGAATATATAGCTGACACCGATATTTTTATCAACGCAATGATTGCTCAAAAAAAACCCACCCTTCTCGAAGGAGCCCAGGGGACCCTGCTTGATGTTGACCATGGGACATATCCTTACGTAACATCCTCGAATGCAGTGGCAGGCGGAGCCTGCACCGGACTCGGCATCGGACCTGTCAGCATCTCAAATGTACTTGGAGTGGTAAAAGCATATACTACACGGGTAGGCAGCGGGCCATTCCCAACCGAGATGCATGACGCCACAGGTGAAATGCTCCGTGAACGCGGAGGTGAATATGGCGCAACAACCGGCAGGCCAAGGAGATGCGGCTGGCTGGACACGGTTATCCTGAAACATTCCATAAGAATTAACGGATTAACCGGCATTGCGCTTACAAAGCTTGACGTCCTAGACACACTGAAGGTCATAAAAATCTGCACAGGATACAGATATAGGGGCAATACCTATACGGAGTTTCCAAAGGAGCTTAATATCCTCGAAGGGTGCGAGCCTGTATATGAAGAACTTAAAGGCTGGGAAACAAATACTATTGGGATAACTGAATTCAGAGAACTCCCCAAGGCAGCACAGAAATATATAAAGCGCATAAGCAGGCTCCTTGCTGTTAAAATTCAGATGATTTCAACCGGGCAGAGGAGGAATGAGATAATTCAGATCAAAGGTCTCTTCTGATGGGTAAACGTACCCAACCGAGAATCACAAAGAGGCTTGAAACACAATTTGGGGCCAAAGGACATAACTTCACCGGCATTTCAAGCAATGTCTCCGAAAACGGCATCTTTATAAAAACAAGGCACAGCTTCATCCCTGGGACAATACTCACTATAGATCTCATCCTTCCTGACGGGAAAGTCTGCCACCTTCAGGGACATGTTAAAAGGACATTCAAATCTTCGATAACTTCCCTGAAAAATGGTATGGGTATAGAACTGATACTGAAAGATGATTCGTATAAGGATTTCATGCAATCCCTCCATGGAAACACAGCAACCCCAGCAGAAGAATCCAGCCAAAATGGATTTCAGCTCATCCTGTGTCCTGATTGCGGCGTCCAGAACAGGGTTCCAGCTTCAAAGGCCTTAATGAACCCGAAATGCGGCCGGTGCGGCAGCCTCCTTTCTCCTGCAGCTACTTGATTTCACGATTGCTGAACATCCTGTTTCCTTCAAAATGCCCGGTCTGCGGCAAGGCATCCGACTCATTCCACCATTTTCCAATCTGCAAATCCTGCTGGCTTCTGATCAGGAAACACGAAGGGCCCTGTTGTAAGGTTTGCGCCATGCCGTTTCCATCTGAATATACTAAAACCTGCGGTGAATGTATCAGAAAGCCTCCTCCGTTTTCCGCGGTTATCAACTTCGGGATTTATGAAGGGGCGCTTGCCGAGGCCATAAATCAAATGAAATTTCATGGGGCCAGAAGGCTTTCAAAACCTCTGGGCATGCTGATTTACAATTCAGGGATACCGCAGGCGGACGGAATAGTTCCGGTCCCCCTGACCCTTCGCAAACTGCGTGAAAGGGGCTTCAACCAGTCACTGCTCATCTCAAGGGTCATTTCAAAAGAATCCGGAATTCCCCTGCTTATGGACATTCTTTTCAAGACAAGGGAAACACCGCCGCAGACAAGGCTTTCAGCAAAAGAACGCCGGGGTAATCTCAAGGGAGCCTTTGAAGGAAAAGTAGGGGCTAAAGGCCTCAGACTTCTTCTCGTTGATGATGTAATGACTACCGGAGCTACAGTAACCGAGTGTTCAAGGCAGCTCATTAAAGCAGGAGCACGTGAAATCATAGCAATAACTCTCGCGCGGTCTGTCATGGGATAACTACGGCGGGTAAATTCAATAATGGAAATCTATTTGATTAATCGAATCGTGAAAGGGTAGCGGTATGTTTCGCCGCTGTTGGCCCTGACTGCCGCGATAAACACAAGCAGCATGTTTATGGCAGCGAGAATCCATAATGGCAGCATTCCAAGTTTAATATATATCATTAGGGCGGCAACAAAGGCATAGATCGTCATGGAGATCTGAAAGTTCAAAGATTCCCTGCCCTGTTTATCGACAAAAGGATAAGCTCTTTTCTTGAAAAGCCAAACAACCAAGGGCCCGATAATATTGAAGAAGGGAATGCCCATCAGTCCCAGCAGCGCTGTGAGATGACAGAGCATTCCCCATACGCGCGCCGGCTTTTCAACAGGCTCTTTAACGATGGAAGCTTCCGTCATCTGATTCAGTTCCTGCATAACGCATGTATTGTATCAAAACAGAACGGGAAAAAGATAACCACGATCCGAGAATAAAGAGTTTGTCCACCGGGTTCTCTTGATTCGTTTTCAGGAATACTATAGGATAATAAGATAATGATCGACCTGCATACACATAGCCTGTTCAGCGACGGAGAACTCATTCCTTCGGAACTGATCAGAAGGGCAGAGGAAATCGGTTACAAGGCCATTGCCATTACCGATCATGTCGATGCTTCAAACCTGGACATCGCCATCCCGCGGGTTCTCAAGGCAATCAATGCAATCAGGAACCATATCTCTATTATTGCAATACCCGGCGCGGAGATAACGCATGTCCCTCCGGCGATTATCCCTGAAATGGTAAAAGAAGCCCGGAAACTTGGTGCGCGGATAGTAGTTGTCCATGGGGAGACTATAGTTGAACCAGTTGCGCCCGGGACAAACCGGGCAGCGATAGAGGGAGGAGCGGATATCCTCGCGCATCCCGGCATAATATCTTCCGATGACATGCTCTTCGCAAAAGAAAAGGGAATTCTTCTTGAGATAACTGCACGCAAGGGGCATTCACTTTCAAACGGACATGTTGCCAAAGAAGCGCTGAAGCACGATATCCCGTTATGTATAAACACCGATACACACAGCCCTTCAGACCTGATAACAAGACAAACCGCGGCCAGAATATTAAGGGCTGCAGGAATAGACGAAATATACATCGACGCAATTTTTGATAATTCAAAAAAACTTGTTGATAGAATACTCGGGAGGAATTGATGCCAAAGGCTATTAAGAGAAGAGTTCAAACAAAGACAAGCGACACGGAACAGGAAGTAAAAGACAGGCTCACAATTATAAAAGACAATATAAAGGAGCGTAAAAAAACCGCCTATCAGGCCGGAATAATCATAGTTGTTTTAATAGCAGCACTGACCGGATTCTTTATTTACAACCATACTTCACAAAAAAAAGCCGCCAGGCTCGCTCAGGAGGCTTCCTTAATCTATTACAGTGAAATACCCGGACAACCTGCCGAAGACCGGTACAAAAAAGCGCTGGAGATGTTCCGCCAGGCAAACAACACAAAAGCTTCACCTGCGTCATTATTTTATATTGCAGGATGTCTGTACGAACTCGGCAAATACGACGAAGCGCTCTCCACACTGCTGGATTTCACACGGAAGTACGCAAATGAAGACAAATACATTCCTCTTGCTTATCAGAAAATTGCGATGGTTCATTTGAAAAAAGGCGATGAACCCGGGGCCATGAAAGCACTCGACACGCTATCCGGCCTCAAGGGAAGTATTTACAAGGATTTTGTTCTGTTGGAGCAGGCCCGGCTTCTCGAAAAATCAGGCAAGACCGAAGAAGCAAAAAAGAAATACAAGGACCTTGCCGACAAATTTCCTGACTCACCTTTCAGCGGGGAAGCAAAAGCAAAGCTGTCCGAAAAGAAAGAGGGTTAGACCTTTCCGGTCTTTCTGGATTTCCGCGCGGCTGTTTTTCTCCCGCTCAATGTCTTCTTCTTTGATTTCAGGGAGACCTTTCTGATCTTTGCCCTGTCATCTCTGTCAAGTACAAGTTTGTCCTTGGGCGGGAGATAGATTTGCATACCGTCCTTTAAGGGCATCAGCTTGTCTATGGAATTCAGGTCAAGGATAACCTGAAGCGGCATACCGGTCTTTTTTGCAATACTTTTGTAGGTTTCGCCTTTTTTAACTTTATAAATCTCTATGGAGAACCTTTTGTCCTTTGGCAGAAGCGCAAGATTCTCAAGAAAAACATCCTTTTTACCTGAAGGTATTCTCAGTATGTATTCAGAAACGTCCGGCGGAGTGCACCAACGCCTGAGTTCCGGGTTTAATTCCCTGATAACTTCTACCGTTGTTTCTGCACATCCGGCTGCTATATCAAGATCAACCGGAGCATTGAGGGCTACCTCGTCATAATCAAGCGGAGGATAATACTCAAGATTACTGAATCCGAAGTCTTCAGGGTTGCTGGCTATCATGCTCGCAGCGATAAACTTGGGTACATAGTCCTTTGTTTCGCGCCTTATATATTTTGTGCTCAGGAGGGACCAGTAATCGTCGCTATTCGTCTTGTTCAAAGCCCTTAGTATCTTGCCTTCTCCGGCGTTATATGCCGCCATGGCCAGATTCCAGGAGCCAAACATGTCATAAAGGTCCCTCAGATAACTTGCTGCAGCGGTTGTGGATTTTACCGGATCCCTTCTCTCGTCCTTCCACCAGTCAATCTCCAGTCCATACCTCTTCGCAGTGGATGAAATGAATTGCCAGTAACCGACCGCGCGCGCAGGGGAATAGGCATGTGAACTGAAACCGCTCTCAATCAGCGGCAGGAACACAATCTCTTCCGGGACGTCCTTTTCCCTTAGAATTACTTTCATAAGGTCAAGATATTTGCCTGACCTGCTGAGCCAGATTGAAAAACGTTCCTTGATCCTCTCGGAAAAAAGATTGATATTCCTGTTTACTGCAGCATTTGCAAGTGCATGCCCTTCATAATCCGAGGAAACCTCAGGACCTTTAACATTATCCTGCCGAAGCGTAGAAATAACTGGCTGGGCAGGCGCATCCTGATTAACCGGTTCATCAGCAAATACTGGCAGTGAAAAGCACAAAATACAGGATATAAAAATAATCAGCCCAATTTTATACATGCGCTTTATTTTTATCCATTGTAAAGGCCTTTGTCAAGTTAAATAGCTCCCGGCTCAGGATGTTTGACACACTAATCAGAATCGCTTTATACTCTATTCCAATGTCTAAGCTTCCCCACAAAGATCAGTTCAGCGGCTGCTTGATCGGCCAATGCCTGGGAGATGCCCTTGGGTTTGCTGTTGAAGGCTTTTCGCCAAGAGCCTGCAAGAGATTTACAGGCGATTTTCTGAGGGCAGGGAAGCCAATTGATTTTGGTCATTTCCCCTTTTCTTTCGGGCAGTATTCAGATGATTCACAGCTCGCGCGCGAACTCATTCAGAGCTTTGTATCCCTCAGGCAATTTGACCCGTCTGATTATGCGAAACACATCATAAATATTTTTATGGAAAAAAGGATTATCGGGTTTGGATACGCCACAAAAGAAGCAGCGAAACGGCTGAGTCAGGGTGTCTCGTGGGAAGAGTCGGGGTCGCCGCCTCCTTCAGCCGGCAATGGCAGTGCGATGCGGTCGGCTCCGGTTGGATTGTTCTTTTTTAATGACCCGAAGTCCCTTATCCGGGCAGCATATGACCAGGGCAGGATTACCCATAAAGACCCGAGATGTGCTGCAGGTGCAGTTGCCATAAGCGGCTCTGTATCCCTGGTTTTACAGAATAAAAATATAATCCCTGAAGCTTTTCTATTGACGCTTTCTGAATGGACCGGCACATTTGACAGAGAATTTGCCAAATTGCTAATGAAGCTTGTTGACTGGTTATCTCTTCCACCATCAGAGGCTGCAGCGCTCATTTCAAAGGCAGGCATAAGCCCTGATTATGTTCAGGAGGTCGGATGGCCGGGCATTTCCCCATTTGTTGTCAGCAGCGTACTATGGAGCCTTTATGCATTTCTAAGGAGCCCTGACGACTATTTTGAAACAATTTGCACCGCTATTGAAGTTGGCGGAGATGTGGACACGACAGCCGCAATGGCCGGTGCAATCAGCGGAGCCTACCTCGGAATCGGCGCAGTTCCTTCACATCTTTCAGAACCCCTCAACGACAGAAATACCTGGGGATTCGATGAACTTGTTCAACTCGCGCATGAATGCCATAAGATTGCAGTATCAGCTGCTTAGGCAATCATCAATCAATGGAATCCATAACCCGCATATTCCAAAGGCTTGATTTGAGCAGATTCAGTGTCAACTTGAATTTATTCAGTTTTTTCATCGGACTTGTTTCCGGTATATTTGGGGGGCTTGTCGGCCTTGGAGGCGGAGTAATCATGATTCCGCTTATGGTTGGATTTCTGAAAATGAGCCAGCACAAGGCACACGGCACAAGCCTTGTAGCCCTCGTCTTTACAGGAATTAGCGGAGCTGCAACATACGCACTTAAAGGCTCGATTGATTACACAGCTTCCATGATAATAGCGGCAACAGCGGTTCTTACAGCAAGGGCAGGCGCACGCTACGCCCACGCGCTGCCTGAATGGAAACTTAAAAGGGCTTTTGGCTCATTTCTGATTTTTGTCTCGGTTCTTTTGCTGTTTAAACCCTATTTATCAAATATTACAGGACAGGCTGCCGGTTCCGCCAAAAACTTCATACTCCTGACCACGGGTGTTTTCACAGGCTTTCTTTCAGGTATGATGGGAGTTGGCGGCGGAACAATTATGGTACCAGCTATGGTGCTTCTCGCCGGTTTTGGCCAGCATACCGCTCAGGGAGTCTCCCTCCTCGCAATGGTTCCCGCCGGAGGGGTTGGAGCATATACGCACCGGAAGCTGGGTAATGTTGTTCCAAATCTTCTGCCCGGTCTTATTCCGGGGATTTTCATGGGCACGTTCTTTGGAGGCAATCTCGCACATTTTCTTCCTGACCAAATACTGCGAGTGATATTCGCTTTTGTGCTGATCTGGACAGGCCTTCGCTACGTCATAACTCCAGTTTCCAAAACCTGACACGGTCAAACTTTATGTTCCTGATAATCTCTTTCTGACTACTTGATTCCACCGTTCTTTCGCAACAACTCGGCGATACCCTTATGACCGTATTTGCTCGCATAATAGAGAGGGGTCAAGCCGCTGCCATCTTTTGCGTTAACATCCACCCCTTTGGCAATAAGAATATCGGCAATTTCTTTATGCCCTTTTAAAGCCGCGAAATGCAGCGCGGCAACTTCAGGGATGGCTTTTGCATTTATATCCGCCACTTTGGCAATAAGCATTTCTGTCATTTCTCTATGACCATTCAGGACAGCAATGAGAAACGCGGTAAAACCGCTTTTGCTTTTTGCATTCACGTCCGCTCCCCTGGCGATCAACATTTCTGCAACTTCCCTGTTGCCATTGCCGGCAGCATGAAATAAAGGGGCATTGCCTCTTCCGTCTCTGGTATTTACTCCCGCTCCTTTGGCAATAAGAATTTCAGCTATCTTTTTGCTGCCTGTAACTGCAGCATATTTCAACGGAGTATTACCTGACCCATCCTTGGAGTTTATAAGTGTTGGATCCGCGTTTAAGAGTGTTTCTACTTTAGCAATATCTCCTTTTCTTGCAGCTTCACGAAGCTCAAGTCCCCGGATCATATCCGATTTGGGAGATATCAGAGTAGACACAGGGGACACTGAATCGGAAGGGACAGGACGTTCAACGCCATCAATTTTCTGCACAACATATGTACCCCACGGATACACATATCTTAGAGCGCTTTTCATACGGTCTTTAGGCACTACATATTCATACCCGTGCCGGCTCTCTCCTCCTCCGGGCAGATGCACCCAGGCTACGAAGTGATCTCCATCGGCATCCTCCCAGTGGTTCTCAAATAAAACCCCCTTGCCGTCTTTTCCCTGTTCAAGCACTGCTAATCCCTTGTCCGTTCTGACAAGAGAATAGGCTGCGTCCTCTGGCACATCACCTTCCGCCTGATAGGTCACAAGGGTTTCCTTTATAGACGCATCATCCTTATAAAACCTCTTTTCAAAAAGATAACCAACAACATCTGTTTTGCGGGATGATGCCGTCAGGCAAGGCAGGAGCCTCTATATACTGGAAACTTGGCAAACAAACAGATTATTATAATCACTATTCATATATCAACAGGAGGATAAATATGAAGAAGCTGTCAGGAAATTCAGGAAGGTTGATGGTAATTTTTCTCGTATTGTTCGCGCTTTGCGACCATGCATTCGCTGCGGAGAAACTGACAAAGATTGCTGAGAATGTTTACGCATATGTGGACATAAAAAATAGTTCCGGCAGCAACAGCTTCGGAGCTAATGCGGGCATAATTATCGGCAGGGATGGTATCGTGGTTGTTGATACCCTGATTTCTGCCAAAGAAGCAAAGCGTTTCATCCGGGACATTCGAACCATCTCGCGCAAACCGATCAGATATGTTGTTAACACGCATTATCATCTTGACCATGTGTTCGGCAATTCTGAATTCGCCAAACTCGGCGCGGTAATTATTGCACAGGAGAACGACCGGAATGCCATGCAGAACAGCGCGAAGGAAACCCTTAAGAATATCGGGGACTTCGGACTGACCCCAAAGGATATGGAAGGAACAGTCATAGCCTATCCTGTTCTGGCGTATGGAGACAGAATGACAATCGATATCGGCGGACAAATTATTGAACTTGTCCATGCACGCCAGTCGCATACTGACGGAGATACACTGGTCTACCTTCCGGACAAGAAGGTCCTTTTCGCCGGCGACATACTTTTTACGAATTATCATCCTTTTCTCGGCGAGGGAAATATTGAAGAATGGGTAAAACAGCTGGACGATATCAAATCCATGGATGTTGAAAAGATCATCCCCGGTCATGGTCCTGTTTCCGGGATAAAAGATATTGAGGATATGAAGCAATATATACTTCTGTTCGATCAAAAGGCAAAAGAGCTTGCGGGCCAATCTGATGATGCAAAAAAAATTGTTGAATCAATTCAGAATACCCTGCCCCAGCGGCCTGAAGGCGCATGGCTGATTGCGCCGAATATCCAGATGAAGTATTTGAAAAAGCAATAATTCAAGAATAAGAATGAAAGACAGGATGTCAGATAACCGGCGCAAGGTTGTTGTAGTGGGTGCAGGCGCTGTTGGGTCTACATTCTGCTACGCCCTGGCCCAAAGTGGTCTGGCCGATGAGATTGCACTGATAGACAAGAACGAGAACCTTGCACAGGGACAGGTTCTGGATCTGGTTCACGGACAACCATTCTTCCCCACCGTCTCCATTCACCCCGGAACTCCAATGGATTATGCTGACGCACAAGTGATTGTTGTCACGGCAGGAGCAGCCCAACGTCCGGGTGAATCACGGCTTGACCTGCTGAGGAAGAATGCTTCTATTATCCGAAGCATCGTCAGTGATATCGCGGCACAGAACTCCATGGGAGTGCTTCTTATTGTCAGTAATCCGGTTGACATTATGACATACGTAGCCCTGAAAGAAACCGGATGGGGAAAAGGACGTGTTATAGGTTCCGGAACCGTCCTTGACAGCGCGCGACTAAGACATCTTCTCAGCACCCATTGCGGAATAGATGTTCACAATGTACATGGATACATCCTTGGGGAACACGGCGACAGTGAATTTGCTGCTTGGTCCATGACGCATATCGCCGGCATGCAAATCGACAGGTACTGTCAGACATGCAGACGATGCGCGAATATGGAAACAGAGCGAGAAAAAATCGAACAAAGCGTGCAAAAATCCGCATACCATATCATAGAATACAAGGGAGCAACGTTCTTCGCTGTCGGTCTTGCGCTTGTTCAAATTACGGGTGCCATCCTTCGGGGGCAGAACAGTGTTTTGACAGTCTCAACATTGCTCGAAGGGGAATACGGCCTTCACAATGTATGTCTTAGCGTACCCTCAATAGTATCGGGGAAAGGCATAGAAAGGATCGTCGAGATCCCTCTTCCAGAAAATGAACTAGCGGCTCTATCTGCTTCGGCCGGGGTGCTCAGTAAAGCTATTGAGCAACTCGGTATCCAGGACTGAGTAGCACATCGTCCGATCCCGAACGCGTGCGCGGCTGGATAATCACTGTTCAGCCAACAAGATGCAATTAAACGTTACTCCTGCTTTGCCGGCTTTGGCAAGGGATTCGCGGGGGCCCCTGCGGGGACCCCTGTTTTTCCGTATTTGTCTTCCTCGGATTTTCTGAAACGGGAAGCCTCATTCATGTCGACAAACCTGTCGCAGGAATTATCAACTTCTTTCAGCACTGACAGCAACTCGGTATCGCCACCCTTTCCTTCTTCAAACGACTTGAACGAAGCCGAAAAATTCTGATCACTGAGCGAGCGGTACCTGAGGCCTGCACGGTATTCCTTATATGCGTCAACAGCCACTTCATATATAATGTCACCGCCAAACAATATGACACTTATCCCCTTTATTTTGGCTTTTTCAAGATTGTCAATCTTTTCTTTGTATTCAGCTTCCTTTTTCTCGAAAAGCATCTTTTCATTCTTGAATTGCTTCTCAATATCCGCACTGGCTGCAGCAAGTTTATCCTTTTCCGTCTTGCAGGCCAATAACTGTTCTTCAAGGTCAGCCTTTGCAGTTTCAGAATTTCCCAATTCCAATTTGCAGGCAGACATCTGTTTCTCAAGGGCGGCATTAGCCTTTTCACTGTCTGCCGCTTCTGTTTTACAGGAGGCCAACCGCTGTTCAAGACCTGCTCTGGCCTTTTCCACATCAGCCTTGCCTGTCACGCTGTCAAGGGTGGCGCATCCGCTGAGAGACATCAGGAAACCAATGAGAACAACATAAGATTTCAGTCTATTAATAACAGTTCCAGATGTAACCGGGCTTTGTATAAAATCCATTCTCTTCCTCCTTATTTGCAGTTGTATGGATGAATATGGCAATTCAAATATCAAATGCCAAAACCAGCAGCTCTCCGCCCCTGAGCTTTAAAAATCTGACAGTTCAGGACAGCCATTTATACGGCGACAGTTTATAGCAAACACCTTGAAATTTCAAGTAAATTTATATTTCTCAATGGTAATGTTATTGTTATATAATAACCATAAATTCAGAACATCAGGGAGCATAAAGAATGACTGATAGAACTGTTTTTAAAGATATGCAAAAAACACTGATGGACGAACTGCGTCTTATGCATTATCCCATCGCTGTAAAATTTATATTTAAAGATGAAGAACTCGATAGTTTTATAAATAATTCAGCTTATCATGAGGCTGTGAAGCCACTGACATTCTGCCAGTTCGAAATTGCTGCCCGCATGAAAGGCCAGACAGTCATCGGAACAAAGGATAAGTTAGGATGCAGCAATGCTTCTTTTGTTTTTGGATGGAAGCCTTTTGATGAAGCCGAGGTAAAGACTCATTTGAAATATACAAAGGACAGGGATCAGGCTGTAAAATTCATTAAAACAAAACCACGACTGCCGGAAGGGGCACTGAAAGCTTTTGTTGTTTCTCCTCTTGCCGATACATATTTTGTTCCTGATACGGTACATTTCTATTGTGATAATATGCAGGCCTATCATCTTTTGGTTGACTATATGTCTGCCATGGACATTCACCCGATTCATTCAAACTTAACAGTCAACTCTGCTGCATGCGGCAGCAACGTTTTCTCATATCTTGAAAAATCAGCCAATCTTATTACTGCCTGCGGCGGCACATTCAACTCCGGCAAAATGGAACGAGGGGAAATCAATGTTACAATCCCCGGAGAGCATATAGAGGCAACCGTAAAGAGACTTTTGGATCGCATTCACAATCTTGGAAGTGCATCCATAACAAGACCCGGTGATAATTTCCCGGGGGCAGATGTCTGCAAGAACTGCCCCATGATTATTTTCAGAAAAAAGAAACCACAGTCAGAAGCCTGATTGATTCCTGCATCTTTTGCATTATAATGTTCAAACTTTAGCCAAAAGTTTTCGGTCAATGTAAGGGGTCAGGCTGGTTTAACAAAGTCAAGCCCTTTCCTGCCGTCGATTGACCGCCGATATTGCAGCCTCCATCAGATGTAATTAGGTGGTAGGTCAACCCCTGTCGTTTATCTTTCGTCTCCCTGCTG
>Ga0233425_10005398_pt1 | contig 20236 bp, 19 predicted proteins | sample Watercolumn_Towu_2_FD_181712 | JGI IMG/M metagenome (GOLD analysis project Ga0233425, IMG submission 181712) | Freshwater microbial communities from Lake Towuti, South Sulawesi, Indonesia - Watercolumn_Towuti2014_140_MG | ecosystem: Environmental > Aquatic > Freshwater > Lake | place... | reverse complement strand
ACGCTGGACTGCGAACACCATCGGAAACCTTGGCGCTGACTTGGAGTGACGTTGATTGGGAACGCAATCGGATGACGATTCAAAGCCCCAAGACCGAACGCTATGCCGGAAAGGATTCGCGGGTGATTCCGATTTTCCCGGAACTGCGGCCCTTCCTGGACGAGGCATTTGAACAGGCCGAATCAGGCACCGTACACGTCATCAACCGCTACCGAGATACGAGCGTGAATCTGCGCACGCAAATGCTGCGCATCCTCAAACGTGCCAGCATCGAGCCGTGGGAGAAGCTGTTTCAAAACCTGCGGGCCAGCCGCGCCACGGAACTGGCGGCGGAGTTTCCCTCGCACGTCGCGGCGGCCTGGCTGGGACACTCAACGCTTGTGGCCCAGAAACACTACTGGCAAGTCACCGAAGCCGACTTTGAGAAGGCCAGTTGCCCCGGGGCAAAAAGCGGGACAATCAAGGGGTCCCAAGTACCATCAACAAGGGGTGACTCGGGACAGGAAAGCTCACAAAACATCGGGAAAAATAGGGTTTTCTTGAATGAAAAGGCTCCCCCGGTAGGACTCGAACCTACGACCCAGCGGTTAACAGCCGCTTGCTCTACCGACTGAGCTACAGGGGATCAGTCGAGTGTTAGCTTATTTCATCGGCCGCGGTTCGACAAGGACTTCGTCGCGGCTGATCAAACTTGGCGGGGGTTTCGCGGTCCGCGCCTCGGCATACCCCACACAATCGGCACTCCGTGACCTGACGGACCAGCTCGCCGGACCGACCTCACGACTCCCCTTCCCCGGGCACCGATCGTTGCTTTTCCATGAGCACCCGATTGCCGCGCTCGTTGAATTCCACTCGCGACATGAACGTGCGCATCAACATCAGCCCGCGGCCCGAAGGCAACTCCAGGTTCTCCTCCAGCGTGGGGTCCGGCACGTCGTTGGGGTCGAAACCTGGCCCTTCGTCTTCCACCGCGATCCGCAACAAATCAGACGACAATCGGTAGTCCACGCTCACCAGTTTCTCCGGATCGCGCTGGTTCCCGTGTTTGATGGCATTCATCAGCGCTTCTTCCACCGCCAGGTGAATACCAAACGTATCCTCCTCGGCCCATTGATTCTGGCCCAACACCGCCAGCAGTTCGTCGAGAACCTTGCGCGCCTCGCCCGTGTCGCTCGGGATTCTCTTCTCCGTCGTCCAAATCCAGTCGTCTGACATGTCTCGGCGGATTGCCTTCCAATCAAAGACCGACCACTCGCCCGCAAACACGCGACGCGCGTGCCCGCTGACGGGAAAAACCAGAGAACATCACTCTAGAGATGCGAACGCTACGAGAAAACGTGACAAGCCGTAACGACGTCCCGCAGCCACTTTGTACCACATTACTTGCCAAACGGCAAACCTCCCGCGTCCCTGCGTCGGACATCGGTTGCCACGCGAACGACACACCTCGCGCTCGCACTGAAATCGGGCACTCCGCCCCTCAAAAAGACTCCAACGCCTCTTCCTCATCGTTTCGAATGTCGAACACTTCATGCAGACGCGTGATGACGAACACCTCATATATCTCAGGCCGCAAGTTGCTCAGTTTCAGCTTGCCCCCGACCCGTTTGACCTTGCGATCCAGAATGATCAGCTTGTTCAGCGCAGCGCTGGACAGGAATTCGACACCCGCGAAATTCAGCAACAGGTTCTTACGGTGCTCCTGTTCGACCAGCCCAAACAGTTCTCCGCCCAACTCCTCGATGTTCGTGACGTCCAGGATACGCCGGTCCACAAAGCGTGCCACGGTCACATCGCTAACTTCGGAGATCTCCAACCGCTGATGATCGGACATGCCTTTTCACGCTCCTTCCGCCAACTGCCGGCCTGCGCCCAGCCAGCCAGCATTGCTCGCAACTCATGATATACGAAGAGGTTTGCGTGTCAACCGCGCGGTCGAATTGGGCCATTTCGTAGGCGTTCAAGTGTCGGTGAAGAGGTGAGGATCGTCCCCTGTTTTCGGACCAGGCCTGTTCCCAACGGCAAACCGTCATCGTCGAAAAATGCGCCGAACTCCCACCGACCCGTGGACGCTTGCAGCTGCCACCTCGCGCTCTCGGGTCACTGGAAAACGCGATCGCCGTCGAGCAGATCAAGGCTGTGCGGGAGGCGGCGCCGGCGCGTGGTCGGCGGCCTTCGAGCGTAACACCGCACGCGTGATCAACAGGTAGTTCGTGCCGCGAAACTCGGTAATCGTACCGCTGACAATCCACTGCCGCGGTCCCGTCGTGTCTCCGAGCACCGCCCACACTCGTTCCAGCGACAGGTTCTCGAGGGTCGTAAACGTCGCGTTGCGTTGCCGGCACTGGAAGACCAAGCGTTCTCCGGCGTCGTGAAACTCACCCGGTTCGTCCACGAGACTCGTTCCCTCCCGCATGCGCGTGGGCGGCTTCGCAGGAGAGGCGTCAACCGGCGCTGACGGCACGGAGGCCTTCTTCGCCGGCGCCGCGGTTACGGTCTTCTCAGCGGACGGCACCGGATCCGCGGTCGCCCAAGCAGCCGCCACCGCGGCCAACACCAGTCCCGGCGCGATCAGCCAGCGAACCTGAACGGAAGGGGGCGCTATCACAGTCCGTCTCCTGCGTGTGGCATGCCGAATCAAGCGACGTCCCGTGGACTAACCGCCGCCGGCATGCCCACCGCTACGTGCCCGGTTTCTTCATGGCAAGGCTCTGCAGCACCAACACTGCGCCAAATGCGATCAACGAAAAACCCAACCAGTTCGGCGGGCTGAACTGCCGCTTCGTTTGCGGCGTTCCGGCCATGTCCCAAATAGCCATCACCGGCGCCGGGGTGGTGGGTTCGGTCAGTTTCATGCGCTTCGCCAGAAACTGCGTCGACTGTTCCGTCAGCGTGTACGTCTTCACCATGCGGAACTGGATGCCAAGAAAGATACAGATCAGGCCGATGGTCAGGTAATGATGGCGGTTGAGTTCCATATTTGTTTGTCTCCGGGGCCGACCGCCGGGTACGGCGAAGCAATCGCAGTGGCCAGCACACGTTCGTCTCTTGACAGTATCGTTCGCCACCAGGGACGGCTTGACGGGTTGCGTAGGAGATCCGGTTGTGCCCACCGGCCCGACTGCGACCGGAGTACCGGTGGCGCGGATTCGCCCTGCGGGGTGGATCAGGCCGATCTTCCGCGTCGGGAGTTTCCCTCCTAGAATGGCGGCCATTCCGCGACCGGTTTCGCGACACATCTATATATGTGCTGCCTTTGTGGTCAGGAGGTACGTGCGCCGTGCAACCCACCACCCCGCCGAACGTGCGGCTCGTTGAGAACTTCATCGCTGTCTGTCGCCGCCGAAAGTGGGCGCCCAAAGTCGCCGATTCCACCGGGGCGGAGATGACCGGCGGGCAGTTGTTGACCCGGACTTTGGTCCTGCGCCGCCTGTTGCGCCGGCACGTCTTAAGCCCCGTGGAACGGACGGTCGCCATCTTGCTGCCGCCGTCACTGGGCGGGGTTGTCGCCAACATGGCCCTGGCCGTCGACCGGCGCATCTCCGCCAACTTGAACTACACGACGACGTCCGCGGTATTGAACGAGTGCATCCGGCAGGCGGGCGTGCGCCATGTGCTGACAAGTCGCCGGTTCCTGGAAAAGATGGAGTTTCAACTGGACGCGGAACTGGTTCTGCTGGAGGACTTCGTGGCCCAGGTCACTCTGGCGGACAAGATCCTGGCAGCAGCTCAGGCTTACTGTTGGCCGGCCACCCTGTTGGCAAGAAGCCTGAGTCTGAGCGAAACCAAGAACGACGACGTGGCAACCGTGATCTTCACCTCGGGCTCCACGGGACAGCCCAAAGGAGTCATGCTCACTCACGGGAACATCGCGCACAACGTGCACGCTGTGGAAGATGCCATCCGCCTGACGAGCCATGACGTTCTGCTGGGAATCCTGCCGTTCTTTCATTCCTTTGGCTACACCATCACTCTCTGGGCCGTCATGGGAATCGACGTCAAAGGCGCGTACCATTTCAATCCGCTGGATGCGCGGCAAGTCGGCAAGCTGTGCCGCGACCACGGTGGCACGCTGCTCCTGGCCACGCCGACCTTTCTGCGTTCCTATGTGCGGCGCGTGGAGCCGGAGGATTTCCGGTCTCTGGATGTTGTCGTCACGGGCGCTGAGAAACTGCCCCGCGACATCAGCGATGCCTTCGAGCAGAAGTTCGGTGTCCGCCCGGCGGAGGGCTATGGCACCACCGAGCTGTCACCGTTGGTCTCAGTGAACATACCCAAGAACCGTTCCACGGGCGGGCAGGTCCTCGAAGCCAAGGAAGGAACCGTCGGCCGGCCCGTGGAACACGTCGAGGCCAAGGTTGTGCACCTCGACACGGGGAAGGACCTGGGAATAGGCCAGGCGGGCATGCTGCTCATCAAGGGCCCCAACGTCATGAAAGGCTACCTCGGCCGCGATGACTTGACCGCGGAAGTCATCAAGGACGGCTGGTACGTGACGGGCGACGTGGCCATCATTGATGCCGACGGCTTCATTCAAATCACGGGCCGCGAAAGTCGCTTCTCCAAGATCGGCGGCGAAATGGTCCCGCACATCATGATCGAAGAGACGCTCGCGCAGGTGGTCGGGATCGCGGACGACGGCGCGCCGCGCGTGGCCGTCACTGCCGTGCCGGATCTGCGGAAAGGCGAGCGGCTCATCGTATTGCACACGCACCTCGAGCAGTCGCCGGAGGAGTTGAACCGGGCCCTGGCGGCGGCGGGCCTGCCGAACCTCTTCATCCCCTCCCCGGACAACTACCTGGAATTGGACCAGCTTCCCATTCTCGGTTCGGGCAAGCTGGATTTGCGCGCCATCAAACAACTCGCGTTGCAGAGGTTTGACCAGGACAGCACGTGATGCACCATTATCCGGGTTAACGGTCGGGTGCACGGCGCTGTTCGATTTCGCGCGTCCAACGTTCGAAGGCTTGCTCCAATCGCGCCAACCGTCGATCGAGCTGGTTGAGCCGCTCGTGCAGTTCCTGCAATTCCGGAAACGGTCGGGGCTCCGGTTCCGGCTGGCGCGTGTTGCGCTCGATTTCTGCGGCGTGCTGCCGCAGTCTCTCCGCTTCCTCCGGCATGCCCGCAGCCTGGAGGTTGTCCGCAGCCGCTTGCAGGTGCTGAATGCGACGCGCGGCCTCCGCGATCTCGCGTTCGTGACGCACGGCTCGCTCCCGTAGCGCTCGCTCGCGTTCCTCGCCCGCGCGGCGTTCTCCTTCCGCGCGCTGCTGTTCCGCTTCCGCTTCGGCGCGCGCCGACTCCGCATCCCGCTGCCTGCGATGTGCGATCAGGTCATTCATTTCCGCTTGGAGGCGGTGGGCCGATTCCATTTGCCCCTCGCGCCGCAGTCGCTCTACCTGTTCCTGCATCTCGCGCAGCCGGATTTCCAGACCGCCTTCGCGCGGCGATTCGGCAGGCTCGCGGCCTTGGCCGGCCAGTCGTTCGGCAAGCACCCGTGCCTCGCGCTCCAGGCTTTCGGCTCGCTCGCGCACCTTGGCGGCCGCCTCCGCATTCCCGGCTTGTGACAGTTCCTCCGCTTCACGCGCCAACAACTCGATGCGCTGGCGCACCTGGTCCAGCGGTCGATCCTCGGCTCCGCTGCTCCCGTCCGACAACAACATGCTTGACGACAGGCCCAGCAGCACTAGAACGATTCGGTTCATGGCGAAGTCTCCCATGGCAGATTGTCGATCCGACATTCCGTCCGCTCGCAGCATAGGGAAGGCCAATCTACTCAGCCACCCCCAGTCTAGCTATTCGATGCCCGGTTTCCATCACCCGGGCACCGGGCGAGAGGAGAATTCAGGCGTTTCTCCACCCGCTGCCAATGCGTGCCGTGCCAGAAGAGCTTGCCGCAGCGGCTGCAAAGGTAGTAGTCATGGCACCAGGGGTAGGTCCGCGGGGGAATCCGTTCGCGCACCAGCTCCTTGGCCACACTTGACAAGGCGCCTCCGCACGCCATGCAGCGCGACGCTTTGCGCGGCAAGCACAGCGTCCGCATCACATAGTCATATTGTTCGTGTTTCCCCACCGATAAAGGAACCAGTAGCGCCGGTATCAATCCCCAGGCCACGGCATTACGCATCATCAATGGGCCATCGGTCGTGAGGAGGACGGCGTTACTGCGCAGCGTGCTTGCGATCAGTTCATCGTCGTCGATCTGCAGCCAGAAGCGCGCGTCGTATCCTGCTGCGCGCAGCCAGCGGGCGAGCCCGCCCAGACCGCAGTCGCAATGGAAGTCCGGACTACCGTTCACGGGTGCTGCCGGCAGGCTCTTCTCCAACACTCGGCGCCGTTGGCTCCGAACGCCAACGGCGGCTTGTGCCCCCAGCGCGCGTGTTCTTCCCCGCGACGCTTCGTGCTGCCGTACCAGGCGCGCGATGATGCGCTGCCGCAGAGCATGGTGCACGCCCATCAGCGCGACTTCGTGCGGCAGGTTCGCGCGGTGAGCAATGTCCATCATGCGCTCGATATGATTCTCCAGCCGGCGCGGCCGGAGTCGCCACAAGAGACTGCGGAAGGAACGCTCGTATCGCGCCGCCAGGGCGGCATCGTCCTGTTCGGAATCGGCTGGCATAACAAGGGAACCACGGCAATTTGTCAGACTCGAATCTTGATCCAGTTGTTCCTTCGCGGCCCTTAAGGTCGCCCGCAACGTTCGATGTCCTGTTTCACAAATGCCAGTACCTCGGGAAATGCGTCCACAATATCCTGCCGCTTGGTGACGTCCGATCCACCTCCCAAGGCAATCGCGAAGGCTTCGGCAAACGCCTCTTGCGGACCGGCCGGTTTCGGCTGCAGGTAGTAGGCCACGGATCGGCGCAGACTGCCAGCCATGCCTGCCACATCGCGCCGGTAGGCCGCCGCAAAGTCAGGCGTCGCCGAACGCAGTCCGAACGGCCGTCCCGCCATCAAGTCAAAGGCGTGTCCCAACTCATGGCGAAAGACTCCCGCCACGCGCTCGCTGTAAATGATCTCGCCATTCGGTCGCAAACGTTTTTCGGCGAGCACGAGTGTCCGGGAAGCCGGTAGACTCAGGGCGTCGGTGTGGTTCCACGTATACGGGAGGGGCCAGCCGCGCGGACGCGTATGGCGCAGGTGCGGCACAGCGTCCGTGACGAATTCGACCAGCTTCACTCGCCAGCCCGCGCGCTGCAGACCTTGCCAGACGGGATCGGGAATCGAGGCCCGGGCGGCCTCGGCCCGCAGGAGAAAATCGGCGCTGAGCGGATCCTTGGCCAGATTCTGATAGAAGACCACGTTCGCCAGGGCACCGTCATCCGCCCGCGCGACAGGAAGACATCCCGCCAGGAGCAGCGGAATGGTGTACGCCAGCAGCGGGTACCCTGTGCAGCAACGTTTGATGGGCGAGCGACTCATAATCGTGCGCGGGGGGCGATTCCGCTATACTGCGTGCAATCCCAGCGTTCACTGGTGGGCGAAGGACGACATCATGCCCGGTATCGACCTCTATTGTCGTCAATGCAATCAGAGATTCAACGGTCTGCCCGGCGCAGAACGTTGTCCCATTTGCGGTCGCGCGTTGGTGGCGTGGCGCGACATACCCACCCTGGTGTTCGCGGACACGCAGTCGCGGTCGGAACCCGTGAGCGATTCAACGGCGCACGACCTGCTCGGCACGCAACTGGGCAACTACTGGATTGAGTCGTTCCTGGGTGAAGGAGGCATGGCGCGCGTCTACCGCGCGCGCCATCTCACACTGGAAAGGCCGTGCGCGATCAAGGTGCTGCGCCCGGCGTTGGCTGTGCGGGACGCCGACGCCGTCGCATCGTTTCTCGCAGAAGCGCGCGCCGCCGCAGCGCTGGTCCATCCGCACGTGGTCACGCTCCATACGATTGGCCGCGAGCACACCTACCATTTCCTGGAAATGGAATACGTGGACGGTCTGTCGCTGGCACGCGTGCTGGACCACGAAGGACCCATCGAAGCCACGGAGGCGACCCGCTGGATGCTCGAAGTCAGTTCCGCGCTGGCCGCGGCCCACCGCCAGGGAATGATTCACCGCGACATCAAGCCGGCCAACGTCATGGTGAATCAGCACCGCGTGACGAAGCTCGCTGATTTCGGGCTGGCGAAGCGGCTGGTGGCAAAGGTGGAGGGACAAGGTGAACGATTTCTCATCGGCACACCCCACTACATGGCGCCCGAACTGTTTCGCGGGTTGCCCGCCGACACGCGGTCTGATGTTTACGCCCTGGGCGTCACGTACTACAGCCTGTTGACGGGGCAGTTGCCGATCAACAGTCCGTCGCTCGCGGAACTTGCCAAAGTCCACCACCAGCAGCCCGAAATCGACTTCACCGTCATTAGCCGCGCTGCCGGCGAATCGGCTCGGCGCGTGCTCGAACGATGCCTGGCGTTCGAGCCCGAGGAACGGTACATCGATGCCGTGGAACTGCATCGTGACTTCCGCGCACTGTACGGTTCGCTGCGCAGCCTGGACAGCCTGGTCCGCGCCGCGCTGGCCGACACCAAGGCGACCTGGACAGGCAGCGACGAAGAACTGCTGGTTTCGGTACCGCTGCCCCAGGGCCGCCGCCAGTTGGTCCACGTGGAGATCGACTACGGTGCCACACTGTCCGAGAACCTGATCACAATCTACAGTGTCTGTGCTCCGGCCGACGAGCGCTACTTCCGGCAGGCGCTGGAATCGAACGCCCACATTCCTCACGGAGCGCTGGCCATCAGCCGCATCGACGGCCAGCCGCACTTTGTCGTGTGCAACGCCTACCCGCGTTCCACCTGTGACGTGGAAGAATTGCGGCAAAGCGTGCTCACCGTCGCTCGCTTCGCAGACGAATGGGAACAGCGACTGACGGGTGGCGACACGCGTTGATCGCCGCACGGACGTCGTCCGCTCTCGCGCTGACCGTTCACGAGTCGGTGAAGAGACGGGGATCGGCCCCTGTTTTCGGACCATGCCTGGCCCTGATGGCAGACCGTCCACGCCGAAAAACGCGCGAATCCCGCACCGACCCGTGAACGCTTGCGCCGTCAACCGATTGCTTTTGGCGACCGGGCGGAATAGTCTAGCTCTCATCAGCGTTCGAGAAATGACTGTCCCGTTCTTGTCGGCGATCACCATGCGGAGCGTGATGGCTACTCTGCAGCGGCAACAGCCAATTCTCGAGCGACGCTCACCAGCTTTCTCCATCCCACCACATGGACTCTCCGATCGCGAGGAACCAATCATGAACCTTCGTTGGCACCTGTTTGCCTGGTGGTTACTGGCAACCTCTCTGTCTGCACCTGTTGGCTTCTGCCAGGAGACATCTCCACCGGCTGGATTTCGCGCCGTATTCAATGGCAAGGACCTGGCCGGCTGGCATGGAATGGGCCATTTTGATCCACGCACGCTGGCCGCCATGTCCGAGGAGGAACGAGCTGCAAAACGTGCAGCCAACAAGGAGAACTTCACACAACACTGGCACGTAGAGAACGGTGAACTGGTCAACGACGGCGAGGGAGTCTACATGACGACCGATGAGGAGTTCGGTGACATCGAGTTGCTCATCGACTACAAGACCGTGGCTCTGGCTGACAGTGGGATCTATCTGCGCACGACGCCGCAGGTGCAGATCTGGGACTACACGCCCGCGGGGGGCAAGCACAACCTAGGGGCCGACAAAGGCTCCGGCGGTCTGTGGAACAACAGCGCCGGCGCTCCCGGCAAGGATCCGCTCGTGCTGGCGGACAAGCCCTTTGGCGAATGGAACCATTTGCGGATCCAGCAGGTCGGAGAGCGCACGACGGTCTATCTGAATGACCAGCTCGTAGTGGATCACGCACGCATGGAAAATTTCTGGAATCGCGCGGAACCGCTGCCGTCGAAGGGACACATCCAGCTGCAGACACATGGCGGTGAGATCCGCTGGCGCAACATCTTCATCCGTGAGATCCCGGCGTTGGAGGCTAATGAGATCCTGGCGCGCCCTGCCGACACGGGATTCACTTCGCTCTTCAACGGATCGAATCTCGACGGCTGGTCGGGCGCCGTGGAGAACTACGAAGTGCGGGACGGCGCAATTGTCTGTCAACCGGGCAAAGGAGGCACGCTATTTACGAGCGACAAGTACGCGAACTTCGTGGCGCGGCTGGAGTTCGTCGTGCCGCCGGGCGGCAACAACGGTCTGGCAATTCGCTATCCGGGGTCGGGTGATCCGGCCTACTCGGCCATGTGCGAACTGCAGGTCCTGGACAACGATTCCGAGAAATACGCCGGCCGCCTCGACCCGCGGCAGTTCCATGGTTCCGCGTACGGGATGGTGCCCGCCAAGACCGGATTTCTGCGCAAGGCCGGCTTATGGAATTCCCAGGAAGTCACCGTGCAAGGCTCCCGCATCAAGGTCGAACTGAACGGCACCGTGATTCTCGACGCGGACCTCAGCAAAGTCACGGAATTTATGGCCGACCACCCGCATCCCGGCAAGGACTTGACGGAAGGGCATTTCGGCTTCGCCGGTCACAGCGATCCGGTGCAGTTCCGCAACATCAAGATCAAGCGACTCGACTGAGGCAGCGTGCCTCAATCAAACAGCGACTTCTGCCGATCGTCGGCGCCACCGTTATCGGCGGGTGGCGGCAACTGCAGGTGCTGGAAGCCCTTGGCGGTCACCACGCGTCCGCGCGGGGTGCGCACCAGCAATTCCGTGCGCAGGAGAAACGGTTCGACTTCGTCGGTGAGCGTGTCCACGGCGAGGTTCATGGTGTGTGCCACGGCTTCGACGCCGGCCGGCCCGCCGCCGAAGACGCGGATGATCGTCTCGAGATACCGGCGGTCTTGCGGGTCGAGTCCCAAGGTGTCAACGCCGGCCATGCGCAGCGCGTCTTCGGCGACCTGCATGGTAATGTGCCCGTTCGCCTTGCTGTCCGCATAGTCCCGCACCCACCGCAACAGGTTGTTGGCGACGCGCGGCGTGCTGCGACTCCGGCTGGCGATCTCCCGGGCCGGAACGCTGTCGAGTTGGACCTGCAGCTTCAGCGCGTTGCGGCGCACGATCTCGGTAAGTTCTTCGACTTGATAGAAGCCGAGGTGCTCGCGATAGCGGAACCGTTCGCGCAGGGGACCGGACAACATGCCGGCGCGCGTCGTGGCGCCGATCAACGTGAACGGTTTGAGCGGCATGTTCAGCGTGCGGGCGTTCACGCCTTCGCCGAGGATGATGTCGATCCGAAAATCCTCCATCGCCGTGTAGAGAAACTCCTCGACCGCCCGCGGGATGCGATGGATCTCGTCGATGAACAACACGGACCGTTCCTCGACGTTGGTGAGGTAGGGGATCAGGTCCTTGGGAGCCTTGAGCCAAGCGCCGGCGGCAATCTGCAGCGCGACGCCCAGTTCGTGGGGAATGCAACGGGCAAAGGTTGTCTTGCCCAAACCGGGCGGCCCGTCAAAGAGCATGTGCCCCAGCGGTTCGCCGCGTTTGATGGCCGCATCCAGCGCGATGCGCAGCCGCTCGGCGACCTTCACCTGGCCGACCATGTCGGCCATGCGCTGCGGTCGCAAGTCGCGATCGGCGTCATCGTCGGGCGGTTGCTGTTGCAGGATTTTCTCACGAGGCATGACCGGTTTCCGTATCCGTGCCGTTCTGCGCGGCGACCCGCATCCTGGTTGCTCGTCAATCGCGTCCTTGGCTTTGATCGTAAATGGCACGCAGCAGCGATTCCACGTCCTTGTAACGTTCCTTCCGGGCCAGTACTCCGTCGAGCAGCTTGCGGGCATCCGCCTCGGAATGCCCGAGGCTGCAGAGCGCACGGAAGGTATCCTCCACGACATTCGGTTGCACGTCAGCAGCCTGGGGTTCGTCCAATCCCACGAGCAATGCGAACTTGGGCATCTTGCGCCTCAGCTTGGCGATGATCCTTTCGGCGGTGGCAGGACCGACGCCCGGCAAGGTGGCCAGCGACTTGGTGTCTTGTTCTTCGATGGAAACCGCGACATCGTGCACGGGGCGCACCATGGCGCGGAGCGCCTTGCGAACTCCCACTCCGTCCACGGAGCAGATCATTTCGAAGAACTCGCGTTCCACATCGCGCAGGAATCCCACCAGCCGTGGTGTCAGGCGTCCGCCATGAGCGGCATTGCCTTCGAGATAGTGCAGCGTGTGCAGGCTGACGACCTGCCCGATCCGCGATTGCAGTTGCCGGCGGTTGAACTCAGGTATCAGCACCTCGTATTCGAACGCCTCAATCTGAATCGTGGCCGTATCGCCGCTGATGGACAACAGCTTGCCGGTGATTTTGGTGATCAAGTCGCGCCTCGATGCGGGTAATGCGGAAGCCGAGTAGCCGAGGTCGTCCCGTTACCCATCTCCCAAAGGAACGTTCCGTGGTTTGTGCTGCTTGCAGTCCAGCGTTCGTTGACGTCCCAGATAATAATGACACAGTGCGATGGCCAGCGCGTCCGCCACGTCCGGCGGTTCCGGCGGCGCGAGCAGCTTCAATTCGCGGCAGATGGCTTGCTGCATCTGCGACTTGGGGGCGCGCCCGTTGCCCGTCAGGATTCTCTTCACTTGCGTGGATGCGTAGTGGATCACCGGCACCTGCTGCAGCGCGGCCGCGAGGCAGATCACGCCCCGAGCGTGTCCCATCAGGATGGCGGTGCGCGGGCGATCGTAATGCGAATACAGTTCCTCAAGGGCGAGCGCCTCCGGACGGAAGGCGGTCAGCACTTCGGTCACGCCGTTGTAGATCTCGGCGAGGCGGCGATCGATCGCGTGCCCGCGCCCACCGCGAATCACGCCGGCCTCGGCAACGCGCACGCCGTCCGGCACCGCGTCCACCACACCGTATCCGGTGACGTTCAATCCAGGATCAACGCCGAGAATCTTCATGGGTGGTTGTTGGGGGAGCATCGAGCGCTGTGCGCCGTCATGTCACTGTTCCCTGCGCCAACCGGTTTCTCCTTTGCGATCCTCCAGTTGAATCCCCAGGCCTGCCAGGCCCTGCCGCACTCGATCGGCCGTAGCGAAATCCTTCTTCGCGCGCGACTCACTGCGCAGTTCGATCAGCAATTGCACGAGTTTTCCGACAAGGTCATCGTCCGCGCCGGCCGCCTTCTGCGGCCGCTGCAGGAAGAGCCCCAGCAGCGCGGTCAACTCGCGCAGCGTTGCGACTCCGCGCGCCAGATTCGCCGCGGCCGGACCGGCGGATCGGTTCTGTTCCAGGCCCTGCTGGTCGATATAGCGGTTGAGCGACCGGACAAGCTCGAATAGTTCGCTGACAGCGCCCCCCGTGTTGAAATCATCGTCCATTTTTGCGAGGTAGCTGCGCCGGCGTTCCGCGACTTCCGACAGGAACGGCTCGCCTTGCGGATCGAATTCGCCCTGATCGCGACGGTTGAGGGGCGCGATTTGGTAGAAGTCCTGCCCGGTAATGCGCTGGTAGCGTTCAAAGAACCGCGCGAACGTCTCCAGCGCGACGCCGGCTTCGGCGAGGCCTTCCTCGCTGAACACGATGGTCGTGCGGTAATGTGTTCGCAGGAGGAAGTAGCGCAACCGCTCCCCGCCCTGGCGGCGAATGAGATCGGCCAGGCCGCCCGCCCCCTTGGAACGGCTGATCTTCGTGTCGATGCTGGCCGGTTCCGCGGTTTCCTTGTCGCGCTCGCTGCGGCCCCCCACCTTACCGGCCGCGGCCGCGCGCATCAGGCCGTTGTGCAGCCAGTACTTGACCATGGGACGCCCGTGGCAGCATTCGCTCTGGGCAATCTCGTTCTCGTGATGCGGAAACACGAGGTCGAGCCCTCCGCCGTGGATGTCGAACGTCTGGCCCAGGATGCGGCGGCTCATCGCCGAGCACTCAATGTGCCAACCCGGTCGACCGGATCCCCACGGGCTATCCCAAGCCGGTTCACCCGCCTTGGCTCCTTTCCACAAGGCGAAGTCGCCGGGGGAACGCTTGCGGGAGGCGGCTTCGCCGCCCTCACCCTGCTGTTCGTCCGCGGAACGATTGCTGAGCTTGCCGTATTCCCGGTCCTTGGCCACGTCGAAGAAGACGTCGCCGCCGGAAGCATAGGCGAATCCCCGGTCAATCAATTCGCCAATGAACTGAATGATCTCAGGAATGTGTTCCGTAGCCTTGGGCATTTCGTCGATCTGGGTGACGCCCAGAGCGCTCAGATTTCCCAGGTAGTCGGCCGTGTTTTCCGCCGCGACCTGGGACATGGGGATGTTGCGGCGATTGGCTTCATTGATGAGTTTGTCGTCGACATCGGTGATGTTCACCACCCACTTCACCTGGTAGCCGCAATAGGTCAGGTACCGCTTGATGGCGTCGAAGATCACCGGGCCCACCATGTGGCCGATGTGTGCCTCCTTATAAACCGTCGGCCCGCACAGATAGATGCCCACCTGTCCGGGAACGACCGGTTCAAAAGGGCTCTTGGTCTTGGTCAGGGTGTTGTACACCCGCAAATTCGGGGCGAAGGTGGTGGGTGCCACGTGTGAAGCTTCCATCATGCTGACTCTCTCACGGTTTCTCCGGTTCGACGCGTTCAAGCAGAACAACACACTGCGCGGCGATCATCTCTCCCCGCCCCACGGCCCCCAGCCCTTCGCCGGTCTTCCCCTTCAAACTCACTTGATCCGGCGACACCGCCAGGAGGTCCGCGATCTGCTGGCGGATCCCAGTCTTGTAGGGAGCCAATTTCGGCAGTTCCGCATGGACCACGCAGTCCAGATTGACAAGCTGGTAGCCCAGTTCCCGCACTCGGTCGTACGCGATGCGCAGCAGTTGGCGCGAGTCGCGGCCACGATGAGCGGGATCGGTGTTCGGGAACCACTCACCGATGTCCCCTTGGGCGGCAGCCCCCAGCAGCGCGTCGGTCACGGCATGCAACAGGACATCGGCATCGCTGTGGCCAGCCAGATGCCGGTCGAAAGGAATCTCGCACCCGCCGATCCGTAGCGGCCCACCGGGCACCAGCCGATGGGAATCATAACCGATACCGATACGATTGCTGGCCGTAGCTCGCCTCCCCTCCCTGAAGGGCTATTGCTGACAGGACTCGGTTCCGGCGCTGGAGCGATTCCCACCTCAGTTGGCTCACGGGCAAAACCCCCGCTGCCTCTTCGCGGTGCGGAGGTCACGTGGGCCGCCTCGCCGATCCTCGCGCCGCCAGGATGACTGCAGAGCCGGATTATAGCGAACCGATTTTGGCGCGACAACGCGGCGCTGCGACCGCCTGGGCTTGTTCCGCGACCGCCCCTATAATCCACGATCATGCCGATTATCGAGATTCGACAACTGGCCAAGTCCTATCGCGTCTATCAGAAGCAGGAGGGACTGTGGGCGTCGTTGCGCGGTTTGTTCCGGCGCGAGCATCGCGACGTACACGCCGTCCGCGGCATTGACCTCGACGTGGCACAGGGGGAGTTCGTGGCCTTTCTGGGCCCGAACGGGGCCGGCAAGACCACAACGCTGAAGCTGTTGTCCGGCGTCATCAACCCCACGTCCGGCGACGCCCGTGTCATGGGGCATGTCCCCTGGAAACGCGAGAACGCCTACCGCCGGCGGTTTGCCCTGGTCATGGGCCAGAAGAACCAGTTGTGGTGGGACCTGCCCGCCCAGGAGTCCTTTCGGCTCCATCAGCAGATCTACCGCATCCCGGCCGATCAGTTTGAACGAACTCGTGATGAGTTGACCGGGTTATTGAGCGTGCGGCATCTGCTCAGACAACCGGTGCGTGAACTGTCGCTGGGCGAACGCATGAAGATGGAATTGACGGCCGCCCTGCTGCATTCGCCGGAAGTGCTGTTTCTCGATGAGCCCACGATCGGGCTCGATGTCGTCGCGCAACACAAGATCCAGCAGTTTCTCAAGTACTACCAGCAGGAACGCCGTATCACTATCCTGCTTACCAGTCACTACATGAAAGACGTCGCCGCGCTTTGCCGGCGCGTGGTAGTCATCGCGCAGGGGCAGATCGAATTCGATGGGTCACTGAGCGGCATTATTGACGGTTTCAGCCAACACAAAGTCGTGACACTCCTGTTCAGTCCCGAGCAGTCCCTGGAAGGACTGGAACAGTTTGGCGAAGTCAGCGAGATCCAGCCGCCGCGCGCCAAGTTGCGTGTTGACCGGACCGCGGTCCCGCGCACGCTGGCGGCGATTCTCGCGCAGCATTCCGTCGAAGACGTCGTTGTCGAGGACCCGCCGTTGGACGAAGCGATCGCCACGCTGTTTTCGCGCGTCAACGGGGAGGAGCGGCCGGAGTCGAAACAGGTTGGTGCGTCTCTCTCGCCTCCCGGGAAGATCAAGTAACCGATGACAGCCCGCCTTACCACGTGGTGGACCATCCTGCGGATCTGCCTGGAGGAGCGCCTCGTGTACCGCGGCGACTTCGCGCTCGGCACGCTCATGCGCTTTCTGCCGATCATCACGCAGATCTTTCTCTGGCAGGCCATTTTCCAGGCCCGGGGCAGCGAACAGCTGGCCGGTTACAGGTACGAGGAATTCGTCGCGTACTACCTGCTGACGATGGTCAGCCGCGCCTTCTCCAGCATGCCCGGCCTGGCCTCCGGTATTACACGGCAGATCCGCGACGGGGAGATCAAGAAATACCTGATCCAGCCGGTGGATCTCCTGGGCTTTCTGTTCCTCAGCCGCTTGGCCCACAAGGTGGCCTACTATTCGGTGGCCGTTGGCCCGTTCGCTCTGGTGTTCTTCTTATGCCGGGGCTATTTCGACGACCTGCCGCCCGAGGCCGCCACACATTCGGCCGTTACCGCCGCGGCCTTCGTCGCATCGCTGCTGATGTCCTTCGTGTTGGCTTTCTTCCTGGAATCCGCGTTGGGACTCGTCGGCTTCTGGTGGCTCGAAGTCAGCTCGCTGCTGTTTGTCTACATGCTGTTCAGCTACTTCTTGTCGGGCCATATGTTTCCGCTGGACATGCTGCCGCAACCGTGGCGGATGATCGTCAACGCAATTCCGCTGAAATTCCTGGCGTACTATCCGGTGGCGATCTTCCTGGGGAAGCAGACGGGCTACGAGCTGGCCGGCAATCTCTGCCTGCAGTTCAGCTGGATCGTGTTGCTGGCGGGCGTTTCGCGGGTCCTGTACTGGCGCGGCGTGCGGCGTTACAGCGGATTCGGAGGGTAGCGGCGATGAAGGAAGCGGCGTCCTATCTGCGCGTGTTTCTGACATTCGCCCGCAATAGTCTGGTGCGTGACATGACGTTCCGCACCAATTTCCTGCTCGAGAGCCTGGCCTCGCTGAGCTGGATGCTGGCGAACCTGGGATTCTATTTGCTGATCTTTTCCCACACGCGGTATATCGGGCGCGGTTCCGGGTGGGGGCAGTACGAGTTCTTCGTGTTCCTGTCCACCACGATGTTCGTCAACAGCCTGGTGCAGGCGTTCTTCATGGCGAACGTCGACGAATTCAGCGAAATGATCCGGACGGGGCGTCTGGACTTCGCGCTGCTGAAACCGATCGATACGCAGTTCGTCATTTCGCTGCAGAAGATTGACTGGTCGTCGCTCGTGAACTTTGCCGCGGGAGGGGTGCTGTTGGCCTTCAGCCTAGTGAAGCTGGCCGCCCGCCCTGCCAATCCACTGCAATTGGAACCCCTGATGGCGGTGCTCTACACACTGTACGTCCTGTGCGGCGTGGCCATCCTCTACAGCCTGATGATCGCGTTGTCGGCCACCAGCATCTGGCTGGGACGCAATCAGACCTTGTATGACTTCTGGTTCTACATCACGAACTTTTCGCGTTATCCGATGGAGATCTACAGCGGCCCCTGGGGTCGCCCGCTGCGCTGGGTCTTCACGTTCCTCGTGCCGGTGCTCGTCGTCGTGAATGTCCCGGCACGATTGCTGGCCCAACCGCTTCGTCCCGAGACCAGCCTGCACTGGACGCTGGCCGCCTTCGCAATTGTCGCCACCGTCGCCAGCCTGGCTGCGTCGCGCTGGGTCTTCAACCGAGCGCTGACGAGCTATCGCAGCGCGAGTAGTTAGCGTGGATTATTCACCACAGTCCCACATGCCGCTACGCGGCACCCAGGATGCTGAAAATTGGTACGATGTAAGCGGAGACGATGCTTGCTGCACCACATATCCGGGGTACGGTGCCCACATCGTCCTCCTGGCTGCGTGTACCCCCGTTAATTCTGGGGTGGGGGGAGTTGTATGAATCAAGCGTGTTCACGCCTCAGTATTTTCGGAGCAGAGCCACAGAGGGTGAAGAAACGTATGGCAAGCGGTTGCATAATGATTTTGACTGAACTAGATCTGACAAGCTGTGTACTCCGCCTTTTGGGATTTCCTCTGCGGCTCTGTGGTGGCTCTTCTGGTGTTGTGCATTGTCACGGCTAGGGGAAACGGGTGTGGCGATGAGTGATGAGCGGCGGGTCCGAGTGGCGGTGATTGGCGTGGGACGAGCGGGCATGATCCACGCCCGGAATTTCGCTGCTGTCGGTGTGGCGGGCGGTGAATTGGTTGCGGTCGCCGATCCAGTTCCGGAATCGCTGCAGCGAGCCTGCCGGGAATTGCCGGCCGTGCGCGCTTGTGCCGATTACCAGGAACTGCTCGCCGACGGCACGGTCGATGCCGTAGTGGTCGCAGCGCCGAGTGCCGATCACTGTGCCATCGTGGTGGCGGCGGCGCAGGCTGGCAAGCACGTGTTATGCGAGAAGCCGTTGGGGATGAATGCAGCCGAGTGTGACGCCATGATTGCGGCCACGGAGCGCGCGGGTGTGAAACTGCAGGTCGGGTTCATGCGCCGCTACGATTTCGGTTTTCTGGCGGCCAAACGGCAGATAGAGGCCGGAGACATCGGTCGGGTAGTGCTCGTCAAGTCCTTGACCTACGGGCCGACCATCCCCAAGCCATGGATGTACGACATTCGCAGGAGTAACGGTCCTTTATCGGAGGTAAACAGCCACGACATCGACACCGTGCGCTGGTTGAGCGGCAGTGAGTTCGAGGAAGTCTACGCGCTGGCCGGCAACTACCGATCGCCGGAGGCTCTCCAACAGTACCCCGACTTCTATGACAATGTCGTGTTATCGGCGCGGTTGACTCATGGGTTACAGGGATCGATCACGGGCGCCCAGGGTGTGCAATATGGATATGATGCTCGCTGCGAGATCCTCGGCGAAAAGGGTCTGATCACGGTGGGTTCGCTGGCCGCGAATCGCGCAACAACCCACACGATCGCCGGCAGCGTGACGCCCATTGTCCGCAGTTGGATGGACCTGTTCCTCGACGCCTACCGCGCCGAAGATGAGGACTTTGTCCGCTGCATTCAGGACGACCGGCCGCCGCGCGCGGACGGACACGACGGCAAGGCGGCCGTAGCGGTCGTGAATGCCGGCAACCGATCGATTCGGGAGCGCCGGCCCGTACGGTTGAACGAGCAGGAGGTCTGACGGTGTCGCAGTCTTGTCGGATGTTGGCCGCGACGTACACGCAAGGCGGCGGTTTGTCGGTACAGACAGTCCCTGTTCCGCAGATCAGGAATGATGAGCTTCTGCTGCGCGTGACTGCCGCGTCGATTTGCGGCACGGACCTCCGCATTATCCGCTCGGGACACCGCAAGCTGCAGGACGGTCAGCGCATCGTGCTGGGGCATGAGTTCCTGGGCGTGATCGAACAAGTGGGAACGCTAGTAGAAGGCTATTCTGCGGGGCAGCGTGTGGGGCTGGTACCGAATGCCGGCTGCGGGCATTGCGATGCGTGCAGCCGGGCACGGGACAACTACTGTGCGGAGTACACGGCGTTCGGGATCGATCGCGACGGCGGGCAGGCGCCGCTGGTGAGCATTCCCGGGCGCTTTGTGAATCGGGGTAATGTCATTCCCTTGCCCGACACCGTTTCCGACAGGGAAGCGGCGCTCCTGGAGCCGTTCTCGTGTGTCGTCAACGGCGTGCGTGCCTCGCGTATTCGGTTGGGGGACACGGTGCTCATCTACGGAGCCGGGCCAATCGGGCTGATGCATCTGATGCTCTGCCGTATTGCAGGGGCTGCCAAGATCATCGTCGTGGACCCACTCCCGCATCGCTTGGAGCGTGCCCGCGAACTGGCTGCCGACCTGGTGCTCACTCCGCAGTCGGACGTTGTCCCCGACCGCGTGCGCCACGAGACGAATGGCTGTGGTGCCGACGTGGTCATTACGGCCTGCCCCGTTCCTGAAGTGCAGACGGAGGCGCTGCAGGTGCTCGCTCCTTTCGGGCGGC